>Ga0210040_10004078_pt1 | contig 19320 bp, 21 predicted proteins | sample CryGeyCG12114_NA_FD_185462 | JGI IMG/M metagenome (GOLD analysis project Ga0210040, IMG submission 185462) | Groundwater microbial communities from aquifer - Crystal Geyser CG19_WC_8/21/14_NA (SPAdes) (version 2) | ecosystem: Environmental > Aquatic > Deep subsurface > Groundwater | place: USA...
GATTTGATTTACAGATTTGGCTGCCGATGAGCAATGACGGCGATTGCAGAGTGCAGACTGCAGAGTATAGCTTATAGCGGCATCGTGTATCGAAAACTCAATAGACTAGAGAAAACTCTTTTGGGTTGGGGCGGGAGTATAATTAATTTGAAAATTCTGTGTACGTGTCAAAAATCAGTAAAAAAAATAAAATTCATGTTTGTTTATATTTCGAAACATTGGGTATCATTTTTATGTGTACTAATCCATTTTTATCAGAAGCAGAAGGGAGAGTTGCCTTTGCTAGTTTTATTTGCCAATTATGAACTGAAGGATTGGGAACGATCTCGTTTACGATCAAAATCGAAAATCCGAACTTTTGAAAATAATCTTCATTTATTTGTTTGTCAAATTCAAATCGTTGAAAATGGGTCTCTGCAAATGTCCAGAACGAAAAGTGACAAACTTGTTTTGTTACGAACATAGAGTCAATGTTTGTGAGCATTGTTTAATGAACAATCATCCAAAGGTAATTTTTATATCGTCAGGTTTTTGCACCGTCAGTATGTTGTTGTTTTGTTAAGTTAATATTATGAATCTCAATTTTTTAGTGCGTTGTCGACACCTATAAAAACTGGATATCAGACTCTGTGTTCTCCTCAAAATGTACTCTATGTGAAGAGGAACTTGAGTCGGCTGAAACGATACGTTTGCTTTGCTTACGTGAGTTGTTTACTGTCTTAATTTTGAACTATTCGTGTGAAAAAAAATACTCTTAACTCTAATGCTTTTATATTTTAGATATCGTGCATTGGAAATGTTTGGATTCATGGGCTCGATCGCTGCCGGCTACGACTGCTCCAGCGGGCTATCAATGTCCAGTATGCAAAAAAATGTGCCTCTTCCCTCGCCAAAATCAAATTTCTCCGATTGCGGACAATTTGAGGCAAAAAATGAACCATGTGAATTGGGCTCGACTAGGATTAGGATTGCCTGTTGTACGATTTGTTTCTGAAAATCTATTTGCACTAGCATTAAGTTCACGAACTTCTTTTAACTTTGTGTTTGTATTTATTCTGTTTAGCTCGAAAATGAATTACCTGTAGTCAACGGCCATGTCAACGAAAATGGAATTTTGGTAAGCTTTAAATAGATGCAATCGCTTCAACGATATTGTTACCTAATGCAATAATTATCTAAATCCATATCCGTACACACAGGAAAGTGTGCTTATTTTGTATTTATTTTTTGCTAGGATCAAACAGTTGATCGTTCTGTACACACGTCTGTTAATAATGTTCCCAGTACCAGTGATACCCATCCTCACCAAAGCATCCCAAATGTTGGATTCACACCGAGTCCTAATTCTGTTAATAGTTTTAGCACTCCGATTGCTTCACCTAACCCGTATTCAAAATCCAGTCAAAATCATGGCTATGGCTCTTCGAATTCTGCTTATTACAATGATGTTTCCGTGTCTGCGCTCTGTAAGCATTAAGAGTTGGAAACAATTGTTTCCAATTCCAACCCAAGTGAATCATACTTGGAAATAAAGTACTGTGACTTTAAGGCTTATTTTTTATCATTCAGCGCAATCTTCAACAAATCCTAGAAAGTCAATGAAATATGGCCTGGAAACACCAATTTTATTGGACGAAGATGAGCGAAAATATCATAGGAGGTCTCCAATGGAAGCTATATCTCGATGGCTAAAGTGAGTTTTCATTACAATGCAAAAATATTGTTTTTCAGTGCATGGTCCCGTAAGTACGGAAGTTTGTCGTAAATAATAATTGTTTATGTCAATATTTTGTAAAACAACCAGTTATTCTGAAACTTTTAGATTATTTGCCCCCACAAGTGGCAGAAGAGTTACCCGACGAAGAAAAATTTTGTACGGATTGTTTGGATTGATTGTATTTATCATTCTATTCATGTTACTAATGGGCAGAGGAAATGAAAATGATGATGAGTTCAATCCAGTAGCGAACCCGAACATTATTGTTGGAAATGGTCCGCCCATGGAGCACGACATTGAATAGAGCTTGAAGATTGAAAAACTAATTTCATTTTTTATAATGTAATCGTAACCAATCTTTTATGTCCGACAATCAATGGCTGGTTTTATTAATTATATTTGATTTTGAAAGCAAACATTGATTATTTGATGCGCACTATAATTTCCATTATTTCTATCTGTGGAGTATTTGTGATACTAATTAGGTAGGGATGAAGTTTGATAGTGATGATATAATTTACCCTTTAATTTTAAATATTAGACAAAATAATTAAGTATTTCATTAGAGAGAAAAAATTTCGTAAACTAGTATATAAGAATTGCTAACTGAACAGTCCTTACATAAGCAACTATAGCAAAAATATTTATAATTTGAATACATGCATGTCTGCGGAGCTAATAAATGCAGTTTTGAAACTTTACATTCTTTGTATTTGGCTATACAAGTCCTGGGAAATGATACGATGGTAATTTCTGGAGCTTTTCACATTCTCGGAAATGACTATAACAATGTTTTCCTTGTCTACCCATTCGTGCGGCTTTAATTATTTCATCTCTCATTTTATTCAGACCGTTGTATTCTCTGTATTTCTCCGAATTCCGGGAATCATTCTGTATCATCAACCGTGCAATCTCTTTGCTATCAATGTTAGAAAAGGGAAATTAGTTAGTAAATTCCATAGAAGTTTGAGTTTTCCTGTATACCTGAACAAAGTGCCCACCAAATGACCAGTTTGACCCAATTGTTTGACCAAAAGTTGATTTCCTATGCAAATTTGACGGTAAGTGCAAGAAATTGGAATAAGCCTGTCTCTCGCATGAGCCACCGCTGTCTGAAAATTATACTTGTAGTTTTACATTTGCAGCTAAAACATGATAATAATCTGCAAACAGTTTACCAGCATTGGCATAAGTTTTGGAATGAGTAGGCCACTGGGAGATATCATGGATTTTGAGGACTCCTGTGTGTCTCGTTTTTTTCTACCTGTTCCAGCTGCTGCATTCATATTGGCCAGTACATTCTGTGATAAAAATACAATTTGTCAACATAATCTACAAGTTCAGGATGGTACAAAATCCATACCTGTAAATAGGAAGCTAATCCAACCACACCTAGTAACCCCAAAGCTGAATTGCAATCGTCACTGAAAACGTTAAAAATTCAAACCATATTATTGGTCATGTGAAAAAATACAATTTCATCGGGCTTGCTTGACACAAAAAAACGACATAAATTTGCACAATCTATGTAAAATTTTCACTTTATTTCCAAAAAAACGAGGGGTACATCAACATTAGCATAGTGCATAAGTGTAAATAACAAAATGCATTCCAATGCTTGGTCAAACTTGGATTCCACGAGCAGCCGAAAATGCAGTGAACAATTCCATAGGCAGAGGAAAAATTATTGTTGAATTCTTCTCCCCCGCAATGCTACCCAGCGTTTGCAAATATCGAAGCTGCAAAGCTCCAGGGCTTTGAGAGAGCACTATGCTTGCATCCCGTAAAGCTTCAGAAGCTTTCATTTCTCCTTGAGCTGCAATCACTTTGGCCCGAGCTTCTCTAGTAGCCTCAGCTTCAGCGGCCATTGTTCTTTGGAGTTGTTGAGGCAATCGCACATCTTTTATTTCTACACGTTCTACTTTCACACCCCATGGGTCGGTCCCTTCGTCTAAAGAAGATTCCATGATTTTCGCAATGTTTTCACGTTCCGTAAGAATGTCCGAAAGATTTTTGGTCCCCAAAACATTGCGCAATGTTGTGGACGCTAAAAGTCTGGTGGAGCGGTTGTAGTCTTCTACATTTGCAACGGCCACAATAGGGCTGTAAGGTAATATTACGATAAGTATATTGCAACTTTTATTTTTGACACACTATTCGTTATATTCCGATTTCTAAATTTTTTACTGAACATTTTAATGGGGTTGTGGGTTATTGGTTTATGAATAATTTAACTCAATAGGACTTGAATGTGATTAAAAAGTATATGAGTTCATTAGCTAGCTCAACCCAATTGGACAGACGACCGGTGTAAGAATATTTAATAGCTTTTAAGTCAAAAACATCAAAAGAAAGAAAAATTTTGATGCAAATAATCGGAAAAAAATGAACATCTACCGCTAAGTTGAAAAATTAGACAATGAGCGTTTTAATTTCTGTTACAGTACATGCAAATGCTACCCTCCACAAAACATATTATTTCTTAATCCATATTAACTGTCTCATTCTCATTAAACGGATTTGTGTAAACTTATTTCAAAGGTGTGACTAAATTTCACAAGCTTGTTCCACATTTTGGGCATTTTCTTGCTCAATTGAAATATGCTTAAACTTTTTGAAATAAATTCTAATTAGTGATTCCTTTTTTCCCCAGTTCTAGCGTGAGAATGAGAAGCGTAGGGCCGATGGAACAATTAGCAATGCACCACAGGGCAAAACGAGACCCGTTAAAAACTCACTTGTACACTCGGTAATATACAACGGCATCCACTGCTACGGTAACAGCATCCAACGTTAAAATCTCTTGGGGGGGTACATCGAAAGTTACAGTCCTAAGATCCAAAACATGGCATTCATCCATACAAGGTAGAACAAAAAACGAGCCCGGGCCTTTTGCTGCACCTTCTCGGATTCTGCCCATTCGGAAAATCACTGCCTGAAATAAGCATACAACAGTGAATGCAATATTGTAAAAACCGTTGCGTAACTTTAAATATGTAGTTACCCTTACTCTTTGATATTCACGGACCACACGATAGCAAAACCATACAACAATGGGAAAAAATGCAATAATGAGAATCCAAGAGAGAACAACCGATATGAATTCAATGATGCTAGTATGACGGGAATTTGTCTTCCGGTCTTGCTCTTCTTCATCGTAAGATGAAACTGTGCGTAACATTTGTTGATTCATCATGATAGACGATGCGTCTGTAGTGGACAGTCTGTAAAAATTGGCGTGCTCTTCCGAACTGAGCAATTGTTTTCGGCCCAAAGCTTCGGCCGGATTCACTAACGGTCTTTGTTTGAGTGAGATCTTATGGGAATCGAATGAGTCTCGATTTGGGGCTGACATTTCATCATTAAGTTATTTATCTGGAAAATATACAGAATTTCACATTGGTCAAATTGATTCAATTTTAAAATATACTATAGTTAATAAATGATTTACTTACCAGCTACTCAGCAAAGTGAAATGAATAATTGTAGGTGTGGGAGTCAGCTAATTGTATTTTCCCAACGCGTTAAACTGTGCAATATGTCTTTACACGCAGTAGTTGACACAAACTAATGGAACCCAACACAGAAAAGAAAAGCAAACGTTTTTTTTTTATTCTTTTTTTACGGGAGAGTACTGCAGATGGGGTGAAATGATACATGATAAGAAAAGCAAATAAACATTGTGCACCAGTTGGATACACTCGCGATGGAAATGTGTTCCGTGCTGACTGAAGGTTTTAGTTTAAGCTATTATAATGAACGGGAGCTTCAATTCTTCGGATGAAGATTGTTTTGACACTAACTATAAGAAAGAACACAATTTTTATACACAAAGTTGTGTGAACAATGGAAGCAAAGTTTTTCCCGCCTACAGCTCAGATGTTACGGAGATCGACACATTGTTAGTCGTTTCTTTTTTTTGTGTGACGCTTAGTTTAAGATTCACTTCCTTGTTCACAATTTTTCTTACACTTCTTACCGGAGGCTGATGAAAACAAATGGATCGGATTTCGAGAAATCTCTACAAGAATCCTGTGTAACGGATCAAGGCATGAATTAATGCTCGCTTAAAAGTAGATTAGGCGTGTATGAAAAAAAATGCCACCACTGTAGCCAACTAATCACTTTTTTTCTTTGGAACAAGCCTATATAGACTTAAGAACCAATCCACAGAGTCTGTTCTATTTATTCTCATGACACAAGTCTATTGAATTTATTATAATTGGCACAGGGCAGGGAAAAGTTGCTTAAAACTTGTGGCATGCATACTGTATTATCGGGCTGTCAAGGTTCAACAACCGAACAGATGAAAACACAATTCACAGATGCTTCAGTTAGTTTGTTTTTTGTTGTGTTTTTTGTCACATGTGGGTATATTAATCTTGTGGAATTGCATACAATTAGGTTAGCTCAGTATATTTTTCCGTAGTTATTGTAATACGGATTCTTAAGTCGTATAGTTTCTTATTGAAACGAAGTAAGTTATTTAGCAATCCGGTAAGAGAGAAATCTATTAAATACCTGGAGTGGAGAGATTTTTTGGAACTAAAACTATAGCTAGCAACATAGTTAAATATTATGAACCAAACAAGCCCAATTTTTTAAATTTCTAAAAACATATTGGATCGTTTTTTTACCCTTTGCTTCCGCCAATGCCGCCTAATCCACCTAACCCGCTTTTGCCCCCTCCCCCGCCATATCCTCCTCCTCCGCCTTTTCCACCGCCATATCCACCACCACCGCCTTTTCCCCCTCCGTATCCTCCACCATAGCCCCCTCCTCCATGTCCACCTCCACCATGACCATGTCCACCTCCCCCATAGCCTCCACCTTTTCCTCCTCCCCCGTATCCACCGCCTCCATATCCCCCACCATGCCCACCGCCATAACCACCTCCTTTTCCTCCTCCTCCGTGACCTCCGCCCCCGTATCCCCCACCATGACCACCGCCTCCCCAGCCACCACCTCCTCCGTAGCCACCACCTAAATTTGATTAAAAAATGGTTTAAGTAACACTCCTATGAAATAATGCAAGGGTTCTCTCTAGCTTAGTGCTGTCAAAGAATACGCTCAACAGCATAAGCACAACCTGATTTGTAGTATATTCATTGGCTTTGTGTGTTTACCTCCGTAACCTGTCTCGGCTACATCATTTCCAAAGTCGTCAACAACCACTGAAATCATGGAAAAAATTATAAAGATTAAGATATCGCTTATGTGCATTGTGCATAGCAAAAAAATTGACCTACGACCTCACCTGCAAAGTTATCGGATGGATGATCTCGCATCAGTTCTGTAGCAGCAAATGAACTCACTCCTTAATATTTTAAAGTGATGGAGAATGTTAGATACATGCAATAGATATGATAACTAAATGGCTACTTCAATTCTAAATAGTCAAGCAAAGCAATTACAGTAAATACTTTGTCTCCATGCCGTATAGCTAGTATAGCAGTGAAAATGTTATGTTTAAGCTGGATAGGCTACACGCATGCTATGTATTTATACCTTCATTGTAAAAGATAATTTACCCACCTTTGCTTTTGCTACGACTCACATAAGTGTTTTGGAAGTCATCCCGTTTTTGTAAGTAATGATCCGGCTTAGCAAGTAATCCTATTTTTTCATTCAGCCGTCTCTTAGCTGTTGAGTGCAAATCACCGGATTCCCCCAAAACGAAAATATGTGGTACTACCGTCAAAAAACTTAGCCATGTCAACAACTGGTAATTAGTACTAGTGAAAAAAGACATTGCGTCACAATCTGTCACTGGAATGTGAACGAAACACAATTTTTTTGGCTCGCTCCGATCACATTTGTTTCTACTACTGAACTGAATTGCAGGACTCAATTTACTCTGCACTAACTACGACTAAATGAATGCAAATTGGGGGAAACGCTTGAGTAAATTCATTTGTTTTTACAGCATGTATTGTATTCTTTAGATTCAATAAGACCCGTTAGATCACCTCTAATTGTTTTGGCTCAGCTACTGTATATAATACATATGATAAAACTAAACCAGCTTACCAAATCATTCACACAAAAGAATGTGAGAACCACTCTACACTATCTCACACTCTGGAATGTGTTTCCAGGTAATTAACCTAGAAAAGAGTTTTTTTACACTTTTTAATGATCCAAGTCATTCCAGTGTTTGATGAGTTTTCCCAATAGTTAGTTAGTTAGTATAAAAGCGGAAGAAAAACAGAGTAGAAATGTAGTTGAGATAGTTCCTTTGTTCAGTGGTAAGGAAAAAGATTGAGATGGAATCGAAAACACATGTGGGGATCATTGTCTCTTTGTGTATACTATTGGCAATTCTTCCAGGAAGTTACACCCATTCAAGTCACACAAAAGGAAAATGCCAATGGAAGCCAAAAGTTTCAGAAAGATCTGACAATTTAGAAGAAGCCGGGGAACTTGACAACTCTTGGTGGGAATCGGTCCCAGGCCAAGAATTTGTGAACAAATACCATCCCTCAACGATAGATTCCCTGCAGAATAGAAATCAACACTTTTTCATCATGTTTTATCTACCTTGTAAGCCATTCGGTGTGCTTTAGTACACTCAAAATATACACATAATAGATTGTTCAAGAAATTTAGAGCGAAATGAACTAGGTAAAGTTAAATACAAATTGGAGCATTGACAGACGAGTTGAAAAAAATTGGGCTTGTTAGTTTTCCACAATGCTTTAGTTAGTTAGCATGCAGTGAGCCTTGTAAGCCTATAGCTAAGTTTTTATCTGAGCTTAACTTAACTGTATCTTAAAAGTCACAAAGTAAGTTGCGATTGTTTTTTAATTTGACATGTTGTGTTTGCTTAGTTTGCAGATTCAGCCAACTGGCAAAAGGTGAATTTGCTTCTGCAGCCCAGTCAATGGCGTTTTCCCGGAGCAATATGGACCAAAATGTGGAGTTTTGGAGTGTAGATTGCCACAACACTCCCGAGGTTTTTTCATTAATTCTATTGAATTTAAAAAAATATATTGGCATGCATACATTTCGTATGATATGTTAAATATTTAGATTTGCTACAAATATGGAATTGAAGGATTGCCCACATTTCGCTACATTGACAACAAATCACGATCTCATAAGGAATATGATGACTACAGAGTAAAATCTCATTTCCTCCGCTATCTACGGTCAAAGCTAACTGCTGAAGTTTAATATTGTCACAATAACTTACATAAAATGCATGGCATACATTTTAATACATTTTTTACGGTAGTTTTGTTTAGTATAACACTTTATTTTGATTCCGCTCAAACTCGGCATGTTGAAATAAACTGATTTTTATAACTTTTCGTAAAATCTTGTCATTTATCGCTGTTTTCTTGTAGCTATAAATTTCCAGACTTAACAGCCTTATTGCATGGGAATATTGAAGGACTCAAATCATTGAATCCACTAAATTCCTGTTTACCAACACAGCTGAAACTAACCTTGGGCCGGCTAATTTGTTTGTTGACTCATCTTGGACAAAATTGGGACTTAATCTATACTCATTAAGCTTGACTCACCTAAAATTTTTACCAATTTCAATATGCCTGCTTATGAAAGAATCATGGTGATATAATTTCTAAACTCCGAATCTTTGCTGCATGAAAAGCTAAATATGCAGAAAAAATTATGAAAAAAAAATTCAAAAGGTCCAGTTTTAAACTTCACACAAAATATTCCAATATTTTTCATAAAGTTTGGCCTTCACACTGGCGTTAACTTTATAATAATAACATAATGGCAGATACAAGGAGATAATTAATGACAACACAAAGCGTATGTACAAAGTATTAGATTACAAGCATTTAAATGAATCAAGTCACTTAATAGCACTAATGACGTCCAGGACCAATATTACTATAAAAGGCACCAAATATTGCCATTCTACACTCATTCTATTCCCAAGTACAGTCAGACAATCAAATATCTAATTAATTTTAACTAACTAGTCAAAATGAATTTCGCTTCATTGTTGATCGTCGCCTGCATTGTTGTCTCTGCAGCAGCTGCCCCAAAACACAATGCTGATATACCTAGTGCCCCTGTAACAATGGATTCCAACTCCACCATGGCCAATACTACAATGCCAGGGGGTAACACCACAGTGTCAATGGGCAACACCACAGTGGAAAATAATTCAACTTGGTGGGCCAATGTCACTGGAGAGAAATTCGTGATGAAGGATTTGACAAGTGGAAATGGCACTTACAAGTCTTCTGACAAAACTACTTTTGTTATGTTTTATCTTGAAGGTAAAAACAATTGAAAAACTTCATTGACATGTATTGAATTGTAATCGATTTTGAATGTTTTTGTTAGATTGTCCCGATAGTATTAAAGCCCGTAAAGAATTCGCCGGAGCAGCTTTGTCTTTACACAAAAAGAAAATGCCTGTTGTATTCTGGGCTATAGATTGCAAATTGCATAAGAAGGTATGTGTGTATATGATAACTTTAATATGTATAACTTTCAAAAATAGGTTAGCTAATTTTTCTGCCCATTTTTCAATGAATATAGGAATGCTTAGAACACAAAGTGGAGAAGACCTATCCAGTTTTCTTGTCTTTCGTGAAAGGAGAGATGAAGGAGGAATATCATGGGCTTGCTAAGAAGAAAGATTTTGTCAGTTTCCTCAAATCCAAGAAGGAATAGAAATTTTATTTAAAAATTATGTATACTTACTTTTGAAATCATAAATAATAACATTATGGAATTGGAAAATTAATAAATGTATAATTTAAATTAATCTAGAATTTTGAGGCAAGATAATTGAGAATTTTCTGAAAGTAGTTCGGGGAACCATTTCGAACAGAGAGGCATGAATTTGCGAAATATTTTTCTTTGCATTTTTCCCCATTGTAGCCACGATTTGCTGCTTTTTGGATGTTTTTTGGGTCTCCTATGTAGTTTCCGTATGATTTCATGTAAGTCACTAGTCCATCACTGCAATTCGCAAGAAACATGACATTGATGCAATGATAATGATATTGCACAGAGGTTGTAGGTTTTTTCATGAAAATAAGTGATTTTACCGAATGAGTCCTGCTATCGGCTCATTCAATCGGTTTTTAACTTTTCCTGTGGCCTCGCAAACGTGATACAAAGTACAATGGGCAGGAAATCTTTGTCGTTTTCCATGCTCCACAGCGTTCTACAATTTTACATAGAGCATTGCATTGCATGAAATACATAATCTATAAATACAACAACACAAAGTATTTGATCACTTAATTTATTTTCTTACCAGCAGTGGTAGAAGCATGGACACGATTTCTAAAGATTGGTGGGAAATACTGCCTTCTAACATTTTTGCTTGACGTCCCATATTTGTTGTAGTATTTGCTTGATTTACAACATTCTAATATTTGAAAAAAAATGAAAATTCTTTCTTCTTTAAATTTAATCTAGTAATCACATGCCTAGGCATTGGCCTTATACGGAATTCACCTGTATCAATGAGAGTAAGGCTAGAAATCCCAAAAGTCCAACTGCCGAACTATTCACTTCACCTTTGCCCCTATAAAACACAAATTTTGAACAACTTTTTTCACAACATATAAAATAAGCAAACAATCAATCTAGAAATAAATTCTTACCCAGTGCCACCTCCTCCCCAACCGCTTCCACCACCTCCCCAGCCACCGCCACCTCCTCCCCAACCACCGCCACCGTATCCACCTCCTTTTCCTCCGCCGCCGTATCCCCCACCATGCCCACCATGCCCGCCTCCGTAACCACCTCCTTTTCCTCCTCCGTGACCTCCGCCACCATACCCCCCGCCATGACCACCTCCTTTTCCTCCTCCGTATCCTCCACCCCCATATCCACCTCCGTGACCTCCACCGTATCCTCCTCCGCCGTATCCACCTCCTCCATATCCGCTGTCATAAGAAGACGACCAACCTCCTCCAGCAGCTAGGGAATCTAATTCTTCGGCGCCTTGTATTTTAAAAAGTTTACCATGCATGAGAAAAACGAGAAAAACATGCTTCCAAAATCCCTATCTTCAATGCAATGTTATATGGCTCGATTCCATATTATAATACTAGTAGTATAACTTACTTTCAAATCGATCATGTAAATAGTTATCAGTTACGGAACTGAGTAATTTTGCAGGAGACAACCGATTCAATAATTTTCGACCCCAGCTTTGTCCACGCTCTAAAAGAAGATTTTTCGAAGGAATGAAAACAGTGCACCTTGCTTAAAATACTAATACATGGCATGTTTTGAAAAAAAAAAAACTTTACTTTTACCCGACGATCCATATCTGTATCCTCTAGTGGACAAAAGATCATGTTTTGACAACAAAGGAAATGGCTGTGAGCGTCCTTCCCTTGAAATTTCGTTTGCAGAGCTACTAATATCCTCTTTGGAGACGGAATTGATCGAATTCACAGCTAAAACTAATATGATCAAAACTAATGACTGGTTAAATGCAAACATCGTTCAATAGTTAATTTATTTCCTGAACCCGTTGGTTCAACTTGTGGTTGCTAACTAAATGAGTCAATAAATTTATCCCGAATTTCGTATAATTAGAGTGTGTCATCATGCAAATCTTACAATAGATAGTTTTTTCAAGTTTTTAAGCTATAGTAGGCTAGTTCGTCTGCACAATTAGAAGACACATTCATTGCTCACTAACTAAAACTACCCTTGACTTCTGCTAAATAAGTGCCTTCCATTGTTTGATTTCATACAAAACATCTGCTTATTCTTTTTGTGTGTCTACCGTGAAATGCAAAGGTAAACTGTTTTTTGTCAAACAAAAAACACTCAATTCATTTGGTCTATTTGAAGTAATACAAGCTTACATTATACAATGCTTTGCTAAACCAAAATGAATGCATTTTGTATGACTATAGATCAAACTACTGAAAATTAAACATGCTAACCATGTAATGTGATGAAAAAACGGGACTACACTGTTTACAATGCTCTTTTATTTCCACACAGTACAAAAATAAAATATGATCCCTTTAACAACCCAACCAATATGAATAAATACCTAAAAATGTGGCCCACCGTCATCATCCCAACATTAAAGCTAAGGAAGCATAACTAGGAGATTTTTCTGAAGCCGGACAATTTGGATACGACTTTTTACATTGACCTGGTTTCCCTTTTTTACCGATCTTTGCGGCTTGTTTTACACCTTTCTTTATTAATCTACTGTTGTCCACTTGGCTGAGCATATTTGCGACGGCAGTACTGTAATAAAGAAAATATTTTCTTATGGATTGCCAACTTTTTGTTAGCTGAATAGCCAAGTTATGTAAGCTCACTTGAGTTGTGTAGTCACAATGTAAGCATGCTTTCCAAGCTCTTTTGTTAAGATTTCATTGGCAAGACAAACTGGCCTGAGAGTACAATGTAACGGAACTTGACCAGCTCTAGCATTTCCTACAGTCATCTGTATAAAAAGACACTGTGAATGCAAACATTTTCTAAAGCATCAAAAAATATTTCATTTTAGGATAGCTTACCAATAGCGGTAACAATTTCGAAGTCAGTTCCATATGCGTGGCAGCAGGCTTTTTGAATTCCATTTGAGATTCATCTGTGCTCCTCTTTTTCCTACCTGCTGCAGCAGCGGCTTGCAACTGGGTTAAAACGTTCTAAACCGCCAAATTTTTTATTTCAGTAAAAATTATATTCGAAGTTTGTTGTAAAATTATGGTCTTTAGTATTCAAATCGAAATCAAATCGGTCTCAGGGTTGAATTTATGATAGAAACAAGCATTTGAAGTCATCAAGTTGATTTTAGATAAAATTGTGTAGGAGTGTACAAAAAAAAAACTACAAAAAATTCTTTAAAGCAGCAAAAATGAGAAATTACCTGAAGATATGCGGCAAGACCAAGAACTCCAAGTAGCCCCAAAGCAGAATTGCAGTCTTTACCCTTCTTACTACAAGAAACAACAAAGAAAATCCAAATCAGTACTTGAGGCTTATTGTATTAAACAACGGTACATAGGCAATATCATAAACTACTATACTTCTAAGGCAAAATACAAACTGAACAGAAAAAAACGCTTTGAAATCCCATGTAGACCGATGTGAGTTCATTTTTAAATTAAACCTACCTGAATGAGACTTAACAAAGCAAGAAAACCTAACAGTCCCACAGCAGAATCATTTATTGTCGCTTTGTGTCTGCTCATAATGAATATTTTTTCAAGGTTACTATGATTTGATAGGTTACAAATTAAATTCTGGTTTTTCTTACCCATGACCCCAGCCCCAGCCTTTTCCCCAACCCCATCCATGTCCTCCAGCTGCTACGGCATTGTCCCCAGGGGCTAAGTGAGACAAAAACATTTATGATTCCTATTTAAAATTTTTTATAGGGTTATTTTTTTAACTGTTTTACTTACCACTAATAGCATATTCTGCAGAACTTGAAGCTGGCTGAAGATTGCCTGCAGTCAAAGAATTTAATTGTCTATTCAAATTGGCCCAGTTAAGTTGGGATCCGTCTGTAACACAAAACGGGATAGGAATTACTATGCAATGCAGAGTTTTTGGGAGTATAGCAGATATAGATTTTAAGAAACTGTGAATTTGGTATTGATGTTTGGACACAAACAAGAATTTTTGGATGCAGAATGAATCCATGTAAACTCCAGGGATTAATCCAAACGCTTATTTAGAACTATTTTGAGCTTATTTGATTCACGGTTTGCTTATAAAATGCTCTATCACCTGAATCACCAAATACTTTACATTGTCAACTACTGATAAAATTTCACCTCCTGTATTTGAAGGACCAGTGGCTCCCATGCCCCCATTTGGATGAGGTGCGGCTTGAATAGGGAAACTTCTGGATGGCATGGCACGATTCCCGAAGTCGTCAAAGGTCATTCGGCCATGTCTACTTGACTTTTGTTTTAAAATGCCTCCCTTGGCGTTAGAACTAGTTGGTTTATTGTCTCTACTCTGGCAAATGTGGATGACGAAGCAAATAATGAGCATAGACAGAGTAGGTGAACTTTTCATCTTGATGCTATAATAATAGTAAAACACCCACACACGACTTTACACTGTTGTTGTTGATTTGAGGACTGAAAGATCGAGTGGACAAAGAGTGCAGTTTTATAGGAAAGAATGAGTTACAGTTGGAATCTTTTTGAGATCCCGGAAGCTCCATTTTCTATTCAAGTTTACGACCGAAGCTGAATGGATGACAGATTGGAGTTAGTGAATGGACATTTGGCCATGTTTGTACGCTTAGTTAGATGCTTCTGTATAGAGGTTTCAATAGTAAGTGCAACAACTCGTGCATGCGAGAAACAAACCATGTAACCGAGAAAACTGTTCTTCATCTCTGTGAAGAGAGTAATTTGCAGAGGTCGAAACAAATTTCATTCGCATAACAAAAACTGTAGAGTAGATTCATGTCATTGAAACATAAAAAATTAAAAGTAAAACTAAAGTCGTTAATGAGCAATGTAATAAAAAATCTAAAATACTACAAAGCTACAATTTGTTTAAAAGTTCATAATTTTGCATAGAATTCTGCTATAAACTTAAAAAAAGAAATCAAATCGTTCAATTACTGCAAATTCAAGCAACAGTTAATTGGAATTCGAATACTGTTTTGTTGAAGAGATGAAAATCTTTGAATAAATCATTGTAGATAAAATTCCAGTTTCTGATGTGTGCTTTTAATAAATGAGAGGAACAATGGTGACTTCGTAACAGTAATGCTTGGCGGACGAAGATAAAAACATGACTTAAACCATACAATAAAACTGAGCTAGAAACCTACATATATGACATTATCAATGTTACCACAAAGGCTACTTAAATACACACACAATGTCAAATTGCAAGGCTCTTATTTTGACAACAATAATGCCCGGCAGAAGGGTTACGAATTCATATCAGTTCAGGTTATTAAATTGACTTTTTTTATCAATTTCACTATCCCACCTGAAAGAGATATTCCGCAGGGTATCGTAATGTACAAGAACGGCAATAGGGTCACATTAGTAATGGATTAGGCATTTCCATTGCTCTTTTGGAACTAAAACTGGACGTATTTGATGGCAAATAAAGAGGAAGTGGAAGGGTATGTTATTTTATAAAATTGTAATTTCGTTTTATTACAAGTGTTTGCTTTGTCAAGATAGGGTTCGTACTAAAATACACTTCAAAAAAGCTCACTACTTACTTTATAGTGTTTAACAGTACTTCTAAATCCTTATGCCAAAAATGTCAAATAAAGTATACGTAATAAATGATGGAGGTTACAATCATGCAAAAATGTAAAACTAATGCTATCCCTACACTTAAAGTCAATGTTTCTAGACATTATTTGTTACATTTACCAAATTCAATATATATTTGAATTTGGTTTTAGTCAAACAGAAAAATACAAACATTTATGCATCTTATTATTCCTTTTAGTTAACTTAATTAACCTGATAAATCATTATTTTGATACAAAATTAGATCATATACTTCACATACAACACGCCTGCCAGCAAAAAACCTGCCATGCAAAGCATTTTTGGCCGCGTCAGATTCTGAAATACAAAAAACAAAAATTAAAACACTAAGTAAACCGCCAAAAAAAAGTGTACGTTAAAAATTAAATTCCTTACCACTTGAGTTGACAAATTCGACGAAAATTTTGACAACAATTGGCGCATCTTCTTGTTCTCCTTGCCTCTCTTGGTAAATAATTACTCTTTCCACTGAACCGTACCGACTGCATTCTTCCGTGATTTCATCTTGCAGCGTGTCGTCTACATCTTCAGGAGTTACCATATTCTTGAGAACAATGACAGGCGAACTTTCATTCCTCATCAATTTTTGCATTACAAGGTGACGTGCACTTTGACCTTTGATACTCAAGTTCTCCTGAGCAGAGAGGCTGCTATTTTCGTTTTCTTCCGATAACTTTTTCACCAAATCTTCTCTCTACATAAAACAAATGAAAATCCAGTCAGTTAGCTTTCTTTCGCATAACAAATTACACTCACTACTACTCAATAATAAGTTTCATAAGATAGTTTCTTACATTTGCGTCAGTCCTATTCGCAACAGCTTGAAGGGCTGCTTGCTGAGCTTGTTTAGCATTAGCATGTGTTTGGCTTTCAGAATATGACGATGTGGAAGAAGATGGTACAGGAATGGTGACGGTTGGAGGAGGAGGGATCACTATACCAGGTGGAGGTGGCGCAGGAACTCCCATAGCTAATGTAGCCATAGTTGGAGGAAGAACTGGATTTACCAACCCAGGACCAGCCATTGGGCCGGATAGAAGGCCCATGCCAGGAATAGCTAGCCCAGGTGGGGGTACATTTGACAATTTTGGGGATCCTATTAGCCCTTTAGTTACACTTGGGACAGGAGCCTAGTAAAAATATTGAATAATACAGCACACCATTCGCGATAGATTTTGGCCACTAACTTTTAAAATTGTGTTTACCACGGGAGTAGAAAGTGTGGGAAGCGTTTGAATTAGCGTGGGGCTGGCCAATGCACTTGATGATGAAACAGGTGGGGCTGATGGAGGCGTTAAAGATTTAGTCAATCCAAATGCAGCGGCTGTGCTTGACACCTGAGTTCAGAAAAAAACAATATTAGTTGGGGTATTCAAAGTCAGCAAACACAACCATAATATTTAGTTAGTAGTTGCAGTTACTCACAGCTTCCATTGCTTGGATTTTGGCTGTGGCAGCCGCAGCAGCTACAGCTGCCGCTTGGGGCAATTGACTTTGTCCAGGAGTGGGTTGCTGTAAAAATAATTATTACATTTTGAACTAAATCTTTGGAATATCTGATATAATTAGGCCATAAAGGAGCCCTACCTGCAAAGCATTGGGTGGAGTAATCGCTTTACCAACACGAAGATACTGTCCACCCAAATCAAACAAATTCATGGACGCAATGGCTTCAGCAGCTGATTGAGGGTTCGCGTATTCAATAAATCCATAACCTCTGTGTTTTCCAGGGGCTGGTCCTGGGGCCAGTTTGCAACTTTTGATTTCACCAAACGCTTCGAAAACACTATAAGAAACATCAAGTTGAGTACAATGCACATAATGCAAATTTTTTAAGTAAAAATTGAGACACTAAGGGTACACCCGATGCCGTGTAAAATTGTACATTTCTACGCTCGTACTTCTCTCAACCAAATCAGAGCAGACTTTCCACCTCTACCAACTCATCTGATTGGCTGGGAGAAGTACGAGCGTAGAAATGTACGATTTTACACGGCATCAGGTGTACTCCTACTGACTTTTCAAAAGTCATAGTGCTAAAGCGTTACCTTTTTATGTCATCTTCCGTTAGATCTCCATGTATGGAAGCTATATAGATACGGTAATAAACCTTTGCTTCATCCATCAACTCATCAATTACTTGGTCCATATGGGAAAACTTAATGCGAGTATCCCTTCCACACTAAAGCATTATGAACATAGTAAATTAAAAACATTGTGAATTATTAGAAACCTATTTAGTTGATTCAGTTAACACTGACCGCACGATAATAAATCATAAATGATTGTTCAACCAAAAGACCATACATACCTTTATATTTCTACCACCAATCATAACGCCATTCATTTGCTCCAAAGCTAATTGAGCCGCTTCAGGTAGATCATACTCGACAAACGCAAAGCCTTTGTGTTTTTGGGCAACAGGATCCCATGACATATTTATAGTTTTGATTGGCCCTGTAAAAAATTATTAAGAGTTAAAATAAAAATTATAATGGTTAGAAAGCAGATTTGTATATAAATTCACCGAATGGAGCAAATGCTTGTCGAATTGTGTCCTCTCGAAGTTCAAAACTAATGCTGCCAATGTAGACTCGACACATTAAAACAAGAGCTTGGTGCCGCTGCAAGGATTTCGCTTGCTGCTGCTGATGAGCTAATTGCTGTTTCATCAAAACGTACTTAATACTCTGTTCCATTGCGCATTTTTTAGCTCGAGCGACGTCATCTTGATCGCGTCGGTCGATTTTGGGTAGCGCTACTCCTAGAATACTGGCTGCAACGTCTCTCTTTGCTCCTGGACCTGCGTTTAGAAAATAAGTTGAGACGCAAGTAAGTTCTTGTTCAATCAGCGTAATGAAGCAAGTTTACTATAACCTCACCTGCAATTAAGGATCCAGTTTGTGTCAAATCGGAAATAGGAATGGATAAAAACTCATGCGGCGCCATATCCTCTATCTTTTGACGCTTCAGCAATGGGTCGACGTATATTCCTGACGTCCCTGCATGGAACAATGATCAATGATAAATATTATCAAGGTTTCACTATTTTTTCCAAAATGAGATAAAAAATATTTTCCAACCATTGTTATGATGCATCCCTACAGCATTCATAATGAAAAATCAATGAACAGGAACTACTTCTCGCACTTCAATGAACAGCTTATTGGGACTATTACGTATGTCAATTTGAACTAATTGCAATTTAAATTTAAGTCACAATCCTCCGAGTAAACGCTATAGCGTTTTTTTAATGTTTGATAAGTTTGATTTTGATTTACTTTTATATGAAACCGGCTTTGCCGCTTTTTCATAATATCATAGAGAATGCCGTCAGGCTAAATGTTTTGCTAGCGT
>Ga0210040_10004079_pt1 | contig 19315 bp, 22 predicted proteins | sample CryGeyCG12114_NA_FD_185462 | JGI IMG/M metagenome (GOLD analysis project Ga0210040, IMG submission 185462) | Groundwater microbial communities from aquifer - Crystal Geyser CG19_WC_8/21/14_NA (SPAdes) (version 2) | ecosystem: Environmental > Aquatic > Deep subsurface > Groundwater | place: USA...
GAGCGCGAAGAGGCTGGGGGTGTAGGCGCGGGACTCCTCGGTGATCCGCAGCAGGGCGAATAGATTGCCCACCCCTGCCGTCTGGGACAGGAGCGTGGAGACCGAGAAGCCGATGATGACCTCGGATAACGACAGGACGGAGAGAAGGATCACCAGGATCACGGTCTGCACCCGCCGCGACATCCGTGCCAGGATGACCGTGAAAGGCAGAGCCAGCGCTACCGCGATAGCTGCCGCCCCGGCCGCGATGGCCATCGACACGAGCAGGATGCGCCCTACGAAGGACGACAGGACCCTGGCATAGCTCTGGAGATCGAAGCCCCAGGTGTAGAAGCCACCGCCCGAGGGATCCCTCAGCGCGACGCTCACCGCCAGCATGATCGCAAAGGGGACCAGGAACAGCGCGGTCAGCACCGCCCCCGGGACAAGCCCGAGCCAGGCGGGCGTGGCGGCGTCGCGCCCGCTCATGGCGCCAGCACCACGCGGCCCCCCGGCGCCAGTGTCAGCGCCACGGGATCGCCTACGGCCACGTCTGGCCGGTCGCGCGGGGAGAAGAGGGCCGTCACCTCCTGCCCTGCGTGGTCGAGGACGATCTGCACGCTCTCGCCCAGGTCGCGGATGAAGATGACACGGGCCGGCAGCCCCTCGGAAGCGAAGCGCACGTCCTCGGGCCGCACCGACAGGATCGCGGGGCCCGGCGGGCACTTTACCCGGTCGCCGGGACCGAGGACCAGCCGCTGGCCGGACACCTCGACCGTCGCCGGGTCGAGCAACCGCGCTGGCAGGAGGTTCGACGTACCGATGAAGCCCGCGACGAAGGCGTTGGCCGGGTCACGATAGACCTCCATGGGCGCGCCCATTTGCTGCACGCAGCCCCGGTCCATGACGATCACGACGTCGGCCATGGTCAGCGCCTCCTTCTGGTCATGGGTCACGACCACGGTAGTAACGCCGAGCCGCGCCTGGAGCTGGCGCAGCTCCATCTGCATGTGCTCGCGCAGGTTGGCGTCGAGGGCCGACAGTGGCTCGTCCAGCAGGAATAGCCGCGGGTCGATGGCGAGGCCCCGCGCGATGGCGACCCGCTGCCTCTGCCCGCCCGAGAGCTGCTGGACGCGCCGGTCGGCCAGGCCGGGAAGCTGGACGAGGGCCAGGAGCTCCTCGGCCTTGGCCCGCCGCTGTGCGCGGCGGGTCCCGCGGATCGCCAGCGGATAGGCCACGTTGTCGCCCACTGAGAGGTGCGGAAATAGCGCCAGCGACTGGAACACCATGCCAAAGTTGCGCCGGTGCGTGGGCGTTTCGGTCTGGTCCTGCCCGCCCACGAGGATGCGCCCTGCGGTGGGCTCCTCAAGCCCGGCGATGAGGCGCAGGAGCGTGGTCTTGCCACAGCCGGATGGACCCAGCAGGCAGATGAACTTGCCCCCCGGGATGTCGAGTGTGACATCGTCTACGGCGGCGGTCTGGCCGAAGCGCTTGGTCAGTCCATGCAGCGAGAGGTCGTTCATCCAGTGCCCTTCGAAGGGAACGGCCCGACCACTTAGGTGGGCCGTTCAGACTGTCAGCCGGTGATCATCTCGGACCACTTCTGGTTCACCCAGTCGGCCCGATCGACGTAGAGGTCGTAGCGCGGCAGGATCGGCGGCAGGTCCGAGGCCACGGCCGCGAACTCCTCGTCAGTGAGGTCCAGCAGCTCCCGGTTCACCGTCGGCGCGGTGCCCACGTTGCGCGACAGCTTCGCCTGGACCTCGGGGCGCGCCATGTAGTCGATAAAGACCTGCGCCTGCTCCAGCATCGCGCTCGCCTTGGAGACGACCCAGGACCCGGAGTCGAGCACCGCCCCCTCTTGCGGGAAGCTGGAGCGGACAGGTTGCCCGTTTGACGCCGCGAGGCCCGTGACGTCGTGGTAGTACTGGCCCATTGGGATCTCGCCCGACTCCAGGGCCTGCTGGAACTGGCCTTCGTCCCGGTACCAGAGCCGCACGTTCGGCTTCAGCTCGGCCAGCTTCTCGAGTACCTGGGTCACGCCCTCTTCGGTGTCGAGGATGTCGGTACCATTGAAGTAAGTCGTTGCGGCAATCTCGAGCAGGAACGAGTTGGAGGCGAGGGCCAAGAGACCGAGCTTGTCCGCATTCGCGGGGTCCCAGAGCGCCTGCCACGAGGTCGGAGCCTCGGTATAGGCCTCGGTGTTGGTCACGAGGGTGATGTACCAGCTCACCGCGCCCGTGCCGTAGAGGCGGCCGTCTGCGTAGCGGTGGACAAAATGCTCGGGCAGGTTGCCCAGGTTGGTCATCTTGCCTTCGTCGAGGGGCGCCCAGAGCTCTGATCCCTCTCCCCGAAGGCGCGCGACCTGTGCCATCATCGAGACGTCCGCCGGGGCCTGGTTGGCGCGGGCCGCCTGTTCGAGCTGGACGAGCCAAGCCTCGCCTGTGGGTTCGCCGATGGATTGGACCTCTATGCCGGTCTCGGCGGTGAAGTCAGGATAGATGTGGGTCTTGAAGCTCTCCTCGAAGTAGCCGCCGTAGGTCCCCACCTTGAGGGACGTGCCCTGGGCGCGAAGGAGGCCGGGCGCCGCGAGCGCCGACAGGCCGACCGCGCCGGTCGCGAGGAACGTGCGTCTTCTCATTCTCAGATCTCCCATGACGGGCGGTTGGGCCGCCTCTGACGGGAGCGTTGTCGCAAAGCGGGACGGCAGCGGCAAGGTGCCCTCACCCGATCCGGAAGGTGTGCAGCCGCTCGGGCGGGTTCTGGGGCACCCCTGGCAGGACGCAGAGCATCTCGAAGAGAAGGTTCGCGGCGGTCAGCGCCGTGGTCCCGGAGGTATCGAAGGGCGGCGAAACCTCCACGAGGTCGCAGCCCACGATGTTCAGTCCCGCCATCCCGCGGACGATCTGAAGCGCCTGCCAATCCATGAGCCCGCCGATCTCCTGCGTTCCCGTGCCGTTGGCGAGGCCCGGCGACAGGGAGTCGATGTCGAAGGTCAGGTACACCGGCGCGTCGCCGATCAGCGCCCGGACCTGCTCCATGAGGCCGTGGAGCTGCCGGCCCTGGATCTCCTCGGCCGTGACCACGCTCCAGCCCTGCTGGCGGCCCCACTCGAAGTCGCCCGGCGCGTAGCCGCTGCCTCGCAAGCCGATCTGGATCACCTTGTCGTTGAGAAGGCACCCGGCCTCCCAGGCCCGCCGGAATGGCGTACCGTGGGCCTCCCTCTCGCCGAACATCGTGTCGTTGACATCGGCGTGGGCGTCGACGTGGACCAGCGCGACGGGCCCGTGGCGGTCGCGAATGGCGCGCAGAACCGGCCAGGTAAGGGTGTGGTCGCCACCGAGCGTCAGGGGAACGACGCCATGCGAGAGGATCTCGCGATAGGCCTCGGTGATGATCGCACAGCTCTTCTTGAGGTCGAAGGTGTTGATCGCTACGTCGCCGATGTCGGCCACCTGGAGATGCTCGAAGGGCGCAGCGCCGGTGGCCATGTTGAAGGGGCGCAGCATCCGGCTCTCGTCCCGGATCGCGCGCGGGCCCAGCCGGGTGCCGGGGCGGTTCGAGGCGCCGATGTCCATGGGAATGCCGTTGAAGCAGGCGTTGAGCCCCTCAGCCGTCCGCTGGGACGGCAGGCGCATCATGGTCGCGGGTCCGCCGAAACGGGGCATGTCGTTGCCGCCCAGGGGCTGGTTGAAGGGTCTCATTATCGGGCCTCCGGCGCAGGGGTGTCCCCGTGATAGCCGGACCGAGCTCTGGCTGGCCAGAGGACCCGGACGATTCCGTAAAGTCATGTCTGGCCTGACTATCTGCCAAGAGTTAACATGAGCGCCAACGGTTTCCTTTCGGTCTGAACCCAGATGACACTCGACCTCGCCTTCGTTCGCTGGATCCACGGCACACCCGACTGCGCGCAGAGCGAGGACCCCCTGATCCAGGTCATCGAGGCAGATGCTGACACCTTCATTCTTCGCATCAGCAAGTGCTTCAGCTTCGAGGCCAACTTCATCTACCTCCTGCTCGGCACCCGGCGCGCCATCCTCTTCGACACTGGCGGGCCGGCCGACTCGGGCGACCGGGTGCTGCCCTTGCGGGAGACGGTGGACGCCATCCTCCAAGGTCATCCGCGGGGGCAAGGGCTTGAGCTGATCGTGGCCCACACTCACGGCCACCGCGACCACATCCACTGGGACGCCCAGTTCCGGGACCGGCCGGGCACTATTCTGGTAGGACTCGCGCTTCCTGAGGTTCAGGCCTTCTGGAGCCTCTCCGACTGGCCCGAGGGCGAGGCGACCCTCGACCTCCTGGGCGACCGCCCTCTCTCGGTGTTCCCAATCCCCGGTCACGAGCCCACGCACATCGCGATTTTCGACTACCGGACGGGCATCCTCCTGACAGGCGACGTCCTCTATCCGGGCCTCCTCACCGTCCGCGACTGGCCGGCCTTCCGCGCGAGCGCCCGGCGCCTTGCCTCCTTCGCCGCTACGCATTCGGTCCGAATGGCCCTCGGTCATCATATCGAGATGAGCCGCGCGCCCGGGCAGCTCTATCCCTTGGGCGCAACCTACCAGCCCGACGAGCACCCTCTGCCCCTGGCCCCTTCCTGCCTCGATGAGCTGCACCGGGCCTGCGAGGCCATGGCCGATGCACCCCGCAGCAAAACCTTCGGCGCCTTCGCCATCGAAATCATGCCCGAGGCTACCGCCGCGCGGCCCGGCTCCTGTGCCGCTCTCGTGGTCCTCGCGTCCCCTTGATCCTGGCCCCGACTGGTGCCCTGAATAGCTGCAATAGGACCGCGCCGGCACCGCGCGGCGGGCGGAGCCTGGACCCACCGCCCTTAACCGAGGCCCTCTTGGGCCATGGAAATCGTTCCCGACGACCCCTCAAGACTACCGCCGTCCCGATGCCCTTGCGTTGGCGTCCCTCATTACCCGTTGCGAGGTTTCTGCGATGAAAGTGATCGAGGCCGCCATCGCCTCCGAGGCGCTTTACCCCGCTCTGAACGCCGTGGTCCTCCGCCGGTTCGAGGCCGCGCGCGCCTAGGCCGCGCGCCTGGACGCCGATGGACCTCGGGACCAGCCGCTCGCGGGCGTTCCGTTCCTGCTCAAGGACGTGAACCACTTCGCCGCCGACATGCCCACCCGCTTCGCCTCGCGCATCTTTTCGAACACGCGGCCCAAGGACGACAGCACCCTGGTGCGGCGCGGGCGCGAGGCGGGGCTCGTCATCCTGGGCAAATCCAACACGCCGGAGTTCGCCGGCGACATCGTCACCGAGCCCCACCTCTATGGACCCAGCCTCAACCCCTGGGGCACAGGTGTCACCGCCGGAGGATTGAGCGGTGGGGCCGCTGTCGCAGTGGCCCTGGGGCATGGTGCCCCTCGCCCATGGTACGGACTTGGGCGGCTCCATTCGCATCCCGGCCGCCTGCTGCGGGGTCTTCGACTTCAAGCACTCCGTGGGCCTGAACCCCCACGGACACCAATGAGAGGAACTCCCCAGCGGACTCGACTCGGACCACGTCCTGTCCCGCTCGGTCCGCGACAGCGCGGCCGCGCTGGATGCGAGCGCAGGGCCCGACACGGGCACCCGTCTCGGCCGCATGCCACCGGCCGAGGGCTACCTCGCCGGGCTCGGCACCCCCGATGCCCGCCTACGCATCGGCATAACCACAGCCGATCCGACCGGTCGCCAAGCCGGGCCCTCGCAGGTGGAGGCGGTGGCGGGCACCGCGCGCCTGCTCGAAGGCTTGGGGCACCATTTAGAGCCCTATACTTTCCCGCCCGAAGCCCAGCCCGAAGCATGGTTCGACAGCCTTTGGACGGTGGATTTGGCCCTGCCCATCGAGGAGCACTCGCGAGAACTTGGCCGCGGCCCCCGTGAGGACGAACTCGAGCCTTAACTCTGGGCAGCGCTCGGCCATGCCCGCAGCCTCAGTGTCACCGACTGGCTGCGGGCGCGCCTTGCCTTGAAGCAGGCGGCGGTGGCGATCCTTGACTCCATGCAGCACCTCGACGCGGTCCTGTCGCCGACCCTGGGCAAGGCCCCCCCGCCCCGGGCGTACTCAACTTCGCCGCGAACGGCTCCGACCTCACTACTTGGAGCGCGCGAGGCTACGCCTTCGCCCCCCTCGTCGTTGCCGCGAACATGACTGGCCAGCCGGCCGCCTCCTGCCCGGCCATGGTCGGCGCGCGCCGCCTGCCCGTCCGCGTGCAGGTCGCCGCATGGCCCGACGATGGCCACCTTGTGCTCCGCCTTGCACGGGAGATCGAACTAGCGACGGAGTGGCACAAAGCTGTGGAGGGTCTGTCGGACGGGCTGGGGTAACGGACCCTGCAGGTGGATGGTGTCGGACAAATTCGAACGTCGAGGACCACGGCCAGCCAGGTGACCTCAGGACCGGTCCCGAAGCACCCGAAGGGGCTACGCTGATTTATGCTGCGGAGCTACGCCGGCCCCCTGCGCCGCTCAAGCTTCTTCTGACATCAGCAGACCGAGACCTACCCCCACTGCCTGCTCAGGCCGCATCGGGTGGCGGGCGCTGGCCCGGCCAGTCGGTGGCCAGGTGATACGCCTGCCCGAGTGCCAAGATCCCGACATCACCCGCCACGGGCCCGGCCAGCTGGAAGCCTGTTGGCAGGCCCTCTGGTCCAAGCCCCGCCGGGCTGCCGAGCACCGGCGCGCCCACTAAGGAGGCGGGCACCACGATCTCCATCCAGCGGTGGTAGGTGTCCATCGGACGCCCGTTGATCTGCTGCGGCCAGCGCCACTCCACCGGGAAAGGCCAGACCTGCGCCGAGGGCAGCACCACGGCATCGAACCGCTCGAACAGGGCGGCATAGGCGGCATACCACTGGCTGCGGATGAGGCTCGCCTCATAGACGGCGCGGGCGGACAGGGTCAGCCCCTGCTCGATCTCCCACTGAGGCTCGGGTTCAGTTTGGCGCGTTCGGCCTCATCCTCGTAGAGGGCACCAGGGCCGCCTACAGAAAACATCGCGCGTAGGGTGATCCAGGCGCTCCAGAGCTCCTCGGCCGGAAACGGCGGGGGCAGGTCTTCAACCACCGTCCCCAGGCCTTCAAACCCGACAGCGCCACTCGGCCGAGCTCCAGGATACCCGGCTCCCTCGGATAGGCTCCTCCCCAGTCGCCTAGCCAGCCGATGCGTAGCCCGCGCACCTCGACGTCCAGCCGGTCCGCAAAGGCCTCGCTCGCGCGGTCGAAGGGCGTGCCGAGGTAGCGCCCAGCCATGGAGCCGTGCCACATCCTCGACGTTGCGGCCCATCGGCCCGTCGGTCGCCAGGGTGGAGAGGAAGTTTTCGCCTCCCGCTGACCGTGGCACCAGGCCAAAGCTCGGGGGAAAGCCGTAGACGTTGCAGAAGGCCGCGGGGTCGCGCAGGGAGCTCATCATGTCGGAGCCGTCCGCCACGAACAGCATGCGCGTGGCCAGCGCCGCCGCAGCCCCTCCGGAGGAGCCGCCCGCGCTGCGAGAGGTGTCGTAGGGGTTCCTGTTCGCCCCGTATACCGGATTGAACGAGTGCGACCCCTGTCCCCATTCGGGCGTATTGTTCTTACCGATCAGGATGGCCCCCGCCTGACGCAACCTCGCGGCCAAAAGATCGTCAGCCCCGGGCACGAACTCCGCAAAGTGGGGTGAGCCCCAGGTGGTGCGGATGACTTTGGTCGCCACGAGATCCTTCAGGGCGAAGAGGATGCCAGGCAGCCGTTCGCCGGGGCGTCGTCGGCGGCGCGCCTCAGTCATCAGCGCGTCCTGGTCGCGCAGGGCGACAATGGCGTTCACCACGTGGATGCGGTCCAGAACGGCGGCCATCACCTCGGACGGGCTGATCTAGCGCCGGGCGATCAACTGCGATAGGGCGGTGGCCGAAAGCTGGGGGATGTCCATATCCATGGCCAGTCCTATACCCGGAGCCGCCTGCGTCGGGCTCTTCCTTGACGACGTGCTGGACGCACGTAGTCAGCCGGTCCGTTGGGCAGACCTCCCCCTCTTAATGCACAGCCTGCCAGAGAAAGTGCTGAACAACGTTGATCTTAAGGAACACTTCGTCGAGTTGCCTGCAGGAGAGGCGCGCCCGGCCCAGCGGCTTCCTATCGTTCCCGGCCGCGAACAGCGGCCCGAACCTGCACCACCAAAACTGGACCGTCTCGCAACTGACCCTAATGCCGATCTCATGCAGCAGGTCCTCGACGTGCCTCAGCGACAAAGGAAACCGGTCATACCTCATCGCGGCCAGCAGGATGATTTCGCGGCCGGTGCGAAAATGACGAAAAGGACTGCGCCTTCTCACCAGCAGAAGCTACGCAGACCCGCTGCCCCGCACAAGCTTCGTCTCCCTGAGACTGCCCGTTGCACTGATCGCGATGCTCCAAGCACCCGGTGGCGCCACCATCGATGATATCGTTGCCGTGACAAGCAGGCGGGTCCACACGGTGCGCGGAGCCATGTCCAGGGCGCTGAAGAAGAGGCTCCGGCTCGAAGTTATGTCCGACAAGATCAAGAATTGCGGGCGGGTCTACAAGCTTCGGGCCGCGTGGTGCGCCGGGTGACTCGCCTGAGACGATGTCGCCCAACGTGCACTCGAAAGTCGGGGCAGCCGCTGCAACCCCGCGTTTTGATTTACCCTGGAGTCGGGGGCGACGTGGCGTGCGCGTTTCGTGCGCCCCCGAATGCAGCGATGAACCGCTCTTGCTATCTCGCCTTGCGATTAGCATAGCGCTGGTCACGCTCGGCTTTTCGTAAGGCCTCATCGCTGATCACTCGAGCAATCAGGTTGTCAGTCTTTTCCCGCGCTTCGGCCTCGGCTCTGGCTGCGATATTGGCTGCTTTCTGATATTCGGCAGCCTCGGCCTGGATGCGCTCCTGCTCCTTCTGCCGCGCCAGTTCGTCGAGCTTTAGCCGCTCCCGCTCCTGATGCCGTTCTTCCCTGGCAGTGGCTACCGCCAGACGCTCTGCCTGCCGTGCAAGGCGGGTCGGTTCTGCGGCCTCCTTTGTGGCTTGGTAGCCGCGAAGAAGAGCGGCTTTGGCGTCGGCAGCGGCAGTGCGGCGGTCGGCAAGATCGTTGTCTTTGGCGTTTCTCAAGTCTGTGTCCTGCGAAAAGTGTTGTTAGCCTGAAACTCGCGCCTTTGGCGGTCGTTCCATGGCAAGGCGGTAGCCCTCTTGCAGGCTTCCGGGCCCCTTGCAAGACGGGCCGCCCTTATCCGCAGGATCTGTTCCGCGCAGGCCCAAGCGATGGGGGCGAGCTCTTCGACTGGACGTGCTTGTGCCAGGAACTGCGTTGTGCCTGGGCATAGGCGCTCGACGGGATTGGTGCCGCAAATTGCGAGAGGATGCTCCGGGACCAGCACGCCCATCTCCGGCGAACCGTTCAGATGGTCATTCAGGACCCCTATGCCACACTGAACCCCAAAACACAGCGTTGGCCGCACGCTTGACGAGTCGCTGCGTATGTCTGGCCGGGTAGACCCTCGCAGAGCCAATGTCGGCACGCTCCTCACCGAGGTTGGTCTCACACCTGCCTTCGCTGGGTGCTTTCCTTCCAATCAATCGGGAGGCGAACGCCAGCGCGTCGCCACTGCTCAGGCCCTGGCAATCGATCCCGCCCTCCTCGTGCGAGACGAACCTGTCTGGACACTCGATGTCTCTGTCCAGGCCCAAGTGCTGAACTTGTTCAAGCATAACAACGCTAGCCTAGGCCTCTCCTAGTTATTCATACCTGACGACCTCCCTGTAATACGCCAGATCGCAGACAGGAGCTGCATCATCTACCTGGGCGAGATTGTCGTGGAGGGTCCGACCCGTCAGGTGCTCGACGAGCCGCATCACCCGTACAGAGCCGCGGCCGTCGCCACGCGTCTCCCATCATCATTGAGCCGCTCGAGCGGCCGACTACTTCCCCTGTAGCCCAAAGCCGGGGACCAAAGATGACCACCCGTTTCCACCAGCCCATCGACGCGGCCGCAGTGCCGCGCTTTGCGGGCCTGTCCACCTTCATGCGCCTGCCGGCGGTGACCTCCCCGGTCGGCCTCGACATTGCGCTGGTGGGCATCCCCTGGGACGGTGGCACCACGAACCGCGCCGGCGCCCGGCACGGGCCGCGCGAGATGCGCAATCAGTCGAGCCTCATGCGGCGGGTGCATCACGTCTCCAAAGTTGCCCCATTCAGCCTGGCCAACATCGCGGACGTGGGGGACGTCTCGGTGAACCCGATCGACCTCCTCGACGGCCTGACGCGGATCGAGGCCGGCCTTGCAGAGATCGTGGCGGCCGGCGCCCTCCCGCTCTGCGCAGGTGGCGATCATCTGACGACTCTCCCGGTGCTGCGCGCCGTGGCCAAGGCCCGGCCCGTGGGGCTCATCCACTTCGACGCCCATTCCGACACCAACGACACCTACTTCGGCGACAACCGCTACACCCATGGCACCCCCTTCCGCCGCGCCATCGAGGAGGACCTGCTGGACCCTAGGCGGATCGTGCAGATCGGCATCCGGGGCTCGATATATGACCCCGACGAGCACGGCTGGGCGCTCGATCAGGGCATCCGCATCATCTATATGGAAGAGTTCGTCCGCCGCGGGTTCGAGGACGTGATGGCGGAGGCGCGGGAGATCTCGGGCGGGCAGCCCACCTATGTCACCTTCGACATCGACAGTCTCGACCCGTCGGTGGCGCCCGGCACCGGCACACCCGAGATCGGCGGCTTCACCACACGCGAGGCGCAGGCGATGCTGCGGCTTCTGGACGGAGTGGACATCATCGGCGCCGACGTGGTGGAGGTCTCTCCGCCCTTCGACGTGGGTGGCATGACGGCCCTCGCGGCAGCCACAATGATGTTCGAGCTGTTGTGCGTGATGGCCACGAAGCTGGGGCAGCGGATAGATAAGCGTCAGGGCGGGAACAGGAACACTGCCGGCTGAAGCTTGGGACTGCCCGTCTGATCACGGGACCGATGAGTTTCGAGTTGGCGGATGCACTCTCAAAGTTCAGCCGCCAGCGCCACCCAACGTCCTATTGCCGCGAGCGCATTGCCGGTCGCGGCGGAGGCTGCGGTGTTGTTGAAGATGCACCAGCATGCGCTGCCTTCGGCCGCGCGGAGACCAAGTTGGTCCATGACAGCTTGGATCGCCACGTCATCGTAGGACGAGTAGTAGACCCTGGGCGAGCCGTGCAGGCGGTAGTAGGTCAAGCCGGCCCAGCCGACAGGCTGGTCGGCGCTTGGGGCCGGACCAGGGTCGGCCGCCACGCGCCCGATCCGGAGCCTGTCCAGCAGGCCGTCGACCTCCGGCCCGAACCAGGACCGGTGACGCGGCTCGCAGGCGATCTGGCCCTCTGTTTGCTGCCTCTGGTTCTCAAGGGAACGGTCCGCTACCCCCAGCTCGAAGCCGAGGCTGGGTGGATGCTGCACCAGAGGGGGACCCAGCTTCGATCCCAGTCCGCCCACCTCTGACAGGAACTGGCCCAAGGGCTCCCCCGTGGCCCGGAGCTGGTGCTAGTGGGTGATTGCCTTTGGGATTCTGACCGCGAACCGGAACGTCTCCGGCACCGACGCGGCCCACCGCTCGTAGATGGTGCGGCGATGCGGACGATAGAAGGACGAGTTGATCTCCGCCGCCCCGAACACCTGCGTATAGCGCTCCAGATGGCTGCCCTCGGCGGGAAAGGCGGCCGCGTGCTCCTCTGGGACACTCTATCCAGCCGTGCCGGCGCGAATGGTGGGAGACAAGCTCATGCCGAAGGAATGCTCTCCAAGAGACCCGGGCTAAGATGGCCATTGCCCTTGTGAATGCTCATCACCATCAGCCGGTTCCTGTGCCGCTTTGCGCGCTGAGTACAGCAGCAGCATGCTGATGTCTGCCGAACGAGTGGGACGAAGTGCTTCGTTCCTGCTACCTCGGTCAAGAGCCGCCCCGCCGCGACTCCGCAGCAACTTAAGGAGCCTTTTGTGCCCGACATCCAAACCCACGCCCAGCAGGCCCGCGTGGCCTACCTGACTATGGAGATCGGGCTCCGGGCCGAGATGCACACCTACTCGGGCGGACTCGGCATCCTCGCGGGCGACATCGCCCGCTCGGCCGCGGACCTTGGGCTGCCCATGGTCTTCGTGACGCTTGCGAGCCGCGAGGGGTACCTGCGCCAGGGGCTCGACCGCGAAGGGCGGCAGGTCGACCACGCCGATCCGTGGGAGCCCGCCGACTGGGCCACACCGCTCGACGAGCTGGTCACGATCCCGCTCGAGGGCCGCCCCGTCCACATCCGTGCCTGGCTCCACGAGGTCGTCTCGCCTTCCGGGGGAGCGATACCCGTCCTGCTCCTCGACACCGACCTCCCGGAGAACGACCCCCGCGATCGCTCCATCACCGGCCGCCTTTACGGTGGGGCCGAGCCGGAGCGCATCAAACAGGAGGCGGTGCTGGGCTTCGGGGCCGACCTCCTACTGCACGCCTTGGGCTTCGCCATTGACACCTACCACCTGAACGAGGGGCATGCAGCCTTCCTGCCGCTCGCGCTTCTGCTCAGGCGCGCGGGTGAGGTCTCGCCGGGGGCGGCCCCAGCGGATGCCATCGGTCCGGACGCCAAGATCCCGGACATCAGGGCCGTGCGACAAGCTTGCGTCTTCACCACCCACACGCCCGTGGAGGCGGGGCACGACCGGTTCGAGTATACCGACGTCGAGCGCATCCTGGGCGACCTCGCCCCCCTGGATGTCGTCCAGCCCCTTGCCGGGACCGAGGTCCTGAACATGACGCATCTGGCACTATCGCTGAGCCGCTACGTCAATGGAGTGGCGCAGCGCCACGGCGAGGTCGCGCGGGCGCTCTACCCAAGCTACCGCGTCCACAGCATCACCAACGGCGTGCATTTGGGACAGTGGGCGCACCCCGCACTCGCCCGCCTCTTCGACGCCCGCCTTCCCGGCTGGCGCGAGACTCCGGAGACGCTTCGTCACGCCGACCACTTGGACCCGGAGGAGCTCCGCGCCGCGCGCCGGGAGGCCAAGGCCGCGCTCTTCACTGAGATCGAGGCGCGCACCGGCCAGAGGCTCGACCCTGACCTCCCCCTCTTCGGCTTTGCCCGCCGCATGACCGGCTACAAACGGCCCGATCTCCTCTTCTCGGACCTGGATCGGCTCCTCGCCATCGCGAGGCGCTACCCGTTCCAGGTCGTCATGGCCGGCAAGGCCCATCCCAAGGACGCGGCCGGCAAGGAAGGGATCGGGCGTATTGCCGAGGCCGCCCAGGCGCTCGCGGGCGAGGTCCCGGTGGTGTTCGTGCCCGGCTACGACATGGCGTTGGCTGGCCACCTCGTGGGCGGCTCCGACGTGTGGCTCAACACCCCCGTTCCGCCCCTTGAGGCGTCGGGTACATCCGGCATGAAGGCTGCGCTCAACGGTGGGCTCAACTTGAGTGTGCTCGACGGTTGGTGGGTGGAGGGCTGGGAGGAAGGCGTGACCGGCTGGGCTGTGGACGCGCCCGGCGGAGATGGGCCGGCGGGAGTGGTCGCTCCTGCGGCTGCGCACGCTGCACCGCCCTTGGAGGCAGTGCCGGCGATGGCGGCCGAGGGCGGGGGTTTTCTGCCCCTTGAGGAGGCGGCGCATGGCGGTCCCGAGACCCACGCCGCTCGGCTCCACGACAAGCTCGAGCGCGTGGTCCTGCCACTCTGGCACGAGGACCCCGAGGGCTGGTCGGACATGATGCGTCAGGCCATCGCCCGGGTGGCTCCGGTGTTCAACAGCCACGCCATGATGCGCCGATACACCAGGGAAGCTTACCGGCGGTAAGACGAAGGATGCGGCTAGCAGCTTACCCCGCACCATCACCGAGCGAAGCTAATTCGCTTGGCCAGCCAACGGGGCAAGCGGATTGAACGCAGTCAACCTGAGAGGCAGGCTACAGAAGTCACGGTCGTGAAGCCCGCGATGTCGGAACTCGATACCGCCGTCCTGATCGTCGGAGCAGGCCCAAGGGCGCTTGTGCTCGCGCTAGTCCTCGCCCGGATGGGGGTGGCCGTCTGCATCATCGACCGCAAGCCCGGGCCGTGCCGAGAGTCGCGGGCCGTGGGCATGCAGGCGCGCACCTTAGAACTCTACCGGGCGCTGGGCCTGTCGGACCTGGTCGTGGCGGAGCGCCTGCCCATGGTGGCCGGCGAGATCCAGGTCGAGGGGCGCCCCCGGGCCCGTCTGCCCATCGGGCGCATGGGCCCGGGCGTGAGCCCTTTTCCCTATCTACTGATCGACCCTCAAGACATCCATGAGCGCATTCTGGTTGCTGCTCTGTTTGAGGCAGGGGTCGCGGTCGACTGGTGCACTTCGCTTGGGACCTTAGTGTCGGACGTGACGGACGTTGCGGCCACGCTGGAGCGCGACGGCCAGCGCGAGGAAGTCCGCGCGGACTGGCTGGTCGGGGCCTATGGAGGCCGGAGCCTGGTCCGCGTGGGACTGGGGATCGGCTTCGGCGGCGGCACCGCCGAGGGTCTCGTCTACATGGCGGACGTGCGCACTGAGCAGCTGGAGGGCACCGCCATCCTGGGCTTCGGTCGGAATCGGTTCAACGTGTTATTTCCGCTGCCCAACGGCCGAGCACGGCTGATCGGGATGGTACCCCAGTGCTCGGAAGCCGACGGGCGGATCGACTACCAGGACGTGGCGCCCGACGCCGAGCGACTGACGGGGCTTGTGGCCGAGGACGTGGTATGGTTCTCGACCTAACATGTGCGCCACCGCGTGGCAGATCGCCTCCGCAAGGGGCGCTGCTTCCTGGCCGGGGACGCGGGACACGTCCATTGGCCCCTGGGCGGCCAAGGGATGAACACCGGGCTTGGCGACGCGCTGAAACTGGCATGGAAGCTCGGCGCCGTCGTGCGAGGCGGCAGAAGACCTCCTCGACAGCTACGAGCCCGAGCGGATGCCCTTCGCACGAAGGCTGGTGGCGACCACGGACGCCGCCAACCTCCGAGTGGCGGGGACGACAGCTTGCTCGCGCGGGCCGTGCGCAAGCGCGTCCTGCCGGCCGTGGCAGCGACGGTATCGCGGCTGGGACTGCTGAGTCCCGCGCTCTTCCGCACGATCAGCCAGACGCAAATAACCTACCGCAGCAGTTCCCTGTCGTAGGGCAGATGGGGACGGCTCGCAGCGGGGGACCGGCTGCCTTGGCTCAAGGGCGTGGACAACCACGTGGCGCTCGACTTCAGCTGGCAGTTGCATGTGCCTGGCAAGGCCGAGCCGGAGCTTGCCGCCTGGACGGCTAACCGGCATCTGCTGCTACATGCCTGGCCCTGGAGCGCCGAGGCGGACACAGCAGGGTTTCGGCGGAACAGCGCGGTGCTGGTGCGTCTCGACGGCTATGTTGGATGTCTGGCCGAGGGGCCGGAAGCGGCTGCAACCCTGGAAGCATATGCCAGGCGGTGGGCGCTGCCGCTCGAGAAGACCAATATCTGACTACCTTGAACTTGCGGGCGGAGACTGGCTCCGAGTGGACCTGACTGCATGAGGTCAAGTCCGTCCAGCCGCACGCCGTGTCGGGCTAGAAGCAACCTGCATCGCACATGATCATCCCAGTCCTTACTATCAGGCTGGCGGCACCACCCTGCCACTCGGCCAACTCCCATCCCATGGCGTGACGGCCTGCGCGACCTAACATTCCGATCTGACCGACTGGTGGGATCCGGTGAGTGCGGGATCCTGCTCCCATGCCCAACTCGAAAGGATCCGGACATGGCGAGCGACGATGACGCCCAGAAGATGAAAAACGTCTTGAGCAGCTTCCCGGTGGAGCCTGCGGGCCTGGAGAACCTGGCCAAGTCAAAAGCCGCCGTGGCGGAGCAGCTGTCCTCCATCGCCATCGAGGCTGCGCGGAGGTCAACGGATCTCTCCTCCCGCTGGGCTTAAGACACCCTTTCGAAGCTCCCGGACCTGACCCGAGCCCAAGCAGGGCCGGCTGACTAGGCCAAGGCTGCAAGCGACTTCATGTCAGGCTCGGCCGGGACCGCAGCCGAGCACCTGGCCGCCTTTGCCGAGATCGCCAAAAGGGTCCAGGCCGAGACCCTCGTGCTCCTGCTCACGGCCGGCAAGGACCTGTCCCGGAAAGGGAGCGCGGCCACCAAAACGCCGGCAGCGCGCTCCACCAAGAAAGGCTCGAGCACCTGAGTGGCAAGCCAGAAGCAACGCGCGCCGGTGGGTGAGCGAGAGAGCTGGCGAGGGGGAGGTCACGGCGGGCCTATGACTTCGGTCGAGAGTTCAGCTCTCGCGCGGGCTGGCATTAGGACCACCGGTGGTTTGAGTGGCTCCGCGTTGATACGAGTTTCGCAGATCAGACGCGGGCAGGGCAACCAAGCAGCCGGGACCACCAGTCGAGGGATGGCCATGCACAAAACAGCGAAACGGCACCGGGAAGGCGTGCCGTCGTTCGCGCGGGCGAGCTAGACCCCAACGCCCGGGATGACCCGCGCCGCGGCGATCACCCAGGCGCGTACCGGCGCCGAGAAGCTCTGGGCTGGAACCGTCGACATCCACCCCAACGCCCACCACCACGGGCCGGTCGAAAGAGTCGTCTACGTGGTGCGGGGCCGCGCGCCTGTGCGCTGGGGCGAGCGGCTCGAGTTCATGGCCGAGGCCGGGCCGGGGGACTTCATCTACGTGCCCCCGTTCGTGCCGCACCAGGAGATCAACGCCAGCGACGACAAGTTGTCCTGCGTGGTCGTCCGCAGCGCCAGGAAGCTGTCGTTGTCAACCTCGACCTGCCTCAGATCGAGCCGAATCTCGAGGAGGTGCATTGGGTGGATGATCTTCATCACATGCTGCGCAGGTGACAGTAGGCATGTGTGACAGCCAACTCAGCACGGCGGCCCGAAGCCGCCTTTAGTCCGCAGGATCGCGCTTGCAAGGTTCCCCCTGCAGGCGCTCGGATCTGCGCGGTCGATCAACGCAGAACCGACTCATGCGGCCGCACCTTTCAAGCTGGTCGTGTGGGCAGCGCGGTATCCGGCAAGTCGTGCGCAGACGCTAGGTCGGACTAGCACACCACCGTCGTTGCCTTCGCGTACGCGCAGGCAAGCGACGTCCCTCAGAACAGGGCGTTCATCTCCTGGGGTTGGGGCAACGTCTTGTCATCAGGCCTGTCCAGAGCATCGATGCGCGCCATGTCCTCCGCGCAGGGGGTGAAGTCCCAGACGTCGAGGTTCTCGGCGGCCCGACTTGGGTTGGCGGTCTTGGGCAGGACGACGGTCTTGCTGCAGGTGCCACCGGATGACTACCTGCGCCGGGGTCCTGCACAGGCGCGCCGCGTTCTCGGTCACGATTGGCTCCTTGCTCCAATCTGTACCGATAGGGGCTGTTCACCGATCTGCTTCAGCCAGGCATCTCCGCGGTCGCGGCCAGGCGGTCGACCTCGTCGCCCTCGCGCCGGAGCGTCACTGTGCCTTCATAGGTTCCGGCGGCCCAGCCCCCTTCGGGCGCACGCAGCCCCGCAGCACGGAAGAGGAGGCTGGGTGCGCTCGAGTTCCTCAGTGTGGTCGAGCACTGCCTCGTCACCAGGGCCGGTGATGGCGAGGTGCACCTCGTCCCAGGCTTGGCCCCCAAACAGGAGGCCGAAGAGGACAAGCGGCTGGCCGGGAGCGGGAGGGCGGTCAGCTGTGCCAGCGGTCACCTCAGCGTAGTCGGGGACGGCGGTCGCGAAGCCCACGTCCGTGACCCCGCCCTGCGGAAAGGGCAGAGGATCAGCCCAGAGCATGTCCGTTGGGAGCTCATCGCAGGTGGAGGAAGCGTCAGGGGCAAACGGGTCCAGCGCCATTCCGTTGTGACGGACGGTCAGGTGCAGATGGGGGAACTGGGCCTTACCAGAGTAGCCCACGCGGCCAAGGACCGTACCGGCTGTGACCTTTTGGCCCTCCACTACGGCGATGCTGCCTTGGGCCATGTGGCAGTACTGAGTCTCCCAACCATCTGCATGGCCGATCAGCACGCCGTTGCCGCATTCCCGGCCGGCGACGCCAGGGGCACCGGGACCGCCTTGGAGGGCATCTGCCAGGCCATCGCGGGTTGCGGCGACCACGCCTTCAGCTGCGGCAAGGACGTCCGTCCCTTGCGCCTGATCGGCAAGGGTCGGCAAGGCGATGTCGGTGCCGTCATGGCCGTCATAAGCTAGCGGACCGCAGGCGGCGTCCCGTGCACCAGATCCGGGGTCATGGTCGAAGAGGTTCTGAAGATAGCAGTCCTCGCCGAGCGTGCAGGCGACCGGGAAGGCGAGGTCGAAGGCCACGGAAGGGGAAGCAGCCATCAAGGCCAGGGGAAGAAGGGAGCAGCGCATGGAGCCTTCTGGGCGAGGTGGAGAGTGCAAAGGAACCTAGTACGGCGCTGACTGAGGCTGAATATTTCACTTGGTAGGCTAGCTAGGGCTCAGGCGAGATCTTGAAATGCTGAGAGCGGGCGCGCTTGGCTGCCCGATCACGCTAGGCAGCTTACTCCCCTCCTAACCTAGGCTCCGCTGCCATGGCTCCAGGGAAGTTTACCCGAACTCTCAGAGTAAAGAACTAAGTCTCAGCCCCCTACGCCGCGGCCGCCGATGGCGGTGCGGGTCTGTCCGAAGCCCCCTCTCTGTGCCACCGTCGCCCGCGACAAGGGCGGCGCAAGCCGGGTTGAGGGGGCCGCGCGGAACGCGGAGGTGCGCAACTCCCCCGCTCCGCTGTTCGAGGTCAGCCGGGTGTCGCCCGAGACCGTCGCGAAGCCACCCGGGCGACTCACGAGCGGCTGAGAGAGGAGCGGTCGGCTGCTGCCCGACAGCGCCCGAGCAAGCAGGTAGCCCGTGAGGATCGGCATGAAGACCGGTCCGCTTGGGCCCGCCTCGACCATGCACTCGCCCCCATGCTGCTCTTCGCAAAGTGCCTCGTCCTCGTAGCGCGGAGCGCTTTCGAGATGGGCCGCCTGTGCGGCCGCGACGGCCGTCTCGCAGTCCTGAGCGGTAAAGGGCGCGTCCGCCTCATCGGCCTCGTCAAGGCAGGAGGCGAGGTCGGGGAAGGCCTGGGCCTGGACCGTGGGATCCTCCTCGCAGGCCGAAAGCGCGAGTGCCGCCATGCCCGTCAGCACGATCGGGACCGCGCGCGAGCGAAGTCGTCGGCGGGGGAGAGTCGAGTCGGGCATCAGGCATCCTTCAGTTGGCGATATAGTGGGGCTTGAAGCGGCTCATGTCAGAGGAAATGCGCATTGTGTCCTCCCGGATGCAGAGACCTTCACATGTCTCTCCGACGATCCAAGTGCCCAGGACGGGGCGATTGCCCTCGAAGACCGGGAGCGGGTGGTAAGCCTGCACCACCACCGGGTTCTCGTCATATC
>Ga0210040_10004080_pt1 | contig 19314 bp, 22 predicted proteins | sample CryGeyCG12114_NA_FD_185462 | JGI IMG/M metagenome (GOLD analysis project Ga0210040, IMG submission 185462) | Groundwater microbial communities from aquifer - Crystal Geyser CG19_WC_8/21/14_NA (SPAdes) (version 2) | ecosystem: Environmental > Aquatic > Deep subsurface > Groundwater | place: USA...
ATGATTCCGATGGCATCGGGTATGGGCGACGGCGGCGAACAGGTCGCACCATTGGGCCAGGCCGTCATCGGCGGGTTGTTATTTTCTACCATCGCATCTTTATTGGTATTGCCGCACCTGTTCGCCCTGGTGCGCCGTCATGCTACCCGGCTTAGCAATTCCCTGGACCCGGATGACCCGGAAAGTCAATTTTCTATGCTCAAAGCGGCATAAATTATCTGTTTTATTTATTTAAATATCGCATTATGAACTTCTTTAAATATTCTATTATTTTATTAGTTAGCGTGCCGGTTCTGCTTTTTGAAAGCTGTACCGGAAATTCGGTTGAAAAACCAATTGAGAAGAAAGCAGATATCTCTGTTATTCCGCAAGTTCAGGTAAACCCAGCCACGGTACAACAGCCTGAATATACCCTAAGCCTGCCCGGCGAATTAGTGCCTTATGAACAGGTGGAAATATATCCGAAAGTAAAGGGTTTTATTAAAACGCTTTATGTAGACCGGGGTAGCCAGGTAAAAAAAGGGCAATTATTAGCTTTGCTGGAAGCTCCTGAAATCACCCAACAATATTTAGCCGCTCAATCGGGCAGCCGGAAATTATACGAGAGTTTTCTGTACAGCAAGCAAATTTATAACCGGTTAAAAAAAGCAGCTGCTAAAAGCGGAGCGGTTGCGGCGATTGAACTGGATAAAGCAAAAGCACAGCTCCGCAGCGACAGCGCCGCTTATGCTGCTGCCCATGCGCAAGCCCGAAGCATAGCCGAGATGCGCAGTTACCTGCATATCCGGGCTCCGTTTGATGGAGCCATCATTCAGCGAAATGTTTCGGTGGGCGCTTTAGTAGGCGAGAATTCAGCTAAAGGTGCTGCTCTTTTTACCCTGGCCCAGCAAGGCAAACTTCGGTTAACCGTAGCCATTCCGGAAAAGCACGCTCCCTCCGTGCAGCCGGGCACGAAAGTCTCTTTTACGGTTAGCGGACGGCCCGGTAAAATTTTTACCTCATCGCTCTCCCGCAATGGGCTTATCGTGAACCAACAAGAACGTTCAGTTACAGCAGAGTTTGATGTAAATAACCAGGACAAGACCTTAAACGGGGGCGAGTATGCCCAGGTAAAGCTTACCTTACGCCGGCCGGATGCCACGGTGTGGGTGCCAGTGCAAAGTGTGGTTCGCGCTCAATCCGGGGTGTTTTTATTAAAAGTGCAGGATAACCGGGTGCTAAAAGTACCGGTAAGCGAAGGGATCCGCCGTGATACGTTGCAGGAGGTTTTCGGTGAAGTGGCTGCAGGGGATTTAGTGGTACAAAAAGGAACAGAAGAATTAGCAGATAATAGCCCAGTACAGATAACTAAGTGAAATACAAATTAAGGATATCAATTCAATAGCCCTTTGCCTCTTTGTGACAAATATCACTGTGGTTACCCCGTACGTCGGGTACTTTTGTAAATAAATTAATAATCATAGGCTCACCAACTCTAAGCATAGTTGGCAAGCTTAATTGAATAACAGATGAAAAATATAAAGCAATTCATAAATAAAGTACCGGGCTGGGTTTATACGCTGCTTCTTGTAGGAGTTTTGTACATTACGGGTTTGCATACCCAGGTTATCGGGCAGATGCAGCGCGTAATTTTATCTACTGGTCTTATGAAACCCAAGTTGCCGGAGCCATCATCCGAAACTTCTCTAAAAAATACCGAAAGCGTTCCTAAACCGGCGGCAAGTCCCAACTATCCAGCGGCCGACTTAGATTTTACGGTAAAAACGTTAAGTGGAGAAACGGTCAGTATGGAATCGCTGAAAGGTAAAGTGATTTTTATGAACATGTGGGCCACCTGGTGCCCACCCTGCATTGCCGAAATGCCCAGTATTCAGAACCTGTACGAAAAAGTAAAATCAGATAAAATTACCTTTGTCATGGTTTCATTGGACCAGGACCCGGCCAAGGCGCAGAAATTTATCCAGCGCATGGGTTTTACTTTTCCGGTTTACACCCCGGACGGCTACATGCCGGCTCAGTTTGGTGCCGGTAGTGTAATACCAACTACCTATGTTATCTCTCCGGAGGGGCAGGTAGTCGTGCAGAAGGACGGGATGGCGGAGTATGACACGGAGGAATTTAGGAACTTCCTGGTTACCCTGGCCACTAAAGCAATATAAACTCCTTTAAGAAAAGTAAAAAAATTAAAAAGGGTAAAAGCAGACATTGGAAACTAAAACAATAAAACTGGGATTGCGGGAGAATTGGCACCAATTTTCCTGGTTAGTATTGGTTACTGGGTTTGTAGGCGGTATGGTAGGCATGGAGCGTACCTTACTGCCCCAATTAGCGGAATCGGTTTTCCATATTGCTTCTACCTCGGCGGTTTTATCGTTTATCGTGGCATTTGGTATCACCAAAGCCATTACCAATTACTTTACCGGCGCACTGGCCAATAAGCTGGGCCGGCGTAACTTATTAATTATCGGCTGGGTAATTGGTTTGCCTATTCCCTGGATACTGATGTATACCCACTCTTGGAACCTGGTTGTCCTGGCTAATATTTTGTTGGGATTAAACCAGGGCTTAACCTGGTCGAGTACGGTGGTGATGAAAATGGATTTAGTTGGGGAGAAAAACCGGGGAATGGCTATGGGGCTGAATGAATTTGCCGGCTACCTGGCTGTTGGACTGGTTGCCTTACTCACTGCTTATTTGGCCGCCAGTTTCGGCCTGCGCCCCTACCCATTTATGATAGGCGTAGTCTTTTCGGTACTGGGTTTACTGGTTAGCCTTTTCATTATAAAAGATACCCGGTTCCATGTGGCGGCAACTAAAACAGACGGTAACTTGCAATTACGCTGGGTATTTTGGGACACGACGCTCTTTAATCGTAATCTGAGTGCCGTAACCCAGGCGGGTTTAGTCAATAACTTAAATGACGGAATGACCTGGGGGTTATTGCCGGTTTTATTGGCCAGCCGGGGATTGCACCTGACAGAAATAGGGTTGGTAACCGCTATTTATCCGGGTGTCTGGGGAATCGGACAATTGTTTACCGGGCGTCTAGCGGACTTCATTTCCCGCAAAAGTTTACTTTTCTGGGGGATGTTTATGCAAGGAATTTCCCTGATGTTATTGGTTTGGGCCACTTCCTTAAATCAATTTATCCTGATTTCATTTCTACTGGGTTTAGGAACCGCCCTGGTTTATCCTACTTTTATGATTGCCATTTCAGAAAATACGAATCCGGCGCAGCGGCCTGAAAGTCTGGGCGTTTTTCGGTTATGGCGCGATTTAGGATACGCAATAGGGGCCTTGCTCACCGGTGTTTTATTAGTGTATTCGGGGGTATCAGGAACGATATTCGCAATTGCTGCTTTAACCGTGTTTTCCGCTTTTATTATCCAGTTTCGGATGCAGTCCGTGCCAGGTGTTCAAGCAGTGCCGCACCCTACAGGATTATCTATTTAACCAATCTCATTTTAAAATATGAAGCCAAAAAAGAAGCCTTTATTTTTCCTAGCGTTTATCTTGTTTTCGCCTTTAACTATTTGCTTAAGCTGTCAGACGAAGGCTGATCAAACTACATCTGAACAAACGCCAGCCGGTCAGATTACGGCAGGCTCTCCTGTAAAAGAAATCAATAGCCAGGAGGCAAAAAATATTTTAGAGCAACAGCCGGGAACAATCATTTTGGATGTACGGACACCCCAGGAATATGCGGCCGGCCATTTAAAAAAAGCGCTTTTGTTCAATTTATATGCTCCGGATTTTACCAGTCAAATCAGTCGGTTAGACCCTGCTAAAACCTACTTGATTTATTGTGCCGTTGGGGGCCGTAGTAAACAGGCAACGAATATATTAAAGCAAAAAGGCTTTAAGCATATTTACGATGCCAGCCAGGGATTTAATGCTTTAAAAGCAGCGGGCATACCTACCGAATAATTCAACTATCTAATTTAACTACATTTAAATTATGCGATTCTTCTTTCTATTATTTCTGTCTGTTTGGGTCATCAGGTTATCAGCAGATGCTCAGATAAAAAAAACTCCGTCTACAAAAGTGCAAACCGCAAAGCCGCAGGTGCACCGGGTAGTATATGATGTTACTAAGGCTGATACGACCACCCAGGCGGCTCTTATCCGGCAATTAAACAACCTGAAACGCGGATGGCCAACGGCCCAGGTTGAAGTAGTGGTGCATGGGAAAGGATTGGATTTGGTGCTAACTCAAAAGTCTTATAAAGCTGCTGCTATTAAAGAGTTGCAACAAAAAGGCGTGGTATTTGCCGCTTGTGAAAATACCATGCGGTTTCGCAAAGTTACCGTTACCGACCTTTTACCAAGTGTTATTACTGTCCCGATGGGCATTGGCGAAATAATCATGAAGCAGGAACAGGGCTGGAGTTATATAAAATATTAAAAGCAAAATGAGCAATGGATAAGTATTGGCAGTTATTCCTCCGGTCATTTACTGATTACGGGGGGTATTTAGGCCGGGAAATTTTACAGCCCAGCTGGGGCAATTATTTTTACTGGTTAATAGGTCTGTCGCTTTTCTTTTGGCTGCTGGAAATTTTTATGCCCTGGCGGCAGCATCAGGCAAAAATCCGGCAGGATTTCTGGCTCGATGGCTTTTACATGTTCTTTAATTTTTTCCTATTTTCATTGGTCGGCTTTAATGCCATTTCCAATGTGGGCGTCCAGGCATTTAATGATTTTCTGGCCCTATTTGGCTTAAAAAATATTGTAGCTTTCGAAATTCAGTCGTGGCCGGTCTGGTCGCAATTGCTAACCTTATTTATCGTCCGCGATTTTATACAATGGAATGTGCACCGGCTTTTACACCGGGTAGAATTTCTATGGGAATTTCATAAAGTCCATCATTCCGTGCAGCAAATGGGCTTTGCGGCGCACCTGCGGTTTCACTGGATGGAAACAGTAGTTTACCGGACATTAGAATATATTCCCTTAGCTATGATTGGTTTCGGCATCCAGGATTTTTTCCTGGTACATATTTTTGCCACCGCTATCGGACACTTTAACCATTCTAATTTCAGGTTTCCGCTGGGGCCATTCCGGTACCTGTTAAATAACCCGCAAATGCATATCTGGCACCATGCTAAGCATATGCCGTACCGGTATGGCGCTAATTACGGCATTAGTTTAAGTGTTTGGGATTATATTTTCCGAACCGCGTATCTGCCGGAAGATGGCCGGGATATTGAGTTGGGTTTTGAAGAAGTAGAGAATTACCCGAATACTTTTAAGGAACAGCAATTACACCCTTTTATTAAAAAGCCTATAGCCCGGAGGGATGTAAAATCATAATCAGTGGTTATTTCTATTTGAACTTAACTAATTAAGATTAAGTATAATCTGCGGTAAACAAATTAGTTCGGCTTATGTTTAAAAAAATAATTAAGTCCCTCCAGTTTGTCTTTTTGTTCTTTGGGTTTCATGGCCCTGCCTGGGCATGTATTTCCTGTAACCGTTCCTTACAGGTTTCAGTTTTTGATGCTAATTTCTGGAAGAATTCTTTTTATATGATTTTGCCTTTCCTGGTAATTGGCGCTATTATTTTCAGAATCTATAAACTCAAATAATTTTCACCTAAAATTGATGATTCATGGCTCCCATTTCAGAATACCAGCAACATCCGGTTAATCGGTCCGGTCCAATCATTGCCGCTACTACTTTAATTGGGGTAGGTATGGGGGGCTTTGTCGATGGCATTATTTTACACCAGATTTTGCAGTGGCATAATATGGTATCTGCTAAGTTGCCTCCGGACACTTTATTGAATGCAAAAACCAATATGTTCTGGGATGGCATGTTTCATGCGGGTGTTTGGGTAGTCACTTTGATTGGGATTATCTTGCTATGGAATGCCGTTAAAAACCGGTCTGTTAATTTATCTAACAACATACTAATAGGAGGTTTTTTATTTGGCTGGGCTATATTTAATTTAGTAGAAGGCGTTATCGACCATCATTTGCTGGTGCTCCACAATGTTAGGGAAGTAAGCAACAACCCTTCTATTTGGAATTTTGGTTTTTTGGGTGGTTCTGTGGTTATGCTCCTGATAGGTTGGATGCTGATTAAAAGTGGGCACAAATCTGTTTTTACAACTTAACTCTTTTATTTAAAGCAATAAAAATTTTTGGATACTAGCTTAAACCAGTTTTATTTAAGCCGGAAGATGCGTGAATTTTATTTACATTTTTAACAACTTATAAAGCGATTCATTGATATAAATATTTTCTTTCCCAATTTGCTTTAGGGTTAATACTCCGATTTCCTGCAGGGTTTTCAGGTAGCGGGAAGCCGCTTTTCTTTCCAGACTTAAGCCACTGGCGATATATTCAATCTTCGTATATGGGTGGACAAATAATTGCTCAATCAAATCTTTCGAATAGATTTTAGAGGCATCCTGCTTTACTTTAGTCTGAATTTCATCAAATAATTGATGGATAGCTTTTATTTGTTCAATAGTTTGCCTGGCCGTAGTCTCCGTGGCTTGCAGCATAAATAAAATCCATTCTTCCCAACTGCCCTTTGTTCTTACTTCCTGGAGTAACCGGTAATAAGTGCCTTTATGGGCAATGATATAGCCACTTAAAAAGATAATAGGTATCTCTAGCTGGTGATGCAGAATTAAATACAAGACATTTAGGATGCGGCCGGTCCGGCCATTGCCGTCGTAAAACGGGTGGATGCTCTCGAACTGGTAATGTTGGATGGCCATCCGGATGAACGGGGAAATTTCGCCCGGCTCTTCATTCAAATAGTTCTCCAGGTTGCGCATCAACTCCTGAATAATGTCTTTGTCATCCGGTGGCGTATAAATGGTTACGCCGGTTAAGTCATTTTTAAGGGCCGTACCCGGTAATTGCCGAAGACCGGCCTCGTTTTCTTCCAGAATCGCCTGGATGCGGCATATGCTGTTGGTATTGATAAAGCCTTTCTCCTGTATTTCTTTAAAACCGGATAATAAGGCTTCCCGGTAACGGAGCACTTCCTTTGTAGCCGGATCCGCTTGTACCGAAGTAGCTGCCAAAGCTTGGTACAATTTGTCGTGGGTAGTAATAATATTTTCTACTTCCGAACTGGCCTGTGCTTCTTTCAAAACAATGGCATTCAGCAATATGCTGGGATTAGGCAATGTCTTGGCTAATCCTTTTAATTCGGCTACAGCTACGGCGGCTTTGCTTTCCTGCTTTAAAATGGTAATCGATTCAATCTGCTCCACCGCAGGCGGTAAGGGAGGTAAATTATTATAGGGTTTATCAGCCGTAGAATCAGGTAGCAACAATGTCATGTGACAAATTTAGAAATTTCGGTACATGAATCCTACAACGTGTCCCTTCGTGGTACATGAGGTTGTTTATCTGTACCATCATGGTACATGAAAGCCTGCTTCTTTTTATTTAATAATGCTACTTAACTAGGAGTAATTGAAATCAATATATTACACATTTATCAACAAAAATATGTTTATAAATATATCTTAATATATTGATTAATAAGAAAATAAATTCGTATAATTGTATAGAGTTATAACATTATAATATTATAGAAAATAAACATTACAGCATTTACTAAATGGTTACTTTATCCAAATTAAGGCTTTACGATTGGTATGCTTTCCGGATGGAAATGAAGCAGTACACCCGCCTGGATTTATTAAAGAAAGCCCGTGAGTTATCAAATGATTGTTATTATGTCTATTTTATCTTTGAAGGAAAACCGGACACTCCGGATTTTAAACCAGTGTATATTGGATGCACTCGTTCCGTTTACTGGCGAATGGTGAAGCATACCCATAAGATAGGTAAGCAAACAAATGTTTTCTTAAAAGCCTTCGATTCGAAAGAAGAAGCCTTGCAATATGAAAAACGGTGTATTAAGGCCTGGCAGCCCCGGTTGAATATTCAGTATAATAAGTGGTGGCAACTGGATTTAATTGGATAAGGTTTTAAATAGGGCGGGTTCACAGAACCAGGCTATCCGGTACAAGTCCTCGCTAGCGCTCCGGGGCTTTACCCTTCTATTCTTCCCGCAAAAAGGCAAATTAATCGTTGCTTCCAGTCAATCCGCTTTGCTCCTTTTCCAAAATCAACCGCTAACTTGCCCAGCTATACACCCAACCGAAAAACCACCGGCAAAAATGTGCCGGCCATTTTTCGGTTTAATCGTTAATGAATCCGGGACTACCGCAAGCCCACACCCTTTGCTCCGGCATACCTTCGCAAACCATGCCGGCAAGCTATTGCTTTCTACCCGCCTTTGGATCCGCCATGAAAAATGGCCCATCCAAAGGCTAGCTGGTTTACGCAGCCAGGCAATACCGTTCGTAAATACGCTGCACCTGCACCGCTTGGAAATTTCCTCCTTTACTCGCTCTGAAACCGGTTTGGTTTAATTTATCCGCGATGGCTAGCCAGGGAAGGCCTTGCTCCCGGTAAAGCCGGGTAAGTTCAGCAGCCCGACGATTATTTTCATTTTTAGCCGCTTTACTTTTAATGGCTGCCACACCTAGTTCCCGGCCTTCGGTAGTTAAGTTATTCAGGTTGCCTAATTTAAAACCCTGGGCTTTTTTTGCTTGTAGAGCAGCAATCGTTCTTTTGCTGTTAATTTCCCGCTCATGCTGAGCCATGGTGCCCCAGATACCAATGTTCAGGGTATTCATTTCCGGAATATCCAGGCAGGTCCAGCTAACATTATTTTTCTCTACCCGCTTTTTCAATTGAAACAGAAAAGCTACTTCCCGGCTGAGGCGGTCAAGCTTGGCAATGATTAAGGTAGCGTTATATTTTTTAGCCGCTAAAAAGGCTTGCTCCAGCAGGGGCCGGTCGTCGTCCTTGCCGGATTCGTTTTCGGTAAATTCCTGGATAATGGCATCCGGGTTTTTAATGAAGGCGAGCACCGCCGCTTTTTGCGCTTCAATGCCCAACCCACTTCTCCCCTGCTTGGCCGTTGATACCCGGTAGTACGGGATGTATTTTGGATACTCCATATATAAAGTGGGCGGTAGAGGAAAAATGTTTTGGAGGGAAATTGTTTTTGCAATTGTAAATCTGCTGACTTTTCTCCCCTACTGCCCGATTTTTAAAATTTCACATAAAAGTAAGCATGATTTTACAAATCAGCAACGAGCGTTCCTGATTTGTAAAATAAAGATTCAAAATTAAATTTCGCGGAATATTTGTCAGTAAAGAATATTTATCGTATCATTGCGATATAATAATTAATTAAAAGATGGGCGTTACTAAGACAGAGAATTTTACGGAGGAGCAGAATCAGGTCGCAACCTATGCCAAAGCATTAGGCCACCCAGCTCGGATAGCTATCTTACAATACCTGTTAAAAAAACAAACCTGTATCTGCGGTGACTTGGTAGGAGAATTGCCATTAGCACAGGCAACGGTATCGCAGCATTTAAAGGAATTAAAAGCCGTTGGTTTGATTCAAGGTACTGTAGAGGGGACTAGTGTATGCTATTGCATTGACCAAGCTAAGTGGGAAGAGGTACGGGATATTTTTTTTAATTTATTTTCCAGTATCATCGCCTGTAAAGATAATTGTTGTTAAAATTTTTTAAACCTATTAATCGTAAAATAGCAATATTATGAATAAGAATGATTTTATTAGTTGGGGAGCTTTTAAAGCTGAATTACAAAAAAATCCGGAATTGCACCTGCAATTTCAATATGCCGAGGGCAAATTAGTCGATGCCTCTTATCACATAACTGAAATTAAGCAAGCTCCGATTGCATCGGTGGATTGCGGTGGGGTAATGAACACCTGGACGGAAATTATTGTCCAATTATGGGAGCCGGAACAACGGGATAGTGACCGGGAAATGAAGGTAAGCAAAGCCTTGTCTATTATTGATATCGTGGAGAAGGTATTACCCTTAAATCCAATCGGCACGGTGAAAATTGAGTTTGGTAATTCGCAGTTCGATACCCGGCAGATGTACCCAGGAGAGTTTTCAGTTTCCGGAGATAATCTAATTGTTAATTTAAGCCCTGACTTTGTGCAATGTAAAGCTATTGAACGAGGTGGCAGCTGCGGAACGAATGACAAAGGAGAAGAATGCTGCACCCCGGTAGCCGAGAAAAAGAAAGTACAACTGGTAGAGCTGACTACAATTTCTGCTAACAGTTGCACTCCAGGTTCCGGCTGTTGCTAGTGTTAATAAGATGGAAATTGAGAACTTATTACCGGAGCACTGGGAAGAAGTTAAGGCTATTTATCTGGAGGGTATTGCTACGGGACAGGCAACCTTCCAGACCGAAGCGCCTACCTGGGAAGATTGGAATAAAAGCCATTTACCAAATTGCCGCTTAGTAGCCATTGAAGAAGGTAAAGTTTGCGGCTGGGTAGCCTTATCGCCGGTGTCAAGCCGGTGTGTCTATGCTGGGGTAGCTGAAATTAGTGTCTATATCGGGAAAAATTATCGCGGCAAACAAATCGGAACCAAATTACTGCAAGCCGTAATTGCCGAAAGTGAAAAACGAAATATCTGGACATTACAGGCCGGAATATTCCCGGAAAATACAGCTAGCCTTCGGCTTCATACTAGGGCCGGTTTCCGGATTATCGGTTACCGCGAAAAAGTTGGTAAGATGAAGGATGTTTGGCGAAATGTAAATCTTTTAGAACGACGTAGTTCTATCGCCGGAATTGATTAATAAATAAATTATGAAAAATATACTTGTTCTCTGTACGGGCAATTCTTGCCGCAGCCAATTGGCCGAAGGGTACCTGCGGTATTTTGCCCAGGGACAGGCTAACATTTATAGCGCCGGCATCCAAACCCATGGCGTAAACCCTCGGGCAATAGCCACGATGGCCGAAGATGGCATTGATATTTCGCACCATACTTCCAACCATATTGACGAATACCAAGAGGTTCCTTTTGATTACATCATTACGGTTTGCGACCATGCCCAAGAAAATTGCCCTTACTTTCCTTCTAACGCAATCCGCTTTCACCAAAACTTTTCGGATCCGGCCAAGGCTACCGGAACCGAGGCAGAAATTAAAGCTGTCTTTACCCAGGTACGGGAGCAAATAAAAGTCTACTGTCAGCAATTTATCGCTGACCATATTATAACCCAAACCGCAATTGCAAAATAAACCTTAAGTAAAACGATGAGAATTGCCCTTTTTAGTGATATACACGCCAATTTGCCGGCCTTAGAAGCGGTGTTGGCCGATATGGAAAAACAAAACCTGGATGCTGTTTATTGTTTAGGCGATTTGGTTGGTTATGCCACCTGGCCTAATGAAGTAGTAGCTGAAATCCGGAAAAGGAAGATACCCACCATTGCCGGGAATTACGATGAAGGCGTGGGCTTAGCCAGCCCGAATTGCGGTTGCGCCTATAAAACGGATACCGAAAAAACACTTGGCCAGCAATCTATTGATTACACCAATAGCATTGTAACCGAGGAAACGCGGCACTATTTACGGATGCTGCCCCGCCATATCCGCCTGACTTTTATGGACGATTCCAAAGTGGAAAATAAGATAGGAGTATTATTGGTACACGGTAGCCCCCGCAAAATAAATGAATATTTATTTGAAGACCGGCCGGAGAAAAGCTTCCTCCATATGTTTGAAGATGCAAATGCCGATATTATGTTTTTTGGTCATACGCATAAACCCTATCACCGGGCGATGCCTTATGAGTACGAAGGGCAGACCCGTTACCGCCATGCTATAAATATTGGTTCGGTCGGCAAACCCAAGGACGGTGACCCACGCAGTTGCTATGTGATTCTGGAGTTAACGCCCGAAAGTAACCTAACCAACCCCGAAAGTATTAAAGTAGAATTTATCCGGGTTCAATATGATGTAGAGAAAGCTGCGCAGGCAGTGGAGGCCAGCCCGTTACCAAATGAGTTTGCCGGGATGCTGCGCACCGCTTAAATCAATCAGATAAATAAAAGAAAAAGATGAGTCAGTGTACAGTAGATAAAAGAAAGAAACTTTCCCGTTTAGACCAATTTCTAACCCTTTGGATATTCCTGGCCATGGGCATTGGGGTTTTAATCGGGTATGTTTACCCGGAAAGTGAAGGTGTAATCAATAGCTTCCAGGTAGGAACCATTAATGTGCCGATAGCCATTGGATTGATTTTAATGATGTACCCTCCTTTAGCCAAAGTAAAATATGCCCAGCTGGGAAGGGTATTTGAAAATATTAAAGTAATAACGCTTTCCTTAGTATTAAACTGGATAATCGGGCCCATTCTGATGTTTTTTTTAGCCATTATTTTTCTGCGGGATTACCCGGAATATATGGTAGGAATCATCTTAATTGGGTTAGCCCGTTGTATTGCCATGGTTTTGGTTTGGAATGAACTGGCCGAAGGTGACCGCGAATATGCTGCCGGTTTAGTGGCCTTTAACAGTATTTTCCAGGTTTTGTTTTATAGCCTCTTTGCCTACATTTTTATTACTGTACTGCCTACCTGGTTTGGCTTGGAAGGCAAAATTGTAAATATCAGCATGAGTGCTATTGCTGAAAGTGTTGGCATTTATTTAGGCATCCCCTTCCTGTTAGGTTTCTTATCAAGTTTAATTTTGCGCCGTGCTAAAGGGGATGAATGGTATAATAAAGTGTTTATTCAAGCCATTAGCCCCATAACTTTGATTGCACTGCTCTTTACCATTGTGGTTATGTTCAGCTTAAAAGGTAACCTGATTATCCGGATTCCTTTTGATGCCATCCGGATTGCGGTTCCGCTAGTCATTTATTTTGCCATTATGTTTGTGGTAAGCTTATATATGGGGAAAGCCTTGGGAGCTAATTATGCCCAAAATGCTTCCGTAGCCTTCACTGCGACCGGCAACAATTTTGAACTGGCCATTGCCGTGGCTATTGGGGTATTTGGGTTAAATTCCGGACAGGCATTTGCCGGTGTAATCGGCCCTTTGATTGAAGTGCCGGCTTTAATCGGATTAGTGAATCTGGCTTATTGGTTCCGGAGAAAATATTATGGTCCAGAAGTTAATTCATTTCCTGTTTCCCAAGGCAGTTAAAAATCAGGAATCTAAAATGATGAAATTGGGTATATCAGAAAGGTGAGAATCTGGTTTGCCTTTAAACCGAAAACAGCTTAGTCTCCTGTTATCGGTTGGTGCCTGTTCGAGAGAACAGGCTTTTTTTATGGACTTTATAGTAAAACTTTAGCCCCAATCTCCCCATCCCATTCCTAAACACTAACTACTCTTCAGTAGACCAGTTTAAATATTTTAGATAAAAAAATAATTCAAAATTATTTGCAAAATCTTATAACTCTCTCTTTAAATTCTGTAACAGGTCGCGCATTACGGTAGTTTATCTTTGTACTATTATATAATAGAAATTACTCTTATGAAAAGTGATATAGATATGCCAATTGCTCCTAAAACAGCAGATAAAGAAACCGCCCAAGTTTCTATGCCGGTAACCGGCATGACTTGTGCCGCCTGCGCGGTGAGCGTGGAATCGATGGTGGCCAGTACCCCAGGTGTTTCCCAGGCAAATGTAAATTTTGCGACCCAAACCTTACAGGTTACCTATAACCCCAAGCAGGTACAGGTAACCGATATGCAAAAAGCTTTACAATCGGTTGGCTACGATTTGATTATCGATACGGAAAATGCCCAGGAAATTCAGGAACAAACCCAGCAAAATCATTACCAGGCGTTAAAGAAAAAAACGCTGTTAGCAGGGCTGCTTACCATACCGGTGGTTATTATTGGAATGTTCTTCATGGATTTGCCATATGGCAACTGGATTATGATGGCCTTAAGCGCCCCGGTGCTGTTTTACTTTGGCCGAAACTTTTTTGTGAATGCCTTCCGGCAAGCACGCCACGGTAAAGCAAATATGGATACTCTGGTAGCGCTAAGTACCGGAACTGCTTTTGCGTTCAGTATTTTTAATACCCTAAATCCAAGGTTTTGGCATGTTCGCGGATTGCATCCGCACGTATATTTTGAAGCTTCTGCCGTCGTTATCGTTTTTATCTTACTAGGTAAATTGCTGGAGGAGCGAGCCAAATCCAATACCTCTTCGGCAATTAAAAAACTGATTGGCTTGCAGCCGAAAACGGTTTGGCTGGTAGAGGGAAGTACCGAGCGGGAAGTACCTATTTCAAGTATTCAGAAAGGCAATTTGTTACTGGTTCGGGCCGGTGAGAAAGTACCCGTTGACGGGGAAGTAGCTTCCGGAACTTCTTATGTAGATGAATCGATAATTACCGGCGAGCCGGTGCCGGTTTCCAAGCAAGCCAGTGATAAAGTTTTTGCCGGTACTATAAATCAAAAAGGGAGTTTCCGGTTTATAGCCGAAAAGGTTGGCAGTGAAACGTTACTGGCTCAAATTATTAAACTGGTGCAGGATGCCCAGGGTTCCAAAGCGCCGGTGCAGAAATTGGTTGATAAAATTGCGGGTATTTTTGTTCCGGTTGTATTTGTATTAGCCTTAATTAGCTTAGGGGCGTGGCTAATTTTAGGAGGAGAGAATGGACTATCGCAAGGTTTACTGGCTTTTGTAACGGTTCTCGTTATTGCTTGTCCGTGTGCGCTGGGCTTGGCTACTCCCACTGCTATTATGGTAGGGGTAGGTAAAGGTGCCGAACAAGGTATTTTAATTAAGGATGCGGAAAGTTTAGAACAAGCCTATCGCCTAAATGCCCTCATTTTAGATAAAACCGGTACTATTACCGAAGGTAAACCAGTGGTTGCTGATTTAATCTGGTCGGATAATGCGCGGTTGCGGCAAGATGAATTGAAAGGCATACTTTTTTCTATCGAGCAACAGTCCGAGCATCCTTTAGCGGAGGCCGTTGTGCGGTATTTACAGGAGAAGGACGTTTCATCCGTAGCTTTAGATACCTTTGAAAGTGTGACCGGAAGCGGTGTGAAAGCAAGCTTGCTGGGCCGCAGTTACCAGATTGGTAGTCCAAAATATATCAACAGCCAGCATATTGACGTTCCGGAGGAAATTTCTGGTTTAGCTGAAACCTGGGCCGAAGCAGCTAATACCGTTATTTATTTTGCCGAAGAAAAAAGGGTAGTAGCCATACTGGCGATTGCCGATAAAGTAAAAGAAACATCGGCCAAAGCTATTCAGGCATTACAGGAGCAGGGCATTGACGTTTACATGCTCACCGGCGATAATACCAAGACTGCCGCAGCCGTAGCTCGCCAGGTCGGAATTAAGGAGTTTCAGGCGGAGGTCATGCCGCAGGATAAAGCAGCATTTGTAAAATCGCTCCAGAACCAAGGCAAAATAGTAGGTATGGTGGGCGATGGGATAAACGATTCCCAGGCTCTGGCGCAGGCCAATGTAAGTATTGCCATGGGCAAAGGTTCGGATATTGCCATTGATGTAGCAAAAATGACCTTAATTACTTCGGATTTGCAATTGTTACCGAAAGCCCTAAATTTATCCCGGTTAACGGTAAATGCCATCCGGCAAAATTTATTCTGGGCTTTTATTTATAATCTCATTGGTATCCCGATTGCCGCTGGTGTGCTGTACCCTTTTTACGGCTTTTTACTTGACCCGATGATTGCAGGCGCAGCTATGGCGTTGAGTTCGGTATCGGTAGTTGGTAATAGTTTACGATTAAAGGCCCAGCAATTATAACTTTTGAACTTTTAATATTTTAAAGCCTAATGAATTAAACATTAGGCTTCTTCTTTCCCTCGCATGATGCCCTCGTATAATTCCCTAAAAGTCAGGTACCTTTTAAATCCTGCTTCTTCATGTATGAGTAAACAATGAATTTTAATAATTTTTATACCATCTCTTTTAAAAACCGGTGTTTTAATGAAAGAATCTAAGCGATAAATTTCGCCTTCTTCCATAGCTATGCGCATACCAAGCGCATGTTTATTATTTTCATAGAAAATTTCATACCGGTCTTCCCGAATGTTCGAATGTAGGTAATTATACATTTCGTTTTCTTCGTCCCGCGCATCATCTAAAATGTAAGGAAACTCATAGACAGTTAAATAGGCAATTCCTTTGGCACTGCGTTCCACAAATTCGGTTTCGTATTGTTCTTGGGGTAAGCGACCGTCTTTAATTTCCTGCAGTACTTCTTCTTTAATATCCAGAAGCATTTTATTAAATATAGTCTGAAATTGCTGGTTCCGGTGCCTTTCAGTTAAAACCTCAAGGAGTAAGGAAAAATCTTCCGCCGATGGAGCTGTTTTAGCTTGTAATAATTCCTCAATTGGTGGATTTAACGAAACTGGTTCTGTTAGTTTTTCTCCTGTTAAGGCATTCTGGTGATAGGTTACTTCTATAGGTGCTCCAGTATAATTTTCGGAAAAAACTATTAGGCCACAAACCACATTGAAAATTTCTACATACCCATACAAGAAATTGCCGCTGGTGCGAATAGTAAGAAAGTGGCTTATTTCCTCATTTTCAAATTCCCGAAATTCCTGATGGAAATTCGTAAAGATGACATTATCTAAGCTCAAATCTAAATTGCCAACTTTGGCCACTAAATCCGATATAAGAGTTAAGTCTAATTGATGAAAGGCATAGAATTCCAGGATAATTTTATTCAGTAGCAATATCAGCCTGTCTGTTACTTCTATTTTAGATTCAGTGCTTAAGGGGGGATTATCTCCTTCCGGTTGGGTTATTTTTACATTATTAGCGTCATGTTCCGGGTTCCAATAGGGAGCTGCTAACTTGGCAAATTTTCGAATAGTATCCTTTACATCGCCGGTAACAGAAATATAGGTTAAGCCATCTTTTTTTTCTACACTATATTCAGGAGCTATTTGTGAAACTTTACCTCTTTGGTCCATTAGGTATTTCCGGCCATCGGGTGCTTCTAATTGCATAGGCCGCGCGTTCTTAAGTCCTAACAGAAATAACAAACTTTTAAAGGTTTCAGCTAAAACAGGGTCGATATTGCGGCCAAATTTTTTAGAATTGCAATTATGACAAATTAGTAGTTTGGAATGTAACCGCCCATTTACTGATTCCGGAATAATGTGTTCATCAGACCCATCTAAAGGGTTGTTACAGAAGATACAGTTTTCTCTCATCTATTGTGCAGCAGTAAGTTTTTAACTACCAACTTACCATTTTTTCGGGTAATTATTTTTTCAGAAGTTTCCGTATTGTCCCCGAGGAGACGAAATATAAAGAAAAGCCGGAAAGAATTGTAACCATGCCCGCGATGGAAAACAGGCGTAATAAAATATTACCAATATTATCCCTTCCCTGGTAATCCATCGTATGCAGCATCCAGAGGAAATCAAAAATACGCCATTTGTTATTCCGGAACTTGGTAACCTGTCCTTGTTCTGCTGCCACATAAACGGTGGTTTGAGTGGGGTGATTCATCGTAATGGCCCAGGCGGGTAAAGGGTTTTCCCGGTACTCATGATGCCCGTTTACGTTTGATTCGGTTAAGTATTCTACCTGATATACCTGAATCGGTTCACTGAAATTTATTTTGGCCAATTGAATGGCCTCTTGCCGGGAAATGGCAGGCCGGAGTTTGCCGGTTGTGGCATAGGCGAGCTGGTTTTTTACCACCGTTTTTCCTGCAGCATTGGTAAAATATTGCAATTGGTAAACCGGTTGTCCCAGAACTTCAATTAACCGAAGCGATTTAACAGAATCGACGTTGGATAATTGATTTAAAACCTGGGTTGGAGATACGAATACTATATTAGCTCTTAAGTTAGAAGCAGCTTTCCGGTGATGGTCACCATGGATTTCATCCATGTCACTCCAGCTAAAGTAAAGACCGCCAGCGGTCCATAAAAAAAATTGAATACCCAGGAAAAGCCCCAGATATCGATGAGATTTCCGTATAAATAGATGCCTTTTACGATTCATTCCATAATTTTATAATTGTAAATTAAGGAAATGATTTCAGGATTTAATCTGATTCCGTAATAATTGGGCATTCAGGGCTACTATTATGGTACTCAAACTCATTAGAGCCGCGCCTATGGCTGGAGAAACCATAATACCTTGATTATACAATATACCAGCTGCTAAAGGTAGGGCCACTACATTGTATGCCGTCGCCCAGATAATATTCTGAATCATTTTGCGGTAAGTAGCCTTGCCAAAAAGAATCAGGGATGCAATATCTTTGGGATTGCTGTTTACCAGAATGATATCGGCCGTTTCGGCGGCCACATCTGTACCGGAACCAACGGCAATGCCTACATCCGCTTGAGCTAGAGCCGGGGCATCGTTTACCCCGTCGCCCGTCATTGCTACAAATTCACCTTTGGCCTGTAATTCTTTTATTTTTTCCTGTTTCTGATGGGGTAAAACGTTGGCCAGAAAGCCATCCATTTTTAGCGCATCACTCACACTTTTGGCCACGCGGTCATTATCGCCGGTTAATAATAGGTTTTTAATGCCATTGCTTTTTAGAATGGCAATAGCTTCCGCCGATTCAGGCCGAATCTGGTCTTTAAGACTAATAAATCCGGCAACTTCGTTGTTTATCAGAATGTAAACGACTGTTTCTACCCCTTCTTCTGCATCACTTTTGGGTACCCGGATGCCAAATTCTGAAATATAGTTGGGCCCCACTACTTTCACAGATTTTCCCTCCACAGTGCCTTCCAGACCCTTACCAGGCAGATAGTTAAAGTTTTCGGCGGTAGGGATAATAATATTATCTGCTTTTACCCGCTTTAAGATACCCTGGGAAATATAGTGTTCCGAGTTTTGCTCTACGCCGGCAGCCAGCCGCAATAATTCTTTTTCCGGATAGGCCGGTAGAAAGGAAATAATGCGGGCTAATTGGTGAGAACCTTGCGTTAAAGTACCTGTTTTATCGAAAATAATAGTAGTGATTTTACGGGAATTCTCAAATGCCGTCCGGTTACGGATTAATAACCCATTTTTTGCCGAGATGGCGGTAGAAATAGCCACTACTAAGGGAACGGCTAAACCCAACGCATGAGGGCATGAAATAACCATTACCGTTACCATGCGCTCTAATGCAAAACTAAGTTCAGCACCCAATAAAAGCCAAACTGCAAACGTCGTAAATCCGGCAATTAATGCTACATAGGTAAGCCAGCGGGCAGCTTTATCGGCTAAATGCTGGGTGTCTGATTTGGTTTTTTGAGCTTCCTGTACCAGGTTAATTACTTTATTCAGGTAGCTGTCTTCTCCCGTCCCCTGCACCCGGATTTTTAAAGAACCGTTGCCATTGATAGAACCACCAATAACTTTGCTGTCTTTTATTTTTTGCACCGGCTTACTTTCGCCGGTAAGCATACTTTCATTGATGTAACTCTCTCCTTCTTCAATCAGGCC
>Ga0210040_10004081_pt1 | contig 19306 bp, 15 predicted proteins | sample CryGeyCG12114_NA_FD_185462 | JGI IMG/M metagenome (GOLD analysis project Ga0210040, IMG submission 185462) | Groundwater microbial communities from aquifer - Crystal Geyser CG19_WC_8/21/14_NA (SPAdes) (version 2) | ecosystem: Environmental > Aquatic > Deep subsurface > Groundwater | place: USA...
CACTTTTTTATTACCCACAATTATGATAACCGGACGTGTACGTGCTCCCGAAATTAACACCCGGCACGGGTGGCTGAATACCGATCAGTCGTATAAGCTGGCTGATTTTCGGGGTAAAATAGTTTTGCTTGATTTCTGGACCCTGGGTTGTATTAACTGCCAGCATATTATTCCGGACCTGAATCGGCTGGAGGCCGAATACCCCGAGGAACTGGTGGTGATCGGCGTACATTCGGCTAAGTTCGATGCCGAGAAATCCCAAAATACTATTCGCAAAGCTATCCTGAAATTTGGCATTAAGCACCCGGTAGTAAACGATGCGGATTTTGAAATCTGGCGGCAGTATGCTATTAATGCCTGGCCTACGTTGGTACTCATCGACCCCAATGGCAATGTAATCGGGCAGAAGGCCGGCGAAGGCATTTACGAAATAGTACAACCCAATATCGAACGCCTCATTCAGGAATTTGACGATAAATTAAACCGCACCGTATTTCCGTTCCGTCCGGAAGAAACCCTGGATACAACAACGCTGCGTTTCCCGGCTAAAATAATAGCGGGCCCGGAAGGCACCTTGTTCGTGTCGGATAGTGGGCATAACCGTATTTTGCAGATCAGCGCAGACGGAAAGGTGCTGGAAATAATTGGTAACGGCCAAGTTGGTTTTAGAAATGGAAACTACCAAAAAGCTTCTTTTAACGAACCGCACGGCTTAGCTTTAAAAGGCAATATTTTGTACGTGGCCGATGCCAAAAACAATGCTATTCGCCGGGTAGATTTAGTAGAAAAAGTGGTTATAACCGCAGCCGGTACCGGCGAATTAGACTATTATTTTTACGAGGAAAAATGGGGCGAACCCGTTAACCCCAATAGTCCCTGGGATTTGGTTATAGCCGAAGACGTAATGTATATTGCCAATGCCGGTAATCACCAGCTATTAAAAATGGACCTGCGCACCCAGGTAGTAACCCGGTTTGCAGGTAATGGCCGCGAAGCGCTGGTAAACGGACCTTTAAAAGAAGCCAGCTTTAATCAGCCCAGCGGCTTGGCCTTGCAAGATAATTACTTGTATATAGCCGATGCGGAGGCCAGCGCCATTCGTCGCCTGGATTTAACAACCGGACACGTAACTACTGTAATCGGGTGGGGCTTATTTGATTTCGGCGACCAGGATGGAGCGGCCGATGCGGCTTTATTGCAACACGCCGTGGGCCTGACCGTGGTAGATAGTACGCTGTACATTGCCGATACTTACAACGGTAAAATAAAAGCCCTGGATTTAATCAAAAACCGGGTGAAGACCATTATAGCGGGTTTAGAAGAACCCAACGATGTAAAATTTATCCAGGGTTATTTGTGGGTAACCGATACCCATCATCATCAACTATTAAAAGTAAACCTGGAAACCGGCGAAAAGCATTTAGTTGCCATTACAAATAAGCAATAAGCTATTTTGTTTGTATAAAACAGGCCTTCCCGCCGGTTTATCTTTTGCTGCTGCTTTCAGGTTGCTACGAAGCTGATTGTTTACTTTTGTTTTGGACTAAAAATAGCACCGAAAAAAAGCCTGTCTGCATATATGGTGCTGAATAGTTCTGAAATTAGCTTAAATTGCTACTTCTTTTATAAGAAGAGAATAAGGAACTAAATATCTTAAATTAAAAATAAGAATGTCAGTATTATTCAGGGATTTTGCGGGTTGGGAAAAACATTGCCACGAAACCGGAGAGCCTCTTTACCAGCCCGTTATTGCTTACGAAATAGAACAGAAAAATCGCACCGAAGCGTTTATCTGGGGAAATATGGCCCAGGCTTACCAGGTAATGCGCGAAGCGGTACAAACCGGTTTAACCCGCGACATGACGTCCCGCTCCGGTATGGTAAATAATGGCGCCAAAAAAGTAGCCAATGCGCCGGTTACCGTGCTTAATGCTGATTTTAAAATGCTGGTAGCCCGTGCCCTGGGAGCCAAAGAAGTTAATTCGTGCATGGGCCGGGTAGTGGCCGCGCCTACCGCTGGCGCTTCCGGCATATTGCCCGGAATTTTAACTACCCTCCAGGATTTACATCAGCTTTCTGACCGGAAAATACACGAAGGATTATTGGTAGCGGCGGGTATTGCGCTTATTATCGAAGAAAATGCGTCTTTAGCAGGAGCAGTAGGCGGCTGCCAGGCCGAAACTGGGAGTGCTGCTGCTATGGGCGCCGGAGCCATTGTTTATCTTTTAGGCGGTACGGTGCCGCAGGTTTTTAATGCCGTAGCCATTACCATCCAGTGTATGCTGGGTTTAATTTGTGACCCGGTGGCCGGTTTGGTAGAAGTGCCTTGTATTGTACGAAATGCTAGTGCAGCGGCTATTGCTTATTCATCGGCCCAAATTGCTATTGCCGGCGTAGACCCGGTTATTCCGGTAGATCAATGCGTAATGGCTTTAGGCGAAGTAGGCCAGAACATGGAAACCCGCTACAAAGAAACCGCATTGGGCGGTTTAGCCAATACGCCCACTGGCCGGGCCATTGAAAAGCAAGTACTGGTGCAGGATATCGAAATTTTGCCGGATGCCCCGGATGAATAAGTTTGATCTCTGTTATTTTATAAGCCTTTTTCAATAAACTATGTAAGAGGATTTAATCAATTTATACTAAATAAGTAGTTAGAGAAATATAAATATACCTGTAGCTTCATTGAAAATGAGCTTAAAAGCTCCCCTCCTGTTTTAGGAGGGGCAGGGGAGGTAAAATTACACCCGATCAAAATATATCATTACTTTCGTCCTGGCGCTTAATAAGGTAAAAAGCACCTGCATAAATATATTCACACATTCACTCATTCATTAATGCTGTTATTGTACTTAGCAAGCCATTGGATATACTTGATTTATTAGTCTGGCTGTGATGGAGGAGAAGGCTTGCGAGGCTCATTTTTATGCAGCATAAAAGAATAAAGAATTGGCAGCAGCCCCAGCAGCCCGATGTACAGAGGAAACAGCCATTCTTGTTTATCCTGCCAGGAGTTGTAAATAAGCATTAGTAAAGACGCATAAACCCATAATTTAGCGGCAAACCTATGCGTTTTTTGCCAGTTAGCAGCGCTTTTCCAGGTCCAGGGCAAACGGAAACCAACTGCTGCATTGCGGGGAAGGGTGCCCAAATAACTGCCCAGCACCAAGAACAAACAAATAAGGCCGTATTTAAAAATTAATTCGGTTTTAGGTTTATACCCCAGCGCCCGAAAGCCCGCCACAAAAAACAAATAAGCGAGCAGCAAATGGCAAAGCAACTGCCAGACGTGGCCGGCAGGTACTTTTTCCCGCCGGTCAATTATCAGAAAAAGCCCGAAAAGCAAAACATTCATCGCGGGCAATATCAGCAACGTATATTTATCGGCGTAGCCATCTCCGCTTTTCCACAAATTTCCCGATATACGGAAATGCTCCGGGAAATCTTGCCAGAAGGTAGCCAGAAATACAAAAGGTAAAACTAAAAGCAGCAGCCGTAATTGTTCTTTCTGCAGCCAGGTTTCTCTTGCCATTTTAATACAGATGGATAATATAATTTACCTTTACGCGCTTCGGCAAAAGCAAGGTTGAAAAGAGCGGCGGATTAATGCCGCCGGAGGATAGCCGTATCCTAAAGTTGAACCGGCAGACTGGCAGCTTTATTGCTGATGATGCCGTCGGCGCCGCGATCGGTAATGGCGTTTATTTCTGCGGGGTCGTCTACCGTCCAGACAAAGGTTTTAAAGCCGTTTTGATGTACGTGCCGGATAAAGGCCTTATAAGCAAAATAATGATGGACATTGATGGCGGAGGCCCGGTAATATTTGTCGAAACTTCCCCACCGCAAACCATAATCGTAGTAAACCGGCAGCCAGGGTAATTTGCCTACTATTAATTTGTGCGTGGGCACACTAAATTCATGTTTCCAGATTCTTTCCAGCACCGGGTCGTAAAAAGATTGCAGGGTACACCAGTTGCCGGCTTTGTATTTCTGAATAAGCGCAATCGCCTGGTTTTCGATGCCGGCGTAATAATCATCTCCTTTTTTTATTTCAATCAGCAGCTTTTTCTGGCCTTTTACCAGTTGCAATACTTCTTCCAGGGTAGGCACGCGCTCGTGTTGGTAAGCCGAGTCGTACCAGGAACCGGCATCCAGCTTTTTTATTTCGGCCAGCGTAAGGTCCGCAATATTGCCTTCGCCGTTGGTAGTACGGTCTACCGCAGCATCGTGCATCAAAACAATTTGGTTATCTTTGGTTTGATGAATATCAATCTCTATAAATTCGGCGGGCGTTTGCAGCGCTTGTTTTATAGCCGCCAGCGTATTTTCGGGCGCGGCATCTGAGGCGCCCCGGTGAGCCACCAGGGCAATTTTTCTTTTCTGTTTTATTAGCACTACTTTTTCGGCTTCACCGGAACTACAGGCATTTAAGAAGCCCGTAAATCCGGCCAAAACCAGTAGCAAAAACCAGAAACTTACCGGAATTTTATGTAAAAAGGTAAAAGCGGTCTTCATGTAAACAAACCCAATCGGGAAGCTAATTTACACGAATATTATATATGCTATATAAATTTTCTGTTTATTATTTGCATTACCATAAAGCTTATAAAACAAAAGGGCCGCTGGAGGTAGAGGCTGTTTTGTTTTATAAAAATTTCTTTCTTTGGTGTTCGCTCCATAAATCTTTAAAAGTTTTGCGGGGAGCTTCTAAAGGAGCGCGTCTTTTGCTCCACGTATCTTTTAAAATCAGGCGTAAACCGTAATTTTTAAAACTGGCCGGCGTCATGTTCAAAAGTTTTTTGTGGTTCATGGCAAATTCCCAGGCCTGGAAAGTAAGCTTTTCCTGCTTATCGGCTAAACCTTCGGCTACGCTTTGCTGGCGGTTTAGCAACAGCAGGTTATGCAAGTTTATCCGGACCGGGCAAACCGAGGTGCAGGCGCCGCACAAAGAACTGGCGTAGCTTAAATGCTTGTGTTCTTCCATGCCGGCCAAATGGGGCGTAATAACCGAGCCAATGGGGCCGCTATAAGTAGTTTCGTAGGTATGGCCGCCAATGTTTTTGTAAACCGGGCACACGTTTAAACAAGCCCCGCAGCGGATACAATTCAGGGCTTCGCGTTTTTCGGGTTGGGCCAGCAGGTTGGTGCGGCCATTGTCCAGCAAAATAACATACATATCTTCGGGGCCGTCTTTTTCGTGGGGCTGCCGCGGACCGGTAAAAATGGTATTGTAAACCGTTACGTTCTGGCCGGTGCCACTGGTAGCCAACAAAGGCCAGAATAAATCCAGATCGGTTACCGAAGGAATAATTTTTTCGATGCCCACAATAGCAATATGGGTTTTCGGGAAAGCCGTCGAAAGTCGGCCGTTGCCTTCGTTTTCGGTTACGGCTACGCCGCCAATATCGGCAATCAGGAAATTACCGCCGGTAATGCCTATTTCCGCTGCCGTATATTTATTCCGGAGCAAATTGCGGGCGGTTAATACCAATTGCTGGGCATCGTCGGTGGGAGCAATGCGGAGCTTTTTTACAAACAAATCGGCAATATCTTTTTTAGACATGTGCATGGCCGGCGTAACAATGTGGTAAGGCCGTTGCCCGGCCAGCTGTACAATGTATTCGCCCAAATCGGTTTCTATTGCCTCAATGCCGTTTTTCTCCAGAAAGTCGTTCAGGTGAATTTCTTCCGTGGTCATGGATTTGGATTTTACGACTGATTTGGCCCGTTTGCGTTTCATAATCTGGCCGATTTCGCGCAAGGCTTCCTGGGCATTCTGCGCCCAGATAACTTTACCGTCGCGCTTCGTGAAATTACGTTCGAACTCGGTCAGGTATTTATCTAAGTTATTGATAACGTTGGTTTTAATATAAGAAGCCCGGTCACGCGCCAGCTCATGATCGGTGTATTGCTTCAGGCCATTGCTCACGGCAAAATTATACTTACCGATATTAAATTTTATTTTCTGCCGGTGGTCCAGGTCAAAAGCCTTGTTTTCGGCATCCGATATAAATTGTTTTGATTTTTGACTCATGCTTTTTTAGTCGATAGTCCATTTTAGTCGATAGTCTATGGTCGATAGTCCATAGCCGGTCAAGTTAAAAATATTCACTTAACGGATGATTAGCCTGACTTATAAAAGGTATCTGTTAATTACGTATTTTGATGTATAATATTACTTCTAAAACGCAAAAATAGCCAGAGAAACTTGGACTTTAAATCCGATCTTCTCTGGCTATTAAAATCAGCGCCTTGAAAATTAAGTTTTAGGAGCTGGGTTTATATCCCATTTGGTCTATGGACCATCGACCATCGACTATGGACAGCAATAAAAATTACTTTTTATTGCTGTCCACTTTTATGCGTTCGTCGCGGTTCGCTAATTCCCAGGCGGTGTAGAAAGCCAAACGGGCTACTTTTTCGGCACTCTGGAAATCTATTTTACTTACCTCGTCGCTGGGTTTGTGGTAATCGGCGTGCACCCCATTAAAGAAGAAGATAATCGGAATGCGGTGTTTGGCGAAATTGTAATGGTCGGAGCGGTAGTAAAACCGGTTCGGATCGTTCTCGTCGTTGTATTTATAGTCCAGTTTCAGGTTAACGTATTTCTGGTTGGCTTCCTCATTAATGCGATGCAGTTCGGAAGATAATTTATCGGAGCCGATTACATAAATATAATTGCTGTCGTTTGTTTTTTCGTAATCAAAGTCCATCCGGCCAATCATATCAATGTTTACATCGGCTACGGTATTGGCTAGCGGAAACACCGGATTTTCGGAGTAATATTCGGAACCCAGTAAACCTTTTTCTTCGCCGGTAACAGTCATAAACAACATGCTGCGGCGTGGGCCGTTACCGGCTTTCTTGGCTTGGGCAAAAGCTTCGGCTACTTCTATTACGGCCACCGTGCCCGATCCATCGTCGTTGGCGCCATTAAATATTTTATCGCCTTCTAACGTGTTATCTACGCCTACATGGTCGTAATGGGCTGTTACCACTACTATCTCGTCTTTCTTGTCAGTGCCTTCTATAAAGCCCAACACGTTTTCGGTAGGCAGCGGCTTTACGTTACGGATAGTTTTTATTTTTACGTTTTTAGCAGCTGTTAAACCCGCCGGAGCAGCTTTGCCGGCTTTGGCTACCGTGCTGTTGTAAGATAAAAGTTTTTCGGGAGTGGTATTAAACAACGCTGCGCCTACGGCCGGCGAAACATAAACCAGGGCCGTGCCAGGCTGACCATTGGCACCGCTTTTCAGGCCTACTGCGGGCCGGGAAGCATAAGATTTGTAGCGTTGCGTTAAGGTATTAAATTCTTCGGGGTTAGTGCCCGTAACAATTAAAACACTAGCGGCACCTTTTTTCTCGGCGGCATTGCGTTTGGTGCGGGCATCATTTCCCCAGTCGGAGGCTTTGCTGGTGCCGCTGATCAGGTAATTGCCGTTGCTGCCTTTGGGCTCCCCGCTAAGCACCACTACCATTTTGCCTTTTACGTCCAGGTTGGTATAGTCCGAGTATTTAGGATCGTCGATGCCGTAGCCGGCAAACACTACCTGGGCCGCGGTTTCTTCCTGATAAGGCGAACTTCCCAGCACAAAAAAGTCTTTCATCATGGCAAAGCGCTGGGAGCCAACTGACATATAACCTTCGCCCCAGGTGGTTTTCTCCAAGTCAAATGTTTGGTAATACGGGCTGGTAGCGCTGTTTTGTACCGGACCCGTTAAGCCATCTTCGCTGAACTCTTTTGCAATGTAAGCGGCGGCCATTTTCTGACCTTTTTCGCCGGTATCGCGGCCTTCGTATTCGTCCGAAGCCAAAATAGTTAAATGCTTAGATAAATCGGCGGCCGTAATGGTAGCTCCGTATTGGGGCGCAGCTTCGCGTAACTGCTGCGCCGAAAGGGCGCCGGTTGGCGTTGCCGCGGTACTGGTACTAGTATTGGAACTGGTACTGGTTTGTACTTTGGGAGAACATCCGGCTCCTAAGGCTAAAAGCATTAAGAACGGATAAATTGGTTTTTTCATTATATGTTTGTTGTTTGTGTAAGGTAAGCGGTTATGGTTTATAAATCAGTACGGTAGCGTAAGCGGCTATTCCTTCTTTGGTACCCACAAAGCCCAGCTTCTCGGTAGTAGTGGCTTTAATAGAAATATCATCTGCGGGTATTTGCATTACTTCGGCCAGACAGGTTTTCATTTCCGGAATATGCGGATTTACTTTGGGCTCCTGTAAGCAAACCGTAGAATCGATGTTGCCAATGGTGTAGCCTTTCTCTGCTAATAACACTACAACCCGGCTTAATAATATCTTAGAATCGATGCCTTTATACTGGGGATCTTTATCGGAAAAATGATAGCCGATATCCCGTAAGTTGGCCGCGCCCAGCAAGGCATCACAAATTACATGAATTAGTACATCGGCATCGGAATGGCCCAGGGCGCCGTGGGTATGCGGTATTTTAATACCCCCCAACCAGAAATCCAGGCCTTCGCGCAGCTGGTGTACATCGTAACCGAATCCGGTTCTTATTTTCATAAACTATTTTCTTAAAATCGGGGCAAAAGTACTCATCTCTAAGCAGAAATGATACCATTATCATTTATTATGTGAATAATAAAGGCTAGTGGCTTTGTATGCTGTATTGTTAGAAAATACTTTTGAAAATCTGATTGCTGATACAGACCAATAAGATAAGCATTTATTCATAGTAAGATTGCATCGTTCCCGGGGGATAAATTTGTAGATGATTCCGGTTAGTGATTCAGGAGAGTTGGGTTTGAAAAAAGTTATATGAGCAGGGAGCTAGAGCAACGGCTGGATTCGGATTTAGAGGCAAGCAAAGTTTTCAGGTGATCGGCAAGTCTTAAAGCCTGGGCTACAACCGTGATGGTAGGATTAGCATGGCTGCCGGTGGTAAACGTAGAAGAACCGGCAATAAACAGGTTATCAATATCAAATACTTTTGCGTTCCGGTCAATAACGCCAGTTTCAGGATCATCCGACATTCTGGTAGTGCCCATGTGATGGGCATAGGAGTTAAAATGCGTTAATTTATACTGCAGATACTGGCGGAAACCAGCTTCACTATAAATAATTTCGCCGACCCCGCTTTCCCGGTACTTTTGGGCAAAAAGATTATGAGCCGTTACCAGCGATTCGGTGTCGATTTCTTTAAAAGCGATATTTACTTCTGCCCGGGGCATACCAAAAGCATCTTTTTGGGTGGGCGATAAAGTAATGCGGCTTTCCCGGTTGGGTACTTGCTCGGCCTGAAAAAACAATCCCCAGTATTTACTTTCTTTAGACGGCAACAAAAAAGGAAGGCCCAACCGGTAAATTCCTTTAAAGAAAAGCGGGCTTTGCTCAGATCTTCGTACTGCTTGGCGGAGCTTTTCCCTCGCTCCCGTGGCCAAAACTACAGATTTTACGGTATTATACACCGCAGAAAAAAGGCCGTTCCGGTTTTCGGTTAAGCTTTTGGCATAAGTCAGGTAAAAGATCATATTTAAAACTTTTCTTTTTTCCTGGGCCGCTTCCGGTATCCACCAACGCCGCCGGCAAAAAATGCCGTCTTTATCTTTTTCAAAATCAAATATTACTTTGTCCCGGTTATAAGGATTTATTTTGGCATAAGTTCCGGTAATGTGCGTCATGTAATATCGGCCCACATTATCGTGCTGATTACCCAAACCAGTAGGAAAGTATTGATTAGGGGACGCTAAAAGCAAGCGGGCATTCTCAATGCCGCCGCTGGCCAGCACAAAGCAGTTCGCCGAAACCGTGGTTCTGGTATCTCCGGCGGCTATTTCTACGTGGGTAATGCTTTTATTACCGTTGTGCATTCTTAAATATAAAGCGTGGGCATCCAGCAGTACCTGAATATTAGAACTGCTTTCCAGTTCTGCTTTGTAGGTTTTAGCAAAATGGATGGGCGGACTATACTTTTCCAAACGATTAGAAACAAAGTCCTCTGAGTCAAGTCCTGGTATTATCTCTGGCTGGGTATGAGGGAAAACGCTTTGCGGATCAAAATCAAAAGCTCCGATGTGGCAAACTTCACCTGCTTTTTCCAGGTAAGGCCGCATTTCTTCGTAGGATATGGGCCAACCACTTTCCGGTACCCACGAACGTTGCCGGAAATCCAGGGCATCGAAAGGCACGCAACGACCGGCCCACACGGCCGAGCCGCCGCCAAATTGCCGTCGGCGCATATTTTCCAGGGGCTCATGCGATCCGGCCGGTTTAACTACTCCTTTATATAAATCGCGATGAAAAGAAGTTTGGGTCCAGCCACCGCCCGTAATTAATATTACTTTGTGAGAGGTAGAAGCAAAACGTAATGCCAACGATATAGCTGCCGGGCCACCGCCAATAATACAAATATCAGCTGATAATTGCTGGCCACTTACTAAATCTCCTTTTGATAAAATCATAAGCGTAAAATAATAACATATCTCCGCGGCATGGTTTTACCGGAACTTGCTTTAGAGAAAAATAGCTTAACAGGCGCTTATACCTTTCTTTTGTTTTAACGCAAGAATAAAACGATATGTACGCTTGTTAGTGTATTTAATAATAACTGCTTAAATATAGTATAGAACTTATATATATTGCTATGATTTTTTGATTTTATCTAAAATAAATATTGTAATATAGATAATTTTATAACATTAAGCTTTTATTATTGTCTTTACTTTAACGTTTAATTTTGTTAAAAATGTTTATTTAATGTGCTGGTGCGTACGGAAGCTGTCAGGGTAACTTTTATTTTTCTGAACCGGCACAATGCCCGAAGAGATAGTAATTTCCCAATAACCTCCTTATTTAATCCGTTTTTAATTGTTATAAGCATTAGTAAATTACTTTCCGGGATATGGTACAGGTACTAAAACTCCGGTATATTTTCTCTATAATAGGTCGCTTTTATTAGATGAATGCGGGTTATGTAATTTCCGTAATGTTTCAGAATAACTGATCGAATATTAAGAACCAAAAAGGTATTTTAAATAAATGCCCTGACAGAAACTAAAAGCATGGATCCGTACATTTTAATTATTACCATTGTAGGAGTAGCGGCCCTTGCCATGGCCTGGCTGCCGACCTGGATGGAAAACGTGCCTTTTTCTTATGCCATTTTGTTTGTCGGCCTCGGATTTCTGTTGTATAAGTTGCCGCTCCATTTACCCGTCCCGGATCCGCTGGAAAATAAAGAAGTGGCCGTACGGTTAACCGAACTAGGCGTTATAACCACTTTAATGGGAACCGGCCTGAAAATAAACCGCGATTTTAGTTGGCAAAACTGGAAAATACCCTTTTTACTGGTATTAATAACCATGCTGCTGTGTATTGGGGCTTTGGGCTTTCTAGGTTGGTGGATACTGGGCCTAACGCCGGCTTCGGCTTTATTATTGGGCGCCGCCATGGCGCCCACCGATCCGGTTCTGGCCGCCGATGTGCAGGTAGGGCCGCCCAGCGACGAAAAAGAAGACCACGTACGATTTTCTTTAACTTCGGAGGCCGGTATGAACGATGGCATGGCTTTTCCGTTTACCTGGCTGGCCATTGCTCTGGCTTTGGCCACTCCCAACCAAGATTGGTTCTGGCCCTGGCTCTGGCGCGACTTTTTTTATAAGATAATTGCGGGCGTAGGAGTGGGTTATCTTTTGGGGCGAGGGCTTAGTTTTTTGGTGTTTAGTTTGCCCAAAAGATCCGGGTTCCCTAAAACCCGCGACGGTTTTGTAGCTATTGCTACCACTTTGCTGGTGTACGGCTTAACCGAAATGGTGCATGGATATGGTTTTATTGCGGTTTTTGTAGCGGCCCTAACAATTGGCAGCCACGAAAAGCCCCACCGGTACCACCGCGAGCTCCACGATTTTACCGAACAGATAGAACGCATTTTCCTGGTAATTTTATTGTTGTTATTGGGCGGCAGTTTAGCTACCGGCTTGTTGCGTCCGCTCACCACCGAAGGTATTTTAATCGGGCTGGCTTTTATTTTTATCATCCGGCCCGCCATGGCTTTTCTCACTTTGCTGCGTCAGAAAATAACAGTACGCGAGAAAATAGCCATCAGCTTTTTCGGAATCCGGGGCATCGGGTCTTTTTATTACCTGGCCTTTGCCTTAACCGAAGCTGTCTTTGCCGAAGAAAAAGAACTTTGGGCCATTGCGGGTTTCATTGTTTTGATATCGGTATTGGTACACGGTATCTTAGCTTCGCCGGTTATGCGTTACCTCGATTTAAGGCGCCACCCTTCCGATCTGGAAATCAAATAAAATTTATATAAATTAAATCTGTCTCCTGCAAGTAAGAGATTGAGGGCGAGGTGTTAATTTTTTTTACTTAATACATATATTCGGGCTGGTTATAAACCAGCGGAATCGTATTATCGGCGGGGCTTTGGGTCGGATCGCAATGATAGCCGAATATGGTGTATGCTGATTGGTAAGGTTGCAGCATTGTATAGTGCGCGTGCCCTTTGTTTTCGGCGTTAAAAGAAATATCGTGCAAAACAACCGTAGGCAGGGCGGGTAAAGTAAGCAGGTGCGCAAATAAAAAATCGGCCTGCCGCAAATCGCCGGAGTACACCAGCCGTTTCTCGTTTTCGTCCCAGATTGAACTGTACGATTGGAAATCTTCTGCGTGCCGGCCAAAAGTATCCAGAATGGTTAAACCGTTTACCGTATCGCAGGCCGCAAAATCGGCGTACTTCTCCGGATCTTTTAACTGGATACGCAAAAAATCCTGTATTTGGGCCTTAAATGCTTCGGTTTGATACAAGATAACGGGCTTGCTGCCATCGCCATAAAAATACCGGTGCAATAAAATATTAGCCAGGCTGCCGCAATGGTCGTTGTGCAAATGGGTAAGCAGGATATAATCAAAAGAGAATAATAAATTAAGTTGCACCAGCCGCGGATAAACAGTGAAGCCGGCATCAATTAAAATGGTTTTTTCCCGGAAATTTAAAATGGCTGCCGCATTATAGTAGGCCGGCTCAAAGGCGCCGCCGGTACCTAAAAATTTTATATCCATGCTGTTGCTGTTCAGGTTTACGCTGAATAAACGATAAAAGGTGAAACAAGATGTGTTTAAAGTAGTTAGTATGGTAAAACACTTGGTTTCCCGGCCCGTAGCAGCCGTAAAAAAAGTAAAAATCAGAAAATGACTACTGCGGAAAACAATAATTTATCGCCCGAAGAAAAAACGTGGCAAACCCATTTGCTCCTGAACGAGCTTTTCGGCGAACTCAGCCTGCGCCAGCCGCGCCGCGAACCTATTCACGAGTTAATTTCTACCATGTTGTCGCACCGGACTACGCACGCCAACGAAGAAAAAGCTTATTATCGGATGCGCGAATTGTTTCCGACCTGGCCCGACGTAATCAATGCACCCTTAGAGCCATTAACAGAAGCCCTGGAAACGGCTCAATATCCCGGCGCCAAAGCCATTAATATTCAGAAAGCATTAAAACTAATTCAGGAAAAAAGCCCCGACTTTTCGCTACACTTTTTAAAAGATATGCCCGTGGAAGAAGGTATGGCCTGGCTGATGCACTTGCCGGGCGTGGGCCTAAAAACAGCTACTTTGGTATTGCTCTTTAACTTTCATAAACCGGTTTTGCCCGTCGATACGCATGTGTTTCGGGTAAGCCAGCGCGTAGGTTTAATTGGCGCCAAAGTAACCGCCGAAAAAGCCCATACTATTTTATTAGAGCGGCTGCCGAAAGAAGCCTCCGTGTTGTTTAATTTTCATAAGCATTTGTACTGGCACGGGCAGCGCATTTGTACCTGGAAAAGCCCGAAATGCGAGGAGTGCCCTTTACGTATTTTTTGTAATTACTACCAGGATGTGCGGCAGAAAGGATTGGGGTAACAGGCAAATAGTAACAAGTACTAAATAAAGCGTATAACTTGCAGCGTCTAATTTATCAACTATAACGTGCGCCTGGTTCATCATCCTGTTTTATGTAATTACTATGTCACGTACCGGTGCAATGCACGTTGTGCTTTTTGTGACATCTGGGAAAAACCATCGCCTTATATAAAATTAGCAGACGTAGAAAAAAACCTGCGCGACCTGAAAAAACTGGGCGTGAGCGTGATTGATTTTACAGGCGGCGAACCTTTGCTGCACCAGCAAATCGATCAGTTTGTGGCTTTAGCCCACGATTTGGGGTTTATTACCACGCTTACCACCAACTGCCTGCTATACCCCAAATTTGCCGAGCGCCTGCAAGGAAAGGTAGATATGCTGCATTTTTCTTTGGATGCGGCAGATAAAGAAAAACACGATAAAGGCCGGGGCGTGGCCTGTTACGATTTTGTAATGGAATCTATCCGGATAGCGAAAAACCTGGGCGAAAAACCCGATATTTTGTTTACGGTTTTCAGCGAAAACATAGATCAGCTGGAAGCGGTATATCAGCAAGTATGTTTGCCTAATAACCTGATGCTGCTGATTAATCCGGCTTTTGATTACAACAACGTACAAACCGGAGCCGGCCTAACAAAGGAGCAACTAGCGTATATTTCGGCTTTTGGCAAGCGCAAGAAAATATATTTAAACGAAGGTTTTATACAGCTCCGGCGCGATGGCGGTAATCACGTGGCTGATCCGGTTTGCCGGGCGGGCAGTACTACTTTGGTGATTTCGCCGGAAAACGAATTAGTTTTGCCTTGCTACCACCTGGGCCTTAAAAAATACCCCATTCAGGGCAATCTTTATAACTTATACCAATCTGCAGCAGTAAAAAAACAAATTGCCCAGGAAGGCCGGCTGCCGGCCTGTGAAGGATGTACCATAAACTGTTACATGCAACCCAGCTTTGCCGTAGAAATAAACCAGTATTTCTGGAAAGCATTACCCAGTACTTTAAAATATAACCTGCACAAAGGCACCTGGAAACGGATGCTATTTTAGTTTTTAGTCGACAGACCACAGTCGACCGTTCTATGTTTAATTTTCTATGGACTTTGGACCATGGACCATCGACTAAATTATGCCCCTGATATTACCTGTAAAAGACCACCACCCGCAACTGGGCGAAAACTGTTTTGTAGCCGAAAATGCCACCATTGTGGGCGATGTTGTTCTGGGCAATGATTGTAGCGTTTGGTTTAATGCCGTTATCCGGGGCGATGTGAATAGCATCCGGATCGGTAATAAAACCAATATTCAGGATGGCGCCGTTATTCATTGCACCTACCAAAAAGCCGCTACTACTATTGGTAATAACGTGTCGGTGGGGCATAATGCCATTGTGCACGGCTGCACCGTAGAAGATAACGTTTTAATTGGCATGGGCGCTATTGTAATGGACGGCGCGCTGGTACAAACCAATTGTATTGTGGCGGCCGGCGCCATTGTGCTGGAGAATACCTGCTGCGAATCCGGTTATATTTACGCCGGTATTCCGGCAAAAAAAGTAAAACAACTCAGCCCCGAACAAATAGCTGCTCTGGATAAAACCGCTAACAATTATGTGATGTATGGCAGCTGGTTTAAATAAAAACAGCTATTTTATTTTCTGTTTAAAAGATTAGTTATCAGCTTTAAAAGCTATAAAAGTTACTGACCTTAAAATACTTGATTTGCATCTTTTTAGTCTTTTTATAAACTTATCCGGCCTTGGCTAGTAAGTAATAAGAAGTAAAAAATGATTATGGCGAGAAAAATTATTGTATCTAACCGGCTTCCGGTTAAGATTGAAGAGGGTGAAAATAACATGACTTTTAAGCCCAGCGAAGGTGGTTTAGCTACCGGTTTGGGTTCGGTTTACAAAGAAGATAATAATATCTGGATCGGCTGGCCCGGTCTTTATTTAGATGATGAGACACAGGAACAGCACGTAATTGAGAACCTGAAAAAGGAAAGCATGGAGCCGGTTTTCCTTACCGAAACTGAAATAAAGGAGTTTTACGAAGGGTTCAGCAACGAAACGCTTTGGCCTTCTTTTCATTATTTTTCGCAATATGCCGTTTACGAACCGAGCTATTGGGAGGCTTATGTAAAAGTAAACGAGAAGTTTTGCGCCCAGATTGTTAAAAACGCGCAGCCCGAAGATACCATCTGGATACACGATTACCAATTGTTGTTGTTACCTTCTATGGTGCGGGAGCACCTGCCCGACATTACCATTGGTTTTTTCCAGCATATTCCTTTTCCTTCTTTCGAGGTTTTCCGGATGCTGCCCTGGCGCAAGGAAATATTAGATGGCATGTTGGGCGCCGATTTGCTGGGTTTTCATACCTACGACGATGTACGGCATTTTGTAAGCTCGGTTAAATATATCCTGGGGCATTCGGCTACGCACGGCATCATCGATACCGGCGAGCGCAGCGTAATGGTAGATGCTTTTCCGATGGGGATTGACTACGATAAGTATGCCAGTTTGGCCGCTTCGGACCAGGTGAAAGAAATAGAACAAAACTTTCGGGAAGCCCTGCGCAACCGCCAGGTGGTACTTTCCATCGACCGGCTCGATTATTCGAAAGGTATTCCGCAGCGTTTAAAAGCTTTCGAGCAGTTTTTAAACGATTGTCCCGAAATGCACGAAAAAGCCATATTGGTCATGATTGTGGTACCTTCGCGGGATAAAGTTGAAAAGTACAAACACCTGAAAGAAGAAATAGATGAACTGGTTGGGCGTATTAATGGCTTGTTTCGTACCATTAGCTGGTCGCCTATTCATTATTACTACCATTCTTATCCGCTGGAAGAATTATCGGCTTTTTACCGTATGGCCGATGTGGCCTTGGTAACGCCTATGCGCGACGGTATGAACCTGGTGTGTAAAGAATATATTGCCAGCCGCGATAATGGCACCGGCGTATTGATATTAAGTGAAATGGCGGGAGCCGCCAAAGAATTACCGGAGGCTATTTTAATCAATCCGAACGATTTACACCAGATTGCCAGCGCTATCTGCCAGGCCCTTACCATACCGGAGGCCGAACAAAAAACGCAGATAGCCAGTATGCAAGCTATTGTAAAGAAATACAATATCCATCATTGGGTAAAAATATTTATGGATCGACTAGAGTTTATTAAAGATAAACAAAATTCCCTGAAGACTACCCTTTTAAAAGGCCAGAGCCTGGAAGCATGTAAATCGGCTTATAAAAAAGCGCAGAAACGTTTGATTTTCCTGGACTACGATGGTACTTTAATGCCTTTTACCCGCGACCCTAACAAAACGCAACCCGACGAGGATTTGCTGGCTTTGTTACAAAACCTTACTGCCGATAAAAAGAACCGGGTAATTGTAATTAGCGGCCGTAACCGGCAAACCTTAAGCGAGTGGCTCGGAGAAATGCCGCTGGATATGATTGCGGAGCACGGGGTATGGCTGCACCAGTACGACTCGGAGTGGAAGAAAATTCAGAAATTAAAAAACGACTGGAAAGAAGAGATCCGGCCGATTCTGGAAAATTACGTGAGCCGTACGCCCGGCGCTTTATTAGAAGAAAAAGATTATGCCCTGGTATGGCACTACCGTAAAGTTGATCCGGCTCTAGGCGAAACCCGAGCGGGCGAATTGAGTACTTACCTGAACTATTTAATTGCGAACCAAAACTTACAAGTGATGGAAGGTGATAAAATAGTGGAAATAAAAAATATAGAAGTAAACAAAGGCATTGCGGCATCGCGTTGGCTCGAGAAATTCCCCAGCGAATTTGTAATGGCCATCGGCGACGATCGCACGGACGAAGATACGTTTAAAGCTATGCCGCCCGAAGCTTTCACCATTAAAGTAGGCAGCACCCGCTCTTCGGCCAAATACCACGTAAATTCGCCGGAAGAAGTACGAAATTTACTAAAAGACCTAAGCCAGATATCCGGTTAATCTTTTAGGCCAATGGTGTACTGCACCAGTTGGGCAGAACCTATAAAAAAGCATGGCTTATATACTCCATAAGTCATGCTTTTTTATTTTAACTTTCTCCGGATTGCCTCATGGCTTCATTGCCTAAGTAAAACAGAAATCCCTTAAATCTATCAAGTGCTTTATTATTATTATTATTATTATTATTATTATTATATTGAGTTATATCTGGCAACTAATACCAAACAGCATAAACTTTCTTTCATATATTTTACTGTTGATTCTACTACTATTACTTGATAGGTGTACTTTTAATAAATCCCAGCTTTTTTGAAACGCAAATAATCGTGCTTTGTAGCGGCGTAGCACTGCCACGCTGCTACAGGAAAACCGCAAAATCTATTTCAAGTAGTATTAGTAACTTAGAAAAGCACAAAAATTAATATGGATAAAGGTATATGAGAGATGGTATAAGATTGCTTCAGGTCCATTGTTTTTATTTTGGCTAATGGTTAAAGTGTTTGAGATGTGTTGGCAATGGAATTACATCACTCTGGTTAAAGATATAAGGGTTAATTGAAAAACGGCTCTTGAGCAGCGTTCCATCCGCCACCATATTGCAAAGGCATTATTAGCTGCCGTACTTTTATGTCAAACTAATTCTGTAGGTATAAAAGTCTGTTTCTGGACTTCGCTTTTCAAAACCAATTTGTTCATAAAGGCTTTGTGCAGTATAATTATTAACCGCTGTAGACAGTTCGACGAACTTAGCATTGTTTTCTTTTGCGAAATTCATTGCAGTCTTGATGAGTTTTTCTCCAATGCCTTGTTTTCGATATTCTTTGTCAATATACAAGTCGTTTAGAATCCAGTTTTTTACAACTCGCGCAGATGAATATTTTGGATACAGTTGTGTAAACCCAACAGGCTTTGATTTGTCATTAACCAATGCAACAAAAATTACGGATTCATTATTATCTAATCTTGTCTGAATAAAGCCCTTAGCTAATTCAATGTTAGGCTGTTGGTTATAAAATACCCTGTATTTGTCAAATAAGTCGAAAACTAAATTACCTTGTGTTCTGTCTATTTTTATTATGTCCATTTTAAAATAAATTCTCACTAAACAACTTTTGATTTGTTAAGATTGTATGGCAGCTAACGTTTAGTATATGCAAAGCCCGCAGGAAGCAAGGGTTTTGTATATGCCTGGTAGGGGTAGGCATTTTTTATTCTCCTGCCCGGTTAAGAATTTTGCTTTCCAATTCTAAGGAGATTCGGAAATCTGTTTGCTTTATTTTATCAAGAATAGGTCTGACAGAAGGTAGATGTCCGCTTAATTTGGCTTCTATTAACAAGCCGAAAGTTCCTGTAAAATTCAATTCTAAGCTGGATGCTAACCTCCTCGCTTTGTAATCATCCAGAATTAGTAGGCAGTTGTCTAACTCAACGGCCAAAGCAATTGCGCTTGCCTCGCCT
>Ga0210040_10004082_pt1 | contig 19305 bp, 15 predicted proteins | sample CryGeyCG12114_NA_FD_185462 | JGI IMG/M metagenome (GOLD analysis project Ga0210040, IMG submission 185462) | Groundwater microbial communities from aquifer - Crystal Geyser CG19_WC_8/21/14_NA (SPAdes) (version 2) | ecosystem: Environmental > Aquatic > Deep subsurface > Groundwater | place: USA...
CCGGCAGCGAGCGCGGAAACGGCAGATCGCCACGCTCAAGCACGTCAATAACCATGGCCGTCCCAAGATAACGCAGATGCTCAACATACTACCGGTAGTTGGTTTGGGTGACAACCGGATAAGCACGGTTTGTTGTATGAGATTCGATAGTGAATAGCTCGAATCATTGCAATTGCGCAACAGTTCGAATAGTAGGTTGTCCGTAGGTTAGAATCGCAATATGCTAGGCCATAATATTTGCATCCAGCAACCTTGTTTCATAGATGGTGAGCAGCACTTGATACTGGGCGATAACATCCATATCGGCCGCCATACCGAGATCATGGCCGATGGCGGGGTGACCATCGGTAACAATGTGGTGATCTCCTACCATTGCGTGCTGTGGAGCATCGACCATCGCTACGAGGGTGACAGCCTGCCCTATGACAAGGCGCGCATCCGTCGCCCCATCGTGATCCACGACAATGTGTGGCTGGGCCGAAATGTGATCGTGCGCGGCGGTGTGACGATCGGCGAGGGGGCCGTGGTGGCGATGGGCAGTGTGGTGTCGCGGGATGTGCCGCCGCTGGCGGTGGTGGGCGGCAATCCGGCGCGGGTGCTGAAATTTCGCGATGCCGGGCGTTACGCACAAAATATGGCGGAGGGGCGTTCTTTGTGGCGCGAAGATGGCGTTTGCGGGGCGTGTCAGGCGCCCGGGTTCTTCTTGCTTGATGCGCCAGTCTCGCACCGAACGCTTGCGCGTCACATTTGGGGCAGTCTGGTCACACGCTGGCGCTTATTCGTGTGGCGTTACTTTAGTGATCGCGATTTTCGGTTGCGGTCATCGCGAAATTCCTAAGGAACCCTGCCATAGTTCAATCCCAATGCAATAAAAATGGCACATCCATTTGAATGGTGCCCCATTCGTGCTGACAGCCGATGACATCTCCAAGGTGTCAGCGGCTGCAATGTTGCATTTCTTTGAGCAACGCCCCCTGCAATTATCCCAATTAATCCATTAGAACCAAATCTCTTGTGGGAGCGCAATTCACCTCGAAGAGGTTCTTGTACCCTTTGGGTATTGCGCGATTGCTCTCAAAGAATCGCTCGATAAATCGAGCTCCTACAGGGGGTGAAATCTGAGTCAAACACAATTGTCCAATCTGAATGTCGGAATTCCTGTCCCGTCCGAATGATCGGCGCCGGCTTTCCGGCCAATAATGCAGCGCAATGTGTGCTGGCGCACATACCGGCCGAATCAAGTGTCGCACCATGCGTAGCCGCCCACTTATTCAGGAAGAGCCATGAACTTCATAACCGCCTCTCATCTACGTACACCGCATTTTCTGCCCCGCGTTGCCTTTCGGAGCGGGCTGGGTATCGCGGGACTAGCTGCACTTCTACTGGTTTCCGCCCCGGCATTGGCCGCGACCGCACCGGCCCTTTTGACGAACAGCACATACGGTGTCGTCTCCAGCACTTGGAACGATAATACCAGCGCTATTACCGGAGCTGGTTGTACCACTAACGATAGTAGCACTGCAGCCACAGTTACTGTCGGGGTCGCTGCACCAAACCCATTGGTACCTTGCCCTGCTCAAAATGGCTTAGATCAAGGCACTGCCTTGGCGACGTTGAATGGCCAGGCTTGTACCTCGCTGGGTGCTGGTGCAGTGGCACTTGATACGATTAATCTGGGCAGCGGGGCCGGGGTCTTCACTCCCGGCTGCTATTCCAGCGGCGGTGCCATGTCTATCGATGCCACGGTGAATCTCAACGGCGCCGGCGTCTACGTGTTCAGGTCGGGGGGGACGCTTACTTCGTCAAACAATACCAACGTTACCGTGACCGGGGGCGCTTGCGAGGCCGATGTATTTTGGGCGCCCGGTGCTTCAACTACGCTCGGAGCAAACACCACCTTCAAGGGAAGCATTCTTGATGGCGTTGGTAATGCCATCACTGCAGGAACGACGACAAGCATTTCAGGAAGGCTGTTGTCATATGGCGGCGTAGTCACCCTCGATACAGATACAGTTGCCGTCCCTACCTGCACGACCGTCTACCCTGCCTCCATTCCCACCCTTTCCGAGTGGGCCATGATCATCTTCGCTCTGCTACTCGTTGGTTTGGGTCTGCAGATGCAGCGTCGGCGCCAGGCTTGATCTGATGCTGTCAAACCCGCTTGCATGGCGTTCAGCTGCGCTGGCAAGCGGGTTTGTTTTGTGTCTGACCGCCTTCCTTTCCCGTCTATAACATGAGTACTCACACGGCTCTTCGGCGCGGCTTGCGTTCACCCTCCCTGCGTTTTCTGCTGGTCTTCTGCATGGTTGCGTTGCTGGGGTTTGCAATAGAGGTGATTCCCTGGGTGGACGATCATGTGGTTACGCCTTTCATCGCCGGTCTGGCCGGATTGTCCGGGAAATTTATTCTGATGACGGGCGGATTGGCTGAAGTAACGGGCACCGTCATCCGTCACCCCCTTAATGGCTTTGCAATCAGGATCGCCAACGGTTGTAGCGGGCTGGAAGCGTTCATCCTGCTGGCGGCGGGTATGATGGCTTATCCGGCCACTTGGCGTCAGCGCGCGCTCGGCTGGGGCGCCGGCGTGGTGGCGATCATGTCGCTCAATGTGGTGCGTGTCATCAGCCTTTATTACATCGGTCAATACTCCCGCGAGTGGTTTGATTGGGCCCATCTTTACGCCTGGGATGTGCTCATCATGATCGACGGGATGGTGGTATTTTTCCTGTGGATCAGGTGGCTGCCCCCGCGCCGGCGTTCAGGCCATGTCTGCAAAGCGTCATGACTTCTTTCGCCTCTGGCTGATCCTGCTCATCCTTCTACTGGTGACGCTCTATCCGGTATGGTGGTGGCTGGGCGGGGCAGAATGGGTCTTGCGCGGTCTGCGGTTGATGGCCGATACGCTGTTGCCTCATTTTTTCAGTCAGGGCATCAGTGAGGTTACGCTGCTGGCAAATCAATCCTGGAAGGTGCTTACAGGACTTAATGTTGAGGACTCCCATCCGGCTGAGACGGCCATCTTCTTCATAACAGAGAAACACCTCTTACGGTCCGTCATGGGCTTTCCGTTGCTGTGGGCGCTGCTTCTCGCCACGCCCGGAAGCGGGTTAAAACGTCTGGTATGGGGAACGCTGCTGCTGGGTTTGATTACCCTGCTGGGCCTGGCCGGACATATGTGGGCTACGATTGGGGTGATGGTCAATCACCAGCCGAGTTCTATCGATGAGAATCTGGTACCACCGCCTTACCGTGTATCCGGCGTCCCCTATTCGGAATGGCTGTTTCACCTGAGCGGCTTCGCGCATTATCTGGAGGCGGTGATCGTGCCGATCATCGCACCCGTTCTCATCTGGGTGTTGCTTTGCCCGCGCGGGGTGATGCGTTTGGTGGTGTCGGTGCGGCGACGCATAAGAAGATAGATTTGTATTTGTGTTCCCGTGAGAATTGAGGGTTTGTTTGAATCGGTCTGGTTACGACATCGAAATAAAACTTGGGCCAACTGCCGATATGTCGGGTGATCAATGGACAGCTATCGCGCAATAAATTGCGCTCCTACACGATGTTGTAGGAGGCCGATTCATCGGGCGATTCGGAATGTTGGGGGGTGTTGGGTGTTGGGTTTCGCAAGGTGCGGACCCATGCGCCGTACTCACTTGTGTTTAAAAAATGACTTGTCGAGCAATTGCCAAATAACGCGTGTCGAACCATTCCGATTCTATTGTCGAGTGAAGTCCGAACTGGTTTGCCTTTTACTGTTTTTTTTGCAACATTATTTCCGAACAACAACCAAAATCAACAATGCCTGTCGCCAGGCTTTCAGAATCCGGCAGCACTCTAAACAGGGCAATATCGACCACGCGGTGGAGAAACACTTCAATTCCATTTATGTCGCCGACCACCCCGGCATTCAAGAAATAAATTCCTGCATTCAGCGCACAGCTAAACCGAAATTCGACTTGATAAGTCGATCCTGATTCCACATGGGCCAAGCTGCCTTTAGCCAAAGTTGCAGTGGTGCCGCCTCCCAACTCCACACCCGACGTTGTCTTGATGAGCATGCCAAAGCGCACGTTACTCGCGCTCTCCGCAAAGTGAACAGTGTATGAATAGCGATAGGTGCCACCGCGTACAAGGTTGTTAACTTTAGTCCCTGCCAGGGTCCACACAGCCGGGGCTTCGATTCGCGCCCCATGCGATTCGTACTCGATAGTGCTGCTGGGCTTAAGGTTGGGATCAAAGCTTTCTTGTGCGATTGGTGCGTGATGCGGTTGTATCGCGCCTCCGTTGTCGCTTGCATTTGTCGCAACTTGCTCATCCATATCGCGGATTTGTTCGCGCATGAGTTCGCGCATCTCGGCAGAGGCATAAAGCAACTTTAGGTAGCGACCCACTATCTGTTTGGGCAAGCCTGCAGCCAGTTTTTCACCCCTATCCATCAGCACGGCACGGTCACACAGTTCCACGATCTGCCCGCCTGAATGTGAGACAAACAAGATAGTGACCCCTCTTGCCCGCAGGGCTTCGATTCTAGAAAAACACTTACGCTGAAAAAGCTCGTCTCCCACAGAAAGCGCTTCATCAATAATGAGGATTTCCGGATCGACATTAATCGCCACGGCGAATGCCAGCCGCACGACCATGCCACTGGAATAGGTCTTGACCGGCTGCTCGATGAAGTCGCCGATATCGGCAAAGGCGGCGATTTCCTCATAGCGCGCGGATACCTCTGCTTCACTCAGCCCCAGGATTGCGCCATTCATGTATACGTTCTCACGCCCGCTAAACTCCGGGTTGAAGCCGCTGCCGAGTTCCAGCAATGCGGCCACGCGACCCTTGACTTCGACCGTGCCCGAGGTCGGGGTCAGGGTTCCCGCGATCATTTGCAACAGGGTGCTTTTGCCCGAGCCGTTGCGGCCGATGATGCCTACGGTTTCGCCCTGTTTTATCTCGAACGATACGTCGCGCAATGCCCAGAATTCGCGGTAGAACTGCCTGCGCCCGCGCCACAATCCCTGTTTCAGGCGGTCCTGGGGTTTGTCATAGATGTGGTAACACTTGCTCAGGCCGCGCACGCGGATGGCGAAATCAGAGCACATCGGCAAATCCCTTGCGTGCTTTTTGGAACCAGAACAAGCCTGCGCAGGCAATGGATGTTCCCGCGAGCATGTCGAGCGCCAGCCCCGCCCAGTCGGGGCCCCGGTTCCAGATCAGAATGTCGCGCACTTGTTCGATGGTGAAGGTGAGCGGATTTAAATATAGTAGCGGGCGATACGATTCCGGCATGGCCTCGACAGGGTAGAAAACCGGGCTGAGGAACAGCAGCACTGTTACCAGTATGCCGGTGGTCTGGCCCACATCACGCAGAAACACCCCTGTAGCAGCGAGAAACCAGGATATGCCGAGTATCAGTAGCAGGTAGGGCAATATGACCAGCGGCAGGTACACGACTGTCCAGTTGAATTGAGTGTGGGTCAGTGCATAAAAGAGTAGTAGTACGCCCACACTGATGAGTGTGTGGAACAGGGCGGCGCCCAGTGTAATGACCGGCAGGATCTGCAGGGGGAACACCACTTTCTTGACGTAGCTGACATTTGACAGGATCAGCCCTGGTGCACGGCTGATACACTCTGCAAATAGGCTGTGCACGATCATGCCGCTGAAAATTAGTATGGCAAACTCACTTTTGTTTTCCGTGCCGCCCCCCCAGCGTGCCTGAAACACCACGCTGAAGACGAAGGTGTAGACCAGAAGCATGAATACCGGGTTGAAAAATGACCATACGATACCGAGCATGGAGCCGCGATAGCGCCCGATGACTTCGCGTTTGATCATTTGCCGGATGAGTCCGCGGTTTTGCCATATCTCGCGCATTCCGCGCGTGAATCCTGTGTTCCTTTGGTTGTGTTCCTGTGCTGTGTGCAATGTGCGTTTCATTTTGACGGATATTATGGTCGGTGTAATTTCATCAGCGGGGCGGTTGCCCGCCATTGCCGTGTAGGATTGGCCCGCATTGATCAACCAAGCGCGGGTTGAGATGGGGCAAACATCTTTTTGGCTCCGGCCGATTATAAAATGCCCCGCATGGGGATTGGTTGAAAATCAATGTGTCCAAATTGTTTTGTCCAGCATACGCCAAATATTGCGCGAGGAGACGGTTCGCATGGCTTGCACTTGCGCACGCTTTCGCCACATGGCGGGGGTTCCCGACAAGGCATCTCGCTTTGCTTTAAGAAAGATCGCTCCTTGTCCCCTGAATGCAAGCACACAGAATCCGATAAGATTCATGCCAAGGTGAATAGGCAGCAGCCACCAGAACAGTGCTCCAGGCATGTTTTTGACGAAGCACCAAGTCAGATTGCGATGGCCGTAGTATGTGGCAAAATCGCTGTGCTGTCCGCCTGCCGATACCGAGCCCAGGTGATGGACGATGGCTGCGGTGACTAACAGGCATGGGTGTCCCGTCAGTTGGAGCCGGAAGCCAAGATCGACATCCTCGAGATAGCAGAAGAAGTCTTCATCGAATCCGCCCGCCTTATTAAATACCTCACGGCGATACATGGCCGCCGCCGCGCACGGTGAGAAGACCGGGCGAACAGCCGGACTATGTTGCGGCACTTTTTGCCCCCATCCGCCGCGCCATACACGTCCGCTGATGTGATAAACGTCGCCGTCTCCATCCAGCCGGGTCGGATCAGTTGCGTTGATCTGGCGACTGGCAAAGACGGCGCAATCAGGGTGTTGCTCGGCTGCGTGTAGCAGTTGTGCCAACCAGTCAGGTTCAGGAAAGGCATCCGGATTGAGCAATGCGATCCATTCGCTATCACCGCTATAAAGTTGTACTGCGCGGTTGTTGGCTGCCGCAAAGCCCATGTTGCTTGGATTTTTCACTATTCGGACGTTGGGATATTCTGCCGGCAGGTTGTCCGGCATGATTTCCTGACTGCAGTTGTCAATAACCGTGATGCTGAAGTCCCGGCTGGTTTGCATGGCTAGTGCGCGCAAACAACGTGCCAATACCGCCCAGGAGTTCCAGTTGACGATGATGACGGCTACTGCACTCATTCGGCCGCTTCCCAGATCTCCAGCAATTTGTTTACATAGGCTGCCGTTGATTTCGGCGGTTTGGCATTGGAACTGAGGCGGTTGACCAGTGCGCTGTCATCGGCAAGACGGGCAAGTTGCCTTGCCAGGGCTTGCGCATCTCCGGGTTCAAACAGCAAGCCGTTTGCCTCATCTTGGATGACTTCAGCGATGCCGGGGAAATCAGATGCAACCACCGGGCAGCGCGCTGCTTGTGCCGAATACAGCACCAGCGGTGTGTTTTCTACCCAGAGTGACGGCACCACCAAGACATCCAGTGCCGACATGACTTCTGTGATTTCCGAATTATCGAATACCCCTTTGAATTCTATGCCGCTCTGCGGCCCGGCCAGCCTTAATAGTTCGTTTGAGTATTCCGGGAAGTCGCTGATGTTGCCATATATCCATAACACGGCCTGTCCGACCGGCAATCTCTTGAAGGCTTCTATGAGGACATGGCAACCCTTGTGCCGGCCTAGCGTGCCGATATATCCAATCCGCAGGGGTTGCCTGGCTGCGGCGCGCGGCGATTGCTCCCCGCTTTCTACCACGTCGACGCCAAAGGCAGCCTGAACTATTCGACGAGGCAATACTCCGTGCCGGATTAACTGGATGCGCATGAAATTGTTGGGCACGACAATCCTGTTTAATTGGTTAAGCCGCGCAATATTTGTTTCCAGCCGAGAGTTGATGGCCTTTACTTCTTGATGATATGGATAGGCTGGTAGCCATCCAGTTTGCGTGAGCCGGGCCAATCCGTCGGCCAATTTTGTTGGCAGCCATGCCGCAGCAAGGCCCACCACGCCCTCTTTTCGGTTCCGGGCAAAGTGCTTCACGCAATTGCCCGCTTGCACGCTAGGTCCTTGGCACTGACGCCCGTCGGGCAATATCAGTTGGCCAGTAGCGCAGATGGCCCAGAAGTCGGTCGGCGTCATGTAGCCAGGGATTCCCGCCCTTACTGCGGATTCGATCAGTCCGGTACCCAAGCGGTTGAGGTGGAAAAAATGCACGAGGTCCGGTTTATAGTGCTCCAGGATGCGATCGAAGAAAGTGGCCGCAAGATGGTTGTCGTAGCTGAGCTCGATCATTGAGGTCTGCCCTGCCATCGGCGTGTAGGCATGGTGAAAACGGTAAACGTGAATCCCTGCAAAGTCGTATTCGTCGAGGCGGTCTTGGTCTTCCATTGCTTGCACCGCCTGGTACCCGGTCAGGATTCGAACCTCATGGCCGCGCGCTATCAGTTCACACGCTACCGAGCGCGCCAGGACTTCAGTGCCGGATGCAGATTGGGGAAAGAATTGGTGAACTGTCAGCAGTATCTTCATGCTGCGACATTCGTTATAAGGATCACTGTGACAGCTTCCCCAGCATCCATTCCGCTGTGCGTTTGAGTCCTTCAGGCATGGAGGTCTTCGGGGCCCATTTCAACTCTTCACGCGCAAGTGCGTTGCTTAGCACGCTTGCCCGGACGTCAAACGGGCGCGCCTGCAAATAGCGGCACTCGACCGGCTTCCCAAGCACCCCTTCCAGCATGGCTACCAATTCCGTCAGACTGGTGCCTGTGCCGGAGCTGATGTTGAATATCCTTTTTTCACCTTTGTATTCCAGTGCTTTGACGAAGGCTTCGGCGACATCGCTGATGTGAATATAATCCCGCGTGACGCTGCCGTCACCCCATATTTCAATGGGTATCCCTTTGAGCGCGTGATGCAAAAATACCCCTACGGCTCCCTGCGCTGTCTCGATGCGCTGGCGCTCGCCGTAAGGATTGGCAACCCTTAGGGAAATCGCCCGGATTCCGTGCGCCCGCTCGAATATCTGCAAGTACTTCTCAATGGTGAGTTTGGTTATACCGTATGAAACCAGGGGGTCGGCGGGATGCTTTTCGTCAATCGGCAGATATTGCGGGTTTCCATATACCGTGCCTCCCGATGAAATAAATATGATCTTGGACACCCCCTGGGCTGCCATCGCGTTTAGCATTTGAAGCGTTGCCACAATGTTGCTCTGCACGTCGTAAACGGGATCTTCATTGGAGTTTTTGGGGAGGGTGGTGGATACCAGATGCATGACTGCATCTACCCCTTCGATGGCCGCGCTCACATCGTGAGTGCTGGAAAAATCGCCCGTAATCCACTCGATTTTGTCTGCGCCGCTGAACTTGCGGTATGGCTCCACACGCGGGCGCTCGAATATCCTGAGATCGTGCCCTTCTTCCAGCAGGCGATCGGCGATCGTCGACCCGATAAACCCTCCACCACCGAATATTGTTATTTTCATGCCATGCCTCCCTGTAACCTTGTGATTTTCCTTGGATATTTTCCCTGCAAGGAACTGCCGGCCTTCTGCGGACTGTTCGCTAAGCCTGCTGCCAGGGGCCGTTGGTGATATTACGTTTGCAATTTGCTCAGGAATTTCTTCCCCAGGATTTTTGAAATTCGATTTTGTGTGACCACCCTGAACAGCCAGGTTTGACTTAGAAGAACCGCAATACGAGCCAGGGCCATTGATTCTGATGACATGGAAGGCTCAGTCCGATTGGCTGTTGAGAGCTTGCCTTTCGAGTGCCAGAGCCAATCTACCGCTTCGCAAAGACGTTTGTATTCCATGGCCAGCGTGGCTAATTCCAGGCCCAGCCCGGGACTAACGGGGAATTGCGGGCGTGTTACCTTGAGCTGGTGCGCCTCTTTCAGGATTGACAGGAAGTTGTCAATCATGCCCCCCCAGGAAAATTTGGTTGCTATAAGTTCCTTGCACTGAGCCGACATTGAATGCAATTTGCTGCGGTCGGCTATTAGTGGTTTGAGTGCGTCCAAATAGTCTTGAAGCTCGTTTTCACTATGTTGAATCAGCACGCCCGCGTCTTGGCTGACAATCTCACTTTGGCCCCCGACCTTGGCCACCACAGGCACGACTCCGGCAGCCATGGCCTCTAACAAAGCGATCGAAATACCCTCATATTGAGACGGCATTAAGAGAATATCGGACGCGGCAAGTAGCTTGAGCCACCTTTGGTGCGGAACTGAACCCAACATGTACACCTGCTGATTCAGGCCATATTGGGTTAGCAGTGACTCTAGCTGCCCCCGCAATTCGCCGTCTCCAATCACAAAAGCCTTAAACTCCGAGCCTTGCTCTCGCAAGCTGCCCAGTATCGTTGCCAGCATGGCCGGTCGCTTCTGTTCGCACAGCCGCCCGGCAAAGACGATTACTGGCATGTCCATTGCTATGCCCAGCTCTGCCCTAATCTGTCCTCTGACCTCATCTTGGGGCTCGGCTTGATGCGCCCTTATCCCCGTATACATTACCCGGATCCGTTCCTTATCCGCCCCTCGGCCCTGCATCCATTCGGACAGGTGTCTGGTGGTTACGATGTTTAGATCAAGAGTGTCCTGGTAACCCACCGCGAACCTCGGGTGCCCACCGTTCAGCCAATGCAACTCTTCAACATGGCTCAGATCGATAAAGGCCACTGTCGGGAATATGGATCTCAAATAAGGCAGGAGCTGGTAACCTACTGTGCTGCCACTGACCACAACCGTATCCATCCGCCTTGATTGAATCATATACACCAGGAACCTCGGGTAGTCCGTTGGATGAAGAATGTTCGGCAACACGAAGATGTCTGTTGTGAAACGGGAAAATTGATGCTCCCAATTATGGTTAGCCCGCAATGTTGCACAGAGGGTTATATCGTGTCCCTTGTCGGCCAGGCCCTCAATCAGTTCGAGATTCACTCGGTCCGCGCCGCCCGTGACCATCCACGGGATAACAAACATTATTCTGCGCCCTTTGGGGTTCTCAACTAACGGATTGTTAACCAAGGGCTGTGCATTGATTGCCTCGAATGGCTGTGCATGGCGTCGCGCCGGTTCTGGAAAGCACTTATCCAGGCCCGCATATTTTCGTTGCATCATGACTTCAAACTCGTTATTCACGTTGCCTGACTTCATAATTTGCTCAAAGCGCCCATTGCTTCGTTTGCGGTACCACTGCAAATACTCTGCGATCGTATAGCCCCAGTGTCCAGCCTTGGCCATTGCCAACCAGAAATCCCAGTCCTCGTGGCCAAAGCGAATCGATTCGTCAAATCCGCCGCAATCCGAATACGCGGAACGACGTATTACAGAAATCGGTGGGCCGCTATTGGCCTGTGTGTGTGCCTTGCCTCTTTCAAATCCTTTTTTCCAGAGATACTCTTGCTCGCCAAACACAACGCTGTATGTATTGCAGAATGCGAATTCCGGATTTGAATCCAGAAACCAAACGCATTTTTCAAGGTAGGTCGGCTCAACCATGTCATCACTGTCGAGCAAACAGACGTATCGCCCCTTACTGTTGCGGTATGCCGTGTTTCTTGCAGCGCTCGGACCTGCGTTGGCCTGCCTGATGACTTTGATACGCCGATCTTTTTCGGCTATGCCTGCCAAGCGCTTGACGGACTCCTGGTCTGTTGACCCATCGTCAACAATCACCCATTCCCAGTTTTGCAGCGATTGTGATTGAAGCGACACAAAAGTTTCAACGAAAAAATCTTCGGTATTGAAGTACGGCGTGATGACCGATACGTCGATATGCCCAACCGGCTCGCTACTCGGCTTGTAGTGTCCGGGCAATGTCCTGAGTCCCGGAAGATCGGTAAAGTCCGGGGATAAGCTGTTGATCATTATGATTTCCTGACAAGGTTCCAATATTGCGCCAAATGGGGGCGGCCGTATGTGCTTTGCGACTAAAGCCGCCGTTATATTTTCTTGTTTGATAGAAAATCAATAAGCCTGACGCCCCAATGACTTCTAAGATAATTCAGTCGCTCTTCGCTTGCTTGCTTTTCTTTGACAAGATGTGCCATCCACTTTTGATCTTTAAGAAAGATCTCGGCGAATTCTTTTTCCCGCTTGCTCATATTCTTGCTGTTTTCGCTGTTTATTGACTCGATCTTCCTGTTGTAAGAGGAGATGATTTCCTGCAGCGCCGCCCGATCAATCGGTTCGTCGCTCGTGTCGGCTGCCAACCGCTCATTATATTTTCGGCTTATGTCTTCGTACGCACCGGCGGGTAATTCTATGGCTTTGTTATATTTGGCGTGGCACGCCAGGATGATGTCAAAATATTTCGGTTTTATTTCCGCGTTATTCAGCTGAGACCATTCATTTTTCCTTGAGAAGCCGTTTGTTAAAACCGACTCTCTGCCTTTCGCCGCCGCATGCACCTTGTTAAAGGCTTGCATTACCCGTTCATCAAATGGAACTTCAATGTATTCAAATAGCGATTTGATGGCACTTTCCGGATTGATCACCATCTCCTCATATGAGAGGGCGAATTTTATCGGGCATAGTGGGTGCGATAGGAGATATGCCATAAATGCATAGTTCCACCATATAGAAGCCTCATCAAATCCCCAGTATGATTTGGCAGAAAGCACAACATCGAATGGGTGCCGCAGAATGGTAAAGAACTTCGCCTTCGGAAACATGGTATTGATTGCATTCCAATACCATATTGCAGCACTGTCCCACTCTTCTTCAGAAAATTTTGAGGACACTGCTATGGGAACACCTATCGGTTTGTGGAACCACTGCTTTTTATCATCCGGAAAACACGACAAGAAAGAGCTTCTCACCATGCGTCCGGCACACTCTTCGTCTGATATCCATTGGGCATCCTCGACCAATGGGGCAATTTGACCGGCGGAGAATTCATACCCTTTCCATAGGTCGAACGCGAAGTTCCCCGTTTCACCCACCATGGAAAACTCCGGGTGCAATTGAAATATTTTGGAAAGTAACGAGCTGCCTGAACGACCATAGGATATCAAGGTCACTGGGGACATAATATTGTTTTCGTTAGGCAACTTGCCACCTCCTAGAGTAGTTTCGTTTTTGATAAAAAATTCGCAATTTTCATGCCACGGTGGTTGCGAATTTTGCTCAGCAGCGCGTCTTTTTGCTCAATTGTTTCGATTAATGATGCATTGGATCGGGCGCGTTCATTGGCAACGCTTTCCCATGCTTCGCGTTGCTGCTGCAGCCAGGCATTGCTCTTCGCTTGTTCTTGTAGTTGCTGCTGCAGGGCTGCGATACTCTGGGCGCGTTCATTGGCAACGCTTTCCCATGCTTCGCGTTGCTGCTGCAGCCAGGCATTGCTCTTTGCAAGCTCAGCTATAGTTTTGGAATTGCCGCCATTCAGCCCCCATCGACGAAGCATGGCATTGCGCGCATCAGCGAACTGCGCCAACAATGAGCCGCTGATATCACGCGCAACCCAATCTACTCCGAGTTTGGCAAGGACCTCATGAAATTCCGCCGCAATTGGTTCCAGTATGGACGCTCTCTCACGCGCAATCCCTCCTTCAAGCAAATCAATAAAGTACTCGACCGTCTCAAGTAGTTTCTTCTGCCCCAGGATTTTTATATATCGTTGCAGCCATGTATACCACTCTCCACTTGCCCCATTAACCAAACGTTGCCGATAAAGGAAATAGGCATAAATTGCCGCAAGCTCAATATCAACTCTGGCATGATTTTCCGTTATCGTATTTTCGCCATGCCAGCGATATCGCAAAAGGGGGCGATCCAGAAAACGGATATGCGCCTTGGCCAGAATAAGGCGCAAGATATACTCAAGGTCATGCGCGTACCGCAGCTGTGAGAAGTACCCGATTGAGTCAAATATTGATCTTCGGATAAACAAGTTCGAAGTTGTCAGTACAAGGTTGGCATGGAAGAGCGCAAGCGATAAGTCACTCTCTTCAAGATAGAATTTTCGTGCATCTTCGTACCAGACATTCTCCACCTCTCTGCCCTGCTTATCCATAAAGACAGCACGAGTCGACACCACATCAACAGCGGGGAACTCACTTACGACAGACAGACAGGCAGCAAGGCGTTCCGGTTCGTAGCAATCATCCGAATTCAGTATCGCTACATAATCTCCTGTAGCACGATGGATTGAGGCGTTCAGGGTGTGATGCGCGCCCTGATTTGGCCAGGACCAAAAAATGATTTCGGGGTGTCTTTCGGCTAATTGGAGCACTTTTGCAGCCGAATTGTCCGAGGAGCCGTCATCGATTACGATGATTTCGCTTGGGCGAATGGTTTGAGCCAGCACGCTTTCTATTGCCGCTTCAATGTATTGCTCGTGATTGAACAATGGGATAACTACCGAAACCCTTAAATCCGCTCTTGCAGCCAGGCAGGAATCACCTGCTCCAATTGGCGTGTCGGCCCTCAATCCTGCCGCCTGCACCGGCAATGTTTCCGGGTTGAGAGTCATGGTTTCAATTCTATCTTCGCACTCGTCCAAGTAGCGAAATATCGGCGCAATATCGTTCAGTGTTTCCTCAAGAGCGCTCCACTCACGTTCAAAGGCCAGCATATCGTCCGGACCTTGCTCCCCATCCTGCGACAGTTGCCGAAGTAGGTCATAGGTTCTTCCAACCAACTCGCTAATCCGTGGGTCTTCCCTCACGGTTAGGGGGTCATGGGCGCTATGTCGAAATGTGCCGGATAGGAAGCTGCCTGAGTATGCTGCTATATCTTCCCGAATTTTCTCGGAGACAGGCAGATTTAGCCTGGATGCAATCCTCTCCAGCTGTTTGGCCGGATCAGCAATCAGATCATCATAGTCAACTACTATTCTCGGTTTGTGCTTTGTGTCCTTGATGGCGGCGAATAAATGCGAAAGCCAAAGTAGATATGATTTCTCAGGCCTGAAACCATTCCTCGCCGCCAAGGATAGGGCAACGCTTATCGGATTGCGTAGCGCGATAACGTAGCAATCTTGGATATCGGCTTGACGAAATGCGGTCTGCCAAAAGGGCAACAGGCGGCTAACTCGCGGATCCTTGAGCCCGCATATTTCCGCTTCTGAAAAATCACGTTCAAGCAATGCAAGAGCCTCGGCCTCATATGGCCCGAACAACGGCTCCGTAATTTCCGAAGGGGGCAGCGCAAGAGTATCCCAGCGCGCACCTGCAAGCCCAAGCAAAGTGTCATTCAGGCGCACAATATCAGCGTGCTCAAAATATCCTTTGGGGTTCCATTCGTTGCCCTCAAGAAGATTTGAGCCAATAGAAACACCGAGCACCTGCAAGCCCTTAGAAAGGACGCTGGTTCCACTGCGGTGCATTCCTAATACTATGACGTTGCGCTTGCGCATATTCTCATTCAGATTGTCGCGGCCGCCGATTCCGGAAAGCTATTGTCCGGAATGCCGCTCGGTTGATGTTTTGCCAAAATTCTCACACAGTTCCCAATTTCAGAGAAAACAGGCAATTCGCTCAAGCCTGGCACTAATCACCAGTTTGGTGTCGGCTATGGTCATAAGAACAATTCTGCTTCTGTGAACGCTTTGCCTTGCGCATCTTTTTCAGAAAGCGCAGGTTTGTCTTGCCCCCCCCAATCGATTGCCAAGTGCGGATCATTCCATCGAATGCAGCGCTCATGCTCCGGGTGCCAGTAATCCGTCGTTTTGTACAAGCACTCCGCCATATCTGAAATCACCAAAAATCCGTGCGCGAAGCCTTCCGGCATCCAGAACATGCGCTTGTTTTCCGCTGACAACTCGATGGTCACGTGTTGCCCGAAGGTGGGCGAGCTGCGGCGGATGTCTACCGCCACATCCAGCAGCACACCCTGCACCGAGCGCGAATGATTGTCCTGCACAAAGTCCGTATCGCGACCGATGAGTTCGGCAAATCGACGCCGATTGAAGCTTTCAAAGAAAAAGCCGCGATCATCGCCAAAGACTTTTGGCTCGATAATCTTGACTTCAGGAATGACCGTTGGCACGGCTTTCATATGGCTGGACCTTAATATAGAAATGCACGCACACCTTGCAGCGGGGCTGTGCTCATGTCAAACAAGCCTCACCCGCTGCACCCGTTTATTAAGCAGTGTGCACAAATGAGTGAGGTATCAGTGCCGGAAGCATGCTTCCCGACAGTGGCGTACGCAAATAACGGGGCGTCATTATAGCCACGCGCGGCCACCATTCCTACACTGCTCCGGCAAGTCAATATCGTCGAGCCGGAAAGGCCGGGGCAAATAGCCGAAATCACCAGTCGCCTCGGTATGGTCGAACACCAGGTCGCTTTCCATCCTTTCCGCCATCGCTACGCTCCAATCACGAAAGCGCGGCAGTATCCGCAGATATAAAATCGTCGCGCGGAATAGCCAGCGCGGAATGCGAATGAATCGTTCCGGTCTGTCCATCGCCTTGAACACTGTCGCCACCATCTCGCGGTAGCTCAAAGTTTGCGCGCCGGAAAGTTGATAGGCGTGATTGCGAACTGCGGGATTCAATAGCGCGGCCGCGCTTGCTGCCGCGATATCTTCCACATGAACCGGCTGGCGCAGTCCCGCGGCCTTGCCAAGCAGCGGGAAAAAACCAAAGCGCGAGATGAAACGTGCGATTTCGCCAATGTTGCGGTCCAGTCCTTTGCCGTAAATAAGCGTTGGGCGCAGGATCACCCAATCGATACCGTTCGTTTGGGCCCAAGCGACAAGTTCACTTTCGCCGCAAGCCAGTTTTTCCGCCGTTCTTTGTTCGCCAGGGTCGGGCGAGCGGTTCTTGGTGAAGATGCTGGTGGAGCTTAAGACCACAATGCGCTTGGCCCCATGCGCGGCCAGCAGATTAGAGTGTTCGCGGAGCGTCCAGATCGGCGCGAGGCTGACCCAGCTGTCAATCTGTTCGCTTGGGAGTTCGCAGCCGGAATGCGGAAGCCGGCGAAATTCGGTTTGTCCGTTATGCGGTCGGCTTTGTCTCGAATAGGCGATTACCTTAAACCCGGCATCCGCCAGCAGCGGCAGCAGGCTTTGCCCCACCATGCTACCGGCTCCCAGTACACCCACTTTGGGTTTAGCCACGACGTAAATTCAAATGGCGCAGCATGTGATGCAGCGCATGATGGCCGGCTACTAACGCAAATCGCATCCACACGCTGCATGTCACCATGACCATCAACACGCCCGGGTATTGGTGGCGAAAGAATTTGTGGTAAAAGCGCAGCATGCCTTTGTGCTTGTTCCATTCGACAAAGATCGGGCGCGCCTTGCTGCAATGCCCTTTGTGGTGGACCATGCGCGCATCCGGTACAAACAGCAATTTCCAACCCTCGCGCCGAAAGCGCATGCACCAGTCCAGATCCTCGCAATGCATGAAGTAGCCCTCGTCCAGCAGACCGACCTGTTCCATGACAGTGCGGCGAACCAGCATGCAGGCACCGGAGATCGCTTCCACTTCCATGGGCCTTTCAGGTAATGGTTGCTTGTGCAGGGCGAAATCAGAAAACAGCTTTGGGTAACGGTTACTCAACACACTCAACCCGGTCACCCTGACCAGCGACCGCCAGGGAGTCGGCACCTCCCGCCGCCCACCGCCCTGCTCACTGCCGTCAGGGTTGGTCAGTAATCCGCCAACCATGCCCACATCGGCTGCACCATGCACGGCCTCCAACAGCTTCTGCACCGCCCCTTCTTCCAGGATGCAATCCGGATTAAGGAACAGGATATTTTCCCCTTCCGCCAGCCTTGCGCCTTGATTGCAGGCTTTGGCAAAGCCAAGGTTATGCTCGTTGTCGATGACGACCATTGCGGGGTATGACTTTTTCAGCATTTCAATACTGCCGTCGTTCGAAGCGTTATCCACCACGATGATTTGTTCGGCTTGCTGCAAAGCCTGTGCGACGCAGTCCTGCAGTATTGCCCCGGCATTGTAATTGACGATCACGATGGAAACAGGACAGACGGGACCGGCATTGCCATTACGTTTCGGCAACACTGGTTCGGACGAAGGTTGGCGCTCTTCCCTGTACCACGCCGCCGTCGCTCGCAGCCCCTGCTGCTGGGTGAATTTTGGCTCCCAGCCAAGCTCTTGGCGAAGGTGGCTGTCGTCAATACGCAAGGAACCAGCCAGACGATCAAGCGCACCTTTTTGACCGACTATGACTGCCATGCCCCTCAACAATTTAATCGGCATCGGAAACAGAATGGGTATTTTTTCCATGCCGTCTCCCAGGTAACGAACCAGTTGCACCATAGAAATATCTTTTCCATCCTGCAACAAATAGGTTTTCCCTGCCGCGGCAGGATGAGTAGCGCACAGCAACAGAACATCTACCAGATTCTCCAGATAGAGCAAACTGCGTGCGTTGTGCACATTGGCAAGCGGCAACGGAATACCTTTGTATACCGCTTGCAGCAAGCGAAGGAAGTTGCCTTTTACGCCCGGTCCGTAAGTCAGGGGCGGCCTCACGATCACGATCTCCAGCCCGGTTTCTAGCGCAATCTGCTGCAACGCCTGCTCGGCTTGCCATTTGGAGAAGGCGTAAATATTCTGTGGATTCGCTTCATCCGCAGCGGTGAATGGCTGCGCTCCCGCAGTTTGCTCTCCGTTCACTTTAATCGAACTCACATAGACCAAGCGTTTGACACCGACACGTGCGGCCTGCCTTGCAAGATTGACCGTTCCATGCAGATTGACCTTAAGGAACTCTTTCCCCGGATCGGGGGCGGTGTCGCGCATGACATGCACGCGCGCCGCCAGATGGATCACTACATCAATTCCGGCCAGCGCCTCTGTCCAGTCTGTTGTTTCGTCGAGCGTACCAACCACTACATTCTCTGCTTTGCTGGCCAGATGACAGGAGGTGCGTGTCACAGCCCTGACGTTAAACTCGCGTGCCACCGCTTCATTGCACAAGGCGCTGCCGACAAAACCGTTGGCGCCGGTAATTAGAAGTTTATGCCCCATACCGAAGCGCTCCTATAGTTCTGCACAACACGGCTCGTGTTGCAGTATTCATGCGGCCATTCGCCACATTTCGCCAGGTTTTATCAACTCCAGCCTGGGTAGTTGGCCACAAGATTGCCGCTGTCGCCGCAACTCCCATCCGTATGGGGTTTCCATCAAAGTTAAACAAAACAGAACAGCAGCTAATATCGAGAACCATCACAGGAACTGAATGTTGGGGCATTTTGGCATGTTGGAATATAACAAGGGATTTTCGTTCGTTAGGTGATGCCGGTTGATTTATTGCCCTAAATTCGATATCTGGTGGCGCTTGCCAGCCTTGTTGAAGTACAAAGTCTTCAACGCATCATACAACACGTCCGCGCTAAACGATTCCGCCACTCGGCGGCTGGCATTGACGCCCATCTGCTCGTATCGCCCCGGGTGTTCAAGAAAGTCGCGCATGCTATCGGCCAGTGCATCGATATCCCCTTC
>Ga0210040_10004083_pt1 | contig 19297 bp, 12 predicted proteins | sample CryGeyCG12114_NA_FD_185462 | JGI IMG/M metagenome (GOLD analysis project Ga0210040, IMG submission 185462) | Groundwater microbial communities from aquifer - Crystal Geyser CG19_WC_8/21/14_NA (SPAdes) (version 2) | ecosystem: Environmental > Aquatic > Deep subsurface > Groundwater | place: USA...
CCGGGAGGAAGGTTAGGTTTCTCAGCACTTTTTTCATTGGAATCTTCTACCTCAAACTGGTATCCTCCAGTTAAACGAGTTACAGTAGGATAGTTTGGAATTCCTGGATTCGGTGATGAGCTAAGGGTCACGTTGTTATGGTCTATTACATCCGGTGCATCTGTTCTTTCGACTCTTACACTAGATTGTGGTATTTTATTGGAATGAGCAGAGCGATCGGATTGAGACTCCCAGTCTTCATATTCCTATAAATAAAAGTAAAAACAATAAACACAAGCTTGGAAACTAAACTACTGAATTCTGTAAAAATGATGTTTATGCAAGCCCATTAAGCAGGCAACCATAACCTTAACCATCTGCACGAAATGAAGTATATCATCCAAGTGGAAATTAAAAACCCAATTTTAATAACTACTATGAGTGAATCAGTGAATATGAATGAAGAAACCAAAAAAATACAACTCAGTATTTTGTTTAGACAGTCTTTTTATTCAGCTTCAAAAAATTAGGAAACATGAATTATGCTGGATTTTTTTCTTCACATATAGATAAGAAAATACTACACATAATGTACTTGACTTAACAATCCATGAACTTATCTTGTCGTAATTATAGCATACACATATTAAAATTTATGTATACTGATTAATACATTCACTATAAATGGTAAATTAGGAAATACACTAGTATAAAATAATGACTTCAAAGTTCTAACATTAGACACAAATTAAGCTGGCAAATGTTAAATAACAATCAGTCAGCCGCGTAATCAGCACACACAAAATATTCGCCAACTTGCATCCGCATGTTTGCACAATTGATCGCAATATTTTAGAATCCCAGTTGCCAATTACAAGTCTATAAAACTAAGGTACAGACAACTGACAACTGGTATGTATAAATGGCTCTGATGGTAAAACTATGAACAATAAAGGTCTAATTGTAAAAAAAACCTTTAATAATTCATAGGTCACGTCTTCAAATAAAATTGACAGTGACAAAAATCGTAATATATGAAACAAGCTATTCATAATATAATTTTGAATAGAAAAAAGAAACTGGGAGTTCGCTCAGAGTTTGGGGAATGAAATGCAATGGTTGCTAGCTCAGTCAAAACAACCCAATAAACCATGGATGACGACGATACAGACTTTAACTAGCGAGCATGATAAATAAGAACGAGATTGGCCAGTGAGAAGAAGACAATCAAAATATTTATATCACCTTATCCCAATTTCTCCCAGTAGAGCGATTTCCTTGGTTTGGAGCAGGCCTAAAACCACTTGGAGCACGGGTCTCTGCTCTCACATTACCGTTTGGGGCCGGACTGGCTGCCACATAGTCATAATGTGAGGTCCCAACCTTCCTAGAAATGCACAAATATCCATTTAAATTACAGTAACTGTACCGAAAATATTTTCATAGGATATTTGTAATTTGTGAGCCACCTAGCGGAATAAGTCGGAAGTAAGGGCAACGCTCTGCCAACCCCTTTAGTGGCAGGTATGTTTTCCATAAAAGAAATACTTATATTACCCCCAGAATTTGAGATATCTGAAGTATTTGTGCCTAAATTTGAAAACACAGACGAATCTGCTGTTGATGGGATTAATTCAACAGTGCCAGAATTTTCATCATTCTCATTTAGGAATTCTCCAGATTGAGCCATAAGATTGCGTACAGCTGGAATAGCTGTTACTGCAGGATTTAACAGCCTTTCTAGAAACATATGCAGTTCTTTGTCTTCAATATGTCCAGCCCCTAGAGTAACTATGGTCTCCGCAATCACATTGGCAATCACAGCTTTGTCAGATTCTTTTAGTTTGTTCACTATAACTCTTAAAGTATTTGTATTTGAACTAGAGGTTCCTATTTCGTCCCGAACAGGAGTTCCTGGGCTACCCATTTCCGTAGCAGATTTTGGTGCAGTTTCCTGTGAAACTGAAGTCCGAGGGGAGACATTCAATGTAGCTGGAGATTGATGAGGATTGTTAATGTCGTCAGTTGTTGTAATTGGTACAGGATTATTTGCTGGAGCAACTGACGCACTGGTTGCTGTACTGGAGTCAGTTGCTGTCCTATTTGGCTGTTTGCTAGGTGTAGAAGCATTGGATGCAGTTATATTTTTGGATTCTTGAGAAGTTTTACTGGCAGCAGCACTTGCTAGCTTAAATTTTTGACATTGCGGAGTCTCCAAGATAGAATTTAATGCGTAAACAGTCAAGTTCATATTTTTCAAAGTGTCTCGTGACGAGATGTTAGCTCGTATCTGCGTATACAATATGGTTTGTACATGGCCGTTGAATCTTGGTATGCATATTACTCGTGTATTTAAAAATGTGTACAAATAAGTTGGGCGGCCGAATTTATAGTTAAAAAACTTACCATTGACATAAACCGATCTCTGATTTGAAAAAGCAAGACTACGAACTCTTCTTCGTTTAGGAGTTTATATGATTTGTTTTTCTTTTTTAGTTCCATTTCCTCAGCCTGCACCAAAAATGACATAGACCGTTACTATTCGAATTCTAAAAGAACTGCATGCACTATAATTATTCTTGTTTATGTAATCTCAGACCTTCTTCAAGTAGTCATGAACTTTGAATGACAAAAAGCTCAAATGATCTTCCAGTTGAATCATAAGACGCAAAACTTGCACCAATTCAAAGCCTTCAAAGTCTTGACTATCAATACTAGCAGAACCAGCATCTGAATTTATTGTTGACTCGTTTTTACTTTGTCCTATCAATGAAGCCCATGTTGATTGAATGTCAGCTACAGTTACTTTCTGTTGCGGTTCTTCTGAAAGAAAAATAGCCTCCAATTATAACATTAAAATTAGTGAGTTAAGATTTATTAATTAAAAACGACCCGAGCTACCCACCTTCGTCCTTAGCTTTTATTTCCTTTGATCTCTTTATTTCATCTGCTGCTCGTCTGGCTTGTCTTCTCTCCTTTTCTTTCATACTCGTATCAAACTCAGCTTCAAATTTGTCAATAATTCGTTCAGGCTTCACGTTTGAAGCACGAATATGTGCAGTGTTTGGCGGAGGGGTGGAAGGGGATGGCATGAATCTTAATTTCTGCAAAGACTCCATATCCATTCCATGCCTTTGTTTGATCTCTTTCCTGTAATTATTGAAATATGGTTGTATTGGGCAAAAAAATATTAAGTTAAACCCTTCGCAAAACAAATTTAAAACTCACAATCCAGCGTCCACCTCGATATGATACAATTCAAGTAGCCTGTTATTCCAATAAACCTTCCATTCTGTAACAAAGTCATATTGATCAGGATCTATTTTATTTTCTTGAACAAGTTCCGCGTATCTTCGTTCCCAGAAAGCAGTCCATTCCTCTGCATATTTTGGATGACTTTCAGGGACCTGTTCTAAAGCCCTGTGCTTTTCTTGCATGGTTTCCACAAGTCTAAAACAAAATAAATTAGTTTAAGCCGGAACAGCGGAAAAATAAACTATTTGTGAACCACAAATTAACGTGCATACATTGCTTCCTCAGCCTCCATTAATTTCCATCTTCCTTCCAAATCTGAATTCCATTTTCCTTCAGCAGTAAGCGCTAACTTCTCGCAAAACACTTTATTATCTTTTTTAATAGCCAATGGACTTTTAGATCGGCTTCTAGAACGTTTGGATCGACTCTTAGACCGTTTAGTTCGTTTGCTTGAACCATGTCTCTCTGCAGGTGAAATGGATCTTCTCTTACTGTTTGTTTTAGACAGGAACTTGTCAATATCATCGTCTAAGGTTGAACGCCCAGTTTTGGACGGTGAATTAGACTTTGAATTCATTAATTTTTCCTTTTCTTTGTAGTACAAATCCAGATTAGTAGGAGATCTAGGAATTCGATGGACAGATCTTGAGCGTCGCCTTGAGCTACGATGACGCCGAGGAGATCGAGATCTTGAACGTGAGCGAGATCTATTTGATCTAGATCTTCGTCTCCGCGTTCTAGGAGAGCGAGTTCTAGATCGTGATTTCGAGTTTTCCTTTTTAACTTGGCCCTCTACTTTGGGGATCGCAGTTGCTGGAATGTGCACTTTCAAACCTGAAGAGAAAATAGCATAAAAATAGCGTGTATAACAGTAGTGTTGAAGCATTAGTTCAATTCTATGATCTCGTAGTGAAAGCAAGAAACAAAAGGATTATAATCCACTACTTTTACTTTTACTAACCAGATGAAGTAAACTCAGTTTCTATGTCAACAGACTTTATCTCTTTCTTAATCTTTGAGGGCGGTTCGGTTTTATGGGAACCTCTTCTCCGTTTATCTTTCTCCTTACTTCGAGAGGAATCTTTCGGTTCAACTTTAACAGAACTGTTGGATTCTTTATCATCTCTGGATCTTCTGTCCGATTTATTTTTCTCCTCCTTACTCGGATCATTTCTAAGAACCCTGGACTTGTCAGGCACCGGTGATTTTGATGAGTCTTTTCCGTTTTCATTAGACGCATCTTCGAACCGATTAGGAGAAAATCTGCCGTTTTTGTTCCCTATCATACCAAAAATAGTTAAGCATTAAATCATTTAAAGCAGGAGTCGGACGACCGTCCGAGTCGTAACTTTTCAATTAACTAAAGTAACTATAGAATTACTAACATACCCATTGGTTTGCCTAGTTCCTTTAAATTGGTTCGATGATTTGGACTTCGGACATGGGAAGCCAATTGTGTTCTGCCTACTATGAGGATTGAGCAAATGTTACACTCCGCCTACAAAACAATAAAAAATTGGGCTCAAAATAAAAACTTCCAATTTTATTCGCAAACATAAAATAATAAATTTGATAACTTACCTGGAAATTTGGCTTGAAATATCCGGATCCTGGCCTTAGATAAAAAATATTATCCAAACTATCACCTGTCCGTAATCTAATTTGCGCAGTCAGAAGTGAATGACCCTATATAAAAAGAAAGAAAAATATATACTTTCCGGCCCCATTCTACTAAAACAAACTTATACAGTTAGACTGACGAAGAGAGTTTAAAATTTTGCAAGTGACGATCAAGTAGGCTCTTGTTATGTTCGCAGCCGCAGCTTATAGCTAGACAATCCTAACTTATATTTTTTGCTTCGCAGTTTAAAAACAGTCATATTACATAACTACCTGAGGGAATAGGTTTCATACCATAACTAAACTACATGACTCACGAATTTGTGACAGTGCACATACTGCAGAAAAACTTACCAATAAATGCATATTATTATAAATATTCTGTAAGTACTTTCCTAGGATTATGCCCATTGACAATGCGTAAGACGAGAAATAATAAATAAATGAACTTGCAATAAACTTACACAGAACTCTTCCAATGTACTAGAATCCGGAGTTTTTTTCTGAACCCTTGGATAACAATCTTCCTCTTCTTCACTTTCACTATCCAAATCACTATTTAGCTCCGCATAAGGCACAATTTCAACTTTAAGTTCATCGGGAAAGTCCATTTCTATTTCATTCATATTAGGTGGATCTTTATCTATAGTTGCAAACCACCATGCACATTTTCGAACAGTTTGTGTTTCAATGGACGGTGGTGGTGTGTCTTCAATTCCTGGACATTCCATATTTGGGTTTCTTTCCAAAAGCGCATTAACACTTACAATCAACTGATTAAGTTTCATTTTCGATAGCTCTAAAGGCGTGGAAGGATCGGCATAGTCAAAGCTAGGGGATTTATCTTGGTCATCACAATCTATTACAACCACTTCGGGGGTTTTTAGCACCTTTTCATTTGGGTGACGAGATTTATTTTCCGCAACTTTAGAATCATTGCTATGCTTCAATTCATCTACGTTCTTAGTGGATTTTTCGAAAACGGAAGTTTTCACAGCAGCAGCAGCTTTAGCATTGGAAGTATCTAGAGCTTCTAACTCTGCACTGGGTACTGGCAATGGGGCTGAATCTTCCCAGTCATCTTCTTGAAAACTATCATGTAAAACTGGACCGTCAACAGGTGCATCATGATCAGAAGTTTGGTCTCTCCGTTTGGCATCTTTCCACTGGTTAGCCAGCTCAATCGGCTTGAAATCCTTTTTAGGAAACTTGTTATGAAAGGTATTGCTACGATAATCTGTTCCTCCTAAACCTTTCTTAAAGGTTTCAAACTGGAGGTTCTCTTCAGGTACTTTGTGGGCAGCTAAAGGTGTGACAATTTTACTAGGTCCAACGTCTGCAAAGCTGGTCTTTTTAGGAATTCTAAATGTGAAAAAATAAAAACGCAAAGTCAATACAAATATAAGTATACATATTAGCACTGTGTCCTAATTATTGTACTTTATAAACAACTTTAAATACAATTTTATTTAATCTTACCGAAAACTTCTATCAAACGCCTTCTCCTTGGTTGGATCGCAAAGATCGGATGCGCTTGGAAAAACTTCTTTTTGAGAAACTTTACATTTTTCATGAAATTTTCTCTGACGCTCATTTTCTAATTTATCGAACTTTCTCTGGCGATAATCCTCTGAACTTCTTTGCCTTCCAATGGCAGCTTTGGAATCCTTGTCAAATTTTTTCTTGCGGCACGCATTTATATTAAAATCCTCTGAGTCACTACTGTTACTACTGCTGAGATCAAGAATCGCTAGGGGTTTATGAGCATTTTTTGATGTATTCAATTTGACAACTTTTTGTGGAGAACTATTAGAGCTGTTTGGCGGACTAGGAACTATTGGACTTGGGGAACGATGTTCCATATCAGTTTCTGCTGCTACTGGAGATGGGACTTCCCTATATTGCTCATTGGGATTGCCAGAAAGACTAGGTGCATTTAGGAGTTCTGTATTATTTTCAGCCTCTGTCTCTTTCGTTGATAGCTCTCTGGGCTCAATTGATTTGACGTTCGCAAAAGGAGTAATAGATTTCACCAGCTTCAAGATTTCCCCACTACTTACGTCTTTCACGAAATCCATGTTTTCTTTACATTCCTGTTCCTGACTCACGACACACGGTTGTTTCGAATTCGCATCAGTTGAATTTATACTGGTATCAATTATCTTTTGTGAAGATTTCTTTGTGCTTCCAATTTTTTCGGGCTCAAACGAAATGTTTATCTCAGTATTACTACTTTTCTTTGTTTTCGAGCTACTGGGAACTTCCTTAGTAGAGGTAAACACCGGAGCTTGATTGGGTTTTGCGTCCCGTAATTTAGGATCACTCACACCTGTTAACTTTTCTCTTTTCGAATTGGCAATATCACCAGTTTTGGCGTCACCATTTTCGCTCGTTTTTGGTAACAATACTTTAGGGCATTTTGACATCTTTGCTGAATTTGATTTAAATTCGTCCAGCTTTTTATTTTCCAAAGCGTACCACTCTTTAATTCGGGGTTCATTGAACTGTATAGTGGGTTTTACCTCCTTATCTTTACGTCTAGCATCTAAACAAAAATATTTTCCTCCATATACTAAATCACATAACAGAAGTGAACACTTTTGCACTAAAACGTTTTTAGGGACTTTAAGCGCTCCGTAAAGATCAGATTTCTGCCATTTCATTTTACTTGATCTATACAGCTCAGAATTTTGAATACTTGAAGATACTTTTGATGTTGGAGGACCTTCTTCTTCGTCTAAAGTAAGAGCGGTAGTGGTGGGCTCCTTAGCATTTGCACTTCTTGCAGGAGAATGGATTGCTGTAGAAGCATTTGACAGACAGTCGGCACGATCAACATCATTGATAGATTCACATGTAGCACCTCGATTAAGATTGTCACTTAACGAGTCCACAACCATAGGGTTTGTACTCTGGTCATGATCAGTTTCAACTGTCGATGATGCTTCATTTTCTATTCCTAGCAGTTCTGTTGAAGATCTCCTACATCCCTGATTCAGTGGAACAGAAGTTGTCAAAGCTTCCAAAATATCTGCAAACTCATCTGAATTTGTAAATTCTCTCAACATTTCTGATTGGACGTCTTCTCCAATGACATCTGATAAAAAGTTGACTATTTTATCATCGCTGTCATCTTCTGTGCTACTGCTTCTCTGCCGTACATTTCGCGAATCCTGGCTCTCTTTTTGTTCATCTGAGTTTGAGTTGTTTCCTTGAGTTTGCTTCATTTTTCGAAACTCAGAGAAGAGACTTCGTATAATTCTGAAGAAATAGTAACACATATAGGGACTTATTTATATCACAGATCCTACACAAGTGTCGATTCTTATAAAATCAAAATGAATCTAACAAAACCCAGTAGACTCTACGCCTTCATGCTCACAATCAGTAGAATTTATGAACAAATGCATTATGAAAACCCTATATGTTTTTCAATATGCATGATGATCAAATATCCAAGTGCTACTTCCCTACAATACGACTGCTGACTGCGTACATAACAGAGGAGCAATAATAATATCAAAAGGCCACTATTACTGCACATAGATTTCAAAATTCTCAAAAATTGATAATGGTAGGACCTCCTACCTTCTACATTCACACCTAATGCAAAGACACTTGCTCACTTCCTGGCTTCTTAATTACTGAATTCAATACTGTTATCAGTGATGGTACTCCAGAGGAAACATTCCATACTGTCTAATCAGTCAGTCCTGAAAATCAATAAATCGTAAAAAACAATGAATATCTAATTCAGCAAAAGAGCAGTACAAAGTGTGAACCTAGAACACGAGCCATCACTGATTGTCTTGAAGTCAATAAAATATTTTCCTTGTCTCCTGCCTTAGATTGAACACAACATACTCAATGCATAACTAAATCTAAATCTGCATGTTAGCGGTTTCTCTTTCTTTGCACACAGCTAACAGTCTCTAAGGACAAAAATAAGTGACAATATACTTGTCAGCAGTCGCAATGCCTGTTATTTCATGCTTTTGGAATTTATAACTGACTGTGGTTTTTCTAACACTATGAGACGCATTCAAGTCCCTAAGTCCCAATCATGCATATGCATAAAAAAACAGGTGCCAAACATCATCTATCAATGAAAACTAGGTTCTGTAATTCAGTAAAAAAGAAAATAGCTAGTACTGTAAAATTAAACTGCCTCATCAAGACACCCTTTCCTTTCCTAACCAATGGGCATTCCATGAAAAATCTAAACGTTTGTACATTTTCTAAATCCTCACATTCAATATCCCTATCTATCTCACATGACACGATGTATGCAAAACAAGAGACACGACAAGAGGATTATGAATAAAAGAAAAACACTCACCAATATAACTGAAATCCAAAAATATTGGTATATTTAAGCCAATGGTAATGGCTGCGATTCACATAAACTTAGTTCACAACGGGTCGACCAAGAGAAGAAATTCTAATTAATACAGCACATAGGTTGGGTTTATGTTGGTTCTGTCTTCCATGTAAGTATCCTCTGAATCCTGATTTATGACATAAAGATAAAAAATAAAAATATTACAATCCTTAAGTCAACAAAATGAATCCATCTCTACACATAACAGACCATGTCTGGTGGGTGGGTACCCACTTTAAAATGCTTTACAATAGAACAGCACCTTACGTTATGACCTTGTCTTGAGAATTTTTAGCTTCAAACTTTTAAAATCCTACTTTTTGAAACGTTAGATCACAAAATATTTAAGCACGTTAAATTCAAATTCACTAATTATTTATCACATTTCCTCTTTCCCAGTTTTCTCACGCTCACAAACGGAATTACTACATTAGATTTTCTTTTCTTATTTCTTCCCTTTCCACTTACTTTTGTGTCCACTCGTATTTGGATAATTTGGAACTTGACTTGAATGAAGGATGAAGGATTATTATGAAGTTAAAATTTTCACGAAGAAATCAACAAACAAGCATAGTTTGAATTTTAGCGCTCTTCAGCATTGAAGGCAACCGTACACTACCCATCTACAATTAAACATAATCTGGATATAGTTAAAGAAGTTAAAAACTATTGCTTTTTTGCAGAATATCGTCAACCGTTGATCAATAATGATTACATTATCAACCAATACTTAAATTGAGGGTTGAAAAATATGAATAGACTTCTACAGCATTCATATTCCGGATCCCAGTCCAATAAGAAAACTTGTTTGTTAAGATGCATGTTACCACAAACCAACCATAGACCATCCTTACACATTTTCCATTCTAACGTAGTAGCTAAAAAATACCATGTAGGCATGAAAAAGTAGTGACTACAATGGGAGGAGAATCTAGGACCGCAACCGACCATATGAATCTTTCTAAAGTTCGAGTTTGTCAAGGCCTTTTTATCCCTTCATAGCCAGACTGGCCAGACATAGCCCTTTAAGTGGGCCTTAAGTACCTCATTTCACATGGTACTGCAATTCTTGGTTTCTAACGTCGCTTTTTTGGTATGTCTGCGATGCATGCATACGGAATTGACGGGGCCCTAATATCCTATAGAAGAAAATACTGCCTTATGGCTCATGCTTTTTCCATCGTACTTTTCATGTGATTCTATCATATCATTATAGATGCAACCTAGTCGCCTGCATTTGGTAGTCACATACTAGAACAACTCTACGACTGGGACTGGATATTTCATACTGGATAGGGGATAGTTTACTTTGAGTCACGGACGTCACCTCATTGTAAGAAAATTGCAAACGGACTTTTAGTCGTACACATACTGCAATAATATTATTTGAAGACTTGTGAAAATTTTGTGACTAACAACGAAAACGATAGAAGCTGAGTGTTACTTGGTGTGTGGAGCTTATTGGAAGTGAATGACCAGGATTGAAAACAAAAGAGTTTGGAATGGAAGTGGGGTCAGCATAGTTTAGGAGTTTAAATCGGACAGGAATAGGAATGGATTGGAAGTGGATCTAATTTGAGAAGTTGAGATCGTCATCCGTTGTCAGTTAATTGTTTCAGTTTTTTAGTGGCTTTTATCTTTGCTATTGAATTTGATGACCGATAGACCCATCGCGTTCATCGGTGTGCGTTTTTTAATGATATTATTGTAAGTCTATAATCTTTATTGGTTCACTTCTTTTAAAAACGTTTGTTGTGCTGATTTGTGAATGTTGACAAAGGGTAAAAAGAGGTGCTTGTGTGGTTGTTAATTACGAATCGTTATGTTTTGTAACTCCGATTGTGAGAATCTACGTTGAAAACATAGATTTAACATTTAACGTCTCGTGCTTGTTTTTGTTATGCTTATTATTAATCCTAATTGACCACAGTTTTTTTTTATTGATCATAAAATCTTTTATTTTTTGATTTGTAGGTAACTTGCATTAAGACCCAAGCAGACGTGGAATCTCGGAGCCTTTTTTGGTTGGAATATCAATTTACATCATCAGACGGAGATTATTGAAAGACTAATTTAATCATGCACCGAAAACAAGGATGCAAACTGTAACTATGATTCGGACTCATTGTGAATAACATTTTTGGGTAAGTTCATTTGAATACACTTTCAGTTTCCTTTTTTCGCTGAGATTTTTTTAAACAAGCTTTTGAAAACTATTTGTTGAGAAATCGGGAAATTAGTTTTATAAAGTCGTGGTTTCGTTGTTTTTCTTGCTACTTACTTATGCATTCAAGATGCAATCCGTTTGAATTCTGATGTCATTTAACGTTCAAGAGATCTTTGATTAAAAATAGTACTTTAAATGCTTGGCCAAAGACACTCGTAATTTGAATGAAATCTATAATAAAGGTTAGCAGTGTGACAGGGGCTCCGGTACTCGTACATCTTTGGCTTTAACACGATGGAAGTCTTAAATAAACTAAGTCAATCCCTCAGATCCGTTCACATTCACTCCTACACAAAATAAATTTTTCAAAATTTTAAATATAATGATTTACCAATTTAAGGAGGCACCTATGGTTTGCTTTGCTTTTAGCTGTTGACTTGCAAAAGTGAGATAACAATTAACTGAATAATTTTGCATCTTATCGGTCTTTGACTGCAAATCATAACGCTCCTTTATTTGCGTGATTACTGGTGGTTTTGGTTCAATTCTTTATCAGTGTTAACGTAGATTCTCACAATCGGATTTACAAAACATAAAGTTTTGTTTGTTACGTGAAGTAGGATTTGATATTGGAAGGATTGTGCACCAGGAAGAATGTTTGCTCTAAATACTGTTAGGAAAGGTCAAAAGGCTATATGGTTCTGCTTGTTTTGTTTATTTGGTCCAAGGTGAATCATGGAGGGTTCTTCAGCCGTTCAAGGTGGTAAGGGATGGCATTAGTGCCTTTATTCTTGTTATCTTGTTTTGATCACAAAGGGGTCTAACAGTTTGAGTTAATACAGCCTTCTTATAATGTATCCCATTCTTTCTACCTGCCTGCCTTACCTTCGTTAGCAGAATTGGCATAATGCCATTAGGAAATGTAAAACAGAAGTTAGTTATGTGTCGTTGTTGAGTTCATATGAAGTTTGTCATTTGGTCACCCCTGAATTGAAAATTTTGTTAGTTATCGACAGCGTCAGTCGCTCGCTAGTCCCTGATGCTATTACGTCGAACTTAATTCACTTAATTTAGTCCTGGCAGCTGCCACCTTCCACTTTATGTAAAAAAATGTAAGGCAACGGTTGTTTTCCATGAGGGATCTCCATTATCTTTCCTTAAGTAGCGTTGCTAGTCTGAACTACTCTCTATCAGGAAGAGCAACGTGGATAAGGTGTATTTAAAACATTAAAATTGCCATATGCTCAATTTTTTTGTCTATAATTCTGTTTTTTATGTTTTCATGGTTTGCATGCAAATGCAGTATATTATTGCATTATGCATAATTATATGATTGATTAATTTGATTATAATAGATGAAAACATTCCCTATTTGATGATAATCAGTGTTTATTTGGGAATTTAATTCGACAGCTTCAGCTATATACTCCGTATGTACACAGATTTATTTTATTGCAAAGTAAACGGTCTTATTCACATCTTTCGACAACATGGAAAAGAAGCGTATCTTACCTAAACTACTTATAGGTTTGCGAAATATGTAGAGTATAATGGTAAAAAAATGAAGATGCGCCAAGTCTATGACTCCAAACTAAAGTATATACTATATTTACTCTTCTAATGTAGATATGAAACTTGAAAGAGTTGCACAAAAAAACAGTGACGCTTTTTTTAACTTAGTGTTTTGCAACATTGCCAGTGCCATTCTAAGACTGCGGAGGCCAATATCAAACGTATCCGTGTCAGCCCAGTGTGTAGCTAGCAAAATTTTAGGTGCGTTTTCATTATCTTGTTAAAATTTTGCTTGTTCCTGTTTTAAAACCTTGGCATACACAAAGTGAGCCTAAATATAAATGCCCTTGTGTGTGAGTGACTTCTCATTTGTACATCCGTGAAATAATGAAACTAGAAAAAGAAAAATGTAATCAAAATGTAGCCATCATACAGTTTCATAATTGAATTGGCAATACAGTTTAAAAACAAGGGGTTATTTTCATTACACTTAAGAAAATCCTTGGGAAAGCCAAACCGGCAATTTGTTTCAGTCAGTGCTTAGTGCACTCTTTGGTGGTGAAAACCATTTGGCTTGTTATTGCATAGCAAGCAATATAAACAGCAGTATGTGAGTAAAAGGCACCGTCGTGGTAGGTGAACTTTCTTCATACAGATTTCTCTCAACTTACCACTTTAATAGGAATTGAACTCCCTATTACTTGTTCCATACTTATATTAGAGCTGCGTACGTCAGCTACAGGCTCACCGTGCTGACTGCCTGGAACAGTATTTTCTCTTTCCATGCATACAATGGAAATGGAGTAGCCCGAGTGCCACGCACACTTGCATGGCTGTGATGGGATCTCAGTTCAGTGGTAGTTTCTTACGTACGATCAATATTTGAGCCGCTCCGTCGGAGTTTCTTTCCAGTGTGTAATAAGCTAGGGTACAGCCAATGATATAACTCGGGCTTCCAGTCGATACCATGAACATCCCCTTGGTATACGTTCGCACCTTGTAAGAATTTCTGTCAACTGCCCTTACTAACAGTGTTCAAAAGGATTGTAGTGCAGTCCAGTTTAACACTCGGTAAAGGAATACCAGTTAGTTTATTTTCTACTGTTTTCCGTTGTTAACATTAGCCGTCCATCCGAAGGCAAAAAAATATAGAATATGTTGTGGTTGTGCTAAAAATTTTCCTTAATCCTGTGCTTACGAGTCTTTCAATTTCAATTTGTGTCTCTAAACTACCCTATTCATCTCGCTCTATGCCAGTGACAAAATTTTTATTGTACTATCTGTTTCGACTGATTCTTCTTTGGAATTTTTTTATCAAACGTTCTCTCTGTGCAACGAAGCAATACTGTGGTCTTATCGCCTATGCATAAGTGTAACTACTGCTACTATCTTCTGTGTTTTTGTAACTTCTGAACCTATCATCAAATATTTTTACATTTTTACTCTTTCTATGCTCTCTTCTCCCGACTCGAGTGTCTTCTTAAAGCTAATGGTACTTTCTCTATATCTCGTGCTATAATAAATTGTTATGTGTTGTCTGTTGTAATATTCTATCATCTTAATCTTGTTGCTAGCTATAAAACACTGTGCTCTATCTCTAAATAATAATCACTTTGATAATCACAACGACCTAAGAAGGAAACAACGTTACTTTCACTCAAAAATACAAAAAAGCTGACTGAACTGTATTCTTTCTCTATCTATTGCTATACTCTTCAAAGAAAACCTATATGTGCTCTCCTGGTGTCTAAACTCAACTTACTGTTGTTGTACAATCTCTTTTCTGAACAATCAAACTCTGTCACTTGTTAGAATTACTTGACATTTATGCACTGTCTGCTCATGGTGCTCTAATTTGAATAGTGAACTGTCCGAATAATGGATTAAAAGTGATTTGAATTATCTCGTTTGAGCATTGTGATTGTTACTGATTGGGCCAATGGTTGTGGCGGTCAATAATGGGAATGTAAATTACCAACATCATCAACTCCCTAGAAGACAACGTCCTTTGTTGCCTTTGCCGTCCCTATCATGTCCATCCTCCCATTCTCATTTGTCTCCGAGCTGTTCATCTTTATTTTGCAGTATATGTACCCAGTCATTAGCTGTACACGTTGGCCTAGCATTGGGCCAGTTTCATCGCCACCGGACTATTCCTTTTCAACATAGCAACTCCAGTTCTCTGTTAGGCTCGATCCCTGCTATTCCATGGTTGGAACCTCAGCTAAATAATTGGAATTGTCGAATTTCACCTTTAATTCCCAATCAAGGGCTACTATACAGGTCAATATATTTATTTTAACTACTGGTGTTAAGTGTTAGTGATAACTGGATGAATGAACAATTTGAACTCGAGAATTTTGGATTTATAAGATACTTTCTGTTTGAAATTTGAACAACCTTTTTTGAAGCACGCGGCGAAATGGGACTTTACTTATTTTGAAATGTTGCACTATTTGCAGTATTGACGTCATATCTTAGAAAAATGCATGAGAAAGAAGGAGAGAGAGAAGAGCTATTAAACAATCTTCGACGTAATTTTATTTATTGCTAGTTAGTAGCTAATATGCAATCCGCATTATATTCCCAACTCACTATAAGCCCTATAAGCTAACATATTGAGGAAAGTATTTCTTTTTTTGTGCTTGCAAAATGGCTATATAGTGTTTCAAGTTCAATGAGAAACTATTTTGTGTCAAGATCAGCTGCTATGAACGTGTAGAAGTATAGGTGGATAGTAAATTCACATTATGAAACCATACTTAGCTAAATATGAAACTATATTGCAAGAACTGGTGTGCATGGGTTATTCCATATATCCATATTCTTTTTATTTTTTATCCAACCTAGTGTAATTGTGATGGTTAAGAAACCTGCATTTGCACCTTACGACCTTCCGTATCTATCAAATGGTTAGCCAATGCTTTATCATCCAAGTAACCATTGCATGCATCATCAAAGCATCCTTGTTGTTCCATTTAATTTTTTAGCTAGTCAAATTTCATGAAATTGGACGCAGTGACAGTGTGTAGCTCATTGCGATTGTTTTTTATGTAGAGCCTAATAATGAAAGTCATTAATATCGCACAATGTCAAATACATATGCATCATCCTGTCGTTGATGGTCATGCCTACAATATTTATTTTATTTGTCATTTAGAAGGTTTCTTATCTTTATGTTTGTGTAGTATTCTTCTATTCTGTTGTAACTTTTTAGTGGATTTATTGGCTATCTGAAGAGTCAACAGTGTGTATTTATTTTGATGCGGGTGAGGCATGTTTCCCGTTGAGCACAATTTAATATAATTTGAAGTTTTTTGAAGTGAATGATTCAGACTTTACGTTAAACTTGAACATTTTTTGAATGTTTACAAATAATTGTTTACTGATGCGGCACCTTTAGCAGGTTAAAAAAGATATGATATCTCTTGTTTTTTTTACTTCTTTCCTGAATATTGAGAATAGTTTTTTTGTACGACCTTTTTGCTTATCATAACTGTATCAAGTTTATACATTTGACAAAAATATTCAGTTATTTTTATAGTATTGAAAATAGCATCGATGTTAACACAGTATAATAACAATCATTTGCGTGCATCTTGCACATTGACTGTTGTTGACCTCATCTGACACTACGGGTTAATCTAACTGACAACAAATATGTTTTATCATGCATATAAACAAATACTATCATCATCAATGTTTACGAATTTCCTCACATCCAGGTTTGACTGATAACCATCGTACCGTACTATTACTATTCTCGGGATTCAATATTGTCCGTGGCATTGTTTGTATGTGGTGAGTCATTCACGCGGTTGAAAAGCGTTGGCATGCTGGTGGTTAGTTTGAATGAAATTCAGAATTAGATTAGAAGAGCATAGAACAGGGAAATTATCTGTTACTATATTTTATCAACCGCATAACAGTCGTATTGTTATTTACATTTTTCACATGAGAGGGTATCGCCTTCAAAGTTGAAAATACGATAACGCTAGTGATTTTGATACCACAGCACAGTGATCTCTTTTAAAATAGTTTCAAATCGTAATCATGGTTTGCTCGCAGCAGTGTATTTCAAGCAGTTGAGCGTGGTGAAATAATTTTCGAATATTTGCTGAAAATTGAAGATTTTTAATTCCGAAAAATTTTGTGAAGTACTGTGAAGACTAAGGGGTAGTTTTCTAAGATTATTGGACAAATAGTTGTGGTATGTATCTTTCTATAGTTGTTGTTGTCGTCGTCTTGTGAATAGAATCTGAAATGCTAAGTAAAGTAGTTGTCTAGTTGTGGGAATTTTCGTCAAGGACTTTTACTATGAAATAAAGTAATTTTAAGGCCAGAAATATTAAATGCATAGCTACTGGTAGCAGTACTGCATGTTGCACATAATTTTTGTGATTTTTTCTTGTTTTACTAAAAAAATAAGCTCGTTATTTATTTTGATTGTAATCACCAAGAGGTTAGAGGTAATGGGCAATCACCGCCTTGTATGCAATAGTAGATCAAGGAATAATTCTTTGTTTTTATTGTGCTATACTTTTTTATCCGCAATTAAACCTGTGTATATTTATTTCAAGTCCATATTTTTTCCTTTTCCTTAGATTCATATTGTCTATAACATTTCAATTTCATGCTTCAAGTTCGTGGAATGTTGTTGAAGTTCATACTTTGGAATATAGTTTCTGTGAAACTTGCATGTGATGAATTAATTTAAATCCATACGCACACATTTCAACTGTCGCTTAATTGTTGGGCGTGGGAAGCATAATCTGTGAACTTGAGATTAGTTAGATATAGATTACCATCAGATGCGTTAGGTATGGTATTCACTATTCCATCTATGTTACTTTAGGCTAAAATTTTGCTTTGACTGACAGAGATAATTTTTGCAACAATGAGTATATCGTTTTCCGGATCGTCTGTGAAGCGTTTTAAAGCGTAAACTTCGTTAAGTGCCCAATTTAACAACACATCTGCAGTTAAGGGCTTGACCACACATCACATTTCGTCGCTAAAGTTCTGTGGATCTTATAAGTGGTGTGTGGTAAGTAGTAAGATGGAAAAATAGTCCTCAATTCACTGAAACGATGGTATTGGTAATGCTATGCATAAAATGGTTTAGCAAACACTTTAAGGATAACCAACTAACTAACTAACTAGGTACATTAAAAACCTGCCATACCATAGTTTGGTAGCAAAATGGCTAATGTTTCGTATAGTTATCGTGCGTCTGCTGATGAACTGACCTTGTCTGTTTCGTCTGATTTACTATAAGTATTTTTGTTTACGCACGTTCTTTGCTATGTAATTTTTTGCCTTGCTATTTCCTTTCGCTTATCTGTGTTAGTTCTAGTACTGTACTAAACAAACCAACTGTTTGGTGTGGAGTTGTACTCGTTCAGCACATGCATAAGATACACGAAACATCCAATAATTTGTTCGTACTCGTAATATCTTTGGTATGTAACCATTGCATTAGTTGTGTTTCCAAATTAAGAAAACGACAAGTACAATTTTTTGGCCCTATTTTTTGTTTTGAGTGTATTTGTGAATTGATTTGTTAGACATGTTTATGTCCGTAGTTAAAATATCGCATTGCCATTTATATAAAAAGTAAAAGACATGCCCGTTTGGAGTTATTTTTTGCAAACAAATAGAATGTAAATGCTAAAGATGATTCCAACTATAAACGATGACATTGGATTTTGGGGTACATTATAATGAACTTATTAAGTGTTACCATAAATGACGAACCAGACTCGCTGTTTTTAAATGCGTCCTATAGTCCTATAGTTTAACACACGTGAAATACAAACGCGCGTTTAATTTTTAAACTTAGCGAATCAGAGCACCCTCTGCACAAGATCTGAAACAATTAGTAGGAGTACATCTGGCGCCGTGTACTGTCGTAGATTTCTACGCGCGTACATCTCCCAGCCAATGAGAGCAGACTACCCACTGCAATCTACTGATCCGATTGGCTGGAAGAAGTACTCCCGTAGAAATCTACGAGAGTAAACGGAACGGCTTCAGGTGTACCCCTAGTGTGCCCCTTGTACAGATGCTTCACTGAGGAGAGCTTTCGACGATTCGAGCGAGACCCAAGTTTGCTCGGCTCGAAATAAAGTGAATGTCCACGTTATTTTCACTAAGCAAGGTCAATTTTTCATAAGTCGAACATTCTATAGAATAGACTAGAATAGACTTTATATTATTTATTTAATTTATATCTTTCTTCGTCATATTTTGCTTCAAACAAAATATTTTTTACTTTGATTTATAGTTTAAAGTTTGCGTGTTGTAAAATTTTTGGAAAGAAAATAATCAAAACTATGGAATTTTTTAAACTTTTGACTAAAAAATTTCTATGAGTGCAAATA
>Ga0210040_10004084_pt1 | contig 19297 bp, 15 predicted proteins | sample CryGeyCG12114_NA_FD_185462 | JGI IMG/M metagenome (GOLD analysis project Ga0210040, IMG submission 185462) | Groundwater microbial communities from aquifer - Crystal Geyser CG19_WC_8/21/14_NA (SPAdes) (version 2) | ecosystem: Environmental > Aquatic > Deep subsurface > Groundwater | place: USA...
CAAACCCTTTTTCCAGGTTCTGGAATGATCTTTCCGATTATATTAAGATGGAGTCCATAAAACCGCTATTTAAAACTAGACTTAAGAATTATATTCTTGAAAAACAATCCAATGCATAGATACTAAATAATTTCGTATTTTTAAGCAATGAATTATTTTTCTTTCTTTCTCTTACTATATATATTACTAAAACCTTGATAAGTACTAATTTCAATTACCAACTAAATGTGTGTGTCAGTTTAAAAGCCTCTTGTGGAGGAACTTAGACGTGAATAAATAATAATCTCATCTCATTTACTATGGAGTAAAGTTTCGGATTTTTTTGTTTCGAATGTATATATAAACCATATAAACATAAGCAAAGATTTCAGGGGTAAAAAAAGCTAGATGTGAGAAATAATGAAAACTTAAAGAATCTGTCACAATTACCCGCATATAGTTTTTTTCTTGTTGTTGACGCCAGTAAGTAATATTTTTGAGTTCACAACTTTTTTTAAATTTATTGTGGATTTCTTCAATTTTATACCCAGAGCCCTTTAGTTTGGCGACATAATGTTTTATAAATACATATAAAATAAGTTCAAGTTTTTTTAGCTGTCTTACATGACTTACAAAAAATCATTTACATCAATTTTTTAAAAGTTAATTCAACAAATTCATGGTTTTCAAAAATCCAAGGCAGCTTTTAAAACAGAAATAGTATAAAGAAAAACCTTGTTAAACTATAGTGCACTAACTATAAGTTTTGGTATCATATCATCATGTGAATATGGATAATATAGTGATCGTGAATAGTATTTAAAGCTTAGGCTTAACTTTAGATACAAATGTAATTAACAGCAGAAGAATACCCAATTCAGTAAGCGTATTATTTATATACAAACCTTTTGCATCGTTGAATTTCATACATAATAATCAATGGACAAAAGGTCAAAAATATTTTTGGCTCTAAATTCCTAAATAACAGTAAGGAAGTCAAAAAGTAGTTCATATAGGCAATTATTATACATCAGTCTTATGTTTAATTTCTCTTTCAAAAGCCTTTTAAAGCCTTCAGTCATTAAATAAGGTTCCATACAGAAAATCAAACAGATTCATCTAGTTTCCAAAAAATCCAATCTAATATTTTTGTATCCTACAAACCTTTTCACTATTCACTTACATTACTGAATACTGCGCGTTGATATGAGATAATGAACTCTCATATTTTTCCTACAAGACCTATATGTACCATTGATAATCTTAAATTGTACGTTATTCATGTAGAACAAGAACAAGACCCATTTGAGTTATAAAATGAATAAAGAAAGAAAGGTTGAAAGGTAGATATTGCTAGCTACTTTTTTTGTTGCCTCGACTGCCTCTTTAAAATTAATAGTTGAGTATTATTTTTATACTAAAATGATAATTTTTTAAACTACTTATGAATCAAGGAAGAGACATACATTGACGCCACTAAACATAAACAAAGTCCGGACCACAGCGCTACCCTTTTAAATTGTTTATCTTCATCATCAGGGACAGGAAATTGATCGACTAGACCTTCCTGTAAATTAAATAGCATTAATAAAAAAAGATAGATGATGGATGATAAAGATAGACAAAGCTAGCATAGTATAAATGCTTCGAACTCGAACCAAATGCGCAATTAACTTACCCAACCGTTCTGAGAATGCACAAAAGGAACAATGTGCTTGGTTATGTACGCTGCGAGAAATCTTGTAACTGCATCCACACGTTCTAAATTCTGGGAAAAAATTTAAAATGATTGATTAGTTGTTAGCTTTTGAAACTTTTTCAGCCAATTTTTATTCATTTCAAATACCTCGCTGTATTCAAGAGCTAGCCGAACAGCAAAGGCAAATAAGCTGACTATTCTCCCCCACGTTATTTTAAGTTGACCAGAATCGTTGGTAGAATTTGCCTGCCAATTTTTAAAATATAACAGGAATATATATAAAACGAGTTAAACAAAAATCATTGAAATCAATTAAATCGCAAAAATAACGCACTTCAAATAATTCGTCAGCTACAGTCGAGAAAATATGGTAACGATTGACCTCAAATCGTCTAACCATCCCATGAAAAAGAATGGAATGTTTTTCTAAAATTTCGCACACACAGCAGCGTAAAGATTCATAAACCTCATCTTTCAAACTTGAAGGTATCGTTTTTCTGAGAGCTAAGTCTTGAATAATCAGATAACTCAACTGCTGACCTAAAAATTTCACAAATAGATGTTTTAAAATCAATCACATACAATCCAACTTTCAATCTTTCTCACAAAAATTATAAATTTATCTATATACACACCCCGAGCACAAATTGGATCTTGTTCAACTGTTTGCGTTGATATCGTTCTATAATCTCTCAATATTTGTTCCTCTTCCAATGAATTACGCTTCGCTCTTGTGGGCAGCACCATTGTCATAAGATGAGAAAAAAATCCTGCTAACCAACAACAAGAAACCCTAAGTAAAACATTTCGGATTTCGCAACATTTTATTCGTAATCGACAAGCCACCTTCATTTCCGAACGATTGGCTGGAACTAATGGATGCTCCATTCATAAATTGACCGGTATGGCCATTTCCGTGAGCAACAACAATGGCAGAATCCACGGAATCTTCATCTTCCGTCTGTGTGGCAGACACAGATCTTGCTGGAGGCACGGAGACGGAAGCTGCATCTATTTGATCGTCACCACCATTATTGTGACGATGTCTTGACGAACTATCCAGCCCTAGAGGCATTGCACACGTCTCGGAAAAATCTACAGTCGAAAGCACAATATTTCAATCACATTATTATAGCCAAATAGCCAAAGGACAAAGGGAATAAATACTAACCAGTGAGGAGTTTGAGGTACCTGAGCTTGATTAGATAGAATAAAGGTCAAGCAAAGACAATAACAGAGATTTTTTATTTGGTTCCAAATCCCAACCCTAATTTAGTGAGTTTGAGTTTGACTTGTTTGACAGCTGAAGTTTGCAGAATTTGACGGAAATTATTCACCAGTAAGACTGCCTTTGACACCAAACAATAAATTGAGCAATCAGTTTCACACTTGTGATGCACCACTATGTAGTTGTCTAACTACACGTAGTTTAGTAGATAACAAATTAACAGTTAGTTAGTCACCCATCAACCATACCATAACAAAAATTCATGACTGCTGCTGATTAACCAAAAGTAGTGGTAGTGAATAAAACCTTCAATTTTCAATCCTGCCGCAATGACATTTCATAGAGAATTATGGGCTTTGCACTGCATGTACATTTTTTGCTTGCCAAAGAATTCGTGTAGTCATTTTTTTCCTTTGTACATTTCTAATATCCTGTTTGCCTGCTAGCAAGTAGTACTAAAAGTACGTATCCGATGCATAAAAAATGTGCCGTGTAAGGCATAGGAAAAACCCTGCATATTTCGAAGGGTCAAGTAAGCATTTAGCCAAAGAAATAGTGATTGCAAGTGGTTTTGATGCATTTTATGATATTGCTGGTTTCAAAAATTGTGTAACATTACAAAAGCCGAGTGAAAAACTGAATGGATAATTTTTTTGGGAAAATTAATTATAAAGATAAGGGTTACTTGTTAGAGAATTCAGCCAAAAAGTGCAAGTAGTCCCACTCTTGAAACGATGTACAGCCCACATGCATGCTCACAAAAACTCAGGAATTCGTTAGAACCTGCTTTCAACTATAAGCAGGGACTATCTAAGGGATACTTCTTGAAGTATACATGTAGTAGAGCTCCGGATATGGACAAAATAAGGGACTTCTCACATCGGTACATATCGTAAGCATGCTTATTATACATCGGGCCAAGCCTAAATCGCCCCCTTAATTCCTTCTGTATAGAGTAAAAGCTATGAAACAAATGAAAAACGCATTTCAAGATAAATTCATGCTAAAATATTTACTTTAGATACATTCTGCGCAAAAAAAAAGTCCCCTCAAACTACTTGCAAATTATTGATTATAGACCACTTTTTATATAAATTGCAGTGTGGTCAATTGCAGTAGCCTATTTAGTATTTCGTTAATCAACTTTGTATGTTTTTTCAGCATACATTGCTTTTAAATACTGTGGTATAGAAGAAAAGAGAAATAAATTGCTTTCACTCTATTGAACAATAGAAGAAAGCCGTTTAACTTTCATTAGTAGCTACTTGATGGCTGTGCAAATATAAAGAAATGATATGGCGTTGAAATACCATTAAACTGTGTAGTTTCAGTTTGATTTCAATTCCAATGAAAAATTCTTTGTTTTAATTTGTATGGCTAGCCATAAAAATATATTTTGAAAATAGGGCGGGATATGACTGTTCTTTGTATTTTGAAGCTTTCTCTTCTCATAATTAAGCGGTTTCACTGCATCTCTGGCCTCTGGCACTCTGGCATTATATCTCTGTCTCTAATTGTACACACACAGGTTATGATAGCGGTTCTTTTCCATATCCGAGATTATTTGCATATTTCTCCTCTGCTGGAAGTAAAGTTTAATTTATTTGTGCTGGTGCTCGCATACATTCACATAGCTAGTTATAATCATTCAACGACCGTTTAGTAATTAACAGTGCCATATTTGTAAGACAGGTTTCAACCTGTTGTTTACTAAGCTAAGGTTATCCCATTTTTCTGGCAAAATGTCAACCAGCACAGCAGATTTCTCGTCGCTTTGAAATTTGAGTTGAACGTCAACGTATTCGTTTTATTAACAATTTTGGTAGTCATCCATTGACATGATTGAGGAAAGTGTGGAGTGTGGAGCCGCAGAAACAATGGATATGGTAAGTTAGGTGTCAAGAGTTATGTATAACTTTTATTACAGTGTGATGGCGATGGCACATGACTTTGATGGTTTTTATAACTTTACTTAACTTTTTACTTTTTTATAATTTTAGATTCCTGCTATCACAACAACTACAGACGATTGCAATGGAAATATAGAGGGGAAAGTTAAATTGTCAAAGCTGTCGAAGGAAAATGTAGTGAGTAAAGATAATGAAGAACAGATGGATATAAGTGATGACGCGAATGCAGCCAGTAACGGAGCCTCGAAGTCTAAAACAGGGGAAAAGCACTTGGAAGATGACGATGGGAAGAAAATTGAAGAGAAAAGTAACGTGAGAGAGAGTACTGAAGGATCTGTTCCACTTTCGCCGAAACCTAATGATTTGACAGACACTGCAGTCTGCACGCCCAAACATGTTACCCCCCGGGTATCTTTTTCAACCCCAGTACAAAATTCATTAACTTCTCCGTCATCTACGCCTAAAAGCAGTGGAACTAAACGGAAGAAGTTCACACCGGAGGAAAAAGCGTTGCGAGAAAAGGTAAAGCAGTGCAACACTTGATACAATTACATCCGCTTATCCACGGCATTCTTGGAATTTATTATATTTTCTTTGAACAGGAACGACAAGAGAAACGAATACGCTTAGAGGCCGAACGTGAGGAAAAACTAAGAGCGAAAGAAGAAGAAAGGCTTAAAAAAGAAGCGGAGAAGAAACAAAAGGAGGAGGAACGGAAGAAAAAGGAGGAAGAACGTTTAAAAAAACTGGAAGAAGAGAAAGCCAAGAAAGAAGAAGAACGTCTTAAGCGAGAAGAAGAGAAAGCGAAAAAAGAAGAAGAGAGACGCAAACGAGAAGAAGAAAAAGCTAAAAAGGAAGAAGAACGAAAACAAAAAGAGGAAGAACGGAAGCAAAAAGAGGCAAAAAAGGAAGAAGAGCGAAGAAAGAAACAAGAGGAGAAAGAATTAGAGCTTAAAAAACTTGAAGCTAAAAAAGCCAAGCAAGCGGCGCAATTTACAAAGTTTTTTCAAAAGGGATCACCTTCAAGAAAGTCGACTACTCTTTTAATTCCTGAAATCCAAAAGGAAAAAGAAAATGTTCAGAACATGGAAATTTCAGATACAAATTCTGGATGCGTCACCCCAGACAGTAGATCATTAGATGGGACTGTAAAACATAAACTTACTTTTCAACCATTTGAGGTTAAAACTGGGATGGCAGTAGCACCCATATGGAGGAGACCTCCGTTAAGTAAAGATGATCAAACTGTTATAAACTCCTGTTTAGAAACTCAAAGGGACAAATCAGAACTCAATGTCAGTTATTTAATGGAAATTAAAAGGCGGAAAGGCAGAACCTCTGCACGTACTGAAGTACATTATGAATCTGATGTGCAAATTGTTAGTGAAGATAATCCCAAAGAATCTGGTTTAATTAAATGGAAATGGAAACTTTTACAATTTCATGATAATAGAAGGCCAGCATATTGGGGTACTTGGAAACGAATTAGCAAACGTGTGAATTCTCGAAGACCTTTTGACAGAGAAGAAGTCAGTATAAAATTTGCTTACATACAGAATTGCCCGGTACATTTTTGCTCACATTTTTTTAAATTTCAGGAACTTGACTACGATTTTGACTCGGATGACGAATGGGAAGATGAACCTGAAGACGCTGAAGATTTGGAAAAAATGGATAATGAAGATGATGGTGCAGATGAAGGATGTGATGGGGAACCGGAGGACGAAGATGACGAAGAAGGTTGGATGGTACCCCATGGGTATTTATCTGACAGTGAGCGTGATGACGGAGAGCATGTGGATAAAGATATGCTGAAGAATAGTGAAAAAGAGTTTTTCAGTTCTCTCAAGGATAAAATGAAGGTACATAAAGGCTCATTTTTGTTTTTTAGAGCATGAAGGTAATAGTAGAAAGTAAAGTAAAAACGCTAACACATTTTTTTCAATTTAAGATTGGATGTCCGTTCATCAGGACAGACTTCGGGCTCGAAGAGTATCAAACTATTTTCATTCCCACCTATATTGTGCATCCCAAGCGCCGCAGTCATCGAGCCAGAAAAGCAGCCCCAAAAGAGCTCCTTAATCAAAGGAGTAGCGGATTTTTAGGTTTAGAACTCCCAAGTGAAGATGAAGAGGACAAAGACTGGAGGGATGCATCCGATGCAGACTCTGGTGATGCGCTTAGTGGGTCGGAGTCGGAAACGGATTCTGATGACCTAGAGGACTCCGAATATGATTCAGACGAAGAGGAGGACTGTAAAGAAATTTTGAAGGATATTTCTTCCGTGGGCCAGAAAAATAAAGCTGATGTTGAATCCGAAAAGAAACAAGATGTTGGGTCTACAGCCGCCAATATTAACTAAACTTTTGTCGTTTTAGCTAATACTTCCTTGGTTATCTCAAGAACAAGTCTCTATTTAAGAATCACTCATCTGTTATTCAACGCAATGGTGAATTCAATCCTGACTCAAGTTTTGTATCGTTCATTATTTTCATTGCCACACGAGCAATTGTAAGTGAATTTGTATTATACGGTAGATTGATAATAAAGATGAGAGCTCCCTCACCACAATTAATCTCATTGTTTTATGCATTTTATAGTCCTATTTTGTTTTCCTATATAACTTTCTAATTTATAATGTGCTAGTGCTGACTGACTGATACCGTTGAATCAGTGCGTAGTTAGTAACTTCCACTTAAGAAAATATACGAATTCGTAACATTCTTGCTCTAAATATTTATTGGTGCACATGATTATGAGTAGCGGATTTCGTACCTGCGTGTTCAATCTTATAATGTATGCGGAAGACTGTCGTGCTAAAAATATTGCTTTCAAAACGTGTTGTCGTCAGTAATCCCAGTTTAGAAACTAACTTGTGGTATTGGATGGCAGTTTGTGACGGAATATAGGAACTAATGCAATTATTTTCTCTTGGACGGTTCTTCCAAAAAACCATTACAAACCATTCCCTTGAGATTTGTATTTTTTTATGCAAGTGGATTGTAAAAAATAAACAGTGATAATGTGTACATAAAGACCAAATTTTGAATCGCATGCAGTATGCATGTAGCCTAGCATGTAGCCCACAATCTCATTGTATCCGTTTTGAAAGCTGAAAAACATTCTGTTGGGAAGTTGGATGATATAAATATTTAGGGTAGATAGACTATTCAGGAATACATACAGCGACTTGATTTTACTAAGTCCTTGTGATATTTCTTGATGAATGACATAAAACCCTGGCCCTAGAGAAATAATTTATTCCAGATTTCTCAAAAAGATATTGACACAAGTGTCGTGCTACCTGGAATGAGGAACCGTGTCTCATATTTCTGGAACACACTGTAAGCTAACTATACTATAGACAAATGTGAAAGCACCCTGAGAAAAACAAAGAAATAATAGTACATATGCGTGCTCAAAGAAACCATTACATAATTTATGAAGTCTGATGGGAAAAAAAGATAAAGCAAGTCAGGTATTTTTTCTCTGGACAAGTAAGTTCGATTGATGAAAATGGTTACTTTTAGTTACCTTACATGTATATCATGTCATAAGACAGTAGAGAAAATGCTTTTTACAGGCATTTAGTTACTTATAAACGTGACAAAGTTGCTTCCCATGCGTCAAATTTCCCCGTTTTAGTGAGTTGGAGTTGGAAGCACAAATGCACTATATACACAAGTAGGCCATTTTAATCAAGCATGCACCAATAGTAAATTAATTCCCATAGTAAATGCTATCTAATCAATGTCAGTGGTCCCGTCGCCTTTTAATCCAAAGAACGAGAACGTTGATTATGTTTTCTATTCCTCACTCGCACTATTCTAAATGCTCTCTTTAACTTACAATTGAAATGTTTTTGAGCAACATTAAAAGATGCATGACTGTCCAACACATTAATTAAACATTAAAGCAATTGAATCGAATTGAAAGACAAAGGGACTAAGTGACCCGCACTCAATATAACGATTTGTTTTGTACCCAACTGACTATAACTAACTACAAAACTCAATCGGTAAAAGGTATCGTACTATATATGATGTGGTAGACAGCTAAAAGAAAGAAAGTTTTCATGTCTACCCTCTCAATGAAGCGACAACATGCGATAGGAGATACTATTAGTAAAAGTGGCAGTCCTTGATAGCTTCCGTATCACAACAGGTTTTTGTTTCCCCTATGCACAATTCAAAAGTATTTAGCTACCATTTGTATCTGGGAATTTTAGTAGGATTCACAACTCCCACGAATAAACTCATGTTCACTGCCTCCTGTGAAAATTTTTGGGGATTCATGGAACCCATTGTGATACCAGTGGGTAACAAAAATTTCAAATAAAGTGTGTTTTTTGTGCATGTTTTGTGCTCCAACATGGAAATCAAACTGGTCTTGAAAATACTCCTTGTTTGTGTCTTAGTATTTATCATTGTTGCATTGGTGAGTTGAACTTGTGTTAGATCGTTAAGATTTCCTGAGTTTACAAATTTCATTCCTGTCCATATTGCAGATGATTGTTTGTCTGCAACTGCTCGCTGGAAGCAAAATCAGAGGGAATGGACATAAAACACATCTTCCGGCATCCAATCTCAGTTTTACCAATAAAACGCACTGAGGGCAAACCAGGCTCATCTGCTGAACAAGATGAGTTCAAAGATGACTGAAACCTAACCATTTCAAAAGATTGATCATTTTGTACATAGTCATTCTTAAGCATAATGTGCCTCTTTACTAAAACTCTATTGCTGTCCATGGATGAGGGCGTAGTGAAAAACTTAACAACTATAACTAAGAATGAATCAATTTGATTACTATTGATACTTGTATATTTTCAGAATACATATTATTTCATATAGGTGACAAATGTATTTCACACTGGTAAGCGAGAAAATAGCAAATGCGAGAATGTTGTATACTAAATAATGTATAAATTCGACACAATAAAATCAACAGAGTTTTTGTACATGGATGACGGTGAAGAATAGATGTTATTTTAAAATCTAGAGTGAGCAGCAATAAAATAATTATTATATCAATAAGGCTAATTTACTAATTGTCACGACCTTACCGAATATTAGCATGTTGAGAACAAAAGAATTTCGAACATTTTGACTGCATACTGCATGGAATGTAGTATACTTGAGTCAAATCCATTAAAGAAATCCCGCGCTAAATTTTGCATACCTTCCTATGCTATCAATGTAGTGGAGAGTACGCCCATTAATATTGGCAACATAGGCTGAACTATACTTTCACTGACTTTTGGTTTTCTTGCCTTGTCCACCAATAATTTTGCGTCGTTGGGCCACCATATGGAAATAGAGTTGAGGGAAAACTAAGGGAATAGAAAACGTCGCATAAAATCATCGACGGAATAAATGTTGAGCAACAATCAATTGCGTAAAAAATACATTACATTACAAACTGGATCGCATGCATGCATGTCTTTGACATTTGTAGTGTATGTATACACACTAATATATGATTTTGGTGAAGTCAACTTACTTGGGATGTACACTAGCATGACTCCGATGAGGAAAAAGAAGTAATTAAAGGTGAAATTGAGTGCGTTTGGCATAGTGTAGGACCAAGTGCCACGTACTTTCACAAAGTCCAGGGCATAAAATATGCAAATAAGCTCTCCACTTACGCCAAGTGGGTACAAGAAAATGAATAGCGTGTACCTATGAAGTTTAGAAAACAAATAATAATATTCAAATCATCAAATTAATTTAACGTTGAGGAATTCATCTATTTTTCAGTGGAAGCGAAAATTTTTACCTGAACCATTGAATTAACGTAGGTAATCCAATCAAGTTGAAAAAGTAGTAGCCATATCGAATGATTTCTGTAATAGTCCAAGCTAAAATCAACATGGGGACTCCAATGCAAACTTGAGATGGAGGACTAATCTCCAAAACACACCAGAGAACAAAAACTCGGGAGGCAACTTGAAACATGGTGAGAAAAACACTGGATTTAACTATTCCAGTGGCTGCATGTACAATCTGAAAAACATTTTTTTTCATTCAAGCAAATTAAAAAGAATTATACTAAATATTTTACAATGACTAATATTTATGAAAGAAATTACCTCTAAAATAGCAGCAGTTTGAAAAATTTTCAACGGGAGTTCAACACTGAGCCAAATCTTTGAAAACTCAGAGCGACTTTGAACAGCCAAATATAACACGTAAGCCCATCCCAGGCATAAGGCCAGGTTGTATGCAATTAGATAGCCCCGAACCAACATTTTGAGTTGTGATGCGTTTATTGTATATAGATAATCAATAATCAATCTAAATGATTTCCACTCTCCTCAGTGTCTTGCAAAAAAATGGACCACTTGGATTTTTCAGGCGGTATTAGCTTTGGCCCAGAGTTGATTGCTGCCTTTTCCAATCTTGCAGAAAATCCTAAATTTTCTTCAGGCTCTAAATCCTCACTCCTTTCCTCAGAAAGAACACGACTACTTTGGGTCTCGTCTGCTTTACCTCTGATTTGATTCAACTGCTGAACAACTTTTCTACAGTCTGGAGCTGTACCTTTAGCAAACACCTATTAGAGTTAAAGAAACAAGCATGCCATGAGTCCATGGGAAATTATCAAGCGTATTTCATGGGAATTATAGCAGGAAGGACGAACATAAAATAAAGAAACTGCTCCTGTACATGCGAGAATAAAAATGTACAACTGGGGTAAAGCATTCAAACCGGTATGTCCACGGAATACATACCAAAAGTGACGTGGCAAAGAACTTAAATTAATTATTATATTCAAAATTCACTTACTTGTTGAACACTCTGCCTTGTGGAGCAAATTTTACAGACCCACTTCGGAGATTTTTTCACTTGATGGACCTACATAAAAAGTTTACAACTATTACACAATTATGCAATATTACTTTACTCGCCAGTTCCAGCACTTCTGTCGTTTCAGTCCAAAGATGAGGAACAAGTGTGAATTCAATGGAACGAATACAACACACACTTGATATAATAAACAGCGTGATACACAGACAGCCACATATATAACTTCCCTTGAGTTGTTAAAACGCTCGGCTCTCAGCAGTCTTGCATTCCATCATGAATTCAACTTTTTCTGCCTTTAGGCTAGCAGTACGTGCAATTACCCTTCTATTCGTAGTAAGTAGTAAGATGTCTTTTTATCCAGATAACAAACTGTTTGCTGCTACTTAAATGTTCAGAATATGTGAAAGGAATACGGGGAAGACCATGGTAGGAATGAAAGATACTTTGATTATCATATCATCCGATAAATATTTTGTGCATAAACCTATTACTGACATCAAAACATAACGTTCAATGGTCGGATTTATAAGATGGTTGATTTGAGAGTTAGCTAAAAAGATTTACTAGAAACATTATAAACTCATTCTTTCTTATCAAAGCTGCTTATTTCAATACAAGCCGGATGCTTGTGGTTTGTTCTACTCTAATACACACCAACCAACATGTAATAATCTACCTAAAAACTAAATGACAAAAAAGTTATTAAAGCGTAAATCACTGTGAGATTCTCATACCTGAAATGTTCTACATGTGACACAGCGAATAGCTTGAAAAGTTACAACTTGGGACATTCTGAAACTATAATAAAACGCAAATAAACAATAAATTACCAAAAATTGTTTACAAATTATTTACAAACGGTACAAACAAACAACACATGATACAAAAACAATAGAAATGAAACGAAATTGTAGGGAGTAATAGCTATGTATACATATAGCATTCTTTATAAAGAAATGTGCCAGCTCAAGAGAAGAACAACCACAGACTCAGTTGGTGCATTATATTATCATTAACAGCAAACGGGGGTAAGTTGAAACATACAAAATGTTTCTCGCATAAAATTGAATATAATGATCCAGATCCATAACCAATAGAGCACTTTTCCATTCCTGCGTAATTTGCAGCGAAAGCAAGTTTTGTGAATCGTTTTATGCCCAAACGCAAAAACTTTCACGGTAACAAAAGTGTGCGAAAGTGTGAATGGACGTCAACAAACGAAAAACATAACTCAAGCTATCTATGTATATCTACCTGATCTACCATCTACCTTTAAAAATGCTCAAGATCATATCTTTTAAGGTAAACAATTGGATGCCCAAAATCAATAGTTCTACGAAATTGACATAGTAAATCAGTAAATGCTTTATTAGCCCGAGATAGAGGGCTTATGGGATCGTCGTGTCTGTCCGTCCCGCTTTTTTGTTAGCACGATTGCGGTCGAACGCATTGACCGATTGTCACCAAATTTTGCACACGTGTGTCTTTAGTGAATGTCACGAACCCTGTTGAATTGCAGCGATATTGGACAATGCCTAAGGGATATACCGTGACCATGGAAATTAAGATATTTGAAGGCAATATGCTATCGTCTTGAAATTGAGCACAGAAACTATTTTTTACAATTTAACAAGCTATAGTGAAATTCAGTTATGTAGGACTACACTTAAATGTCACACCGTGGTCATGGAGTTTAGAATTTTCGAAAAATTTAACGAATTGCTCAAAAATGCAGCGAAAATTTACTGAAACATTGCTAAATCAATTATTCAAATAAGAATTCGGATGTGCTTGATCATCACTATTACTTAGGTAGTGCCGGGGCCATGGAAATTAGGATTTTGAAATCAATTAATTTATTTCTGGACACGATTGCGGTCTAACGCATGAACCGATCGTCACCAAATTTTGCACACTTGTGTCTTTGGTAAATGTCACGAAACCTTTTAAAATGAAGCGATATCGGACAATGCCTAAGTGATGTACCATGACCATGGAAATTAAGATATTTGAAGGCAATATGCGATCGTCTTGAAATTGAGCACAGAAACTAGTTTTTACAATTCAACAAGCTATATAGTGAAATTCAGTTATGTAGGACTCCACTTAAAGGTTGGACGGTAGTCATGGAGTTAGAGATTTTTTTTACAATTGAATAAATACCTTACAGAAACCCAGCAAAAATTTACTGTTACACATGACTGTTCCATACTTCATAGAAACAAACTTAACAACTCTAGACAGCTTAAAGGAGAAAATCGGTGTCAATAATTTGAATAAATTTTATATTATCAATTGAATTTTTGCTGTGAATGAAACTTTTTGTTGATTTGACTGAAATTGAAAAATTTTCGAAATCCAAGGGATGTAAAATTTTAGCAACGAATTGAAATTCAAAGTTTTTACCTATAGTCAATAGGTTATTTACGCTAATGTAATTTAAAAGCCAAAATACTGAAGTTCCCACATAAATCCATTTTCAGTGTTTTCACACATCATTTGTCAGGTTATGAAAAAGACGAAGTAAAAAAATTTTTTGAAATCGAAGCGCTGGAAAACTTTTAGCAACGAATTGAAATTCAGTGTTTTACCCATAGTTAATAGTCTGTTTTCACTAAGGTAAATTTGAAATCCGAAATACTCAAGTTGCCACTTAAATCCATTTCCAAGTTTTTCACACATAATTTGTCATGTTATGAGAAAGACTAAGCAAGAGAAAGTTTTGAAATATAAGCGCTGGAAAACTTTAAGCAATAAATTGAAATTCAGTGTTTCACCCATAGTTAATAGTCTGTTTTCACTAAGGTAAATTTGAAATCCGAAATACTCAAGTTCCCACCTGAATCCATTTCCAATTTTTTCACACATAATTTGTCATGTTATGAGAAAGACTAAGCAAAAGAAGTTTTTGAAATCCAAGCGCTGGAAAACTTTTGGCAATGAATTGAAATTCAGTGTTTTACCCATAGTTAATAGGTTGTTTTCACAGAGGTAAATTTGAAATCCGAAATACTCAAATTCCCACTTAAGTCCATTTCAAATTTTTTCACACATAATTTTTCATGTTATGAGAAAGACTGAGCAAAAGAAATTTTTGAAATCTAAGCGCTGGAAAAGTTTTGGCACTAAATAGAAATTCAAAGTTTTTACCTACAGTTAATGAGCTAAGCTAGTTACACTTAGGTAATTTTGAAAGCCAAAAGACTGAAGTTCTCACTTAATTCGAATTCTAACTTTTTGACACATAAATTCTCCTGTTGCAAAGAAGACTAAGCAAAAAAAAAATTTGAAATCCAAGCGCTGAAAAACTTTAGCAAGTCTCATTTCATTTTTTCTGCGTTTGTGTCTCTATCTCGGGCTCTGCCAAGTTGTACCAGAAGTTTTATGTCTTGCAATGAATGAACAGGGGTCATGAAGAATGCGTGCTTCGCAATTCGGCAAATTGAGTGTCACTTCAGTAATGCTGCATGCTAACTGACCAGAAACATAATGAATGAAAGGCTCAATCTGCTTGCCCCGCTCACAGGTTTTCTGCAACATTTTCTGATTTACTCTTGTCTTTGTTGGACAGGTTCATGGATTTTCCGCACTTACACAAACTAAAATGTAACTCATTTGCATACATCTTGCTTTATCATGCATCCTTATATCTATTCAAACTACATACAGCAATAATAAAGATGTCACATGATATCTTTTTGTGCTGGTTCTGTTCTGTTCGTCATACGAAGCGAAGTAAAGTTTGGAATACGAAAACATACGAACGTACCTCAAGCCTCAGACTCAGATAATTTTGGATTGAGTAAAATGTTTAACATCCTTATCTTCCGTACAATGTTTTAAATATTATCTCTAAGATCTTCTTCACCTTCAAGCACAAAAAAATCATGTTTCATAATCATAACCTTGTTTTGATTCGTAAAACAGCGACAGCACATTCAGACTTGAAATTTTCTGATTTAAACTAGCAAGAAACGTTCCCGCCAATAATCCTTTGGTAGGTGTTGCGGCTCTTGCCTGAAAATCTCTCCACGTGAGTGATGTTACACAGGATTGTTTTTGTATTTTAACGTTTTAGTTAAAAAATTAAATTTTTCGTCCTTTGAATGATTAGTGTCATCCTGTTTGAATTTTTCTGTATTCCATGGTCTTTGAATAACTTAACATGAAGGTAAAAGTGTTGAGCCGGAATCCGGAGAAATATCTTCGGGAAACAAAGTTCGATATAGAAAAAATTCCTAGAAATTACGATCCAAAATTACATCCATTCCAAGACACCAGAGAATACGTCCGAGCATTAAATGCTGTCAAATTGGAACGAGTATTTGCCAAGCCATTTTTGGGATCCTTGGATGGACATGGGGACGTTATTTCTTGCTTGGGAAAACATCCTGAGCAGCTTTCCTGGCTGTATTCTGGAGCAGCTGATGGCATTGTAAGATACCATAGCTCATAATTTAGTCGGCAGATTTACCATTTTTAGATGAGATATTTTTTTATTTTTTTTATTTCACCATCAATTACCGGAAGAAAATTGTTGAACTGTAAATTTTTAAAACTCAACATCACACCTTGTTTCCCTTCTTCAATTATGTAGAAAGTACAGTCGATAATATTCAAATTAAAAAAATATTGTTGTTTTGTTTAGATCAAGCAATGGAATGTACCATTAAGAAAATGTGTACGAACTGTACAAGCACACGAAGGATATGTGAGAGATATGACATTCGATGCATCTGGGGAGTCATTCATATCAATAGGAGATGACCGAAATATCAGATTCTGGAAATCCTGTCCATCAGCAGCTGAGGCTACCAGTTATATCCCCGGGGAAGAAACAGATGATACTGAAACTGAAGGAATAACTACGCCAAAGCACACAATTATTACAAAAGTAAAATTAATGGGTTTACTACTGTTAACCAACTAACTATTATTACTGATACAGGAAGATGTCTGCTCTGTATTGTGTTCCCTTTTTCTCACAAAGATCTAACTTTAAACAAGCGTTTCTGTTTTCTACTGTTTAGTACATTTTAAATGGAGTATCCCATCATGCGAATAAACCAATGTATGCAACCTGTGGGGATGCTTGTATGCTGTGGGAAGAAGAACGTAATGATCCTGTAAATAGATTGGAATGGGGTGTCGACTCGCTAGGATCTGTTCGTTTTAATTTGTCACAGACTAATGTGTTGGGTAAGTTCAACTAAGATTTTCCCAAATAACTATTAAAATATTTTTTTAAATGCAAGTATTTTTTATTTTTCATCACAGGAGCTTGTGCTAGTGATAGAAGCGTCATCTTGTATGACATTAGAGGAAGAGCTCCAATAAGAAAAGTAGTGCTTACCATGAAATCAAATGCCATTCGATGGAATCCAATGGAACCATTCGTTTTTGCAGTTGCAAATGAAGACTACAAGTAAGAATAAGAAATGTGTACCACCGATTGATAAAGTGAAAATCAAAATGATTGCTGTGAATTGCTGTGAATATAGTGTAAATGGAGTCTTGGAGTGTCCAATGTTTTAATTTTGCTTTTACAGCGCTTATGCATTTGACATGCGCCGTCTCAAATTTCCTTTAAGCGTTTACATGGACCACGTTAGTGCTGTAATTGATCTTGACTACAGCCCAACAGGGAAAGAATTAGTGACAGGCAGTTATGACAAGACGCTTAGGATTTTTGAAACTCATAAGGTAAAATTCTATGTCTACTCAATAATTTTTATGATTTGACTATTTTTTATCTTTATCAATTGTTTCTTTGCTGGAAAAATTTATTATTTTCTTGTTATAATATAGGGTCGATCCAGAGAAGTGTATCACACTCAAAGAATGCAGCGATTAACATCAGTAATATGGACACTAGACAACAAATACGTAATTTCGGGATCAGATGAAATGAATATTCGGCTTTGGAAAGCTAGAGCTTGGGAAAAATTAGGCGTAGTACGTATTATTTGATGTTCCTTAAAAATTTTAGTTTCATTTATGCACCGTCATTCTTACAATCTAAATATGTTTCGTTTATTTTTAGGTAAGAACTAGAGAGCGAGACTCGCTAAATTATGCTGAAGCTCTTAAAGAAAAATATGCTGCCTTCCCTCAAATTAAACGAATTGCTAGACATCGTCAAGTACCTCGTCATGTATACCAAGCAAAGAAGGACTTGACAATTATGAAGGAGTCCAGGAAGCGCAAGTACGTGGCACTAACTTTCTTTTACATGTGCACAATTAAGTCTCTGTGCATTATTATTTCAACACTATTGTCTAACCATCCGAAATTATTTGTGTCGCATACAGGGAGGCAAATCGTCGGTCACATTCAAAACCTGGAGTCGTTCCATTTGTTCCAGAGCGTACCAAAAGTATCGTTGCAGAACACGAATAATGTTTTCATTACTTACTTTTTTAAAACCTCAATCCTGATATACTTCCTGGGCTGCATATCTCTTTATACCCAATAAAATCATAATTTATCAAAACATCAAACATCTGGCTGTCATCTTCACTTCATTACTAAATAGATCAAATACGTCATTTCTGTCTCGTCTCTCCTCATAATGTCATAAGTCCATCTAGCTAATTGAGTTAGTCGTTTGATAGACTTGCAAAACACTAACTAAGTACGTTACTACTATACTATTTACGTTCACTTTTCTATGGGGAACTAGGAGCTACGTGACGAAGTATACGTGAGTTCGTTAAATGGTTATGCACGCGTCTACCATGAAGTAATACGCACCAACAAAATATCTACCCAATATCCTTCAAGCTGTGTTGTTATTCCTACTCACTCAATTGTTTGGCTGCATAGCCTTCGAGTTTATTTTGCTCCTTAAGATGCCTTCATTACGTACGTATGATCTTCACATGCTCAGCTTCCTGGATATTTGTTGTGTGCTTAAGATATAAAAAGGGACATTTCTCTTCCTCACCACCCATTAGCACTTTAAAATGCATATTCAATTGCGTCACGTAATACTAGAGACGGCGGACCAATGGATATGACCTCAAAACGGTACATAATATGCACATGCAGCATGACATAATAGTATGCATGCACCCATGGGATGAGAATGAAAAGTGAGTACGTGAGCAATTGCAGCAGTCATTCCCCTTGTTTGTTTTTTATCATTGTTGCTGAACGCCAGTCTTTGTCCAATTATTGGCTGTGGACCAAATATAAAGAGAGGCTGCAGCCAGCAGTATTATTATTATTTATTGAGTTGTCATTCAGACCGCAACAAGCTGGTGTTAAAAGCAGAGCTACTAACTAACGTATAGTGTACCAAATCAAAGAATTCAGAATTCTCAGTTAACTTGCACTTTTTATTTGAAAACAATATTTTTTATGTGTGCTTTATGGTACACTAACTATGACGAAACTTTAAAAAAAGTTGAAATTGTTGACGTTTGGTTGAGTTTAAGTGAGGAATAGGGAAAGCAGTGGAAAAATTTTCGCGGAAGATTCAAGGGAAAGCTACAATAATAAATTATCATTTGCTTGAAAGACTTGGAAGCCAAGTCCTACTATGTTGAGTAACTTTCACTGCGAAGTTGTCTTTAATAATCGTTGAGTTCATTTTAAAAAAACTTTCACGTGCTGTCGAGTGGAATCAATAAGGATTTTCTCCAAAAGTGAAAATTAATATCCTATCGTA
>Ga0210040_10004085_pt1 | contig 19295 bp, 16 predicted proteins | sample CryGeyCG12114_NA_FD_185462 | JGI IMG/M metagenome (GOLD analysis project Ga0210040, IMG submission 185462) | Groundwater microbial communities from aquifer - Crystal Geyser CG19_WC_8/21/14_NA (SPAdes) (version 2) | ecosystem: Environmental > Aquatic > Deep subsurface > Groundwater | place: USA...
GTCGCGGGCCGCTGTCGACCGAACGAGGAGCGATCGTGTCCCTGCCACCCCTGGTGGAGCCCGCCGCCGACCTGTCCATCGACGAGGTCCGCCGCTACAGCCGCCACCTGATCATCCCCGACGTGGGGATGGACGGGCAGAAGCGGCTGAAGAACGCCAAGGTGCTCGCCGTCGGCGCCGGAGGCCTCGGCTCCCCGGTGCTCATGTACCTGGCCGCGGCCGGTGTGGGCACCCTCGGCATCGTCGAGTTCGACACCGTCGACGAGTCCAACCTGCAGCGCCAGATCATCCACGGGCAGTCCGACGTCGGCCGGTCCAAGGCCCAGAGCGCGCGCGACTCCATCAAGGAGATCAACCCGCTCATCGACGTCCGGCTGCACGAGACGCGGCTGGACAACGACAACGTGATGGAGATCTTCAGCCAGTACGACCTCATCGTCGACGGCACGGACAACTTCGCCACGCGCTACCTGGTCAACGACGCCTGCGTGCTGCTGAACAAGCCCTACGTGTGGGGCTCGATCTACCGCTTCGACGGCCAGGTCTCGGTGTTCTGGAACGACCACGGGCCGAACTACCGCGACCTCTACCCGGTCCCGCCGCCGCCCGGCATGGTGCCCAGCTGCGCCGAGGGCGGCGTGCTCGGCGTCCTCTGCGCGACCGTGGGCGCCATCCAGGCCACCGAGGCGGTCAAGCTGATCACCGGCATCGGCGACACGCTGCTGGGCCGGCTCATGGTCTACGACGCCCTGGAGATGACCTTCCGCGAGATCAAGGTCCGCAAGGACCCCGAGGGCGAGCCGATCACCGGCCTGATCGACTACGACAACTTCTGCGGCGTCGTCTCGGTCGAGGCGCAGGAGGCGGCGGCCGGTTCGACCATCACCGTCGACGAGCTCAAGGACATGATGGACGCCGGCAAGGACTTCGAGCTGATCGACGTCCGCGAGCCCAACGAGTACGAGATCGTCTCGATCCCGGGCGCGAAGCTGATCCCCAAGGACGAGATCCTCTCCGGCCGGGCGCTGGCGCAGCTGCCGCAGGACAAGCCGATCGTGCTGCACTGCAAGACGGGTGTCCGGTCCGCCGAGGCGCTGGCCGCGATCAAGGCGGCCGGCTTCAAGGACGCCGTCCACGTGCAGGGTGGCGTGACCTCCTGGGCCACCCGCATCGACAAGACGCTGCCCACCTACTGACGAAGGACCCCCTCGCCCCCGACCCTCGCTCCGCTCGGGCCGGGACCCTGCGAGGGGGCCGGACGGCCCGGTCCACCCCTGCGGGGGTGACCGGGCCGTCGTCGTACCTGCCGACGGCGGGGCGAGGCGGCACCGGACGGGCATGTCGGGTTCCCGGGATGTTCACTGGAGGCATGTCTACTGGCGGCATGGACCGGTACTCGCCCGTCGAGCTGCTCGAACTCTTCCAGCGTGCGCAGGCGCTGTTCACCGACCGCGTGGACGCCGTCGACCCCGATCAGTGGGAGGACGAGGCGCTGCCCGGCTGGACGGTCGCCGACCTCGTGGCCCACCTGGTGGGCGAGCACCTCTGGGCGCCGCCGCTGCTGGCCGGCGAGGCCTCCGACGAGGTGCAGGTCCCCGACGACACCGCGACGCTGCTCGGCGACGACCCCTTCACGGGTTGGGAGACCGCCGCGGACGGCTCGCTGGCGGCCTTCGCCGAGGACGACGCCCTGATGCGCACCGTGCACCTGCAGCGCGGCCCCACCCCGGCGACGCAGTACATCCTCGAGATGACGTCCGACCTCACCGTGCACTCCTGGGACCTCGCGCGGGCCACCGGCGGGGACCCGGAGCTGGACCGCGAGCTCGTGACCGCCGCGCTGGTCCTGGCCGACCAGCTGCCCGACGACGGCGTCCCCGGCTTCTTCGACCCGCCGCTGGCCGTGCCGCCGGGGGCGAGCGCCCAGACCCGGCTGCTGGCCCGGTTCGGGCGCAAGGAGGACTAGCGCGGAGGACCGGGCCGACGGGCCACCATGGGCACGTGACCGGTCCCGCGCTCGACGTCGACGAGGCCATCTTCGACGTGGTGGAGCAGATCCCGCCGGGGCGGGTGAGCAGCTACGGCGCGATCGGCCGGCTCGTCGGCGTGGGCCCGCGCCGGGTGGCCCGCGCGTTGAGCTCCGGCGGGGGAGCGGTGCCCTGGTACCGCGTCCTGCGCGCGGACGGCACGGCGGCGGAGGCGGTGCGGGCCCGGCAGCTCGAGCTGCTGGCGACCGAGGGCGTGCCGGTGCGCAACGGCCGGGTGGACCTCGCCGCCGTCGGCTGGCCCGACCGCGACACGGACGTCGTCCCCAGGGATGACGCCGGATCGAGCAGGATCGACCACCGGGACGACGCGGGAAAGGGGTCCCGGACGATCGGATGAGGGGGTGCCGAACCTGACCCAGCAACGATCCGCGTCCGCCGCCCGACCCACCCGGCCGGCCCCCCTGCTGCGGCGCGCCCGCCGGCTGCTGGTCGCCCTGGCCGTGGTCGCCCTGCTCGCGCTGGGCGCAGCCTGGGTCGCCACCCCCGGGGTCGGCGACGCCCGCGAGCGCGTGGACGCCCGGCTGGCCGCCTACGCCGGCACGGCCCTGGGCGAGGAGATCCCCCCGAGGATCGCCGCCGCCCTGCTGGCCACCGAGGACAGCCACTTCGCCGACCACATCGGCATCGACTGGCGCGGTGCGCTCCGGGCGCCCCTCGGCCTGGTCAGCGGCGCCGACCGCGGTGGCTCCACGCTGCACCAGCAGCTGGCCCGGGTCGTCTACGAGGACGGCGCCATCGATCCGCCGGCCAAGGCCCGCGCGGTGGTGCTGGCGGTCAAGCTCGACCGCGCCTGGAGCAACGAGGAGATCCTGCGGATGTACCTCGACGCCGCCTACTTCGGCCACGGCTTCTACGGCGTCGACGCCGCCGCGCGGGGCTACTTCGACGAGGCGCCGGGCGAGCTGGACTGGGCGCAGGCCACGGTGCTCGTCGGTCTCGTGCAGGCGCCCAGCGCCTACGACCCGCTGGTGCACCCCGAGCTCGCGAAGGCCCGGCAGGCGCACGTCCTGGACCGGCTGGTCGACGTCGGCACGCTCGAGCGCCAGGACGCCGACCGGATCGCCGCGGCACCCTGGGGGCTGGCGCAGGGCTGACCCCTCGCCGGCTCGTGGCAGGGTCCACGGGATGAGCCGACCGGGGACGACCAGACCGCTGGACGAGCGGGACGGGCTCCTGCTCCGCGTCGCCACCTGGCTGAACCTGAACTGGAACGGGCCGCGGTTCACCGTCGCCCAGGTGGACGCCGATCCGCACCTCGCCGCGTACTACCGGACGGCCCCCGAGTTCGGCGTCGTGTCGACGGCGGGGGGCGAGCCGACCGGCGTGGTCTGGGTGACCCGGTTCCCGCCTGCATTCCCCGGCTACGGGTTCGTGCGGGACGACGTCCCGGAGCTCAGCGTGTGCGTCCTGCCCGGGTACCGCGGTGCCGGCCTGGGAGCGGAGCTGGTCGGTGCGGTGGTGGCGCAGGCGCGACGCCGGTCCGTGCCGGCGCTGAGCCTCAGCGTCGAGGAGGGCAACCCGGCGCGCCGGCTCTACGAGCGCGTCGGCTTCGTCCCGGTGCCGCCACCCGCGGACCCGGGCACGTTGCTCCTCGAGCTCCGGGATGTCGCGCGCTGACCGGTCGCATGTCGGGCGCGTGTCCGAATACCTCGCGCGAACCATTTTCGGCCATTTCCTATAGCTCGGCGGTGCAATTGCCGATTACCCATTCATGAACAACATCGCGTGCAGTGCCGTGGCCCGGGCCGGGCTCGTCGCGGCGACGGCGTCCCTGGACGACGAGGGCGAGTGGCCGTTGCTGCAGGTCGCCGGCTGGCTGACCACCGCGACGGATCTGATGCTCGAGGCCGGTCAGGTGGAGGCGGCCCTCACGCTGATCTGAGGCACTGTCCCTCCTCGTCCGGGCCGTCCCGGGAACTGTCGGTCCGGCGTGCTTCCATCGAGGGGTGGCACAGGGGGGAGGGGCACCGGTCTACCGGCTGGTGCAGGCCGAGCGGCCACCCGTCGTGGCCCCCCGCCTGGATCCCACGCAGCAGGCCGTCGTCGACCATCCGGCGGGACCGCTGCTCGTCCTGGCCGGCCCCGGCACCGGGAAGACGACGACGATCGTCGAGGCGGTCGCCACCCGCATCGAGGCGGGGGTGGACCCGGAGCAGATCCTCGTCCTGACCTTCAGCCGCAAGGCCGCCGCGGAGCTGCGCACCCGCATCACGAGCCGGGTCGCGCAGACGATCCGCGAGCCGCTGGCGCGCACCCTGCACTCCTACGCCTACGGCGTCCTGCGCCGGGCCGCGCTGCTGCGCGGGGAGGCCCCGCCGCGGCTGCTGACGTCGGCCGAGCAGGACGCCGTCGTCGCCGAGCTGCTGCGCGGCGACGTCGAGGAGGAGGGCGCGGTCCGCTGGCCGGCGGATCTGGCGCCGGCGCTGGGCACCGCGGGCTTCCGCACCGAGCTGCGCGAGCTGCTGCTGCGGGCCACCGAGCGCGGGGTCGCCCCGGAGCGGCTGGCGGCGTGGGGCCGGGAGACCGGCCGCGAGCACTGGGTGCACGCCGCGGCCTTCCAGGAGCAGTACGAGGCGGTCACCGCCTTCTCCACCCTCGGCCGGGGGGACGCCTCCGGCTACGACCCGGCGGAGCTGGTCCGGCAGGCCATCGCCGAGCTCGACGGCGACGCCGAGCTGCTGCGCCAGGAGCGCGAGCGCGCCCGCTGGCTGTTCGTGGACGAGTACCAGGACACCGACCCCGCGCAGGTGGAGCTGCTGGCGCTGCTGGCCGGGCGCGGCGGGAACGTGGTCGCGGTCGGTGACCCCGACCAGTCCATCTACGCCTTCCGCGGGGCGGAGCCGCGCGGCATCACCGAGTTCCCCGACCGGTTCCGGCACACCGACGGCCGGCCCGCGTCCCGCGTCTCGCTGGGGGTCTCCCGCCGGTCGGGTGCGGAACTGCTGCGGATCAGCCGGCAGGTGGCCGAGGGACTGCCCGGCCCGTGGGAGCACCGCCGGCTGACGGCGGGGGAGTCGCCCGACCCCGGCGCGGCCGAGGTGCACGTGTTCGGGTCGGCGGCGATCGAGGCCGTCTACCTCGCCGACCGGCTGCGGCGCGCCCACCTGCTCGACGGCGTGCCGTGGTCGCAGATGGCCGTGATCGTCCGCACCGCCGTCGCCCTAGGCCCGCTGCGGCGCGCCCTGGCATCGGCCGGCGTCCCGGTCGCCGTGTCCTCCGACGACGTGGCGCTGGCCGGCCAGCCGGCCGTCGCCCCGTTCCTGGGGGCGCTCACCGCGCTGCTGCCGCGGCCGGGCACCGGTCCGGCCGACGGCATCCCCACCGGTCTGGACGAGCCGGCCGCCGAGGCGCTGCTGGCCTCGCCCCTGGGCGGCGCCACGGTGCTGGACCTGCGCCGGCTGCGCCGCGCCGTGCGTGTCGCGCTGGCCCGGAAGGGTGTGGACGCCGCCGAGCGGGGCGCCCCGCTGGCGATGGCACTGGAGGACGACGGGCTGCTGGAGGCGCTGCCCGAGCACGTCGCCCGCCCGGCGCTGCGGGTGGCCGCCGTCCTCGGCGCCGGCCGGCTGGCACTGGCCCAGGACGGCACCGCCGAGGACGTGCTGTGGGCGATGTGGCAGAGCAGCGGGCTGGCTGCCACGTGGGCGCGCGCGAGCGCCGCGGGCGGGCCGACCGGCGCGGTCGCGGACCGCGACCTGGACGCCGTCGTCTCCCTGTTCGACGCCGCCGCCGGCTTCGTCGACCGGCTCCCCTCGGCCGACGTCCGCGCCTTCGTGGCCCACCTGTCCGCCCAGGAGCTGCCCAGCGACACCGGCGCCGCCCGCGCGGCGGCGGGTGAGACCGTCCGGCTGCTCACCGCGCACGCGTCCAAGGGCCTGGAGTGGGACCTCGTCTGCGTCGCCGGGGTGCAGGAGGGCGTGTGGCCGAACCTGAGCGAGCGGTCCTCGCTGCTGGGCGCCGAGGTGCTCGTGGAGCGGGCGGCCGGCATCGACGGCGCGGTCGTGGACCGCCGCACCCTGGCGCTGGCCGAGGAGCGCCGGCTGTTCTACGTCGCCGTCACCCGCGCCCGCCGGCGGCTGCTGGTCAGCGCGGTGCAGGGCGCCCTCGACGGCGCCGACGCCGGCGCCACCGCCTCCCGGTTCCTCGACCTGGTCCAGCCGCCGCCGGAGGACGGGCGGCCGCTCACCGAACTGCCCCGCTCCCTGACGCTGCCGGCGCTGGTCGCCGAGCTCCGCCGGGCGGTCACCGATCCGGGCACCGCCGCACCCCGCCGGTCGGCCGCCGCCTCGGTGCTGCGCCGGCTCGCCGACGAGGGCGTGCCGGGTGCGTCGCCCCGGTCGTGGTGGGGGCTGGCCGCGCTCTCCGACGACTCCCCGCTCGTGCCCGGGGAGGACGAGGTGCGCGTCCGCCCCTCGCACATCGAGACCTTCCAGCGCTGCCCGCTGCGCTGGGTGCTGGGCGCGGTGGGGGCCGAGGCCTCGCCCGACTCCACCCGCACGGTGGGCACGGCGGTGCACGCCGTGGCCCAGCAGGTCGCCGAGGGACTGCCGCCGGCAGACGCGCCCGCGGCCCTGGACGGCGAGCTCGACCAGCTCGACCTGGGCCCCGGCTGGGCCGACCAGCGCCAGCGCCAGGCGGCGCAGGACATGCTGGACCGCTTCCTGCGCTGGCACGCGGCCAACGACCGCGAGCTGGTGGGTGTCGAGGAGAACTTCGACGTCGTCCTCGGGCGGGCCCGGCTGCGCGGTCAGGTCGACCGGCTCGAACGCGACGCCGACGGCCGCCTCGTCGTGGTCGACCTCAAGACGGGCAAGACGGTTCCGAAGAACACCGAGGAGCACGGCCAGCTCGCCGCCTACCAGGTGGCGGTGGCCGCCGGTGGCTTCGGCGACCACGGCGCGGCGCCCGGTGGCGCGGCGCTGCTGCAGGTCGGCAGCGGAGCCAAGGCCAAGGAGCAGCACCAGCAGCCGCTGCCCGCCGACGTCCCGGTGGCCACCACCTGGGCGGGCGAGCTCATCACCGAGGTCGGCGAGGGCATGGGCGCGGCCACCTTCGAGGTGCGCACCGGCAGCCACTGCTCCCGCTGCCCGGCCCGGCGCAGCTGCCCCATGCACGAGCGCGGCCGGCAGGTGACGAGTTGAACCCCGTTCCCCGTTCCCGGGCCCGTTCCGGGTTCCCTCGCGAGCGTGCGAGCGGAGGGGAGGACGGGGTCCTCCAGCAGCTGTCCTTCGACGACCTGCTCACCGAGGCGGCCCAGGGCCCGTCCGCGCCCCGGCGGCTGCTCACCCCGGCCGAGGTCGCCGCCCGGTGCGGTCTGTCCTACGCCCCGTCGCCGGAGCAGGCCCGCGTCGTCGAGGCTCCCGCCGACCGGCCGCTCGTGGTGGTCGCCGGCGCGGGCTCCGGGAAGACCGAGACGATGGCCGCCCGGGTCTCCTGGCTGGTGGCCAACCAGATCGTCGCGCCCGAGGAGATCCTCGGGCTGACCTTCACCCGCAAGGCGGCCGGCGAGCTCAACGAGCGGGTCCACCTGCGGCTCGGCGCCCTGGCCCGCCACCCCGACACCGAGCCCGAGCTGCGCGAGCGGCTCGCCGTCGCCCAACCGACCGTCTCCACCTACCACGGCTACGCCGCCGCGCTGGTCGCCGAGCACGGCCTGCGGATCGGTGTGGAGCCCGGAGCCGGAGTGCTCGGCCCCGCGATGTGCTGGGGCCAGGCGGCCACCGTGGTGTCGGCGTGGACCGGCGACATGAGCGACGTCCCGCTCACCCCGCTCACCACGGTCGAGGACGTGCTCGCCCTGGCCGCCGAGATGGGGGAGCACGACGTCAGCCCGGCGGCTCTGCGCGCCTGGACGGAAAGGCTGGAGTCGCGGATCGCCGGCTACGCGGACGCGCCCAAGAAGCGCGGTCCCTACGCGGCGGTGAACGAGATGCTGGTCCGGCAGCGGGCGCGGGTGGCGCTGCTCCCGCTGGTCGAGGCGTTCGAGGCACGCAAGCGGGCCATGGGGTCCATCGACTACGCCGACCAGGTGGCGCACGCCGCGCGCATCGCGGTGACCGCGCCCGAGGTCGGCCGCCGCGAGCGGGCCCGCTGGAAGGTCGTGCTGCTCGACGAGTACCAGGACACCAGCGTCGGGCAGCTGCGGATGCTGGAGGCGCTGTTCGGTGGCAGCACCGGCCACGCGGTGCTCGCCGTCGGCGACCCCCGGCAGTCGATCTACGGCTGGCGGGGCGCCTCGGCCGGCACCATCGAGCGCTTCGACCGCACCTTCCCCGGACGCGGCGCGACGCGCGCCCAGCGGCTCACCCTGGCCACGAGCTGGCGCAACGACGAGAGCGTGCTGGCCGTGGCCAACGCCGTGTCCGCGATGCTGCCGCCCCCCGAGCACCCGCTGCCCGATCTCGCGCCGGCACCCACGGCCGGCCGCGGTGCGGTCACCGTCGGCCTCTACGCCACGATCGCCGACGAGACCGCCGCCCTGGCCGACCGGCTGGCGCAGTGCTGGCAGAACGAGGACCCGCTGGTCGCGCGGCAGGACGGGAAGCGCCCGACGGTGGCCGTGCTGGCCCGCACCCGTAAGCAGCTGCCCGGCATCGCCGCCGCGCTGCGCGAGCGCGGCCTGCCGGTCGAGGTCGTGGGGCTGGGCGGGCTGCTCGAGGTCCCCGAGGTGTCCGACGTCGTCGCCACCCTCACCGTGCTGGTCGACCCGACGGCGGGCGACGCGCTCGGCCGGCTGCTCACCGGCGCCCGCTGGCGCATCGGCCCGCGCGATCTCGCCGCGCTGGAGGCCCGCGCCCGTGCGCTCGTCTTCTCGCGCCGTCCGCCGCGCCCCACCGACGAGGGCGCCGCACCGGTCGCCGAGGCCCCGGCGGAGCGCGGCAGCATCGTCGAGGCGTTGGACGACCTCGGCGATCCCGCCGGCTACTCACCCGACGGTCACCGCCGGCTGCGCCGCCTGGGTGCGGAGCTGGCCCACCTGCGCAACCGGCTGGGCGAGTCGCTGCCCGACCTGGTCGACGAGGTCTCCCGCACCCTGGGACTGGAGACCGAGCTGGCCAGCGCGCCCGACGCCAGCCCCGCCGGCGCCCGCGCCCACCTCGACGCGCTGCACGGCGTCGCCGCGGAGTTCACCGAGCTGGCCGAGCTGCCCTCGCTGCCGGCGTTCCTCGGCTACCTGCGCGACGCCGAGGAGCGCGAGCGCGGCCTGGAACCGGGTGAGGTGGCGGTCAACCCCGAGGCGGTGCAGCTGCTCACCGGGCACTCGGCCAAGGGCCTGGAGTGGGACGTCGTCGCCGTGCCGGGGATGACCGTCGACCAGTTCCCCGCACGCAGCAACGCCAGCGACTCCTGGATCAAGGACCCCGGCGCCGTGCCCGCCGAGCTGCGGCTCACCGACCGCGCCGAGCTTCCCGCGCTGAAGCTGCCGGTGCCCGGCTCGGGCGACCAGGCCGCCGTGCGCGACGCCCTCGAGCAGTACGTGCAGGACTGGAAGGACTTCGGGCAGGACGAGGAGATCCGCCTCGGCTACGTCGCGGTCACCCGCGCCCGGCACCTGCTGCTGTGCTCGGGCAGCTGGTGGCGCGACGGCGTCAAGCCGTGCGGGCCGTCGGTGCTGCTGCACACCGCCCGGCAGGCGTGCGAGGACGGCGCCGGCGAGGTCGTGCACTGGGCGCCCGCCCCGGACGACGACGCCACCAACCCCGCACTGGAGGAGTGGCCGATCGGGACGTGGCCGGCCGACCCGCTCTCCGCCCGCCGGCGCCGAACGCTGCGCGCCGCCGCCGAGCTGGTGGAGTCCGCGGCACCGCACCCGCTGGACGCCGAGCTGTCCCTGGGCGACGACGACCCGCTGATCGCCTCCTGGGTGCGCGACGCCGACCTGCTGCTGCGCGAGCGTGCCCGGCACGCCGGCCCGACGGTCGACGTGCCGCTGCCCTCGCACCTGTCGGTCTCCGCCCTGGTCACCCTGCGCCGCGACCCCGCCGAGCTGGCCCGCCGGTTGCGCCGGCCGATGCCCGCCGCACCCGCACCGCAGGCCCGCCGGGGCACCGCCTTCCACACCTGGCTGGAGGAGCGGTTCGGGGCCGCCCGGCTGGTCGACCTCGACGAGCTGCCCGGGTCCGGTGACGAGTTCGCCGCCCCCGACGCCCAGCTGGAGCGCCTGCAGGCGGCATTCCTCGAGAGCGGGTGGGCCGACCGCCAGCCGCTCGAGGTCGAGGTGCCCTTCGAGACGCCGCTGGGCCCGCTGACGCTGCGCGGCCGCATCGACGCGGTCTTCCTGCGCGAGGACGGCGGTTACGAGGTCATCGACTGGAAGACCGGTCCGCCACCGAAGGGTGCAGAGCTCGCCGCGGCCGGCGTCCAGCTGGCCGCCTACCGGCTCGGCTGGTCGCGGCTCACCGGCCTCCCGGTGGAGCAGGTCAGCGCCGGTTTCCACCACGTCGCCGACGGGCTCACCGTCCGCCCGGTCGACCTGCTGGCTGAGCAGGCGCTCCTCGACCTGGTGACCGGCGCCGGCACCTGAGCCCGGAAAGCGGTTGACCGGCCCGGGACAGTGGGCCCGTGCCGACCTCCGTCCGCCCGCTCGCCGAGTCCGACATCGCCCCCGTCGTCGACCTGTCGCTGCGGGCGTGGGCGCCGGTCTTCGACTCCTTCCGGCAGGTGCTGGGTGACGGCGTCTACCGGCACCTCTTCCCCGACTGGAGTGCGCACCAGGCGGCGGCGGTGGAGCGCGTCTGCCGGGACGAGGTCATGCACACGTGGGTCGCCGACGACGGGGGCCGCCCGGTCGGCTTCGTCTCCGTGGTCCACCACGACTCGACGCACGACGAGCCGGACAGCAGCGAGATCGAGATGATCGCGGTCGACCCCGCGTACCAGCGGCGCGGCATCGCCGCGGACCTCATCGCCCACGCGACGGACCGCATGCGCGAGCACGGCGCACAGCTGGCCGTCATCGGCACCGGCGGCGACCCCGGCCACGCACCCGCCAGGGCCGCCTACGAGCAGGCCGGCTTCACGCCGCTGCCGCTGGTCCGCTACTACAAGTTGCTCTGACCGACCTGCGCCGACCGGTCAGCTGGAGGCGACGCGGTCCAGGATCGCGGCAGCCAGCTGCTCCGGTGCCTGCTCCGGGATCCAGTGCGTGACGCCCGGCAGCGCGACGAACCGGTAGTCGTCGGTGACGAACTGCTCGCACGCCTCGGCGGCGGTCCGGCCGATGGCGACGTCGGCATCGCTCCACACGTAGGTCGTCGGCACCTCGACCTTGTCCACGCGGGCGTCGGAGCTCATCGCCCGGTACCAGTTGAGCGCCGCGGTCAGCGCCCCCGGCGCGGACAGCACGGCCACGTACTCGTCGACCGCCTCGGGTGAGATGCCGCTGTTCTCGACGTCGTACATCCGGCGCAACCGGCGCGCGTCGTCGGCGAGCAGCACCTCCTCGGCCTTCCCCTCCTGCCAGAACAGCCGGATGTAGGCCGAGCGCTCCTTCTGCTCCGGATCGACGCGGAAGGCAGCCGTGTAGGCCGCCGGGTGCGGCACCGACACCGCCGTCAGCGACCGGACGCGGTCGGAGTGCCAGCCGGCCAGCGTCCATGCGACGTTGGCGCCCCAGTCGTGCCCGACGACGTCGACGACCGGGATCTCCAGCGCGGTCATCAGGTCAGCGGTCACCTGCGCCAGGCTCTGCACGGCGTAGGAGTCCACGTCGCCCGGACGCGCACCGGGGGAGTAGCCCAGCTGGTCGGGCGCGTAGGTGCGCAGCCCCGCCTGGGTGAGCAGCGGGGTCACCGCCGCCCAGCACGCCGACGTCTGCGGGAAGCCGTGCAGCAGCAGCACCGGGCGCCCGTCCTCCGGTCCGTCGACGCGGACGTCGAAGGTGAGGTCGCCGACGTCGGTGCGCAGCAGTTCTCCGGCCATGCCCCGGACGCTAGCCGGGAGAACGGGTCGCTGCGCGCGGCACTACCGTCGGCAGCCGTGACAAGCAGTCCGGAACGCGAGTTCGTCTCCGCCTCCATCGACGACCTGCACGCCGACCTCGACGCGTGGCTGCGCATCCCGTCGATCTCGGCCGACCCCGCGCACGCCGCCGACGTCGCGGCCAGCGCCGAGTGGCTGGCCGAGGCGCTGCGCCGCACCGGCTTCCCGACCGTGGAGATCTGGCCGACCCCCGGCGCCCCCGCCGTCTACGCGGAGTGGCCCAGCGCCGACCCGGACGCCCCGGTCGCGCTGGTCTACGGGCACCACGACGTCCAGCCGGTGGACCCACCCGAGCTGTGGGAGCACCCGCCCTTCGAGCCCACGCGCGTCGACGGACCCGACGGCCCCGAGCTGCACGGCCGCGGCGCCAGCGACGACAAGGGCGTCCTGATCGTCCACCTCCTCGGGCTGCGGGCGCACCTCGCGGCCACCGGTCGCGACACCCCCGCCGTCACGGTCAAGCTGCTGGTCGAGGGCGAGGAGGAATCCGGCTCGCCGCACTTCGCCGCGTTGCTGCGCGAGCGACGCGCCCGCCTCGACTGCGACGTCGTCGTGGTCAGCGACACCGGCATGGCAGCGCCCGACGTGCCCAGCGCGGTCACCGCGATGCGCGGGCTGGCCGACGCCGAGATCACCCTGCGCGGGCCCGCCGTCGACCTGCACTCCGGCTCGTTCGGCGGCGCCGTCCCCAACCCGCTGCACGCCCTGGCGGAACTGCTCGCCACCCTGCACGACGACCAGGGCCGGGTCACCCTCCCCGGGTTCTACGACGCGGTACGCCCGCTGTCCGACCGCGAGCGCGACCTCATGGGCCGGGTGCCGTTCGACGAGCAGGCCTGGCTGGCCGGCCCCGCGGCCTCCCGCACGACCTACGGCGAGGCCGGCTTCAGCACGCTGGAGCGCACCGGTGCGCGGCCCACCGCCGAGGTGAACGGCATGTGGGGCGGCTACACCGGCCCCGGGCACAAGACGATCATCCCGGCCGAGGCGCACGCCAAGATCACCTTCCGGCTCGTGTCCGACCAGCGTCCGGAGCAGATCGGCCCCATGGTCCAGGCGTGGGTCGACGCCAACCTTCCCGAGGGCATCGTGGCGGAGGTGCACGCCCCGCCCGGTGGCGTCGCCCCCTGCGCCAGCGACCTGGACTCCCCGGCCATGGAAGCGCTGCTGCGCGCCATCGGGCAGGCGTTCGACACCGCGGCCGAGGACGTGCTGCTCACCCGCGAGGGCGGCAGCGGCCCGGAGGCCGACCTGGCCGGCGAGCTGGGGGCGCCCCTGGTCTTCCTGGGCGTCGGACTGCCGACCGACCGCATCCACTCGCCCAACGAGCGGGTGCTCCTGCGCATGCTCGAGCGCGGCGCCGAGGCCGCCGCGCACCTGTGGCGGGAGCTCGCGACGCTGCCGCGCGGCTAGCGCCGGCCGCTGACGACCGTCGCTCCGCGCTCGTCGTCGGTGTCCACCGCCGGCAGGAGCCCGGCGGAGGACACGGCCGCCAGCGCCGCCGGCACCTGGGCCTCGCCCGACTCGAACAGCACCGTGCCGCCCGGTGCCAGCCAGGCCGGTGCGCCGGCCAGGACGCGGCGGGCCACGCCCAGGCCGTCCTGACCGCCGTCGAGCGCGAGCCGGGGCTCGTGGTCGCGCGCCTCCGGCGGCAGGAGCGGGATCGCGGCGGTCGGGACGTAGGGCACGTTCGCCACCAGGACGTCGACCCGCCCCCGCAGCGTCGTCGGCAGGGCGTCGAACAGGTCGCCCTCGTGCACGGTCGCGCCGGGCAGGTTGCCCCTCGCGCAGGCCACCGCGGCGGGGTCCAGGTCGGCGGCGTGCAGCTCGATCCCCGGCACCCGGGCGGCCACGGCCGCACCGAGCGCACCGGAGCCGCAGCACAGGTCCAGCACCACCGAGCCCGGCCGGGCAGCGGCCGCGGCGCGCTCGGCGAGGAACTCCGTCCGCACGCGCGGGACGAACACCCCCGGCGCCAGCCCGATCCGCAGCCCGGCGAACGCCGCCCAGCCCAGCAGCTGCTCCAGCGGCTCGCCGGCCACGCGGCGGGCGACCAGCGCCGCCAGGTCGCCGGCGTCCGCCGCAGCCTGCACCAGCAGCGCCGCCTCGTCCTCGGCGAAGACGCATCCGGCCGCGCGCAGCCGGTCGACCACGCCCGTCCACCCCGGCACCACGTCCACGATGCTGTCCTCCCCGGATGAGCTCCCGGCACGGTACGCGCGCGGCCTAGGGTTGGGCCGTGACGTCGTCCGGGCAGCCCACCCCGCCGCCGGGCTGGTACGCCGACCCCGACGGCACGCCCGGGATGGTGCGCTGGTGGAGCGGGTCCGCGTGGTCGGACGTCGCCACGCCGGCCGGTCCAGGTGTCGCCGTCCAGCACTCGCCGGTGCTGGCCCCCCAGCGGCCGGCCGCGCCGGAGCAGGCACCGTGGACGCCCCGGTCCGACCCGGATCCGGTCGCGCCGCGCCGCGCCGCCTGGATCGTCGCCGGGGTGATCGGCGTCGTCCTCGCCGTGGTGCTGGCGCTCGTCGTCGGCACCGGGGGAGGGGACGACGACGTCGCCGCGCGCGAGCCGTCGACCGCGGGGCAGCTGCCCGCCGGGCCGAGCTTCCCGCCCGGCACCGTGCGGATCATCGACGAGTCGGCGGGGATCGCCTACCCCTACCTCGGCACCGGCTGGTCGGAGTTCGACGTCGGCACGATGCCCGAGACCACCACCGTCGCCGGCCAGTACTTCACCACCCAGGAGCTCACCCCCGACGGCACCCGGTTCATCGCCCAGGTGACCTCCGGTCCGGTGGCCGAGGGCTACGGGTGGGCCGGAACCGGCAGCCTGCCGACCACGGTGTCCACGCTGGCCGACAGCGTGCGGCTGAACTACTACCCGGGGCCCAACGAGCGCCGGATCCTGCGCGACGAGGCGCTCACCGTCGACGGCAGCGCGGCGCACCTCGTCGAGTTCCAGCTCTCCTGGGACGTGGAGGGCTACGACGCCTCCGGCGAGCGTGCCGCGCTCCTGCTCATCGACGTCGGCCGCCCCGCCCCGGCGCTGCTCTACATCTCCATCCCCAACACCCACGCCGAGCTGTACGGGGTCATCGACCGCCTCATCGAGGCCGTGGATGTGTTGTAGGGCCGGAGCCGAGCCCCGCGTCCCGCCCCCGCCGTCGTAGGGTCGGCAGCGTGACAGCAGCCGGAACCGCACTGACCCTCAGGCACCCGGTCGAGCGGTTCACGCTGGACAACGGCTTGCGCGTCGTCCTGGCCCCGGACCGCAGCGTGCCCGTGGTGGCGGTGAGCGTCTTCTACGACGTCGGCATGCGCAACGAGCCCGAGGGGCGGACGGGCTTCGCCCACCTCTTCGAGCACCTGATGTTCCAGGGCTCGGCGCACGTGCCCAAGATGGAGCACGCCCGGCTGGTGCAGGCCGCCGGCGGCACGTTCAACGGCTCGACCCACCAGGACTACACGAACTACTTCGAGGCGCTGCCGGCCGAGGCGCTCGAGCGCGCCCTGTTCCTCGAGGCCGACCGCATGGCGGCGCCTGCCCTCACCGAGGAGAACCTCCGCAACCAGATCGACGTGGTCAAGGAGGAGATCCGGGTCAACGTGCTCAACCGGCCCTACGGCGCCTTCCCCTGGTTGCAGCTGCCGCAGGTCGCGTTCGAGAGCTTCGCCAACACCCACGACGGCTACGGCTCGTTCGTGGACCTGGAGTCCTCCACCGTCGACGACGCCGCCGACTTCTTCGCCACGTACTACGCCCCGGGCAACGCCGTCCTCTGCATCGGCGGCGACCTCGACGTCGCCGAGACCGAACGGCTCGTGCAGCGCTGGTTCGGTCCCGTCGCCGCCCGCGAGGTGCCGCCGACCCCGCGCACCGGCGAGGCGGTGCCGACGGCGGTGCGCTCGGCCGTCGTCGAGGACCGGCTGGTCACCGCGCCGGCCGTGGCCCTCGGCTGGCGGGTGCCCGACCCGGTCGCGCACTTCGACGAGTACCTCGGCACGGTGCTGCTGGCCGAGCTGCTCAGCGAGGGCGATGCCTCCCGGCTGGAGCGCCGGCTGATCCACGACGACCGCACCGCCATCGCGCAGAGCAGCTACGTCGGGCTGTTCGGCGACCCCTTCGACGTCCGGGACGCCACGTTGCTCACCACCCAGGTGCACCACCCGGCCGGCGTGCCGGTCGAGCGGGTCACCGCCGCGGTGCACGAGGAGATCGCCCGGATCGGCACCGACGGCGTCCCGGCCGACGAGCTGCGCCGCGTCCAGGCGCGCACCGAGGCGCAGCTGCTGCGCCAGGCCGACTCCGTCCTGGGCCGCACGCTGGCCTTCGCCGCCGCCGAACTGGTGCACGGGCGGGCGGAGCTGGCCGGCGAGCTCGCCGCCCGGCTCGCCGCCGTCACCCCGGAGCAGGTGCAGGCGGCGGCCCGGGGGCTGGATCCCGGCACGGTCGCCATGCTGGAGCTGCGTCCGGCAGGAGGCCGGGCGTGAGCGCCGCACTGGACATGTCGCTGATCCCGCCGCTCGGCGAGCCGCGGCCGCAGCCGGTCCCGGTGGCCGCCGAGAGCACCCTGGCCAACGGGCTGCGCGTGGTGGTCGTCCCGCGGCCGGGGGTGCCGCTGATCGAGCTGCGGTTGCGCGTGCCGTTCGCCGCGACGGGCGCTCCCTCCGCCGAGGCGCACACCGCGGAGGGATCGGTCCTCTCCGGTGCGGTCCTGCTCGGGACGGCGTCGCACGACCAGACCGGCATCGCGCAGCTGCTGCAGGGCCACGGCGCGGAGATGGCGGTGTCGTCCGACAGCGACCGGCTGCTGTTCGGCACCACGCTGCTGCCCGGTGGCCTGCGACCCGTCCTCGCGGTGCTGGCCGAGCTGCTCACCACGGCCACCTACCCGGCCGACGGCGTCGAGGGCGAGCGCGACCGGCTGGCCGAGCGGATCACGATCGCGCTGTCGCAACCCTCCGTCCTGGCCCGCTCGGCGCTCGGTGCCCGCCGCTACGCCGGGCACCCCTACGCCATCTCGCTCCCGGATCCCGGGCTGGTCGCGGCGGTCACCGGCGAGGACCTGCGCCGGCTGCACCGGGAGCGGGTGCTGCCCGCCGGCAGCACGCTCGTCCTGGTCGGCGACCTGGACCCCGCGGGCGCTGCGGACGCGGTCGCCGAGGCGCTGGCCGGCTGGACCGGCACCGGCGCCGCCGCGGAGTCCGAGCCGGCGACGTCGCTGCACTCCCCGGTGGTCGAGCTGGTGGACCGGCCCGGCGCGGTGCAGTCCAACATCCGGCTGGGCGGTCCCGCGCCCACGCGCACCGACCCCGATCTCGCCGCGGCCCGGCTGGCCGCGATGGTGTTCGGCGGCTACTTCTCCTCGCGGCTGGTCGAGAACATCCGCGAGCGGCGCGGCTACAGCTACAGCCCGCGCAGCTCGGTGGAGCACCTGGCGGGTGGGGCGTCCTTCCTCGTCGAGGCCGACGTCGCCACCGAGGTCACCGGCCCGGCGCTGATGGAGACGGTCTACGAGCTCGGCCGCATGGCGCTGACCCCGGTCACCGAGGCGGAGCTCGACGCCGCCCGCCGCTACGTGCTGGGCAGCATGGCCCTGTCGACGGCGACCCACGCCGGCCTGGCGAGCACCCTGTCGGCCCTGGTGGGAGCCGGGTTGCCGGTCGGCTGGCTGGCCGAGCACCAGCGCGCGCTGGAGGCGGTCACCGTCGACCAGGTGCAGGAGGTGTCCCGCCGCTACCTCGCACCGGGTGCGCTGACCGCCGTCGTCGTCGGGGACGCCGCCGAGGTCGAGGCGCAGCTGGCCGCACTGGGGCCGCTCACCGTCCGACGGGACGCCGACGCGTGACCGTTCCCGCGGGCGGCAGCACCCCCGCCGACAACCCCGACCGCATGCAGGGCCCGGCGTCGCCGTGGCCGGACGGCCGGACCCCGTCTGCCGGCGCGGTGCCGGTGCTCTCCCGGGTGGCGCACGACCGGGCGCACCTGGCCCGTGCGCTGCCCGACCCCACCGGCGGCCGTCCCGTGCGCGTGCTCACCGTCGACGGTTCCCGGACCGTGCCGGTCCGCGAGACCCCCGGAGGGCCGGAGCTGCTGTGGGACGAGCAGCCCGGGCTGCCCACGGGCGCGATCTTCCTCGGCGAGGCCGACGGCGTCCCCTACGCAGCCGTGCGCGGCGAGCGGGCGCTCACCGTCAGCGGGCAGCCGGTCGACTCCTGGTCCGGGCTGCGCGACCTGGGCACCGTGCTGGGCGACCTGGACGCCGGCCTGCTCGTGCAGGCCATCGGAATCATCGAGTGGCACGAGCGCAACCGGTTCAGCCCGCTGACCGGCGCGGCGACCACGATCGAGCGGGCCGGCTGGGTGCAGCGGGACCCGACGACCGGGACGGACATCTTCCCCCGGACCGACCCCGCGGTGATCATGCTCGTCCACGACGGGGCCGGCCGGGTCGTCCTGGGCCGGCAGGCGATCTGGCCGCCCGGCCGGTACTCGATCCTCGCCGGCTTCGTGGAGCCGGGGGAGTCCGCCGAGTCCGCGGTCGCCCGCGAGGTCGCCGAGGAGGTCGGGCTGCGCGTCACCGACGTCCGCTACGTCGGCAGCCAGCCCTGGCCCTTCCCGCAGTCGCTCATGCTGGGCTTCGTGGCCCGCGCGGAGGCCGTCGGCGAGCTCGTCCTCGATCCGGACGAGATCGAGGAGGCGCACTGGTTCTCCCGCGACCAGCTGCTCGAGGGTGACGGGCTCTCCGCCCTGCCCCCGGCGGTGTCGATCGCCCGGAACATCATCGACCGGTGGCTCGCCGCCGAGTTCGACGACTGAGGGGGCGGCCCCTCAGGCCCAGCGGCCGCCGAGCACCAGCGCCGGCCGGTCGGGGTGGTCGGCCAGCACGACCGCGTCGGCGAGGGCGACCGGATCGACTTCCTCGTCGTAGCGGTCGAACGCCGGCAGCACCCACGCCTGGTCCGCCGGCGTGCGCCGGCGACGCGCGGCCGGGGCGACCCGCAGGTGGATCACCACGTCGAAGGGCAGGCCGATGCCCTGCAGCAGGGCGCCGGGGACCAGCAGGACGCCGCCGGCCGGCCCCGGCTGCCGGTCGGCCCGGACGGCGCGGTCGCGCGCCAGGTCCCACAGCTCCGGCAGGTAGCACCCGGACCCGCCGGGCCCGAGCGGCGCGAGGACCTCGCGGGTGAGGGCACCGGCGTCGAGCCAGTCGGTGTAGCGGGCGTCCGGGTCGGTGCGGCCGTGCTCAAGCCGCAGCGAGGCGG
>Ga0210040_10004086_pt1 | contig 19294 bp, 14 predicted proteins | sample CryGeyCG12114_NA_FD_185462 | JGI IMG/M metagenome (GOLD analysis project Ga0210040, IMG submission 185462) | Groundwater microbial communities from aquifer - Crystal Geyser CG19_WC_8/21/14_NA (SPAdes) (version 2) | ecosystem: Environmental > Aquatic > Deep subsurface > Groundwater | place: USA...
GCAGCTGGCCGCTCGCGGTGACGTCGTGGTCGTCTGCGTGAACTACCGCCTGGGGGCCTTCGGCTTCGTCGACCTGGCCGACGTCGTCGCGCGCACGCGGCCCGGGGGCGGCGGCGTCGACCCGGATCGCGTGCCGAGCAACCTCGGGCTGCGCGACCAGGTGCTGGCGCTGGAGTGGGTGCGCGACGCGGTCGCGGCCTTCGGCGGGGACCCGGCCCGCGTCACGCTCGCCGGGGAGTCCGCCGGCTCGGCGTCCGTCGCCCTGCTCATGGCCAGCTCGGCCGCCCGCGGCCTCTTCTCCGGCGCCATCTGCCAGAGCGGCGCGCTGTCCATCGCCACCGACCGGGAGGACGCCACCCGGCTGGCGCGCGAGCTCTGCGCCCAGCTCGGCGTCAGCCGCGAGGAGCCCGAGGGGCTCTGGCGGGCGTCCACCCGGGAGCTGCTGCAGGCGATCAGCGCCGTCTCCGCCACGCGCCCGCAGGGCCTGGTGACCCGCCCGTGGTTCGACGACGACCTGCTCCCCGGCTCGCTGTCCGCGGCGCACGCGACGAGCACGCCGCCGATCCCCCTGCTGGCGGGCAGCAACCGCGACGAGCACACGCTCTTCCGCCGGTTCGCGCGCGACGTCCTGCCCGAGACCCGCGCCCGGCTGGCGCAGGCGCTGGACGCCGCGGCGGCGCCGGACGAGGTCGACCGCATCCTCGCCGCCTACCCCCGCGACGAGCGCGGCCTGACCGACCTCGGGTCGCACCTGGTCTTCACCATGCCGAGCATCCACCACAGCGAGGCGCACGCCCGCACGAGCCCGACCTGGCGCTACCGGGTCGACTGGGGCCCCAGCGCCTTCGGGCTCGGGGCCACGCACGGGGTCGAGCTGTACCTGCTGTGGCCCTACGCGCCCATGCGTCGCGTCCTGCAGCGCCTGGACCGGGACGGGCGCGTGGCCGAGCTCACCGACCGCGTGCAGCGCAACTGGCTGCACTTCGTCGCCCACGGCGAGCCCGACCCCGCCGTGGGGCCGTGGCCGCGCTACGAGCCGGACCGCCGCGCGACCCTGGTCATCGACGTCGAGGGCGACCGCGTCGTGGACGACCCCGAGGGCGCCCAGCGCGAGGCCTGGGACGGCCGCGACGTGCTCGTGCACTGACGCGCCGCGTCCGCCGCGCTGGGCGGGCGCGGCGGCACCCCGCCCCGGCTACCCTCGACGGGCCCCGTGCCGCGGCTCGGGTGGTGAGCCGGGAAGTCTGGTCGGCACCCCCGTCGTCGACCCCAGGAGCGCCATGACCCCGTCCCACCCCGGTGCCGGCCCCGACGAGGCCCGCAGCCCGCAGCAGCACGGTGCTCGGCAGCAGGGCGTGCAGCGCTCCTCCGACCAGCAGCGCGGGGACCGCACGCCGCAGAGCCCCACCGACCTGGGACCGCACGCCCTGCCGACGGGCCGGCGCGGCCTCGGCGACCTGCTGTCGGGCGAGCGCCTGGGCGGTGTGCTCCTGCTGCTGGGCGCGGCGGTGGCGCTGGTGTGGGCGAACTCGCCCTGGCGCGAGACGTACGCCGACCTCGCGGGGACCGTCGTCGGTCCTGCGTCGCTGCACCTGGACCTGTCGCTGGCGACGTGGGCCGCGGACGGCCTGCTGGCGATCTTCTTCTTCGTCGTGGGGCTCGAGCTCAAGCACGAGATCGTCGCCGGGAGCCTGCGCGACCCGAGGACGGCGGCCGTCCCGGCGATCGCCGCGGTGGGCGGGATGGCGCTGCCCGCGCTCGTCTACGTCGCCGTGCTGCTCCTCCGGGGCGCCGAGGGCCTGCAGGGCTGGGCCGTCCCGACCGCCACCGACATCGCCTTCGCCGTCGCCGTCCTCGCGGTCGTCGGCAAGGGCCTGCCGGTGGGCCTGCGCACCTTCCTGCTGACGCTCGCCGTCGTGGACGACCTGCTCGCCATCACGATCATCGCGGTCTTCTACACGGCGGACCTGGCGGTCCTCTGGCTCCTCGCGGCCCTGCCGCTGGTCGTCGTCTTCGCCGTGCTCTCCCGCGTCCGCCCCGGGGGGACGGGGCTGCGAGCCGTGCTCGTCGTGGCGATGCTCGTCGTCGCAGCGGTCGTGTGGACCTTCGTGCACGAGTCGGGCGTCCACGCCACCGTCGCCGGCGTCGTGCTCGGCTTCTCCGTGCCCGCCCTCGCCCGTCGCGGCGAGGACGTGTCGGTCGCCGAGCGCTACGAGCACGCCGTGCGCCCCTTCTCCGCGGCGTTCGCGCTGCCCGTCTTCGCCTTCTTCGCAGCAGGCGTCTCCGTCGTCGACGCCGGCGGTCTGGGCTCGGTGCTCAGCCAGCCCGTCGCGATCGCGGTCGTCCTGGGCCTCGTCCTCGGCAAGGTGCTCGGCATCCTCGTCGTGACGGGCGTCATCATGAAGATCACGCCGCTCTCGCTGCCCGAGGGGCTGAAGACCCTGGACCTGCTCGGCGTGGCGTTCCTCGCCGGCATCGGCTTCACCGTCTCGCTGCTCATCAGCGAGCTCGCCTTCGACGTCGGCGACACCCAGGACGGCGCCAAGGTCGCCGTGCTCGTGGGGTCCCTGGTGTCGGCGCTCGCCGCCTCGGTGGTCCTCACGCTGCAGAAGCGCCGCCTCCGGACGCCGGGCGTCTCGACCCCCAGCGCGCGGGTGGCCTCGTGACGCGGCGGTGAGCGCCCCCTACGCGGCAGCGGGGCCGCTGCTGCCGCTGTACGAGAGCGTCGACTGGGCGTCGACGTCGCTCGGCCCGCCGGAGACCTGGGACGCCACGCTGCGCGGCGCGCTCGGGCTGGCCCTCACCACGCGCTTCCCCGTGACGCTGCTGTGGGGCGCCGACCGAGTGCTCCTCTACAACCAGGCGTACGCCGGCCTCATCGAGGACAAGCACCCGGCGGCGCTGGGGCAGCCGTGCCAGGCGGTCTTCCCGGAGGCCTGGCCCGTCATCGGGCCGATGCTGGACGCCGTCATGGCCGGTGGGGGACCCACCTGGACCGAGGACGTGCTGATGCCCCTCGTGCGCCGCGGCGGGCGGTCGCAGGAGTGCTACTTCACGTACTCCTACTCGCCCGTCACGACCCCGGACGGGGACGTGGCCGGGGTGCTGGACATCACCGCCGAGACGACGCTGCAGGTCGTCGACCGCCGGCGCCTGGCGCTGCTCGCCCGCCTGACCGACCGCCTCACCGACCTCGACGACCCCGAGGAGCTCTCGGAGGCCGCGCTCCCCGTCCTGCGCAGCGCCCGCCGCGACCTGCTGCACCCGGCCCTGCTGGCCCCCGACGACCCCCTCGCGCCCCTCGACCGCGACGTCGTGCTCGAGGAGGACGCCGAGGGCGGGGTGCTGCGGCGCCGCGTGCTCGTGCGGCTGCCGGGCGTGCGCCCGCGCGGGCAGCGACCGGTGCTCGTGGCCGAGATCGCCCCCGAGGTCGCCGCCGACACCGTGTACCTGGAGTTCTGCGTGCTGGTGGCCGGGGTGCTCGGCACCGCGCTGGAGCGCACGCGGGCGCAGGCCGACGAGCGCGCTGCGGGCGAGCGGGCGCGCTCGATGTCGGAGGCGCTGCAGCGCGACCTGCTCACCCCGCTGCCGCAGCCCGGCCACGTCGAGCTGGCCGCGCGCTACCAGCCGGCCGCGTCCGGCATGGCCGTCGGCGGCGACTGGTACGACGCCTTCACCACGGCCGACGGCGGCACCTCCTTCGTCGTCGGCGACGTGAGCGGGCACGACGCGGGCGCCGCCATCGCCATGGCGCAGCTGCGCAACGTCCTGCGCGGGATCGGGCACGCGCTCGGCGAGCCCCCGGCGGCGGTGCTCACCGAGCTCGACCGGGCGATGCGGGACCTGGCGGTGGGCGAGCTGGCCACGGCCGTGCTCGCCCGGCTCGAGGGGGGCGAGGAGGACGGCTACCTGGTGCGGTGGTCCAACGCCGGGCACCTGCCGCCCCTGCTCGTGCACCCGGACGGCCGCACCGAGCTCCTCGTGCGGCGCAGCGACCTCCTGCTCGGGCTGGCCACGGGGGGCGCGCGCCACGACCACGCCGTGCGGCTGCCGCCGGGCAGCGTCTTCCTGCTCGTGACCGACGGGCTGGTCGAGCGGCGCCGGGCGCACCTCAGCGAGGGCCTCGCGTGGCTGCGCGACGCCGTCGAGCGCCGCGCCCGCAGCGGCGCGACCCTCGAGGAGCTGCTCGACGGGCTCCTCGCCGACGTCGGCGTGGACGTCGAGGACGACGTCGCCCTGCTGGCCGTGCGGGCGCACGCCCCCGACCGGCCGCGCCCCCCGGAGGCGGGCCCCGTCGTCACGCCCGACGACCTCGCGCGCGGTCGGACCGGGGCCCGTCGCGGCTGAGGTCGGCGCTCGGGCTCAGCCGTAGTGGCGGGCCGTCGAGCGGCGCTGGCTGTCCTCCAGAGCCGCGAAGCGCGCCTCGGCGTACGGGGGCAGGACCCGCCGCTCGCGGACCACCCACGGCAGGCCGGCCAGCGCGAGCGCGACGCCCGCCGCGCTCGTGCGGTCGCGCGGGACCGTGCGCAGCAGGTGCGCGGTGCGCCGGGCCGCGGCCGGGAGCGGCCGGCGCAGCCAGGTGAACCACAGGGTGTTGCGGACCCCGTCGCGCCGGCGGCGCAGCCGCTCCCGCGCCGGCGAGGGCTGGTGGTGCAGCACCAGCTCGGGCAGGTGGCAGAGCTCCCAGCCGGCAGCCGCCAGGTCAGAGGCCATGAGCTCCTCCTCGCCGCCCAGCCACAGGCGGCGCGAGAAGCCGCCGACCTCGCGGAAGGCGCTGCGCCGGACCACCGACGCGCCGGCGAGGAAGGACCCCAGAGCCGGTCCGGGGAGCCACGCCGGCCCCTCGACCGGGGAGTCGCGCAGCTCGGCGTTGATGGCGTCCTGCCGGCCCCCGGGCTCGACGAGGATCTGCGCCGTCACGCACGCCAGCGCCGGGTGCGCCTCGAGCACGTCCGCCGCGCGCGCCAGCGAGCCGGGCTCCCACCACGTGTCGTCGTCGCAGAAGGCGACCAGGTCCGGCGGCGGGTCCAGCGCCCGCTCGAGCGCGGCGACGCCGACGTCCCGGCCGAGGGCCCCGAGGTTCTCCGGGCTCGCCACGAGCAGCGCCCACGGGTGCTGCTCGGCGACGGCCTCCGCCGTCCCGTCGTCGGAGGCGTTGTCGACGACGGCCACGGCGGGGCGCTCGGGGAGGTCGCGCAGCCGCGCCAGCGCCCGGAGCACCTCGGTGCGGCGCCGGTGGGTGATGACGACGACGGCGAGCCGCGGGTCGGCCGACGGCCGGGGGGCCCCGGTGGTCGCAGGAGGGGCGCTCGTCGAGGGGGCGCTCGCGGGGGGCACGAGCCGCGACCCTAGGGGACCTGCGCCGTCGCGGGCCGTCCGGCCTCGTCCGGTCCGCCGTCGTCGTCGGGGACTCCCAGGGCTCTCCCAGGCCCGCGCACCGCCGGGGGCTTGCACGCGCGGGGTGGTGGCGGCCACCGTGGACGGCTGGTCGGGCGCCGCCGGTGTCGCCACGAGCCCGTCCCCGCGATCCCAGGAGGCCCCGCGTGATCCCCCCGTCCCTGCTCTCGTCCGGCACCGACGAGAGCTCCGTCGCCGCCGAGGCGCTGCCGGAGGACATCGTCTACGCCTCGGCCACGACGGTGCTGGGCTACCTCGCCGTCGGCGTCGCCGCGGCGTTCCTCGTCGGCCTGCTCGTCACCGCGGTCCTGCGCCGGATCGGCCGCCGCTCGGACGTCGTCCGCGACGCCGAGGCGCGCGCCCGCCGCCCCTTCCGCGTCGTGCTCGTCCTCGTGGCCGCCCGCGTCGTCCTCGAGGCGGCGACGCTCCAGGCGTCGTGGGCCGAGCCGCTCGCGTACGTGGTGAACCTCGCCATCATCGCGATGGTCGCGTGGCTGGTGTGCGCCGTCGCCTTCGTCCTCGAGGACGTGACCCTCGACCGCTACCGGCTCGACGGGCCGGACGGGCCGGGCAACCGCCGCGCCCGTCGCGTGCGGACCCAGGTCTCCCTGCTGCGCCGGCTGACCGTCGCGGTCGTCGTCGTGCTGGCGCTCGGCGCCATGCTCCTGACCATCCCCGCCGCGCGGGAGTGGGGCGCCACCGTCTTCGCCTCCGCGGGCGTCGTCGGCCTGGTCGCGGGCCTGGCCGCCCAGACCTCGCTCGCCAACGTGTTCGCGGGGCTGCAGATCACCTTCACCGACGCGATCCGCGTCGACGACGTCGTCGTGGTCGAGGGCCAGTTCGGGCGGATCGAGGAGATCACGCTGACCTACGTCGTCGTCCACATCTGGGACGACCGGCGACTGGTCCTGCCGTCGACGTACTTCACGACGACGCCGATCGAGAACTGGACCCGCAAGGACTCCCAGGTGCTCGGCGCGGTGATGCTCGACGTCGACTGGGAGGTGCCGCTGGACGCCCTGCGCGAGGAGATGCACTGCTACGTCGAGTCGACGCCGAACTGGGACGGCCGGGTGGCCAACCTCACCGTCACCGACGCGGTCGGCGGCGTGATCAGCCTGCGCGCACTGGTCAGCGCCGCGGACGGCGCGACGCTGTGGGACCTGCGCACCGGCCTGCGCGAGGCGCTCGTCGTCTGGCTGCAGCACAACGCCCCGGACGCGCTGCCGCGCACGCGCGTGGTCACGTCGGCCGAGGGCGCCCAGCCGCCGCGCCCCGGCTCCCGGCGGGCCGCCCCGCCCGCCGCCCGCCCCGCGGAGGACCCGGGGCGTCCCCCGCGGCAGTACGACACCGGCCTGTTCACCGGGAGCCTCGAGGCGGTCGCCCGGGCCCAGGCCTTCTCCGGCCCGAGCGAGGAGGAGATGCAGGACCGCCGCCGGGCCGACGAGGCCCGCAGCTCCGACGAGGGTCGCGACCGCTCCGCGCCCCCGGAGAGCGCGGACGCCGGCGCCGAGCCCCCCGGCTGGCGCGACCAGCTGTCGACCGACCGGGAGCCGCCGGGCCGCTGAGGCCGGGGGAGGTCGACCGCTGGTGCTCAGCGGTGCTGGCGCCGGCTGCCGCCGTGCCAGTCCTCGACGGCGCCGGTCTCGTCCTCGGCCACGCCCAGGCCGGGCAGCCGCGGCAGCTCGCGCAGGCTGCGCTTGAGCTCGGCGAACCCGGGGAAGCGCGCGAGGCCGAGCACGTGGTCCCACAGCTCGACGGCCTGCTCCGGCGTCGGCCGCCGGCTGATGACGGGGCCGAAGAAGGCCAGGCCGGACGGCGGGTCGACGTGCAGGACCGGCGTGCCGACGTCGCGCCCGGCGAGGGAGAGCGCCTCCTCCGTCCCGGCCCGCACCACCTCGTCCCAGCGGTCGTCCTCGAGCGTCCCCGCGAGGTCCGCGGGCAGGCCCAGCTGGTCCAGGAGGGGGACCAGGAGCTCCGCCGTCCCGCGGACGTCGGGCTCCCCCGGGGCGGGCGAGGGCAGCGGTGCGGACTCGAACACGCGCGCCCCCAGGGCCTCGTACAGGCGCGCCACCGCGTCCTCGCCGTGCTCCGCGCGCACCCGCTCCACGACGCGCAGCAGCCGCAGCCCCGCGGTGTGCCCCGCCTCGTACTCCGGCGGGAACTGCGCCTCGTAGTCCACGGCGGCGTTGAGCAGGCGCAGCGAGACCGGGCGCCAGGACACGCGGTAGCCCCGCTGGCGCTGCACCTCGCGCACCCACGTGCTCGTCATCCAGGCGAAGGGGCAGACGGGGTCGAAGTAGAAGTCCAGGTCGGCGCGCCCCTGCGGTGCCGTGCCGTGCTGGTCGTCGTCGTGCCGTGCGCTCACGGTGTCCTCCTCGGTGCCCGGTGGCCCCGCACGCTGCCACGCGCCCGCGGGCCGCGCCCGTGCGCGAGGACCTGCGCCGCGCGGCGGTCGGGCGCGCTCGTGCCGCACCGTCCTCGCGTGGCCTAGCGTGCCGGGGCGCAGACGTCCCGGCGCCCGGGTCGTGCACGTGCCGAGCTCTGCACCGCCGCTGCCCGGAGGACCCGATGACGCCCGCTGCCGGCCCTCCCGCCCACGGCCTCGTCCACCTGCGAGCCGCCGGCGTGAGCGTCGTCCTGTCGTCGCAGGACGGCCGGATGCCCTCGGTGCTCCACTGGGGGGCCGACCTCGGGGACGTGGCGCCCGACCACCTCGAGGCGCTGCGGGCCGCCGCCGTCCCCGGCGTCGTCCCCAACGACCTCGACACGGTGCTGCCGGTCGGGCTGCTGCCCGAGACGGCCACCGGCTGGCGGGGCAGCCCGGGGCTGACCGGGCACCGCGACGACGGCGCCGGCTGGACGCCGTCGGCGCGCCTGCGCTCGCTCGACGTCGAGCCGGTCGACGGCGGCGGGGGGCGCGTCGTCGCCGAGGGCGAGGACGCCGACGCCGGCCTGGGCGTGCGGCTCGAGCTCGAGCTGCTGGGCTCGGGGCTCCTGCGCACCCGCGCCGCCGTGCGGAACCGGGGGGAGGGGGCCTACGTCGTCGACGGCCTCGCCCCGGCGCTCCCCGTGCCGGGCGAGGCGACCGAGGTGCTCGACCTCGCCGGCCGCTGGGGCCGCGAGCGCGCCCCGCAGCACCTGCCCTTCGCCGTCGGCGCCCACACCCGGGAGAACCGGCGCGGGCGCACCGGTCCCGACGCGCCGCTCGTGCTCGCCGCCGGCACCCCCGGCCTCGGCTTCCGCGACGGCGAGGTGTGGGCCGTCCACGTCGCGTGGAGCGGCAACCACGTGGTGCGGGCCGAGCGGGTGGCCGAGGGCCAGCGCGTGCTCTCCGGCGGCGAGCTGCTGCTGCCCGGCGAGGTGCGCCTGGCGCCCGGTGAGGAGCACGTCGGCCCCTGGCTCTACGGCGCGCACGCGGGCGACGGGCTCGACGGCGTCGCCGGCCGCTTCCACACCCACCTGCGCTCGCGCCCCGGCCACCCGCGCGCCCCGCGCCCCGTCGTGATGAACGTCTGGGAGGCCGTCTACTTCGACCACGACCTCGACCGGCTCGTCGAGCTGGCGCACCTCGGCGCCGAGGTCGGCGCCGAGCGCTTCGTGCTCGACGACGGCTGGTTCCGCCACCGGCGCGACGACTCCGCGGGCCTCGGCGACTGGTACGTCGACGAGGAGGTGTGGCCGGAGGGCCTCACGCCGCTCGTCGACGCCGTGCACGCGTGCGGCATGGACTTCGGCCTCTGGTTCGAGCCGGAGATGGTCAACCCCGACTCCGACCTCGCCCGGGCGCACCCCGACTGGCTGCTGCGCGCCGGGGGGCGCGAGCCGCTGCTCTCCCGCGGGCAGCAGGTGCTCGACCTCGGCAACCCGGACGCCCGCGCGCACGTCCTCGAGCGGCTGGACAGCCTCCTGTCCGAGTACGACGTCGCCTACGTGAAGTGGGACCACAACCGGGACCTCCTCGACGCCGGCTCCGGCCCGGTGCGCGCAGCCGGCGTGCACGCGCAGACGCTGGCCGTCTACGGCCTGCTGGACGAGCTGCGGCGCCGGCACCCCGGGGTCGAGGTCGAGTCCTGCAGCTCGGGCGGGCTGCGGGTGGACCTGGGCGTCCTCGAGCGCACCGACCGGGTGTGGGGCAGCGACTGCATCGACCCGCTGGAGCGGCAGCAGATCCAGCGCTGGACGAGCCAGCTGCTCCCGCCCGAGCTGGTGGGCAGCCACGTCGGCAGCCCCCGCTCGCACATGACGGGCCGGACGCACGACCTGTCCTTCCGGGCCGGCACCGCGCTGTTCGGCTCGTTCGGCATCGAGTGGGACCTCTCCTCGGCGACCGCGCAGGAGCGCGAGGAGCTGGCGGGCTGGGTGTCGCTCTACCAGGACGTCCGTGGCCTGCTCCACAGCGGCACGGTCGTCCGGGCCGACCAGTCGGACCCGGCCGTGGCGCTGCACGGCGTCGTGGCGCCGGACGGGTCCGAGGCGCTGCTCGCGCTCGTCCAGCTGGACGCGCCGCTGACGTCGGTGCCCGGCGCCGTCCGCCTCCCCGGCCTGCGCCCCGACGCGCTCTACCGGGTCCGCGCGCAGGCCCCCGGGGACGCCCCGCGCCTGCGCGGCGAGCCGACCCCGTGGCTGGCCCGGGCGGAGGGCGTCGTCCTGCCCGGCGCGGCGCTGTCCGCGGCCGGGGTCCGGGCGCCCGCGATGGACCCCGGGCAGCTGCTCCTGCTGCGCGTCCAGGAGGTGCCCGAGCACGGCTGAGGGGTGCGCGCGGCGCAGCGGCCGAGTCGGCGACCGGGCGGGCCGGTGGTCAGGAGGGCCGGTGGGCGTGGTCGGCGGTCCAGGCGAGCAGGTCCTCGACGGGCCAGGTGTTGACCACGCGCTCGGGCGGGACGCCGCAGCGCGCCGCGCGGGCGCAGCCCCGCTCCTGCCAGTCGAGCTGCCCGGGGGCGTGGGCGTCGGTGTCGACGCTGAACAGGCACCCCGCCTCGACGGCGCGGCGCAGCAGCCGCAGCGGGGGGTCCAGGCGCTCGGGCCGGCTGTTGACCTCCACCGCGACCCCCGCCTCGGCGCACGCCGCGAACACCTCGTCGGCGTCGAACTCGCTCTCCGGCCGCGTCCTCCCCACGCCCTCGCGCGGCTGCACGTACCGCCCGGTGCAGTGGCCGAGGACGTCGGTGCGGGGGTCGCGCACCGCGCGCACCATGCGGCGCGTCATGGCGCGGCGCTCCATCCGCAGCTCGGAGTGGACGGAGGCGACCACGACGTCCAGCTGCTCCAGGACCCCCTCCTCCTGGTCCAGGGACCCGTCGGCGAGGACGTCCACCTCGATGCCGGACAGGAGGCGGAAGGGCGCGAGCGGCGCCGCGAGCTCCTCCAGCAGGGCGAGCTGGCGGCGGAGCCGGGCCGGGCTGAGGCCGTGCGCCACCTTCAGGCGCGGGGAGTGGTCGGTCAGCGCGGCGTAGGAGTGGCCGAGCTCGACCGCGGTGACGGCCATGTCCTCGACGGGGCTGCCGCCGTCGCTCCAGTCCGAGTGCAGGTGCAGGTCCCCCCGCAGCGCCCGCCGCAGCACGGCGCCGCCCGCGGCGCCCTCGTCGGCGGGGTCGACGAGCGGCGCCTGGCGCTCCTCGAGCTCGACCAGGTAGGCGGGCCGGCGCCCCGCCGCGACGTCCGCCACCAGGGCCGCGGTGGTGCGGCCCACACCCGGCAGCTCCTCCACGGTCCCCTCGCCGACCCTCCGCGCCAGCTCCGCCGGGGGGGTGCGCGTCACCGTGGTGGCGGCCGCGCGGAAGGCCTTGACGCGGTGCGTGCTGGCCAGCTCGCGCTCCAGCAGGAAGGCCGTCCGCCGCAGGGCCGCCAGCACCCGGCCGTGCAGGTCCTCGTCGTCGGGGGTGCCGGCCGAGCGGCCGTCGCTGCTGCTCACGCCGACGACCGTAGGCCGCGCGGGGTCGTCCTGCGCCGAGTCGGCCACGACGGGCCCGCCGTCGGCGTACGGTGCCGCCCGGCGCTGCGCCCGCCGGGTCCTGCGACCCGCGGCGCGGCGCCCGGCGGACGGGGGACCCGCCGGCCCGTGAGGGCGGTCGAGGGCTGCGGCCGGCCAGGCTCGCAGCAGCACCGAGGCGGTACGGGGGAGGACGGGAGAAGGACGTGGAGGAGCACCTGGCACCGGCGGCCCCCGCGCGAGCGCCCCGCCGCGCGGCGCGGCGCCCCGGGGCCTCGTCCCTGGGCGACGACGCCCTCGCCGACGAGATCGAGCTCTACGGCGCCGTGGTCGTCGCCGCCTCCGAGAAGGAGGGCTCCCTCACCCACGCCGAGATCGACGAGGCTCTCGGGGTCCCCGGCGACGGCGCGAGGTGCTCGAGCGGCTGCAGCGGGTAGGTCCCGGCACCCGGCCGCCGCGCACGGGCCGGCTGGCCGGGCCGCCGTCGGAGGTGCCCTAGCCTGTCGGCCGCTCGGGCGCCCGGTCCGGGCCCCGGTCGGCGGAGCCCAGGAGGGAGGACGGTCGGTGCGACTGCGCCTCACGCCCCGCGAGCCCTCGTTCGCGGTCCTGTTCTCCGAGGTCGCCGACCACGTCCACCGGGGGGCGCTGCTGCTCGCCGAGGTCCTGGCCTCGGCGCCCGAGGAGCGCGAGGACCTCGTCCACGCCCTCCAGGAGGTCGAGCGGGTCGCCGACGAGCGGGTCCACCTCGTGTCCCGGCGCCTGACGTCGACGTTCTCGCCCCCCTTCGCCCGCCGCGACGTGCACGCGCTGGCCCAGGCCCTGGACACCTGCCTCGACGAGATGACGTCGACCGCGCAGGCCCTGCGGGCGCACCGCCTCGGGGTCCTGCCCCCCACCTTCCTCGACGTCGCCCCCGTGCTGGTGCGCCTCGCCGAGCTCACGCGCCGGGCGATGGCCGGGGTGGACGCCGCCGACGGCCTCGCCGAGTACTGGGTGGAGGTGAACCGGCTCGACAACCGCGCCGACGCCCTGCTCCTCCAGCTGCGCGCCGACCTGCTCGACGACCCCGACCTGCGCCGGGCGCTGCGCCTGCGCGACGTCGCCGACGGGCTGCACCGCGCCACCTGCGCCTTCGAGCGCCTGGCCCACGTCGTCGAGGTCATCGCGCTCGTGGAGCCCTGAGCGGGTGGCGCTCCTCCTCGGCGCGGTCGTCGTCCTGGCGCTCGCCTTCGCGGTCACCAACGGCCTGCACGGCGCGGCCGGCGCGGTGGCCACCTCCGTCGCCACGCGCGCGCTGGTGCCCCGCGTCGCCGTCGTCCTGGCCGCCGGCCTGGCCCTGCTCGGCGGCCTGCTCGGCAGCTGGTTCCTCGTCGTGGGCGTGCCCGACGCCGCCGTCGTGCCCCCCGGCGCCGCGGGCCTGCGGCTGCTGGTGGCGACGCTGCTCGGGGCCCTGACCTGGAACCTCCTGACGTGGCGGTGGGGGATGCCCACGTCGACGACGCACGCGTTGTTCGGCGCGCTCGCGGGCGCCGCGCTCGCCGCGCCGGGAGCGTCCGTGCGCTGGGAGGCCCTGCTGCTGGGCGTCGTCCTGCCCGGGATCGGCGTCGTGCTCGTCTCCGCGCTGCTGGCCGGCGCCCTGGTGGTGGCCCTCCTCTGGCTCCTGCGCGGGGTGATGCCCGCCCGGGCCCACCGCAGGCTCCGCACCGCGCAGGTGGTGGCCGCCGCCGCGACGGCGGTCGGCCTCGGCGTCCTCGACGCCCAGCGCACCGCGGCCGTCGTCGTCTACGGCCTGGCGGCCTCGGGGGTCACCGCGGTCGCCGACGTCCCCGGCGGGCGCCCCGCCTGGACGGTCGTCCTCGTCGCGGTCGCGCTCGCGGCGGGGGTCCTCACGGGTGGCTGGCGCATCGTGCGCACGGTGGGCGAGCGCCTCGCGCCGCTGACGCCCACCACGGCCTTCGTGGCCCAGGCCACCGCCGCGCTGGTGCTGCACGTCGCCGCGGTCCTCCTGCGCGCGCCCGTCTCGACCTCGCTGACGATCTCCTCCGCGGTGGTCGGGGCCGGCGCGGTGCCCTCGCTGCACCGCGTCCGCTGGCGCGTGGTCGGCCGCGTCGCCGCGGCCTGGGTGGCCACCGTCCCCGCGGCCGGGCTCCTGGCCGCGCTCGCGCAGGCCCTGCTCGCGCTCGTGCCCGTCGGGACCTGAGCCCGTCGCCCACCCCGATCTGCGGCCATGTCGGCGCGCACGGCGACCTCGGACCCCGATCTGCGGCCATGTCGGTCCTGCACGCGCCCCACGACGTCGAAGGGCCCGACGGGAGCGTCCCGTCGGGCCCTGCGGTGCGCCCCCCGGGGGGGTGCGGCCGGGCGGCTCAGCCGAAGCGGCCGCTGACGTAGTCCTCGGTGGCCTTGACCGACGGGTTGGAGAAGATCGTGTCGGTGGCGTCCATCTCGACGAGCTTGCCGGGCTTGCCGGTGCCCTCGATGTTGAAGAAGCCGGTGCGGTCGGAGACGCGCGAGGCCTGCTGCATGTTGTGGGTCACGATCACGATCGTGTACTCCTTCTTCAGCTCGCCCATGAGGTCCTCGATGGCGAGCGTGGAGATGGGGTCGAGCGCGGAGCAGGGCTCGTCCATGAGCAGCACCTGCGGCTGCACCGCGATGGCGCGGGCGATGCACAGGCGCTGCTGCTGGCCGCCGGACAGGCCGGCGCCGGGCTTGTCGAGCCGGTCGTTGACCTCGTTCCAGAGGTTGGCGCCGCGCAGCGACTGCTCGACGACGTCGTCCGCGGCGGACTTCTTCATGCGCTTGTTGTTCAGGCGCATGCCCGCGAGCACGTTGTCGTAGATCGACATCGTGGGGAAGGGGTTGGGGTTCTGGAAGACCATGCCGACCGCGCGGCGCACGGCGACCGGGTCGACGCCGGCGCCGTAGAGGTCCTGGCCGTCGAGCACGACCTTGCCCTCGACGCGGGCGCCGGGGATGACCTCGTGCATCCGGTTCAGCGAGCGCAGGAAGGTGGACTTGCCGCAGCCGGACGGACCGATGAGCGCCGTGATGCTCCGCGGCTTGATCTCCATCGTGACCTTCTCGACGGCCAGGAACGAGCCGTAGTAGATGTCGAGGTCGGAGACGTCGATCTGGCGGCTCATGACTGCTCCTGCGGATCGGGGAGTGCGCTGGTCCGGGCGGGCGCCGGAGGGCGCCTCGTGGGGGGAGCGCGTGAAGATGCTCATGCTGCCTCTCAGCGGGTCTTGGGCGCCAGGGCCCGGGCCAGGACCCGCGCGGCGACGTTGAGCGTCATGACGAGGATGATGAGGAGCAGCGCGCCGGTCCACGCGCGGTCGATGAAGGCCTGCGGCGGGATCCCGGGGAACTTGATCTGGTAGTAGGCGAACACCGGGAGCACCGCCATCCGGTTCTCGAACGGGTTGAGGTTCGTCGAGGACGCGATGCCCACGGTCACGAGCAGCGGCGCGGTCTCGCCCGCCACGCGGGCGACGGCGAGGACCACCCCGCTCGCGATGCCGGAGGCGGCGGTCGGCAGCACCACCTTGACGATCGTGCGCCACTTCGGCACGCCGAGGGCGTAGCTCGACTCCCGGAGCCGGGCGGGGACGATGCGGAGCATCTCCTCCACGGCGCGGACCACGATGGGGATCATCAGGACCGACAGGGCGATGGAGCCCATGATGCCCAGGCGCAGGCCCGGGCCGAAGACCAGCGTGAAGAGGGCCAGCGAGAACAGGCCGGCGACGATGGACGGGATGCCCGTCATGACGTCGACGAGGAAGGTCACGACCTTCGACAGCCTGTTGTCGCCGCCGTACTCGACGAGGTAGATGGCCGTCATCGTGCCGATCGGGACCGAGATGAGGGTCGCGATGCCGGTGACGATCAGCGTCCCCATGATCGCGTGGTAGGCGCCCCCGCCCTCGCCGATGATCCCGTACATCGACTGCGTCAGGTAGGCCGCGTCGAGGCGGGGGAGGCCGCGGCTGACCGTCGTCCAGACCACCGACACGAGCGGCAGGACCGCCACGACGAAGGCGACCGTGACCAGGGCCGTCACGAAGCGGTCCGTGGCCGCCCGCTCGCCCTCGACGGCGCGCGAGGCGACGACGAAGGCCGCGATGCCGACGACCGCGCCGGCGACGACCGCCACGGCGACGTGCAGGTCGGTGACCGCCACCACCGCTGCGGCGACGAGGAGCCCGAGCCCGGCCGCGGCGGCCCCGCTCCACCGGGGGAGGGAGGCGTGCATCGACTCCGCCAGCGAGGGCGGCTGGTAGCGCGTGAGCGCGCTGCGGTCCTGCTCCTCGTCGCCGCGGGGGTCGTCCTGCGCCGTCTCCGGCGGGCTCTGCGAGGCCATCAGGTGGAACCGCCCTTCTGGCGGGTGACGAGCGCTCGGGCGGCGAAGTTGACGAGGAAGGTCAGCAGGAACAGGACCAGGCCCGCGGCGATGAGCTCGGACAGGCGCAGGCCGGTGGCCTCGGGGAAGTTGAGCGCGATCTCGGCGGCGATCGTCGCGGGGTTCCCGGAGCTGAGGAGGTTGAAGGTCACGCCCCCGGAGGCCGAGAGCACGAGCGTCACGGCCATCGTCTCGCCGAGGGCCCGGCCGAGGCCGAGCATCGAGGCGCTGATGACGCCCGAGCGGCCGTAGGGGATGACGGCGTACTTGATCATCTCCCAGCGCGTGGCCCCGAGCGCCATCGCGGCCTCCTCGTGCAGGCGCGGGGTCTGCAGGAACACCTCGCGGGACAGCGCGGAGATGATCGGCAGGATCATCACCGCGAGCACCAGCGACACGGTGAGGATGGTGCGGCCGGTCGCGGACGCCGGGCCGGCGAAGAGCGGGATCCAGCCCAGGTTCTCGGCGAGCCACTGGTAGAGCGGCACCAGCGAGATGGCGAAGACCTGCACCCCCCAGAACCCGTAGACGATGCTCGGGACGGCGGCCAGCAGGTCGACGACGTAGCCGAGGGTCTGCGACAGCCGCCGCGGGGCGTAGTGCGAGATGAAGAGCGCGATCCCCACGGCGACCGGCACCGCGAGGAGCATGGCGATGATCGCGGTGATGAGCGTGCCGAACAGGATCGGCCACAGGTAGACGACCATCCCCTCCCCGCCGGAGATCCGGTCGGCCGGGGCGGTCAGGGCCGGGTAGGCCTCGGCGAGGAGGAACAGCCCCACCCCCGCCAGGACGAGCAGGATGAGGACGGCGCTCGCCGTCGCCGTCCCGGAGAAGACGCGGTCTCCGGGACGGCGGCGGCCGCCCGTCAGGGCGGGGGTGGTGGTGGTCACCTGGTGGGCTTCCTCAGCTGCCGGTGACGAGCTCGAGGCTGGCGGAGATGTCCGAGCGCAGCGTCTCGGAGATCGGGGCGTTGCCCGCCTGCTCCACGGCGGCCTGCTGGCCCTCCTCGGAGGTGACGTACTCGACGAAGGCGGCCACCTGCTCGCCGACCTCCGCGTCCTCGTAGCCCTTGCAGACGATCTGGTAGCTGACGAGGACGATCGGGTAGGTGCCCGCCGCCGCCGTCGTGCGGTCCAGGTCGATGGCGATGTCGCCCTCGGGGCGGCCCTCGACGCGGGAGGAGTTGTCGAGGATGGCCGCGGCGGCCTCCGGGGTCGGGCCGACGTACTCCTCGCCGACCTGGATCAGCGCGCTGGACAGGCCGTTGATCTCCACCTGGCTGGCGTCGGCGTAGCCGATCGTGCCGTTGCCCGCGCCGATCGCCCCGACGACGCCCGCGGTGCCCTGGGCGGCCTCGCCGCCCTCGACCGGCCAGGTCTCCACGACGCCGTAGGTCCACGCGTCGGGCGCGGTGGCGTCGAGGTACTCGGTGAAGTTCTCCGTCGTGCCGGAGTCGTCCGAGCGGTTGACCGCCGTGATGGGCAGGTCGGGGAGCGTGGCGTCGGGGTTGCTCTCGGCGATGGCCGGGTCGTTCCAGTTCGTGATCGTCTGCGCCATGATCCCGGCGAGCGCGGCCGGGGTGAGCTGCAGGTCCTCGACGCCCTCGAGGTTGTACGCGATGGCGATGGGCGAGACGTAGACCGGCAGGTCGATGGCGCCGTCGGTGCAGCGGCCGTCCGCCTCGGCGAGCTCCTCGTCGTCCAGGTAGGCGTCCGAGCCGGCGAAGTCCACGCCGCCGGACAGGAACTGGGTGCGGCCGTCGCCCGAGCCCACGGGGTCGTAGGTGACCGTGGTGCCCTGGGCCTCCTGGAAGTTCACGATCCAGGCCTGGAAGGCGGCCTGCTGGGTGCTCGCACCGGCGCCGTTGATGGTGCCGCCGCCACCGGCGGCGCCGCCCGCGGAGCTGCCGGGGGTCGAGCCGCCGCCGCCGCCGGAGCCGCCGCTCGGCTCGTTGCCGGCGCTGCAGGAGGCGAGGGCGAGGGCGAGAGCCGCGGCGGAGGTGGTCGCCAGGGCGGCGCGCGCCGCGCGCGTGGTGGAGCTGCGCATCAGGGAGGGGCCTCTCGTCGTAGGGCGGCCGGTTCCGGCCGTCGGGCGGCGGTGAGCCCGCCGACGGACCGACCGTAGGCAGGAGAGGTGTCGCGACCCAGGGGCCTCGGTGAACCGGCGGTGAACGAGACGTGTCAGGGGGCTCGGGGACCCCCGGATGCCACCACGCTCCGGCGTCGTCGCCACGCTCCGCTGAGCTGGGGGGCGCTGGGCGCACGAGCGCGGGGGCGCGTCGTCACCGGAGCGTGACGGCGCGGGCGCCGCCGCCGCGCGCCGGCGTCACGGCTGGGGCGGGTGCCTCTCCACCGCGACGACCCGTCCGGAGCGGCGGGCCACGTGCGCGACCAGGGCCTCGCCCGGGGCCAGGAACGGGTCCGCGGCCGGGATGGCGGAGGCCGCCCCGCTGCCGCCCGCCGCCCGGCCGGCGAGCGCGCCCAGCAGGGTGCCCAGCACGGGGCGGTGGGTGCAGACGACGACCGCCCGGCCCTTGTCGACGAGGTGGCCGACGTAGCGCGCCACCTTGTCGGGGTCGCGCCGGTGCGCGGACTCGGTCAGGCGCCCCTTGGTGCGCAGCCTGGTGCCGGACGCCTCGACGAAGGGCCGCACCGTCTGCACGCAGCGGTCCCACGGGCTGGAGACCACGCGCGCGGGCGCGCGGGCGGCCAGCACCGGCACGAGCTGCGCGGCCTCCCGCCGGCCCGAGGCCACGAGCGGCCGGTCGGCCTCGTCGTGGGCCCAGACCGTGGTGGGCCGCGCGTGCCCGTGGCGCACGACGACGAGGGGCCACGTGTCGAGGCAGCCGTCCGCGTGCAGCCCCGCCAGGGCGCGCAGCTGCACCTGGTCCCCGCGCCGGGTGAGGCGCCGGTAGCCCTCGTCGACGTCGACCCACTCCGTGCGGTCGACCTCGGCCGGCCGGGGCGGCCTGGGCAGGTCGCCGGCCGGCGCGGGAGCGGCCCAGTAGGCGACGTGCTTGACGACGCGGTCGCCCGTCCCCGCCCCGAGGACGTAGCGCGCCGAGGGCAGCGGCCGGCCCAGCGCGATCGTCAGGCCGGTCTCCTCGGCGACCTCGCGCACCGCGGCGGCCACCGCCGACTCGCCCGGGTCGAGCTTGCCCTTGGGGAAGGACCAGTCGTCGTAGCGCGGGCGGTGCACGAGGACGACCTGGAGCCGGTCGCCGAGCAGTCGCCACACGAGCGCGCCCGCAGCGCGGACGGGGTCCGGTCGGCCCTGCCCGGCGCCGTCGTCCGAGGCCTCGACCGCGCCCCCGCCCTCCTCGGGCGCCGCTGCGCCGCCGGAGCCCTCGGCGCCCGGCGCTCGCGCGGCCGGCGAGCCCCCCTGCAGCGCGACGGGTGCCGCCGGCGGGTCCTGGTCCTGCGGTCGCGGCGGGGCGGGCGCCGGCGCCGCGGTGGGGCGCTGCCCGGAGGGGGCGGGGCCCGGGCGGGGTCGGGGCGCGGGATCCATCTGCCGATGCTGCCACCCCGCGGGGCCCACCCCGTCCGGGGCGGACGGCG
>Ga0210040_10004087_pt1 | contig 19294 bp, 12 predicted proteins | sample CryGeyCG12114_NA_FD_185462 | JGI IMG/M metagenome (GOLD analysis project Ga0210040, IMG submission 185462) | Groundwater microbial communities from aquifer - Crystal Geyser CG19_WC_8/21/14_NA (SPAdes) (version 2) | ecosystem: Environmental > Aquatic > Deep subsurface > Groundwater | place: USA...
ATTATACTTATAACGAATTATTAAAAGTCGCGATTATAATTATACTTATAACGAATCGTTAAAAGTCGCGATTATAATTATACTTATAACGAATTATTAAAAGTCGCGATTATAATCGCGCTTCGTTCGCTATAGTAAGCGAATCCTTTATACTATATAACTTATATAGTATATAATATAGTTATCGTTCGTTATACTTAATACGCTTAAGCGAGTTCTTAATCGCTTATAATACGATTCTCGTATACGTAATTATATACTTTTTTTAGGCGAGCTTTAGAGTTATAAGATAAGGCTTAATAAGAGGTATAATTTAATATTATAATAATAATAAACTTAAGAATTTAATATAATCTTATTAACTAGAAAATTATATAAAGAGTAGAAAAGTATAGTTACGATTATTAATTAAAAAATAAAGCTAAGATCTAAATAAATAATATAAATAATATAAACGAGTTATATTATAATATTTATTATAATTTAAAATAAAACTCTTACTCTTTTTTATATTTTATTTTAAGAAATTTAAATTAAAATAATACTTAAAAATTCTTTTTTATAAATTATAAGTTAAATTATAAATAATTAAACTTTAAATTTATACTATTATTACTTTACTTACTATTATTAAAATAATTTTTATTAAGTTCTTTTTCTTTACTTATTAATATACTTTAATTTAATAAGTATTTTTATTTAGTTTAAAATTAATCTTATAAATAATAAAAAGAAATTTAATTTAAAAAGAATAATAATATTTAAATAAATGTATTTATTAATATATTAATAAGTATAATATATATTTAAAGATTTAATAACTTATAAAAATTATTAAAAGTTTTATTTTTTAATTCTTAATTAAGTATATTTAAATAATATAATTTAATATAAAAGTTTTTATAATTAAGTTATTAATAAATACTTTTTAAAAAAAGAAAGCCTTTTTATAATTAAAACTAATTATTTAATTAATTTATTAAAGTAATAATAAGATAATTTAAATAAAAAATTAAAAGATTAAGCTTTTATAAAAAAAGCTTTAACTTAATAATAATTCTTTTATAATTTTACTTATAAGAATCTTATTATTTTATATACTCTTAAAATTAAAGTTATATAATATACGCTTTTAAGTTTAGTATAAAAATTATTTAGTATATGCTTTATATATAATATATAACTATATATTATTAAATAAATTTATCGTATAACTTTATATATATATAACTTAATCTTATAACTTTAAACTAGTAATTCGTATTAAGATCTAATAATATCGTAGTATTAAAGAGTATAATATAAGATTAAGTAATTAAAAATAAAAGATTAATTAAAGATAACTTTAGTATATATTTATAAAATAAAAGTAGTCGTTAACTACTTTAATAATTAAGTAACTAATATATTAAATATATAATACTATTTACGCTTAGTATTTAACTATATTATTTTATTATAAGTAACTTTAAATATTATTATAATAACTTATTATTATTATATAAAGGTATTATTATAGTATTAAAGAGTATAGTATAAGATTAAGTAGTTAGAAACGAAAGGTTAGTTAAAGGTAGCCTTAGTATATACTTATAAAATAAGAATAGTCGTTAACTACTTTAATAACTAAGTAATTAATATACTAATTATATAATACTATTTATATCTAGTATTCGATTATATTATCCTATTATAAGTAACCTTAAATATTACTATATTAGTATCTTTATTTAGAACTAATCTAAAGGTCTTACGTTACTACTAATATTTAATATAAAAAAAGAGATAAGAGGTATATCTTATACTAATTAAGTAGTAGCGAAGCGTTCTAGAGAAAGAAGAACTATAATAGAATAAAGAGAGACCGTTTTCTCTTTAAAATACTAGAATAGCGATATTAAATAACTTAAAGAAAGAGAGATTAAAGATAAAGATAAGAGAGGCTATTATAATATCTCTTATCTAAGAGAGATAAAGATTAGATTATACCGTTACTTAATACTCTTAATCTCTAAGCTCGCTATATTAAATATTAAGACGATAAGAGGAAGAGAGAATAACTAGCTAGTAGTAAGAAGATTTAAAGGGTCTCTCTCCTTAGAAAAGGCGTTAATAGTAGAGAGAATAAGTAATTAAACTTAAAAGAACGATCTAATTATTATAACGCTATCGTACTAGTCTTAACTATAGGAGTAAAGCGTTAAAAATAAAAGGGACTTATAGTAATTAAATATTAAATAAATAACGATTTAAGTATTATTTCTTATATAAATAACGCTATTAGTAATAATCGAATTAATACTTATACTAATAGTATTAGTAGCTTAGTAGAAAGTAAGAAATAATAAGAAGAAAGACTAGAATAAAAGCTATATAAACTAATTAGTAGAATTATAAAACGCATTATTTATAACTATATATAAAATATTAATAAAAAGTAACTCTTAGATAAGCGGTATCTTAATATTTACCTTATTAACTATAACTATAATAATATACTTAGCGATACTTATTTTAAAGATAATATACGCCTTATACTATAATAAAATAAATATAATCGACTTCTTTAAGTATATTAAAGACTTATTTAATAATAATAAGATCGATACTACTTAAAGATTAAGAAGAATACTTCGCTATTATAAGTATACGATTTAAATCTAGCTTTAAAACGTTCTTATATATAAGAGTACGAATTAAAAGGCTCTAAAGAGAGTTATAATTAATAGATTTTAAGAGTAGAATAATACGTAGAAGCGTAAGATAATAGCCTTTCTTAAAGTACTCTCTAACTAAGAATAAAAGAAGTTAAAGGATATTATTAACTATATATACGTCTTTAAGAATATAGTAAAGGCCCTAGAAGCTAAGTAGAAGTTAGCTCTTTAAAAAAGTATATTCTCTTTCTAATAAGGCTCCCTATATATATATAGTAGAAGGTAGTAAAGAAGAAAAGTCTATTTAATAAAAAGAGAGAGAAGTTACCTACTATATTTAGATTTAATATAATAGTAGACTATATTCTTAAAAAGATAAAGAGGTTATATAAAATAAAAGTACTTAAAGCTTTTAATAATCTAAGTACTTTAGTAAAAGAGGCTTTAATTAGGCTAACTATTAAGTCGCGTAAGAAGATTAAGTAAAAAGCGATTATAAAACCGACTAATATAATAACTATAACGATACTTATAATAGCTATTAGTACTTAAGGAGTAAACGAACTTACTAAGTAGCTAAAGAGGCTAAAGATTTAAGTACTAACGCTAGAGTAAGTAAGAGGAGCCTTATACTCTCGCTCTTAATAAGTATAAGTACCTAATCTTATCTACTTAAACTCGTTATTAAATAAAAACTAAACGATTAGAATCTTCCTACTTATATTAAAGTTCTTAAATAAGCTCGCTACTTAAAGTAAGTTCTAGTACTTAATTAATTAACGACTTTATACGTTTTATAAGAAAGAAGGATATATTTAAAATAACTATTTCTCTTTAATAACTATAAAGTAGTAAGGTTTATATTATTATAAAAGGACGAAGATTATCTTTAAATAATAGAGATTCTAGAATAAGCTCTTCTTTTTCTAAGATATATTAAAGTTATAAAAAGACTAAGTTTAATAAGGTACTATTAAATACTAGAAAGAAGGCGATACTAGAACTAGTTCGTTTTAAGATTAACGAATTCGCCTATTTAAGGTTATTATAAGAGCCAATCCGAATAACGAGAAAGAGAATAACTAAAATAAAGCTACTATTTATAAAGTAACTACTAGTTAATTAAAAAAGACTCCTTAAGATAAGTTAAAACGAAAGCTAATAGTAGAAGTACTTTAGTTATAAGTTAAGAAGAAACGCGACCTCTTAAATATAAAGGGCTTATATTAAAGAGTATACGTCCTCGTTAACGCTATAGATAGGCTAGTAAAAGAAAGAGACTCTTAAGTAATAGTTTAGCTAATAGAGAATATTTAAGCTAAGAGAAATTAGTAGCGACCCTCTCTCTTTGAAGATACTATAAGAAGATAAGTTCACTAGCTATTACTAGATTTAAGCCGCTAGAAGCTAGTAAATATAATTTTAAAGTAGTAAGGTACTAATAAGCTTATTAATATATTACTTTAAGTTAAGGTAGTAGATAATCTTAATATAATAAACTACTTAAAGATTAATAAAGTTCGATAAATAGTCTTTAATAAGAAGATCTAAAAGGTATTAAAGAAAGATAAACGAATTATACTCGTTCTTTAGTAATAGAAGTAGAAAGTCTTACACTTATAAGCTACTATTATTAAACCCCTTTATATAAAAGAAATCGTATATAAAATAAAAAGTAGAGACGCTTTAAGTTTAAAAATTAATATTTATAAAATCGATTATCTTAAAATATATAATACTAGTACTATAATTAGTATTATTAATAAGATAAAGGCTATTAAGATTAGTCTTTATATCTAAGCTCTTTTTAAGAAAGCGAATATAGTCGAGTTTAACGAGAGTAAATAAGTTTTATACGGCTTTATTCCTCGCTACTCTTCTTAATTTAGTAATATAATTATTTATAGCGATATTTACGTTATTAATAAGGTAAATAAGAACTATAATCTTATTCTAGAAAAGCCGTTTATAGCGTAGGTATAAAGCTAAACCTAGTTTAATAAGAAGAAAGCGTTTATAATACGATTATTCGACTATAAGATAAGCGCGATAATAGAACTCGACGATACTTATAACGACGAGAAGTAGTCTTTAAACGTTTAAGCGAGTCTAAAATACCTAAGCTTACGATTTATAAAAATAAGTATAAACGTAGTTAAAATAAGGTTTTAATTATTAGTATTTCTAACTCTAGGTTAGAAATAAACTATTCTTAATTAGCTAATTAGAATTAAGAGTTAACGACGCTAACTCGCTTTTAAATAAGCGAGGCTTATATTAACGCAATTAGACTATTAACTAAAGGTAGTAATACGATTACTTAACGATCTAACTAAGAGATCGATTACTACTAAAGATAAGGAGGATAAGGTTAAGGAGAAAGCTAAGGAGAGCGAGGACGATAAGGGTAAGTACGTAGAGGAGTAAGTATTGCGATATACGATAACGCGCTTAATAGTGTATTTTCCTTAGGTTATTCGAGTTATTTAGTATTACGTTCTAGTTTAGTAATACGTTTAGAAAGTGCGAATAGGATAATAAGTAATAAGTTACTTATTCTTAACTAGGGCTAGTTAACTATAAAGAGAAGAGGGATATCGTAGTATTAAAGGGTATAATATAAGATTAAGTAGTTAGGAATAGAAGATTAGCTAAAGGTAGTCTTAGTATATACTTATAAAGTAGAAGTAGTCGTTAACTACTTTAATAACTAAGTAACTAATATACTAATTATATAATACTATTTACACCTAGTATTTAATCGTATTATCTTACTATAAGTAACCTTAAATATTACTATAGTATAAAGTTTATAATATTAGCTAGTATTTTTTAAAATATATAAATAGTAATATCGCTCTTCTTTTTATATAATATAACTAGCTATATATACTTTATACGCGCTAATTAAAACGTATCGTAATATATTAAAAGTATATAAAATAACTTTTACTTTCTTTAAATAAGTAAGTTTAATTAAATTTTTAATTTAAAATAATAATTATTTATCTTTTTTAATTAATCTTAAGATTATATTAAGCTATTTAATTAATAATAATAACGAGTAATATATATAAAAAGTAAAAATATAATTAATATAAGTTAATAATTTATACTTATTAAGTATTTTTTTATTAAAAAGTAATAGTTATAATACTTTATTTTTAATATAATAAGATTTAATAAGACTATCTAAATCTTTTAATTAAAATAATATACTCGCTAGCTTTATTAATATAACGCGCGTATAATTTAAAGTATTTAAGAGTATTATAAACTTATTTTTACTTTATACTTATATTAACTTAAGCTAAAAGTCTTTCTAAGAAGCTAATAACTTATAAAAATAAGTTAAGCTATTTAGTAAATTAAAGTCTCGTTTATTATTATAATTAAGTAAATAAAATAATATAATTAACTCTTACGCCTTTACTAATACTAACTAAGATATAATATTATATCTTAAAAGTATAAGAAATAGCTATAAATAAAGAGATATAAATTAGTATAATAATTAGCGTAGGCGAAGGCGAACGTAAGAATAGTAAAGATCGACGCGACGATAACGAAGGCCGACGCGACGAAAGCGAACGTACGTCGCGTACTACGAGTTAACTAATTAGAGACTTAGCAGCTTATCACGTGTGTGTACAGTGTACAGTGTGCAGTATGCGCCTCGGAGCCACGCCCTTACTTCCTTCCTTCGTCATCTCAGCATTGCTCGCTTTCCAATACGATGGCATTTGCAATGCGTAGACGTTCCGGTCCTCTGCTTAGCAGAGCGACAGTCACGTCGACAACACCACAACACAATGTTTTCCTGGTTGATAGCCCCAACGTCGGGGTGGGAAATATTTGACTCAACACATCCTTTTCCTGCCGACGGGAGTTACTCCTCTCGCTGCCAGGATCTCGAGTAGTCATAGCTAGACAGGAGGACAAGTACAACAGCAGCACTCACTTGCGTCATCCACGCATACGGCGAACCACCGTGCCAGTCAGCCGACCACACCTACAATGGCTTCCCTCACCACCCTCCCCTCTGAACTACTCTCCCAGATCTACAACTCGCTCAGCACCATCTCCGATGTGATCAACCTCAGTCTCTCCTCTCACCACTTCAATCACCACCTTCGCAATTCGAACCGGCTGCCCACCCTCTTCGCCGCAGCTGAGCGTGAATTTGGGCCGCTTGAGGACATAGCTCAGCTGCTGACATACAATTCCACTCAACCAGCGCATGTTCTCCGGAAACCACAACAAAGCTATGCCTTACTTCGACAAATGATTCCAGTTGGTGCGGTGGCGAAGAAAATTGAAGAGCTTTATCCATCCCGCCGGTGGGCTGACAATTACATTGAGCGAAGAGGCCTATCGGCGGACGAAGCATGGAGGTCGAGGAGAGCGGTGTACAGATATTGGCTCTACTGTGAGGCTTTTCAGAACAGAAACTACACAAGAATTACCAGACAACTACCCCAGATCGTGGAGGAGAGAGCACAGCTTCTCAGATCTCGGACAACAGGTAAGAGTTCACCAATGCGGCGAAGGAGACAGTATATTGATACATGCACAGAAGAATTGATCGAAATGGAAGACCTCCGCATAATTCTCGAAGACATCGTGTCGACCGAGCTCTGCCCTACGAACGGCGCCGCAGAACGTTCATTCAACGAACACTGCGATTTCGTTGACGTCCGAAACAGCCACTGGCGAAGCAACTTCCGATCATGGAACTCCTGGCCACCAGACCAGTACACCAATCATTCATTTGCGCAGGCGAGGATATCGACAACTTCTCTCTTTCACAGCCACTACGCTGACCTCAATGACAAATCAGGACAAGACCTACCTGTTCTCCAACGCAGAAAGCTGGAAATGACCGGGTGGGGGGACGAGATCAGCCAATATTACGTCGTCCAATCTGTGATGAAAGTCAGCCCAGCACAAATCATTCACATGCACGAGCATGCTGTCACGAAGCTCGATGTCGAGGCATACATCCTCGATCATTGCGACGGCGGAGAATGGTTCTGGGACAACGGACAGACATTTCTCGACACTTGGAGTTTGATACTGTACAAACGTGGTGAGGCTCCTGGGGATGTGAGGAGCGCGATCTTGAATGGAGAGGCGGGTGTTACGAGCGTAGGGAAACGAGCGTGGTCGGACAGGGACGACGGTGAGGAGGGACAATTGTGCGTTTGAGAGGCTGCCGCGTGCTAGCTTGAACCCGTCTGCTGTTGGAAGCCATGGGTCGACGACAGTAACGGGCCGATGATCTTGGTGAGTCTGGTGTCGCAAGTCGAACTCTTCACGTCTTAGTCAAAGCACAGCCCTCTTTTTACGACAAGCAAGCTCCAATGATAGTACAATGAATGTTTGAGTCGCTGATGTTCACGTTTGCGTGGGCAGAAAATACTCACGCCTTTCTACTGCTACCAATGCAATGGATGATATCCTCGTAGACAGGTTCGAGATCTACGTGCTGCTAGAGGAGCATGATCTAAGTTCAAACTACCACCGGATATTTCTGCGTGCCTCAACCAAGTGAGCTTTTTCTTCCCTGATGTTCTCCAGGAGACGAAGCTCGATGCCCATGACGTTCCGCAGCGATGTCAAGAGACCCATGTAGGCAGGCATGTGCCGTACGTGCTTATCGTGACAAGCAATCCAGATACTTATGGTATCGGGTCATGGTCACACGGCAAGCCAATCCCTTCTCGCACACCAAACATTAGCATTTCCCAGGAATTGTACGGTTCGCTTGTTGCGCCTGGCAATGACACAGATGTCTAGCGTACTCTTGAGCTCCTCCGTTGTCTGACTGGTCCATTCTCCTGTTCACTCTGCCCTTGCCCTTCCGATGCCTTGCAAGCTCATGAGCCGCATCTCCGGATTGTGCTAACTAGCCTCGTCGATACAGATTCTTTGGTGATCGAGTGCATGTGCTGCTGCATGGTTTGAGAAAGTGCGACGAAGCTCGGGGTCTTGAGTACACGGTTGTGGAGATTTGCCTCGCTTCTGCTGTTCCCTCGTCCCGCGATCATGCGGTGTGCCGAGTGATATGCGTTGCCGAGGTTGTTGGCGCCTCGTAAGTTGCATCAACAGGCAGTGTCTGCTGTTGTTGATGGAGTCCGTTCGATCTCATCCAAACAAGGCACGGTCATCAACAACTCGTCTCTTTCTCTCCGCGCCAGTATTCAGCCCAAGCCCCCGGATCTTCCTCGTTCTGTCAGTCTTGTCAAATGTTCTCTGCGTATATTTGCTCTGCTTTTTCATCCTTGCTTCCCGTCTCACCATATTGGGAGAGACATACATCTTGTTCTCGAAGATAACCGGACCGCCGAAGCTTCCTTCTTGGATCACAATCGGTGTAAGGACGAACCGAGGACCAACTTCAACCAACTTGACACCCGAGGTTGTATCATCCATTGCTGCCAACTTGTCTTCGGCGCTGTCCTTGCTGCCTTCGCGTAATTCGTACACTCGAATCCAAATCTTCCCATCCAACCCATAGATTCCGACCACACGGTCCACGAACGGTTTCAGACCTCGCACACCTTTACTGGGCACGCAGAAGACACCTCTCAGCATCTCTCGTATCAGGGCTTTGTTCTCTTGTCCCCCAACGGCGAGCTCTTCATCGAACGATTTGTCAAACACAGTGATACCTCTTCCACCCTTCAGCACGTTCCCGCCAAACCCAAGCTCAGCCATAGTATGCACATTGCCGACATGGAACTTGATCGTCGGGCCATTCGGCGCCTTTGCAAGCCACAGGTACAGGTCTTGTGCGTTCTTCCGTGCTTCAAGAAAGAAAACGTAGTTGCAGCTGTGCAGATCGGCGAGGGAGTTCAGCGCAGAATTGTAATTGTTCGAAGACTTTGTGTCCAGTTTTGTGTCTTGGTAGCTGTGAGGTAGCAGAGAGGAGAGATCGTTAAGGAGATGCCTGTGTCGGAAGGAAACGCCACGAGACGTGAGCATGAGGATGCGATTGCGCAGTTCGGTTGGCATTTGCTTCAATTTTCGTGCTTCAGCGGCTTCAGCTTGTTGATTGCTTGGTGGAGGAGATGACGAAAACGGCGTGGCAGGCGTGAGATTTTCAACTTGGTCCAAGTCATCGTCACCACGAATTGTGCCACTGCTGGAGGATGTGTCGTCGCTTGTCATGTCTGAGTCGTCCGATGCTTCGAGTCCATGTCGCGCTTTGGAAGCGCGTTTATAGATTGATGCCATGCTTTAATGCGCTTCGCGGAGTAAGGGCAATGATTTCTCCCGTGGTTGAACAAGAGGCCGTGATCTAGAGTAACCTCGTGGGCGGCACAGCTCGTGAACTGCACGAGTAGGAGGATTTCGAAAAAAGTTCCTGGTATCTTATCGATAAGAGGATCTGATTGGGTTGTGTCGCTCGGCGGACTTACCTCAGTTTCATCGTGGCATGGGGTAACTCACTCCATGTCAACTACGACAGGTGTGAGCTGGTTGTCACGCAACATGGACATTGACGGCACACTTATCACATACGTAATCACGCTGCTTGTCCATCTTCAAGCTGCTGGCAAATGCGGCACAACCCACCATCTATGCCATCTACCCTTCTCATCAGGGCCGGGTAACCTTGCTTCCTTTGCCGCCGCGAACTTCCACTCCTCATTGTTGACCATCTTCTTCAATGTCAGCACGCAGAGACTCGCAGCAATGGCAGCCTTGAGGCAGTCCTTAACATCTGTATTCCACTTCTCGTCTATTACCGATGTTCCTCCATCTTTCGTTGGATATATATTCCATGTCGTCTTTGCTACTTCCTCCCATGCTCTCTTCGCTGATGCGCCCATTGTCATGGCTTGTGTCAGTAGCTCTTCTATTGTGAGGTCGGGTAGATCAGTGTGGCTGGCGAAATCATCCGAAGCAAGTGCTTCTGGTATTGAAAGGCCAAGAAAGGGCTTCATCCTGATCTCGTAGCGTAGCGCATCTGAGGAGTACAACGGCCCCTGTCGGACAACAATGCCTAACCGCTGCAACACAATGAAGATCTGGTGCAACGTGCTGGAGAGCAACTGAGTTGCTTTGGCCCAGGCGTATTCTCTGTACAATCGATCGAGTGCTACTTTGCATTCTTCTGTCGCTTTCGCCTTCGATGCTGCAGTCACCGAGCCTCGCTTGACCTCAGTGTCCTTCGAGCTTACGAAGTGGCTGATGCGCTCAAGGTGACTGAGGTGTATGTCACAAATTGTTGACAAGTACCAATACATTGCACCCATTTCATGCGGAGCGTAGATCATCTGTTCGAAGCCCATTTGAATGGTCAGTTTCAAGATGTTGAGCTTGTGATGATAGACCCAGCTACTCAAGCTAAACGAGAAGGTGGGTGGTGAGTCTGACAGGTATTGTATTGGCTTCTCATGCGAAGCTTCCTGAATGATACAGTCCATCTCCTCAACCTGGCCTTGTAGTGCATCCCATTCCGTGAGTGCATGGCAGAAGGTTCGACGTATCCGGCAGCTGTTTAAGCAAAGGGCTCGATAAACGTTGATGAAGGTCTGCTGGAACTGGTGGATGAAGCGTTCCATACAGTCAGCTACCTTCTGGTTGCCGTTGTGTTGTCTGCCGTATGCGCCATCTGAGATCTTGAGAAGTGATGAAGCGGGTAATGTCAGTGATCGGAGGTCTTCTTCGAGAAAGTGTATTGTCTCGACACGGCTTGCGACCATGCCATCAGAGCTCAAAAATGATTGTAGCAGAGCTCGAGGGTACGTTGATGGCTGCGGTGAGCTGTAAGGAAAGACTTGGTAGGCAGTAATGAGGTCTTGAGGGTGGGCCGCTTGATGGATCGAGAAGACGTTCCTGCAGTCGTTAAGCGTTTGATGCCAGAATGTCCAAGCTTCGTTCATGGATACTGTTACCATGGGTCGAGGAGGCACCGTGCTTGCCAATCGTCTTTGCAGCTTCGTACTGAATGCTTTGGGAACCACGATACCCAGACGATGTGTCTTTTGTGCCTCATCGAGTGAATCATGCATCAATCGAAACAGTGAGGCAGGAGGGTTTCGACCGTCTGCGTGCTGAATCAAGGTTTCAAGGATATCGTTGCGAAATTTAAGGCGGACGGAAATGGCGGTTCTCGCGTCGAGGCCAAGGTCAGATCTTGCAAGAGCTTCGATCGCTTCGCTCGCGACCTCCAAAATGCTTTCATCGGAAAAGCGGTGTAAGAGCTCTCTGTTGAAGAGCTGTGTGGTGAAGTCTTCTTCCTACTCCTCGTCAGCCGATCAGTTACCGGTTGCAGGGGTTGTGGCTTGCCTCGTAGTAGTGCTGAGATGTAACCATGCCCAGCACGCAATCACAGATCTTGATCAGCAGTAGACAGTAAGCTCGAAGGACCTTTTGCGGCAAAGACAGCTCGTCCGGACTGCGACCGCGAATGAAAGTGCTTTCCCCGAGAGACTTTGGATTTGGCCAAAGTAGTCGGTCAACATGGACGGAAGTGAACAGTGTTTGAGAGAGCGGATAGCCCATCAACCAAGCGACCTTCATCGAGTGAGTAGCAAAAAGGAACGTAGAGTAGGACAGCGTACCTCCCTGTTGAGCATCTCATCCATGAGCCATATCAGCTCTTCGGGCAGAAACTCCTTGTCCATGTCGAACTCCTCCTCGAGTGTCTCGCCGGGTTCCAGGGCGCCACTATCCATCTTGGGGTCTCCAATCTGTGCAACAATCAGCTTAGCTTGTCGGATGAGTTTGTCTGCAGACCTCAAGAGCACCGACGGCTTCGAAGAGTGAGAAATGGTCATCTTTGACTAGCGTTCCGGGTGCGACGACTGCTAACAGTCAATGGCCAGCTTCACGGTAAGGAGTTGTGCATACGCCTCGCTGCAGCCTGAAATTGATGTGTAATGTCTTGTATATTCATCTTTGTGGTGTTCTTGGCTTTGGTGGGCTTGTTTTCTGGACTTCTGCATCCCGGGTTCCTGGGCAAGTTTCTGTTATCTTCTTTTGGAGGCAGCTGCGAACGTCATGTGCGATTTGTGTTTCTGTGCTCTGTACAAAGCGAGTCACCAAGGGGCAGCGTGGTTTCAGGCACGAACATTTTTTGTGGAGGACATGGGAATTCGAGTGATGTCTCTTGCACCAGCAGCTCAAAAGCAGCTTCCTGATTGGCAGAAATTGACATCTGTTACTGTATATGTACAGTGTCTACAATGCTTGCGGAACCATGCTCTTTCCATTCCGAGTTTGTAACAGTGTGATCATTCTATTCCGCCTTGGCTTGCTCTGCCATTGCCGAAGCGTTTGCCTCTCCCAGGCTCTTGTTCTCGCCCTGCTTGCCGTTCTGCATCTCGTCAGAGTCATGGTGTTGCCGACTGCAACGGCATACTAACCTGCCACTTTGCAAACCTCAAATCCATTTCGCCTCTTCGTTCAGCTTGTAGTCTTGGTCCTTCCTTCAGTGATCTTCGCACAACTCGAGCTGCGATTGCGAGGTATCGGTTGTAGCTGCACTTCGTTAGCACACTGTCATGGTCAAATTCACGGTTCCTACGTGATGCCTGCGGCTTTCCATGCGAACGCCATCTTGATTATGACGAGCTGTAGTCTGTTGGCAAGAAGTGACTTGTGCTGTGAACTTGAGTGTGAGCTCGACTCCTGCGCGCCAATCTCATTCCGACCGAGAGGGAAGCTGCGGACCCTAGCGCAGCGGCATCCCAAGGCCGCACGCGAGACAAGGCTGCGCTCATGCTCACGTGACTTGGTCATCACGTGCTGGAAGCACATCTCGGCTCATTCGCCGTTCACTGTCAGAAATATCAATGTTGCTATTCTAGTCATGTTCCTACCGCCGTTTTAGGACTCTATGTGTGACTATGCACTGCTTAGCTCAAAGATCGAAATTCGCAGCCTGGTTCCCAGGCCGCCTTGTGCATGGGTGCGATTCTGCTCCAACTACTCGGACGCTGTGGTAAGCTAATGAAGCATCGCTGTATGCTTGATCGGTCCAAGCTCCTGGTTACTGGCAGCAAAATTGTGACCACTACGTGTGCAGCACAATGAAGAAATTGCTCAGCATGCTAAGCATGATCGTTTTTGCTCATCCAACATATCGTCCTTCCTGCCGTGCTAACACCAGATGTGTAGCAGTCAAGGCGATGGAATTCTTCCTAGAGAGGTTGTCATGGTTACAAGAAAGCGTGAACGATGCACGAGCACAACAGCAAGCAGATACTGCGTACATCGTAGATAGCTATCTTACGTACATCACAAGGGTCCATACACAGGAGGAAGGTGGAAAAGGCATAAGTACTTGGATAGCAAGGCCAATCCATAAGTATGGACTACGCAGCGTCGGGTAGCCGCTGATCGCGAGACGCACGGGTGGTTCAGTGTTCTGTCATTCAGGTGTCTCTCAGAATAGCTACTGTCGAATCCAGTCGATGTATCTCACCCCATACCCAGCTCTCTGTTTTGCGAAATCTCTGCAGCAGAATGAACTCGGCCGGCGCCAGCATCTCTTCCTCCTTATTTTTCACATCCTCTCTCTCGATTTTCGACAGTGTGTTGGCCATCTTTGCTCTCTCCAAGTTCAGCAGCTGTACCATTTTGCAAAGCGTAGCATACACACTCTCGAGGACCAGGCTCTGTACTCTCCCTGCTTCATGCGACCACAAAAAGACTGTCTGATTCGGCATTCGTTGCGGATTTCGTGGGACCTCCTGCAAGTCAAGGTAACCCATCTGTTTGAGCAGTGACAGGCTTTGTCGAAGCTCCTTTGCGCCGAGCAGTCCAATTTCCTGCAAGGTCCTTTCTTCGAGCTTACCTTTGTCGACCAGAATGCGCAGTATTCGTGGTGATGGTGGCTCCAGTCTACTATCCATGACCCGTAACGTCTCTTCTTTGCGGACCCACTCGTCGAAAGCGCCCTTCTCGATCTGCCACATACTCCGATCCCCAGTCAGGAAGTGAAAGTTACTTTCGGTGAGGAACATGAGTTCTCGGTCAATATCGCCCTCCGCCAGGTCTTCGTCTACTTCGTGAAGATACCCATTGACTTTACCGTTGGTGTGGCGCGCCTCGTTGTCAGATACCTTTTTGAGCTCTATATTCGTACCAAAGCGTAGCTGTCGGGCGTCGATGCCATATACGTGTGAAGCTGGTAGCTTGGACCACACGTCAGGATCTGCTATCTGTCTGATTGCAGAAACCAAGACGGCTGCTGCTCGTTTGCCATGCATCTTCCGCGCAAGCTCGCCGACTAACCTGCTCTGTGCAAGAGCGACGACTTTGTGAGGGTTAGGCTGTACCAAAGTTGACCACTGTGTTGAATGACCATTTGTGCTAACACCGTTGACACCGTTTGATTGCTTCTTTCTGGCCTGCTTCACATAGTCGCCATTCACATGACCATGCTCGGCTTTGGAAGTATGGACGAGCTCTTCGTATTCGCGCTCAATATTCCCAGCGTGCTCGGCCTTGGCTTTTGTTCCTGTCAGCTTGGCGATCGCTTGGGGTGACAGCAAATTTAGCTCCACTTGTCTTCGAATATCATGCGCTTCGCCGAAATGTGCTTTGCGCAGCCGAATCAAAAAGTGGTCTTCCAGAAGATCATCGACAAGCTGCTCTATGGTTGTGCCTGTCTCGGTCTCCGTATCGTCACATAGTAATCGATCTCGAAGTTCGCTAATGGTTGCAAACCCCAGACAGCATGCAGTGGAGACGATTTGGGCTGCAATATCACCGTGATGTTCTCGTGCCGCTTCGATAAGTCTTCCAGTCCGGATGATGTCGTAAGCGTTGTTCAAGTCCGCCGAGTAGATTGTCTGAGCATCCCGAGGAGTATGATGATGTACTAGACGTAGTTGGATCAAGCCAGCCAGGCCAGATCTAGCTTGCCGAAGTGGCAGATGGCATTTCTGGGCCACCTGAGGAGCGCTGAGTCTGCCACCGAAAGCGAGACACTCGAAAATTGAGCGATAGAAATCACCGTAGTGGTCCTCCACTAGCTCGCAACAAAGGCGTTGGAAGGCCTGCAGTTAGTCAGTCAAAGACGACATGCAGGTGTTGGACAATGCTCACCGGCGAGGTAGTCATCGTTCCTCACATATCAAGAAGTGGTCAAGAAGAAAATCGGGAACCACTCATTGGTCGAAGCAAAAAGCCCATTGCACTTTGCGGTTGCAAAGTTGACCGGAAGGCCACCATTGAGACCAGTAATGCACTCTTCAGCTTGGCGACCTTACCATTTTTACGCTAGCGTATCTGAACTTGAAGCTGCGGCAGGAACATCTTTCGTCAGACGAAGCTCGCTGCCAGGTCTATCTGCACGCCATACACTCCTTTCAGCTCTACCCAAACCTGACATTCACGATGGTGCCTCCTGCGGCAGTGGCTCCTAGAGCTCTACGAGCTATTCAGCAGCCAATCCGCCAAGTCACGCAAAAACGAGGTCTTGCGGCTGCGGCATCGGGAAGCTTCCAGTATGAACAAGGAGAGGCTCACAGTGTGCAATATGCCAGCAGAGACTTACCATCAGCTACAACGACGCTCGCTGTTGTGGCAAGAGCCGGTTCGCGATATCAGCCGCTGCCAGGCTTTTCCGATGCCCTGGAGAAGTTCGCATTCAAGGTAAGGAACTCGCACGACAACACGAAAGACAGGGAGGAACATGCTGATGTTGAGCACAGTCGACAATGAAGCGATCTGCGTTGAGAATAACTCGAGAATCAGAGCTGTTGGGGGGCGAGCTCAGCGCATACCACAACCGAGAGAACCTTGTCTTGCGTGCCCGATTCATGAAAGAAGACCTTCCTTACTTCACAGAACTACTTGCCGAACTCATCTCGAAGACACGCTACACTTCACACGAGCTGGCTGAGGAGGTTATGCATATCATGAGACTGGATCAAAAGGGTCTGCTCGCGTCGCCATTGAACATGGCCATGAATTCAGTTCACGGAGTTGCATTCCATCACGGTCTCGGAACACCAACGAACGCCACGTCTTCCTCCCCCTTCCAGAAATACATCGATGCGCAAGCCATTGCCGACTACTCCGAAGCGGCTTATGCCCGAAAGAACATCGCTGTCGTCGCAAACGGTGCAGACCATCAAGAATTGGCAAAATGGGTCAAGGAGTTCTTCCAGGACACGAAGACGGCCAGCTCGGTGTACACGATCAAGAATGAGCCAACGAAGTACTTTGGTGGTGAAGAAAGAATTGCACATGCTTCGGGTAACGTCATGATTCTTGCTTTCCCCGGTTCTAGCTCTTTCACGTCCGGCCAGTCCTTCAAGCCCGAGCTTCAGGTTTTGGCTGCTCTTCTCGGTGGTGAGACCTCTATCAAGTGGTCCCCAGGTTTCTCTCTGCTATCAAAAGCTGCTGCCGACTTCCCCCTAGCACATGTCTCGACCGTCAACCAGGCGTACACCGATGCTGGGCTGCTTACTGTCACAATCACCGGGAAGAGTCAGGACATCGCCAAGGCATCGAAGGCTGTAGTTGATGCTTTGAAGAGCGTTGCGTCTGGGAACGTGTCGGACGAGGACATCACAAAGGCTACTGCACTTGCCAAGTTCCGAGCTCTGGAAGCTGGCCAACAAACACAAGCTGGTCTCGAGGCTACTGGTATGGGTCTCATCTCCAACAAACAGCCATACCAGATCGATCAGCTCGGCGACAAGATTGGAAAGGTTACGGCAGACCAAGTCAAGACGGTAGGTTTGGGTAGTGCAAAAGAATCTATGGATCGAGATGCTAATCCTTGTCTGCCACAGGCTGCCAAATCCTTACTCGACCAGAAAGCTGCCGTTTCGTCGGTAGGCGACCTGTTTGTGCTGTAAGTCGTTTCGAGCCTGATGATCAGCTTTGTGATTGCTAATATTACTCGTAGGCCTTGGGCAGAGGAGATCGGCCTGAAAGTGTAATTTTCACAGCGTAGCGGGTATTTGTAGTGTCGATGGTGGGGTTCATAGAACTGTATAAAACGAGCCCGTGTTCGATGCCTTCATCTGTATTGCCCATAGCTTGTCTTTCTTGAACCAGGGGAATTTATTCAGTCCGGGTGTCCTGCTGCCGCTGTGATGGTCGTCAATTGAGCCAGAAAACAAAAGTTGGTGTCGGTACACCATGCTCCGATTTGCCGACAGTGCTTCTTCCTGCGACACCGGTCAAGCTGTACCCGCTCCCCTTCTTATCATCCGGCCAAGCACGCTCATGGGCCCTCGAGGGGCGCGTCCCTGCGTGGTCAGAAGTTTGCTCGTCTAATGTATGTGTCTCCCAAGCGAATGAGAACTGTTTATTCGGATTAACCCGCCAGAAGCATACGGAATAGCAACAGGGGTTTCTCGATCTGTGGGGTCGTTCACTCACGAGATTCAGCCATGAAATCTCGTCATACTCGACTGCAGCCCTCCGCATTCTTTGTCCTCGCCGAGACTCGGACTGAGCACCTTTAAGGGAAAAGGGTCATCAGCTTCGATGCTCATGCAGCGGTTGCGTTAACACTTGCTGTACGGACTGCTGGTGCAACGCATCATTGTGCTGACTTCGACATTCCGACCTGTTCTCTGTGCGTGCATTGCTCGACTCTGGCCACGGGGCGATGTACAGCGTGGGTACAAACAAGTCTGCCCGCTGAGATAGAGGTCTTCTCCACTAGTGCTCCAGATCAACGCTGTCAGGAGGACACGAAGGAGGCTATGTCTCCACGCACAGCTTTGCTACAACAACTAAGATGTAAGTCTACGTATTATCTACGTGTCCATTTGGTAGAGAGGTCGAGGGTTGGCGGTGGTTTAGCCAGCATGTTCAACAACCAAGGCTACAGGTGGGTCGCTAAGCCATAAAGTCACCATGCTCAGCTTTCCTCCGCAACGCACGATGCTTGGTCTCCGTGTCGATAGCAGTGCAGATCAGCTTCAAAGCGCGAAGGTGTGCTCTCTGCCAGCTTTGGTCGTTCTCTGTGGTTTACAGATTCCTGACTTTTGGTGTACTGGCAGCATCTACAAGATACGGTAAAGCAATCTCGACTGCCGTTGTGGACACCGCGCCAAGGAAACGCTCTGATCATCCCAACGCACATCACAGGCAGTCTACCGCCATGACATCTGACTGGGCAGGAAGAGAAGCTTTGCTGTATACTAACTTTGGTCAGGGCAGGGCTGGTAGGAAAGCCACAAAGCATCGGAACGTCAATCAGCTGCATGCACGGTATCTCAACGTCGTAGCAGTCTCACAACTCGTACGCCTTGGCATCTCGACATAGACTACGGCCACACTGACGCAAGGCTGCTATTTATGACTGCTCGGAGCCCGTGCGGTGCTTGCTAGCGAACAACCCAATCCGCTGCTGCGTCCCGCGGACCTGTGGAGATGCTCACGACTTAGACGACTGTCTGTAGCCCTCCGCTACTGCAGGTGTATATGGCCCGTGGACTATGGTGATGTACGGTGCGTGCCGAACAGAAAAGACCACAGATACCCGCTGTCACGGGCTGCACCTCCTAGAATGACCTAGGCCGGAACTGTCATCTTCCCAAGCCAGTCGATTTCACCGGCTGTCTTTCTCGGGAACACGGCGCCAGACCCGTGTAGACCGCCAGCTGGATTGCGGAATTCAGTCTGCTGGAGGCCTTCGTAGAAAGAGA
>Ga0210040_10004088_pt1 | contig 19292 bp, 19 predicted proteins | sample CryGeyCG12114_NA_FD_185462 | JGI IMG/M metagenome (GOLD analysis project Ga0210040, IMG submission 185462) | Groundwater microbial communities from aquifer - Crystal Geyser CG19_WC_8/21/14_NA (SPAdes) (version 2) | ecosystem: Environmental > Aquatic > Deep subsurface > Groundwater | place: USA...
GAGCCACTCCCGGAGCCCGGTCGCCGTGTCCGCGAGGTCAGCGCCGTACTGCCGCACCGCGCTCTCGCGGGTGGCCGGCCTGGGCATGCCGAACGCGTGGTTGGGGCCGCCGACGACGATCAGCGCGACGTCGTCGCCGATCTCCGGTGGCGCGAGCTGTGCGGGGACGGCGTCTGCCGGGAGTGTCTCCGCCAGGCCCGCCGCGATCGCCTGAGCGACCGCGCGTGCATCACCGAACACCGACTCGTAGACGACCAGGGCGTGGGACATGAGCTCAGCTCCTCTGTGTCCGGACTGCGTCGGGTCGGGCAGGTGATCGGGTTCCACCCGGTACGCGGTCGGCCGTGAGGGCGTGTCGCTCCGCGCGGTCCTTGATCCCGCGGAGCATCCGCCGGGTCATCAGCAGCGTCACGGGCTCCATCGCGCGGGTGGCGATCCGGAGGCCGGTGGTCGCCTGGGGCTCGGTGCGGGAGCGCGACAGGAGTCGGCTGCGACCATCACCGTCGGGCACGACGTGGAAGGACCACACCCCGTTCCACGGGTGCTCCGGCGGCGCCTGGCGGAGCACGAGCGCCGTGGGCGGGTCCACCGTGGCGACGCGGAAGGCGTACCCGTCAGGCATCGGTCCGCAGCCCCGGGGGACGACGACGACCTGGTCGCCAGCGGCGAGGTCCTGCCACTCGTCGCGGATCTCGTCGCTGCTGTGGATGTGCAGTCCCACCACGTTCTCCAGCCGGTCGTAGCTGTACATCCCGCCCCGGTCCTGGCCGATCTGCACCAGCCACGCCCAGATCTCCGTGGGCGGAGCATCGACCGTGACGGCCAGGGTGGTCTGCTCCGCCGGGTCGGGCACCAGCTCGTCGCCGGGCAGGACCGCTGTGACCTCGTCCGCGGTCGCTCCCCAGTTCCGCCGGCCGTGGAGGACCTGCAGCCCCAGCGCGCCGGCGCTCACGCTCAGCAGGACCGTCACCGATCGCATGACCTCTCCCTCCGGCGACGTGTGCAGCAGGTGACGGTGACTCTGGGGGAACGGGTCATCGATCGGCGGGGGCGGACGTCACGACGTCATGGGTCGGGCGGGCGAGCACGGCGACGCCCATGCCGGCGAGGGCGACCGCAGGCAGCACGGCTGCCGTCGCTCGCGCGGCGGTGGGCAGGCCGGACGCGGCCGCGACCAGCACGACCCCGACCGCCAGGCAGACACCCGTCCAGCGGGGGAACGCCGCCGACCGGACGACAGCCGCCCCCAGCGCAGTCCCGCCGGCGACCATCACCACCCCGTGCGCGGTCATCCACGGCCCGAACCCCTCGACGACCGCCGCCCAGTCCGGAGCCCCGGCGGCCAGTGCGTAGAGCACGGTGCCGCTGAAGAAGAGGAAGGCGTAGCCGTAGGCGCCGGCGCCCACCAGCCCGAGCACCCCCAGCCTCGCCCGGTGCAGGCCGTAGAGCGCGAGGACCACGAACGGCATGCTCGCCTCGCCGACGTAGGTCAGCGCGAGCCGCCCGTCGGTGAAGCCCCCCCTGCGCGACCTCGATCCACTCCGAGGCCAGGTACAGCATCGGGAGCACGATCGCCGCGACACCCGCAGCCCGGACGGCGGGGCTGCGGATGACGACGGTCGGGGCGGCGTCCTGCACGTCAGAACTGGAAGACGATGCGGGCCGGGACGTGCCCGGACAACACGTCCGCCATCGCCTCGTTGACCTCGTCGAGCTTGCGGTCGACGGCGATGACCTTGGTCCGGCCGGCGGCGTGCAGGGCGAAGACGTCGGCCAGGTCGTTGCGGGTCCCGACGATCGAGCCGATCACCGTCTTCCCGGACAGGACCGTGTCGAAGATGGGCAGCTGCATCGTCCCGTTGGCCGGCAGCGCCACGCAGACCAGCCGCCCGCCACGCCGCAGCGAGCGGTACGCCTGGTCGAGGGACGCCGACGAGGCGGCCAGCGCCACCGCGACGTCCGCACCGCCCAGGGCCTGGATGGCGGCGACCGGGTCGGTGGTGGCAGCGTTGACGACCTCGTCGGCACCGAGCTCGCGCGCCATCTCCAGCTTGTCGTCCTGGACGTCGACGGCGATGACGAAGCCGCCGGCGATCCGGGCGTACTGCAGGGCCAGGTGGCCCAGGCCGCCGATGCCGAAGACGGCGACGGTCTCGGCCGGCGCGACCCCGGCGACCTTGATCGCCTTGAAGGTGGTGACCCCGGCGCAGGTGAGCGGCGCCGCGTCGAGGCTGGTGACCCCGTCGGGGACGGGCGTGGCGAACGCGGCTGCGACGACGGCGTACTCGGCAAAGGCGCCGTCGACCGAGTAGCCGGAGTTCTGCTGGAACTCGCAGAGGGTCTCCCAGCCGGCGATGCAGTGCCGGCAGGTGCCGCAGGCCGAGCCCAGCCAGGCGATGGCGACACGCTCTCCGACGAAGCGCGCGGTCACCCCCTCGCCGAGCTGCTCGATGACACCGATGCCCTCGTGGCCGGGGATGAACGGGGGAGTCGGCTTGACCGGCCAGTCGCCGTGGGCGGCGTGGATGTCGGTGTGGCACAGCCCGCTGGTCTCGATCCGGACCAGCACCTGGCCCGGACCGGGCTGTGGGACCGGGACGTCGCGCACCTGTAGGGGAGCGCCGAGCTCGGTGACGACGGCTGCCTTCATGGGGATCTTCCTCTCGACGGAACGGGTCTCCCGTCGAGCGTGCCCAGCACGGGAGTCGCCGCGGAGGGTCCAACGTCATCGCTGTCGAGGACGTCAGGCCGGATCGGCGAGTGCCCGCCCGCCGGTGACCTGCCACGCGACCGTGGTCTGCCGGGCCGGCCCGGTGGTGACGAAGGCGGAACCGCCGACCCGGGCGGCCCGGGCCCGCACCGTGTGCAGCACGTCGTCGGGAAGGAGGGACGCGGCACCATCGAGCCCGTCGACCACGATGACCAGCCGCAGCTCCGCGCCGGTCGCGGCCACGTGGATCGACGTGCCGGTGACCCCGGGGTGCCGGGCGACCGCGTCCAGCGTCGCGCGCAGCGCGCCGACCAGTTCGGCGCCGATCCCCTCGGTGGCCGAGGTGTCCACGGGGCCGGCGAACTCGAGCGTCGGCGCCAGCCCGGTGGTGGCCGCGCTCTCCTCGGCCAGCGTCACCACCTGGGCGCGCAACCCGACGGTCCGTTCCGTCGGGCCGAGGCCGAAGATCACGGTCCGGATCTCCCGGCTGATCCGGTCGGTCGCCTCGATCAGCGGGCGTGTCACCTCCGGGAGGGATGCTGCCCGCACCCGCGCCGGGCGCACGGGCACGGGCACGGAGGCCCCTGCCGTCAGTCACCGAGTCGCATGGTCCCGGTCTCCAGGTAGCGGGTGTGCCAGCTGAGCGCCTCCCGCAGCAGGTGCGGGGTGTGCTGCCCGTGGGCGCCCGCGGCGGCGCGGTCCAGGTAGTCCTCCAGCAGCGGCCGGTAGTCCGGGTGCGCGCAGCGGGCCACCACCTGCTGGGCCCGGCGCCTGGGTGGCAGCCCGCGGAGGTCGGCCAGGCCCTGCTCGGTGACGATCACACCCACGTCGTGCTCGGTGTGGTCGACGTGGGACACCATCGGCACGATCGCCGAGATCGACCCGCCCTTGGCCGTCGACGGGGACAGGAAGAAGGAGATGAAGGCGTTGCGGGCGAAGTCGCCCGAGCCACCGATCCCGTTCTGGATGCGGCTGCCCATCAGGTGCGTGGAGTTGACGTTGCCGTAGACGTCGGCCTCGATCATCCCGTTCATCGCCAGGACCCCCAGCCGGCGCACCAGCTCCGGGTGGTTGCTGATCTCCTGGGGCCGCAGCACGATCCGCTCGCGATACTCCGCGATGTCGCGGTGGAACTCCTCGATCCCGGCCGGGCTCAACGAGAACGCGGTCGCCGACGCCTGCACGAGGGTGCCGCTGCGCAGCAGGTCGAGCATGCCGTCCTGGACGACCTCGGTGTAGGCGGTGAGCCCTCGGAAGGACGAGGAGTCCAGGCCGGCCAGGACGGCGTTCGCCACGTTGCCGACGCCGGACTGGATCGGCAGCAGCTCGCGGGGGAGCCGGCCGCGGCCGACCTCGTGCTCCAGGAACTCCAGCAGGTGCCCGGCGATCCGTCGGGAGGTCTCGTCGGCGTCCTTGAACGGGGTGTTGCGGTCCGGCGCATGGGTCTCCACCACCGCCACGACCTTGTCCACCGGGCAGCGGAGGTAGGGCTCCCCGATCCGGTCGCCGGGCCGGGTCAGCTGGATCGGCCGCCGGTGCGGCGGGAGTGCGGTGCCGTAGTAGACGTCGTGCATGCCCTCGAGTCCCGGGTGCTGCCACGCGTTGACCTCGAGGACGACGCGGTCGGCCCGGTCCAGCCAGGTCTTGTTGTTGCCCACGGACGACGAGGGCACCAGGGAGCCGTCCTCGGTGATGCCGCTGACCTCGACCACGGCGACGTCCAGGTGGCCGAGGAAGCCCTCCCAGGCCAGCTGCGCGACGTGGGAGAGGTGGACGTCGAGGTAGTCCATCCGCCCGGCGTTGATCGCTGCCCGGGTCGCCGGGTCGGACTGGTAGGGCAGCCGCAGGGCGATCCCGTCGGCGGCCGCCAGCACCCCGTCCAGCTCCGGCGCGGTCGAGGCGCCGGTCCAGACGTCGACCTGGAAGGGTTCGCCGGCCCGGTGCGCCGCCTCGATGCGTCGCGCGAGCGCCCCCGGCACCGCCTTCGGGTAGCCGGCGCCGGTGAAGCCGCTCATCCCGACCGTGGCACCGGGGCGGATCAGGGCCGCCGCTGCCTCTGCCGGTACCAGCTTCCGCGCCAGGCCCGCATGTCGTATCCGGTCGTGGGACAGCGATGCTCCTCGGGGCGAGCTGCCGGTCAGGCAGGGGCGGCGCGGGTCGTCACACCGACGCCCGGCGGCGGCGACCCCACCGGAACCAGGCCAGCGGGCCGACGGCGTTGATCGCGATCGCGGCCGCCCACCGGGCCTTGCTCCCGTTGACCTGCGCGGCGGGGGTGGTCGCCAACTGTGCCCAGGCGGTCGCTGCCAGGGACAGCTGGACGGAGGCGGCCACCAGGGTCGCGGTCTGCTGGCGCGGGGTGAGCTCGCTGAATCGACGGGTGCGCACGGGTGCTCCTCGGTCGTCGGGGTGATCGTGCTGTCGTCGGACGCTCAGGTCGCCGGCACCGGAACGGCGGCCAGCACCGCGTTGGGCTCTGCCGCAGGGACGCGCTGGGGAGTCGTCCGGACGACCACGACGGGACACGCGGCATGCGCCACGACGTGCTGGCTGACCGAACCGAGGAGCATGCCCGCGAAGCCGCCGTGCCCGCGGCTGCCCACGACGAGCAGGTCGGCGTCGGCGGCGGCGTCCAGGAGCACCTGGGTCGCGTGGCCCTCGACGACGTGCCGGTGGACCCCTGCGGCGACGGCGGGCTCCAGGGCTTCGGCCAGTGCCCGGTCGAGCACGAGGCGGGCGTTCTCGGCCCAGTCGACGTCGTCGATCACGGCGCCCCAGCCGTACAGGTCCGGAAGGTGCCAGGCATGCACGGCGTGCACCTCCGCGCCGGTGGCGGCCGCCTGACGCACGGCCCAACGCAGCGCCTGCTCGGAGGACGGCGATCCGTCCACCGCCACCACGATCTGCGGGCTCTGGTCGCTGGTGCTGCTCACGGGTCCTCCAGTGGTCGGTCTCGGCACGCCGACTCCCGTGGTCGGTCTCGGCACGCCGACTCTGAGCCGGCGGCACGGGTGCCGGCAGGGTCCTTCGCCTCCGCTGCCTGCAGGCCGTGGTCCCGACCTGCGTCTCGGGGGTCGACCGCGGGCGACTGGTCCCTGCCGTTGCCGACCTTGGTCCCTGTGTCGGCGGGAGCCGGCCGTCCAGCGTGATCACGACGCCGCAGCCTGCGGACCGACCAGCTGAGGAGCCCCGATGTCCCACCACACCACCGTGCGGAGCACCGCTGACCCGACCGAGGGCCTCCCGCCGGCACCGGGCGAGCACCGGTTCGGGCTCCCCACCGCGACCGCACTGGTCGTCGGATCGGTCATCGGCACGGGGGTCTTCGCCCTGCCGTCGGCGCTGGCTGCCTACGGGCCGATCAGCCTGGTCGCCTTCGTCGTGGTGACCATCGGCGCGCTGGCCCTCGCGTTGACCTTCGGCGCGCTGTCCAAGCGGATCCCCGGCTCCGGTGGCCCGTACGTCTACGCCCGGGAGGCGTTCGGCGACTTCGCCGGGTTCCTCAACGCCTGGTCCTACTGGATCACCGCCTGGGCCGGGAACGCCGCCATCGTGGTCGCCTGGGTGGGCTACGTCGAGGTGTTCTGGAACAAGGGCCACAGCACCGGCTGGTCGATCGCGATCGCGATGGCCGGGCTCTGGATCCCGGCGCTGGTGAACCTCTCGGGCCTGCGCAACACGGGCACGATGCAGGTCGTCACCACGGTGCTGAAGTTCGTGCCGCTGCTGTTCATGGCGACCGTCGGGCTGCTGTTCATCGACGTGGACAACTTCGGGTCCTTCAACGCCTCCGGGATGTCCGCCGGCGGTGCGATCTCGGCAGCGGCAGCGATCGCCCTGTTCAGCTACCTCGGCATCGAGACCGCCTCGGTGGCCGCCGGCCGGGTGCGCAACCCCCGTCGCAATGTCGGTCTGGCGACCGTCCTGGGCACCATCGGCTGCGCGGTCGTCTACATCCTCGGCACCGTCACCGTCTTCGGCACCGTGCCCAATGCGGCCCTGCGTGGGTCGACCGCGCCGTTCACCGACTCGGCGAACGCCATCGCCGGAGGGGAGTGGGCTGGCCAGGCGGTCGCGATCGCTGCGGTCGTCTCCGGGCTCGGGGCCCTGATCGGCTGGACACTGATCGTGGCCGAGATGCCGCGCGTCGCGGCCCAGGACCGGCTGTTCCCGCGCCAGTTCGCCGCCACCCGCAACGGCGTGCCGGTGTTCGGCATCGTCAGCTCCACGGTCCTGGCATCGGTGCTCACCGTGGTGAGCTACACCAGCTTCAGCAACGTCTTCACCACCATCGTGCTGCTCAGCGTGCTGACCGCGGTCATCCCGTACCTGTTCAGCGCCGCCGCGCAGCTGTTCTGGTTGCTGACCCGGGGCCGGACGACCCAACCGGCCCGGCTCGTCCGTGACGTCACCGTCTCGGTCGTGGCGCTCGCGTTCTCCTTCTGGGCCCTGGCCGGCAGCGGCTACCAGGCCGTCTACTACGGCGCCTTCTGCCTCTTCCTCGGGGTCCCGGTCTACATCTGGATGAAGGTCGGGCGGGGCGAGTACGGCGAGCCGGCCTCGCCGCCCGCCCTGGGCGCGGTGCCCACGCCCCGGGACGGCGCGGCGGCCGACGAGCTGCGGGTGCGGTCATGAGCCGCGAGCTCGGCGTTCACTCCGAGGTCGGTCGGCTGCGGCAGGCGATCGTCCACCGGCCCGGACTCGAACTGGACCGGCTCACCCCGGCCAACTGCCGTGAGCTCCTCTTCGACGACGTGCTGTGGGCGGAGAAGGCCCGCACGGAGCACGACGTCTTCAGCCAGGTGCTCCGGGGTCGTGGCGTCACCGTCCACCACTTCGGCGAGCTCTTCGCCGAGACGCTGAAGTCCCCGGAGGCACGCTCGTTCGTGCTCGAGCGGGTGTGCACCGAGGCCCGGCTCGGGCCGGCGCTCGCCCGGTCGCTGTACGCGCTGGCCGAGGACCTCGGCCCGCAGGACCTGGCCGAACTGCTGGTCGGCGGCATCACCAAGGCCGATCTCTCCCCGCTCCAGGTGGGCAGCCTGCGCTGGCACACCCTCGAGCTCGAGGACTTCGTGCTCACCCCGCTGCCGAACACCCTGTTCCAGCGGGACAACTCCGCGTGGATCGGCGCCGGCGTGACGGTCAACCCCATGGCGATGGCGGCGCGGCGGCGGGAGTCGGTGCACAGCCGGGCGGTCTACCGCTTCCACCCGCTCTTCGCCGGCGCCGCCTTCGCCGCGTACTACGGCGATGACGACGCCGACCACCAGCCGGCGACGCTCGAGGGTGGCGACATCCACGTCCTCGGCCGCGGGACGGTGCTCATCGGCATGGGCGAACGCTCGACCCCGATGGGCGTGGAGATCCTCGCCCGACAGCTGTTCCGGGAGGGCGCGGCGCGGCAGGTGATCGCCGTCGAGCTGCCCCGGTCACACGCGCTGATGCACCTCGACACCGTGCTGACCATGGTCGACACCGACACGTTCGTCCGGTACCCGTACCTCGACCCGGCCTCGTTCCGGCCCTGGGTGATCACCCCCGCCGATCCCGAGGAGGTCGTCGAGCGCAGCGATGGCGGCCTGCGCATCGAACAGCGGGACGACCTGTTCGCCACGATCGCCCAGGCCCTCCAGATCGACCGGGTTCGGGTGCTGACCGCCGACGAGGACGCCCGCAGTGCCGAACGGGAGCAGTGGAACGACGCGGACAACTTCCTCGCCGTCGCCCCCGGGGTCGTCGTCGGCTACGACCGCAACGTGGTGACCAACGCGCTCCTCACCGACGCCGGCATCGAGGTCCTCCCGATTCCCGGCAGCGAGCTGGGTCGCGGACGCGGCGGAGCGCGCTGCATGACCTGCCCCATCCAGCGGGACGGCATCTGACGTGGCCCCGCACACCCCGATCGAGAGGTCTCGTGCCATGTCCGCCCGCCACCCCGGTTCCCTCACCAAGGAGCTCGACCTCGACGCGAAGGAGTTCCTCGACCTGGTCGACCTGGCCGCCCAGCTCAAGCGGGAGAAGGCCGACCGGCGCCAGCTGCGCCGGTTGGACGGCCGCACCATCGCCCTGGTGTTCGAGAAGAACTCCACCCGGACCCGGTGCGCCTTCGAGGTCGCCGCCCACGACATGGGCGCGCACGTCACCTACCTGGGCCCGGAGGGATCGCACATCGGGCGGGAGGAGTCGATCCGGGACACCGCCCGGGTACTCGGCCGGTTGTACGACGGCATCGAGTTCCGCGGCTTCGCCCAGGCGACCGTGGAGGAGCTCGCCGACCACGCCGGTGTCCCGGTGTGGAACGGCCTGACCGACTCCTGGCACCCGACCCAGATGCTGGCCGACGTGCTGACCATGCTCGAGCACCGCCGGGTGCCCGCCCCGGAGATCGCGTTCTGCTTCACCGGCGACGGGCGTAACAACGTGGCCAGGTCTCTCCTGGTCACTGGGGCGATGCTCGGCATGGACGTCCGGATCGCCGCCCCGCCGCAGCTGCAACCACCGGCGGACGTCGTGGCCACCGCCCGGGATCTGGCCCTGAGCACCGGTGCCCGGGTGCTGGTCACCGACGACCCGATCGCGGGCGTCGCCGGCGCGGACTTCGTCTACACCGACGTCTGGGTCAGCATGGGGGAGTCCCAGGACGAGTGGGACACCAGGGTGCCGCTCCTGACCCCGTACCGCGTCACCGAGGAGCTGATGACGGCGACCGGCCGACCGGCCGCGAAGTTCCTGCACTGCCTGCCGGCCCTGCACGACCGCAGCACCACGCTGGGCCGCCGACTGTTCGACAGCCACGGTCTGGACGGGGCCGAGGTGACCGACGAGGTGTTCGAGTCGGAGCGCTCCGTCGTGTTCGACCAGGCGGAGAACCGGATGCACACGATCAAGGCAGTCCTCGTCAACGCCCTGGGGGTCTGACGTGCGGATCGTCGTGGCGCTCGGCGGCAATGCCCTGCTGGAGAGGGGGGAAGCTCCCGAGGAGCTCGTCCAGCGTCGGCACGTGCGACGTGCGGCCCAGGCGCTGGCTCCGCTGGCCGCCGAGCACCAGCTCGTCGTCTGCCACGGCAACGGGCCGCAGATCGGGGTGCTGGCGCTCGAGTCAGCCCAGGACCCGACCCTGTCGCACCCCTACCCGCTGGACGCCCTGGGTGCCGCCACCCAGGGCATGATCGGGTACTGGCTGACTCAGGAGCTGGCCGCCGCCGGGGTGGCCCAGCCGGTCCTGGCCGTGGTCACGCAGACCGTCGTGGACCCGGCCGATCCGGCGTTCGCCGAGCCGACCAAGTTCATCGGCCCCGGCTACGACGAGACCCATGCCGACCGGCTGACCCGCACCCAGGGCTGGCGGTTCGCCCGGGACGGCGCGTCCTGGCGGCGGGTCGTGCCCTCACCGCGGCCACTGCGGATCGTCGAGGAGCCGACGATCAGCGCGCTGACCGACGCCGGGTCGGTCGTGGTGTGCGGCGGTGGCGGGGGAGTGCCGGTCGTCGTGGACCCCGGCGGACGGCTCACCGGCGTCGACGCGGTGGTCGACAAGGACCTGACCGCGGCGTTGCTGGCCGAGCGTCTGGGCGCCGACCGGCTGCTGCTCCTCACCGACGTGCCGGCGGTGATGCGCGACTTCGGCACACCGCAGGCGGCCGCACTGCGTCACCTCGACCTCGCCGACCTCGATGGCATGGCCTTCCCGGCAGGCTCCATGGGCCCCAAGACCGAGGCCTGCCGGCGGTTCGTGACGGCCACCGGCCGGCCGGCCGCCATCGGTGCCCTGGCGCAGGCAGCGGAGGTCCTCGACGGGGCAGCGGGCACCACGATCGAGCCGGCCGCCGCAGGGGTTCGGGCAACCGGCTGAGTCCTCACTCGGACGGGTGGTCGTCGGGGGAGCAGGGACCTAGGTCCCTGGTCCGGCAGGGACGGTGTGCCGATTCTCGGTAGTGGACAACCAGACCACGTACCACTGACCGGCCGGGAGCAGTTCTGGGATGAGCAGGCGAACGGGCGGTGCGGCGGGCCCGGTCGTGCCTGCGGAACTGAGGCGCACCGTGCTCCGCGAGGCCGGCGTCGTCGCGGTGCTCACCGTGCTGGTGCTCGTGGCCAGCGTGCGCTGGGACGTGCCGACGCGCGTCCAGGTCTGGTCGCGGTCCTCCGCCGTCCCGGTCGACCAGCTGGTGTTCGTCCTGGCCGCCTCCCACCTGCTGATGATGGGCTTCGGTGCGCGCCGTGCCCGGCAGCTGAAGGTCGAGGCGGCCGGCCGCCGCGCGGCGGAGATCGCGGTCCTGGAGCAGGCGAACCGAGATCCGGTGACCGGGTTGTCGAGCCTGCCCGCCTTCCTGACCGCCCTCGCCGCGGACCGTGCGCAGACGCCCGGCGGAGGGGAGGTCGCGGTCGTGCTCCTCGACATCGACCGGTTCGCGGCCGTGAACGACACCCTCGGACACGAGACCGGCAACGCACTGCTCGTCGCGCTGGCCGGCCGGCTGCGCGCGAGCGCGCCGCGGGGGACGGTGCTGGCGCGACTCGGTGGCGACATGTTCGGGGCCCTGCTCCCCGGTGAGCTGGCCGGACAGGCGGCCGGCTTCGCCGCGGCGCTGCACCACTCCATCAGCCGGCCGATCGCGGTCGACGACCTGCTCCTCGACGTCGACCTCAGCATCGGGGTGGCCCGGGGACACGGGCCGACACCGGAGGACCTGCTGCGCCGGGCGGACATGGCGCGCGTGGCCGCGAAGCGGTCGTCGTCCGGGATCGCCCACCATGATCCCGCCGTCCACGTCTTCGACCCCGGTCAGCTCTCGCTGCACGCCGATCTGCGGCGCGCGGTCCGGCAGGGTGGCCTGTCGGTGTACTACCAACCCAAGGCGCGACTCAGCGATGGGCGCGTCTCCGGTGTGGAGGCACTGGTCCGTTGGCACCACCCCGAGCGCGGGCTGCTGCTGCCCGGAGCGTTCATCGACCTGGCCGAGCAGACCGCCCTGATCGGGCCGCTCACCGACCTGGTGCTGGGCAGGGCGCTGGAGGACTGCCACCGGTGGCGGGAGGCCGGCCGCGCCTTCTCCGTGGCGGTCAACGTGTCCCCTCGGCTGCTGCAGGACCTCGACTTCCCCGGCCGGGTGGCCGCCCTGCTCCGTCAGCACCAGGTGGACCCCGACGAGCTGGAGCTGGAGATCACCGAGACGGCCGCCCTGGAAGACCCGCGGCGCGCCATGACGGTCCTGTCCCACCTCGAGCTGCTGGGCGTCTCGCTGTCGGTCGACGACTTCGGCACGGGGCACGCATCGCTGACCCACCTGGTCGAGTTGCCGGTGAGCTGCCTCAAGATCGACCGCTCCTTCGTGGCCAGCATGTGCGCCGTCCCTGCGCAGCGGGCGATCGTCGCGAGCACGGTGGACCTGGCGCACTCGCTGGGGCTCATCGTGGTGGCCGAAGGCGTCGAGTCGCGCGAGCAGTGGCAGCTGCTCCACCGACTGGGGTGCGACCTGGCACAGGGCTACTGGCTCGCGGCACCAGTGCCGGCCAGCGAGTTGCCCGACCGCGTCGCCGAGTTCGAGGACCGTCAGCTGCGGACTGCCGTGCCGACGGTGCCGGAGCCGAGGGTCCCCTCGGATCGTTGACGGGGCGGGGCGTCAGCCTCCGCGCACCTGTCCCACGACCAGACAGGTCGTGCCGGCGACGTGAGTGGTGACTCCCGCGAGATGGGCGCGCAGCTCACCGAGCGCGTCCGCCTGGTGCTGGGGGAGGGCAGCCGCGACCGGACGGTGCGGACGGAGGGCGGGGTGCGCGAACGCCTCCCGGGCCAGTCCGGTGGTGACCGGACCGGGCAGCCGCTCGTCGAACCAGAAGACCAGGTCCACCCGTTCGCCCTCCTCGATGATGTCGACGTGCGCCACCGGGGAGCCGCGGCGGTCGCGGGCGGTCACTCCCCGGGCGTCCTCCTCCAGCCGCCAGCCACTGGCCCCGTCGGCCGGCTCGGTCGGGACGTGGGTGGTCGGCGGCTGCTCGGTGGGCACGGGAACTCCTTCTCTGACCCGCGACGGGCCGGTCCTGCGAGATGCGGGGACGACTGGTCCCATCGTCTGGCGCCGCACCGCACTGCGCCCCGGCCACGGGTCACGACCGGGCGGGACCAACGACCCGGCACTCCCGTCGCGGGACCTTGGACTCTGCCCCCGGCAGGGGGTGCGCCGCCTACCGTGACCTGGGGCGGCCCGACCGGTCGCCCGAGGACGTCGCTGTCGGCGGGCAGCCTGATGGACGAGGTGACGGGTGACCACTCCCGACGCGCAGGGAGCACCGATCAGGGTGTTCCTGCTGGACGACCACGAGATCGTCCGGCGGGGCGTCGCCGACGTGCTCGAGACCGACCCCGGTGTCACGGTGGTCGGCGAGGCGAAGAACGCGTCGGAGGCGCTCGCCAGGGTGCCGGCTCTGCGGCCCGACGTGGCGGTCCTCGACGTTCGGCTGCCCGATGGCGACGGCGTGTCGGTCTGCCGGGAGCTGCGCTCGAAGATGCCCGACCTGAAGGTCATCATGCTGACCAGCTACAGCGACGACGAGGCGCTGTTCGAGGCCATCATGGCCGGCGCGTCGGGGTACCTGCTCAAGCAGATCCTGGGCCAGGACCTGGTCAGTGCCGTGCGCACGGTGGCGGCGGGCGGCTCGCTGCTCGACCCGTCCGCCACCGCCGCGGTGCTCGACCGGATGCGGCGAGCGGCGGAGCCGGCCGGGCCGCTGGCCAAGCTCAGCGACCAGGAACGCACCGTGCTGGAGCTCATCGGCGAGGGCCTCACCAACCGGCAGATCGGCGAGCGGATGTTCCTGGCCGAGAAGACGGTCAAGAACTACGTGTCCCACCTGCTGGCGAAACTGGGCCTCGAGCGCAGGACACAAGCCGCGATCCTGGCGACGGAGCTACGGGGGACCGCGCCGACCAGGGGCTAGACCGGTCTCTGTGCTGTTTCGTCCCGGTGGCCGACCGGCAACGGGGCGATCCAGCGCAACCGTGTGCCTCCCTCGGGCAACGCCTGGACCGTCACCGAGCCACCCCATCGCTCCGCCCGCTCGGTCACGTTGCGCAGTCCGCTGCGCGCGACCGTTGGGTCGATCCCGCGGCCGTCGTCCCGGATGTCCACGACCACTTCGTCAGCCACGTCCAGGGTGACGGTGACGTGGGCAGCACCGGAATGGCGGGCGGCGTTGCTCACCCCTTCCCTGACCACGGCCGCCACGTCGACTGCCAGGTCGCCGGTGACGAGGCTGTCGACCGCGCCCGACATCCGAACGGTGGAGTGCAACCGCTCTCCGGCGGTCTCGGTGACGATGTCGAGCACCTGCCGTCGGAGGCTGTCAGCGTGATCGGCGCCGTCGGTGGTGTGCAGGTCGAAGATCGTGGTCCGGATGTCCCGCACCGTCTCGTCCAGCTGGTCGACCACCTGGTGCAGCCGCTGCTGGACGACGTCGTCGCGGACCCGGGTGGCCGCTGCCTGCAGGCTCAGCCCCGCCGCGAACAGCCGTTGGATCACGTGGTCGTGCAGGTCGCGGGCAATGCGATCCCGATCGGCGTAGACGTCCACGCGGCGGGCGACTCGCTGCCGCGCGGCCATGTCCAGAGCCAGGGCGACCTGGTCGGCGAACTCGCTGATCAATGGGGCGACTGCTTCGTCGAACACGGGTCCACCGCCCCGCCGGGCGGCGATGATGACGGCACCTTCGCCGTCGGTGCTCCGGAGCGGGACACCGATGGTCGGGCCCCAGGAGACGTGCTGGTTGGGGCCGCCGTACTGCAGGCCCGCCATGTCGACTGCGGCGGCGCCGCCCGCTGTGATCACCGCCTGCAGCGCCGGGGCGTCCGCCGGTGCCAGTCGTTCACCGGTGATGTCGACCAGCCCAGCACCGGTCTGCGCCTGCACCACGAAGCGCCCGTCCGACGGATCGGGGCCTTTGAGCAGCCAGGCACCGTCGGCTCCGGTGAGGTCGGCGACGCGGTGGACCACCAGGTGCAGCGCCTCGTCAGGGGACATGCCGTCGAGCAGAGTGGACCGCACATCGCCGACCGCAGCGAGCCAGCGGCGCCGGACCTCCCCCTGTTCATACAGCCGGGCATTGTCGATGGCGATGCCGGCGGCCCCCGCCAGGGCGACGAGCACGGCCTTGTCCTCGGCGGTGAACTGGCCGCCGCCGTGCTTCTCGGTCATGTAGAGGTTGCCGAAGACCGTGCCGCGCACGGTGATCGGTACGCCGAGGAAGGTGCGCATGGCGGGGTGGCCGGGCGGGAAGCCGACCGACGACGGATGGGTGCTCAGGTCAGCGATGCGCAGCGGGTGTGGATCGGTGATCAGCTGTCCGAGCACGCCCTTGCCCTCGGGGAGGTGACCCATGGCTGCTCGGAGCTCGTCGTCGATGCCGACGGTGATGAATGCCCCGAGGCCACCTTCGGGGCGGAGCACCCCGAGCGCGCCGTACTCCGCGTCGACGAGGCGGGCCGCGGCCTCGATGATCTGACGCAGGGTCGTGTCCAGGTCCAGGCCGGTGGAGACGCTGAGGAACGCGTCGAGGAGGTCCTGCACCCGGGCCTGGGTCCGGGCCACCGCGGAGAGCCGCTCCTGGACCTCGTCCAGCAGCTCGGTGAGCCGCATGCCGTCCAGGACGCTCGCGGTGTCGCGCGCGCTCCGGTGCTCGTCCGCTCCCGTCGTGCTCATCGACGGCAGTGTCCCAGCCCGAGGTCATGGGGGACAGGTCTCGGCGAGTGTGACTCCCGACCGGGGGTGACGTCAGATCCGCAGCGTTGCTGGTGCTGCCTCGTCGACGGGCCGGGCGTCGGGGGTGCCCTCGGACCCGCGGAGCCGCCGCCCCTGGACCAGCTGGACGGCGACGCCGACGTAGCAGTGCCCGTTGCCCGGCGGCCACGGGCGGACGCCGGCATCGTCCAGGCGTCGTACCTCCGCGGGGTCGACGATCAACCGGGAGGGGCCGACCACGGTCACGTTCCAGCCGGTGCGCCGACGGGCGTCGACGTCGTCCACCTCGAAGGCCACCACGGCGCCGCGGCTGGCTGCCGCGACCTTGCTCCCGGGATGCGTCGGGATGAAGATCTCGCCGTTCCCGAGGACGAACGAGACGGGCTGGACGGCCGGTAGCGCCCCCTGGGTGAAGGCGACCCGCCCGATCGGCACGGTGACCAGCAGGCGCAGGCACTCGGCCCTGTCCAGCACCTCCAGCTCCCGCTCCTCGGGCAGCGTGTCCATCGTCTCCTCCGCATCCGCCCGCACCGGGTCCTCGGAGTGGGCGCTCCCCGTCACCCTGCCTCGGTCCGACCGGTGCGTCCGGTGTCGTAGGTCCTCGGGGGCACGGACACAGTGCCCGAGCGAGCCTCTCCCGGCTGCCCGTCGAGGTCCCGTGCCGAGACCGAGGACCCGGTCGGCGGGGGCCTTGGTCCCTGCCCCGTCCCGGTCCGGTGCGCGACGGTGACGAGGCGGCAGATGGCCGTCAACACCGAGGAACGGGCAGGGAACGATGGACGACGACCCGATCATCGACCACGTGTGCCGGGTCGCGGACGTACCAGGTGGATTGCTGGTCGGTCTCGACGGCTCGTCGTGCGGCCGGAAGGCACTCCGCTGGGCCGCCCAGGTGGCGCGCCGTGCAGGCTACGACCTGCACGTGCTGCGGGTCTGGGACCTGGCCAGCGCGCCTCGGCCGGCCAGCTGGGCAGTCGGCTTCGTGCCTCCGCTGCACGAGTGGGAGGCCGCTGTCCGGGACGAGCTGTTGGCGGACCTGACTGCTGAGGAGCTCGAGCCTGGCAGGTCGGTCACCTGCCACGTCGCGTACGGGGCCCCGGCCCCCCGCCTGATCGCCTCGGCTGCGCGCGCCGACCTCCTGGTCGTCGGATCCCGTGGCCGGGGCGGCTTCGCCGGGCTGCTGCTGGGCTCGGTCAGCGATCAGTGCGTGCGGCACGCACCGTGCCCGGTGACCGTCGTGCGCTGACCTGCCGGTGCGAGGTCAGGAGGAGGCGGAGCTGGCCGCGGGCGGCCGCTCCGCCAGGGCCTCGGTCAGGTCGTCGGCGATCTCCTCCGCCCAGGCCCGCAGCGCCGTCCAGTCGCGGAAGTCACCGACCGGAGCGCGCATCGCGGTCACCATCGCCCGCTCTCCGATGCTGAGGAGCTGCTTGTCCAGCCGCCCTGGGAAGGTCCGGTGGGCACGAGCGGCCAGCGAGGAGGCGATCGGTCCGGCGTCGTGCGGCTCGTCCGGCGGGAAGGGCGGCTCGCCGATCGGCCCGCTGCTGATCAGCCAGACAGGCCGGGTGCGCAGGGCAGACGCATGCTCAGCCGCATAGTGCCGGGCGGGCTCCAGCCATCGGCCTGCGTAGACGCCACTGCCGAGCACCACGGCGTCGTACCGAGCGGGGTCGGGTCGGCGCTCGACCGGGACGGCCACCGCAGCGAGCTGCCGTCCCCGCCGTGCTGCTGCCTCCGACAGGCAGGTGACGAGGAACGTGGCCATCTCGGCCGTCGCGCCGTGCCTGCTCGCCACGGTCACCAGGACGCGCGGGCTGTGCTGGTCCATCTGCTGTCCCCAGTCTCTCGGTCCCTGCTGTCCCGGGTGCTCCGTCAGCGTCGCGGGCCCGGCGGCCTCCCGGCAGAGCCCGACGGCCCTGGGCCCCCGGGCCCTGCGTCGTCCCGGGCTGCCCGCACATCCGTTTCCCGGTCCAACGGGGAACAGGTCTTGTCGCGGAGGACGTCGACGGTGCGGCGTCGCGGGCTCGTCCCGGCCGGGGGCTCGGCACGGCCGATGCGGAGAACCGCCTGGGGATGGACGCCACCAGGGAGGAGCCTGCGCAGGTCCTCTCGAGTGGCGGGCACCTCGACCGGCTGGGTCACCACCCCGGCTTGCCAGCCGAGGCGTGCGACCTCCAGGAGGACGCGTTCCAGTGCCTCTCCGGCTCGGAGCCACTCGAGCCGGGTGTCGTGGTCCGTGGCGAGGACGACGAGGGCTTCGTCGTCCTCGGCTGGGTCGTCGGCCGCAGGTACGGAGTTCCGTCCCGGAGCGAAGTCCCGGAGCGGAACGGCCCCGGTGCCGGCGCGAGTGCTCCAGCTCGGCTGGACGGTGACGCCGTCGTGCTCCCGGGCCGGCCGCGACGTCCAGTCCGCGAGCTCGCGGTCGTATCCGGCGTCGGCCTCCTGCACCGCCCGGGCGACCGCTCCCAGCCGGGCCAACGTGTGCCGACTCGTTGCGTCGAGCAGGAACAGGCGCGCACCTTCTCGCCCGGCCATGACTCGCAGCCGGTCGATGACCTCGGCCGGTGGGGCGCCGGCGAACTCGTCGCGGTTGCTGCGACGGAGCAGCACGAGCGGGTCGAGGGCGCCCAGTTCAGGGTCTGGGGCCCCGTCGACCGGCCGGAGGACGGCGGCCAGGCTCGGCAACGCCGCGTCGGGGAACCGGTCCACCGAGGCCGGTTGACGGACCGCGGCCAGACCCACGCGCGCGTTGAGCAGGGCAGCGCCGACGCTGATCACCAGTTCCCGGCCTCGGGGGTCCAGGGCGGTCAGCTGCCGCGTCCGATCGACGTGCAGCTCGAGCCGATCCTGGTACAGGTCCAAGCGCCACGGCTGGGTGTTGTGCACAGACGGTGCCGAGGCGGCCCGGTCCGCAGCGATCCGGAGGGCGTTGTGCGCGCGCCGCGACAGCGCTGGTGCCCGTCGCACGGTCACGACGGGCGCGCTGGCTCGAGGGACAGCGCACGCACCTGCGTGGAGCCGGTGACCGGACGAGCCGGAGGCACGAGGAGCACGGAGGTGTGGGACTGGGTCAGCACCGCGCGGGCCAGCGACGGCAACGGCCGGTCGGCGTCGCCGCGGCTCACCACCAGCAGTTGGGCGTGCGGGGGCTCCAGCAAGCGGGAGGCGGGCCCACCGACCGCACGTGCGACGGTGACCCGGACGCCGGGCGTGGTCCTGCCCAGCAGTTCGGTCATCGCGGTCAGGTGCTGCCCGTCGAGCGGCCCGGGTGCATCGGGAGTGCGTGCGCCGACGACGACCACCAGGTCGCCCCCGCGGGTGGCCGCCTCCAGGGCAGCGGTGCACAGCAGGTCCCGGGCCCGCGAGACGTCGCCGGCTTCCACCCCCACGACGACGGGCCCCGTCTGACCAGAGGTGGCGGCGGCGGAGAGGACCGGGACGGGGGACTCGCGCAGCACCATCGCCCGCACCGCGCCCAGCACCGAGCCCAGCGGGCCTGCCCCGTGCGCCCCGAGCACCACCAGCTCGGCTCCGGCTGCCTCGGTGAGCAGGACGTCGGCGGCCGCACCCTCGACCACGGCTGCGTCGATGGAGGCACCCGGGTGATGGGGCAGGAGGGACGTGCGCAGCCCGGCGAGGTCGGTGGTGGCCGTGGCCAGCGCCACACCGCGCGCGTGGGTGACCGCCGACCCCGACGACGACGTGGACGGCCAGTCGAAGGCGCGGACCAGGCGCACCGGCAGCAGCAGGCGGTCAACACCGCGGCGCTGGTGCTCGCCCTCAGTGAGACGTGGCAGCAGGTCGAGCCGCTCAGCCTGGCCAAGACGGGGACGTCCTGGCTGGCCGAGGCG
>Ga0210040_10004089_pt1 | contig 19291 bp, 16 predicted proteins | sample CryGeyCG12114_NA_FD_185462 | JGI IMG/M metagenome (GOLD analysis project Ga0210040, IMG submission 185462) | Groundwater microbial communities from aquifer - Crystal Geyser CG19_WC_8/21/14_NA (SPAdes) (version 2) | ecosystem: Environmental > Aquatic > Deep subsurface > Groundwater | place: USA...
TATCCTCGAGTAGTCCACATCTCTCCCAGGAAGCAGCGACAAGGTATGCCGCGATAGTACTTGATGTAACCTCGGATAATAAGTTGCTTGTTATCACATCCGACAACGTACTGCAGGTCTCTTCCTTCCCATGAACCAGGTGGACTCCGTATCCTCTCCTCATCCTCCGCAGCTACACGAGCGTACTCACATTATTGTTTTCCTCAGAAACAGCCGCGCTGCCAGAACGGCGCAAAGCATTCTTGAGAGCTTTCCTCATGGTTTTGCTGAGTCTGTCTTACTAGTAATGCAGCAGGTGTTATCCTAACTCACGGAATTCTACCGTGAATTTACAGCGTCAAAGTGTTGAGCTGCGAAGACAGCAAAGTTCACATCTCATATGTTATCGGGCCAAGAGCATTGACGCATTTCCATGCAGATCTTGCGTGAATGCTCCAATTCCTTAACGTCTAGGTGTTGACTGTCTGGCCCGAAAGTCGCAACCATCGATCTAGTATAATCACTGCATTTTCAATCTCGAGTGCGTACAGAATAGTTCCCTGATGCACGTCCGAATGAAGTTCAAAAGGAAGAAGGCGAGGAACGGGGATGGAGTTCGATAAGAGAGCTGTGGGGCTGGAAATAGTTAAAGACTGGCAACTCCGCGTGGTGTGGGTACACAATTTGGTGATCAGACCAAAGAGTGTTTTTGTGGCCGCAATGTCCAATAGATTGAACAAAGAGTAGCTACAATTGTACTGTAGCATGAAGCGAGTTCGGTCGTGGATATTGTAGTTTCGTTATTAGCACTATAATACTTCGTCTCTTGCCTTTCGTCTCCTTTACTCGACAGGCGACTGATGTAGACCAAACTCCTGCACGTTGCCAGCATTGTGCGCCGCTGGCTAGACCTATAATACAAGCTGATAATCCTCTCGTCGACTTGAAGTTAGTCCTAATACAGCGCCTCGACAAGGTAGATGACACCGAATACCAAGAATGCAATTGCGCCACCCATCGTGACTGTTCTGAGACTGACTCGCCCGGCAATAGCCTTGCCTCCGATCACGGCTGCTCCAGTACATATTGCGTGGCCTCCTAAAGCGCCAGCAGTAACCCACCAATAATCCTGACCAGCTGCCATAGCAATGGTTGCGATTTGTGAGCGGTCACCCCATTCGCCTAAGAAGGTCATAACGAAAGTCTGCACCCAAGCAGGAGAAAGGAGGAGGGAGAAGAGATTTGTCAGGCCGGACATGGCGTTCGAGACCGTTGAGCCACCAGACGGAGAGGGTGAGCGCGAGGATGAGGGTGACACCGGTGGGCTGGGAAGACGGTTCTTCGCACTTGCTCGGCCGGATTCTAGCATGTACGGCGATACAGACGACCCTCTGTGGCGCGACTTACGTCGTGACTGTTCTTCCTTCTCTTCGAGCTCCATTTCGACTTCCTTCATTTCCTCGCTAACGCCTTCATCGGGCGAGATTTTGCGCGCTTCGAACAGCATGCGTACGCCGAAAACAAGGAAGAGCCCTGCGGCGAGAAAATTGGTAATGTTTTTCGGGATCAGAGTAGGTACTGCGTGACCAAGCACGGCGGAGAGGACGGTCATTGTGATCAGGGCGGAGAACGCGGCGGTAAACACTAGGAGGCGATCGTGGCGCATGGCCATGAGACAGGCAACGAGAAAGGTCTTGTCGCCCACTTCCGAGAAGAGGATCATGGTGAAAGACAGGAGAAGAGAATGGAGAGGTTGAATCACTGCTGGTTCGTGCTCGGCGCCGGGTGTCGTTGTTGGGAGTCTGCTTTGGGGTGGTGATGTCTCTCCTGTGAGAATGCTGGAGTCCTTAGGTGAGGACGGGTTCTCTGGGTGCGGGATTGAGTGTGGTGTGTCCGGGAGATCGGTGGGTTTCTACAAATGTTAGGACTGATCTATCTAAGAGAACGGCATAAAGTACCCCTAGTAGCTTCTTGTCCTCGTCACCAACACTCGGTACATCCTGTCTATCTGAACCTTTAATCTTCTCGGCCTCACTGTGTGGGAGTGGCCGTGCTTCCTTGGGCGAATCTGGTATCTTGTCTATCGGCTTCGCATCCTTGGACTTTGTCGAGACACCTCCCTCTGTGCCTCTTGTGCCGTCAGCAGGCCCTCGCCTGCTTGGGTCATCCATCACCGCGTCGTTGGTTTGTGGGATAGTGATCTTGTCGGTATATTGGTCTTTGGTTGATTTGCTCAAGGGCGTCCCGAGCACTTCCTCCGCTCCTGTCTTTTTGCGCTCCCTGCCTGCGCTGGTCTCAACAAAAGGGCCATCATGCGGCATCCCATCCTTCCCATCGACTGGTGCATGTTCTGTACCCACAGGGTTTGCCTTTCCTGCCAGCAAACTGTCGGAGGAATCTGCGATGCCTGCCGCGGAACCAGCGGAATTTCTCACGGGTGTCAGATCTTTGGGCAATAGTGCCTCAACAGCAACGGAGGAGAAGAGAAGGCAAAGTAAGGCAGTGCGCTCCCGACCGATCTTCATGATGGTCGTGTGTATGAGAAGGAAGGATCAAGAGAAGCGACAGGTGTAGGGTTGGGAGCGAATGCGACAGGGTGTAGTGGTACTTGTAGAAGTGGTGGAAAGTTTGTTGCCGGCGAGCTTAGGGGAAGGAAAGCGATCTTTAAGTGCTCCGACCCCGTTTATAATGTGATTGGAATGTATTGTACAGCAAGGATACCCGGATTCAAAGACAACGGAATGAGACCAAAGACGAAGCACCTCCTTTTGCCTGTCGAAGTGTCAAGTCACTCCTGCGCAGTCTGCCACAACTCCAGGCCGGCCACTGACATCGTCAATCTTGGCACTTTCAACGCGCCAAAAAAGGGTCATCTCCTCGTGTGCCTGGGCAGCTAGATTTAAGCGTGCATAAGGCTATTCTATCTTCTGCAGGGTACGAGCTGCTCGTACGGCCTGACACGGTGCATATAGAGCATAGCTGCGACCGGCAAATCTAGAAGTCTGGCGGCAGGAAAAGCAGATGCACTTCGGAAGCATGTTGACAGACGTCACGAAGAATTCGAAATGCGCTTTGCTGTAAGTTAGAGGCAATACATACCTCACAGCACCATGCAGTAAGATAGGTCGTCCTTAGGTAAGAAAGTGTTGGGTATTCATTTCGAATTCATGCTATCAGGCACTTTCAATGCTCAACCGACGTGAGAACTTTTACACCACATTACGCCCTTGCTGATACACATTGGAAGAAACGCCAGTCGTGGCATATCCTGAATATGCCAGGTGAGTAGTCAAACCAAATCCAGAAATCAAATAGGTCGGCATTGCCAAACCAAGTCGTCAGTCATCAGTAACCCGTCAACATGTCTCGACCACTTCGGAGATGATGCCTGGTACGCACCTGCTTGCGGTTGCATACCTCACTTATCCTCTCTGTTTTGGTCGACTGAGCATGTTGAGCCTGCTCAAGCTCAGAATTCCTTTGCCCTTTCTCTCTTTCGCGTTCTTGGCAGCTTGCTCCCTGGCCATACTGGGTCGTGGTTTCTTTGAGTCCGTCGTCTTTGAAGACAATGCCGGTTCCTCGTTCATGAACACTTTAACTCGCTTGCCACCTCGCTTTTCGCCTTCGTCTTCATCTGGCATTTCACTATCCTCCCATCCGCCAGGTACCTGAGGTAGGACCGTAATACGTCTGTTCTCCTTCGCGTCGTCGTCTAGACCGTTCTGATCGTTATCGACGATCGAATTGATCCGGCGTTTCTTCCCTGGTATACCATGCGGTACAGTCTGGATCGTGTCTTCGAAGGGTTGAACACCATCTGCGCCTGAGGAACGAACTCGTCGGATGGTGGAAGGTCTTCTGGAGACGTTAGACTGGGCCGCCGGTCTCAAGTTGTCGTGAGTCGCAGTGTTAGTCTTGCTGACAGTTGTGTTGGTCAAGGTCGGTGTAGATGACGGACTAGCTCGGGACGGATGGTGCAGGTCTGTGAATATCGACTTGAACTCCTTTGACTCGCGACGATTGTGCTCCTTAGCCTTGTCCGTGAAAGGGTCATCGAGCTCTTCTGCTTCAGTTTCAGCACTCGGCAAAGCTGGATAGTCGACCTCGCTTTCGGCGTCCTCCCATTCCTCGCCAATGTCATCCATGTCATCCATGTCATCATCAATGACATAGGCAGCAGGATCGTAGATGACAGGAGGCATTTTTGGACCTGGAGTTACATGAGGTAACTTGGCTGGACTTGGACTACCTGCAGCGAGCTTGACTGCATATCTCGATTTGACACTAGGTGTAAAGTCGACTTTCTTTGCTGATTCTGCCACACTAGCAGTATTCGGTCGCTTTGGTGTGTCGGGACGAGATATGTCGGCTTGAGTAGGCAGTGGTTTTCTAGTCGAACGAAGAATAGACCTCAATCCTGAAAATGTAGGTAGCCTCGATGTGAAGCCGTTTTGCTTAGCCGTAGGGACAGCAGACTTGGTTGACTGTAATCGTTCCAGTGTGACGGACGGACCAGTAGGAAATCTGACCGATGCGTGATCTTTTGGTACGTCTGGCAACGGCCTACCAAACTTGACGCTGTCCGAGCGAGGTATCTTGGATGGTGAGGAAGAAGCGTCCTGCCCTGCAGTTTCTAGGGCAGGTTTGGCAGCATCACCTGCTTTCTGCAGAGACTTGATACTGTTGGAGCGTGGTATCATGGATGCCTTGTTCGGCGACGACATATGCTTCCCGTCTCCAAACCTGGCCAATGAAGCTTTGGTCGGCGAAAGCAAGCTATTCGAAACCGGCTTTGGGATGGTTGAGGGTCGGACTTCCTGCGATTCCTCATGCATTTGACGAGTGGCTGATACATCGTGAAACTCAGAATGCCGTGCGCGTTTTGCGGGTGCAGCATTCTCGATGCGGTCTGAGGATGCATTTGGTATTGATTTGAAAGGGCTAACGGAGGACTGCTTGCCGAGGAAGGGCGGTGGAACCCTGCCAGGCGTGCCTTTACCTGCTGTACGAGGTCTCTCCGAATCATCGAGTCCAGCCCTCGAGCCACTTCTCTTCAGGGATTGTGACGTTGGCTGTGCGAAGCCTGGAGCCTTGGTTCTGTAGGCCGAGGCATGGTTTGCGATCGAGTCCATCTTCTTGAACTCCGCCATATGAACCTCACTGAATCTGCCCGATTTGGCCTTTGGCTGTGCGATCTTCCTTCCAGCAGCATTGGTGAACATCTGATCTGCTTCACCATCAGCCTGCTCCTGCGCCGCCTTCTCCGCCTGCATTTGTGCCTTTATCCTGGCCGCCTCTTCCCGAACATTGTTCATCAGCTTCCGTGCCTCATTACTCAATTGTGACTCTGCACCGAACTTGAACTCAAACATAGGTGGGGCGATACTCTGACGGATATCAGACTTGGAGGGTGTATTCTGAATGCTTGCCAACGTGGTTCGAGGCTCTAAAGGTATGTCGACGAAGCCAAGCTTGAGGCCAGAGTCGGGCGCTTTAGCAGTGGTCTGATGCAGTGTCTTCGGGTGCATTTCACCTCTCTCGGGTCGTGGTTCAGTGTTGGGAGTCCTTAGGTTGGAAAGTTGCGTAAGCTGTTCGCGTATGGTGTCCTTGGTTGCAGGCGTAGTGACAACATTGTCGATAGATGCTTGTTGACCCGCCTCGGGTGTCTCATCACGTTCGATCAAGGAACCAAGGTGTGCACCTGATAGTGGCGTCTTCTTTGCGGAAGCTCGCTGCATAAAAGATAAGGTCAGCACGGTCCACCATGGCCATCAGCAAGTCAAGTCAGTCAGTGGTGTCGGGCGCATGTCACTGAAAAGGTAAACAAGTTTGACAGTGTGCTCACCGTTGAACGAGAGTTGCTCAGTCTAGCGGAGCGTCGACGAGGTGTAGCCATGGTTTATTGACAATGTGAAACGCACGACGAGTTCGCGACACCAGTGGAGGATGGCTTATGAGAGCAAGGCCGGACGCTTTGGAAGCGAAGAACAACTGACGTACGGCGGACTTCTGGAGAGCTTCGATTGGTCGATGGGCCGCTAGTTTGTTTACAAAAAAGAGTGCTTTAGTGCCTTGGCAAAACAAGTGTTGCATGCAGTGCACTGCAGTACGTGCAGTGCAGCACTAGTTACTAGTATGTCGCGCATGTGACTTTTCCCCGCAAAACAGCTATCGTAGAGAATATCTTGTACACAGTACGCGCTTGGCCTCGACACTTTCCGAGACAGTTCCAGCTTCCGGCATGCACCAAAGCCGTCGATTTCATTAGTCTACGGGTGTTTACATGTTGTGCTATGGCAACGGGACCCATTCTACAATACAGGACAGCAGCAGCACCATGCTTGGATATATACCATTCTGTGAATGTATCAGGGCATTGAGGGACGAGCTCGAAGAAACAAAGGAACATGTATAGCCGTACTCATAGTTCTCACCGACAATCATGGCGTTGGAAGCATTTTCCCACCAAGGTTACAGCTACGTCGCCTTGCATCTATACACAGCTTCGATTTCTTCCTCGTACAAACTGTATGCGACGGCCTCTGCGCCGAACGTTCTGTCGTCCTCCTCCAAGGCCGGTCCCCCTTCGTAAGAATGATATGACCTTATGAAACTTGACCGTTACATGGCGTTGTCTCGTTGGTTTTCTGCGTTACCGCCGATGGGTTCTGCCCAGCCATGAGGATCTACCATCGCCCTGGACAGGCTGTTTGGCCTCTGCTAAACCCAAACGTGCGACACGAGAAATAGCATTGCCCACTGTGAGAGACACAGTTCCTACGTTCTGTCAAGCAGACTACGTGGGCCCACCTCTAACGATCCACCATCTGCCGGTAGCATACATGCCATATCGCCGCCTGCCGTCTTTGGCCTTTTGCGACCCGGGCCCTTCTCGGCTCTTGCCAAGACTTCCAGCATGATTAAACCTAGGTAGTAGCAGCTGTATCGGTGAACCCATGCTCCAACATATTCAGTTGCTCCTCACCATGCTCTGCAGACCCATCTTTGAACGACGCCTTATGGTCGGCATACATGCTATGCTCATTTCCGGGCAACGAGGAATTGAGATACGAGACGAAAAGATGTGACAGACCTCGATAGAGATAGATATCAAGCCTTGACACGGGCAACACTGCCTAGTGAACACAATAATCACGAGAATGGATATGAGGGATAGACGGAGACAAGGTCTCGATTCCAGCAACTTGCAGACATCCTCTATCCACGATTACCATGATCGAATCAACAAGCACGCCTCGCAAGATTTTGCCTTGTCTCAAAGCCAACCTCCAGGCATGCTAGCCTTTGTGTTGCAGCTTGCACATACTATACTTCTCTGCTCTGTCAAACTCCCATCCTGAACTTTTCCTTGGCTTGCTTTTTGTAACCATAAGTCACTGTCTGAACCGCATAACGAGCATATAAGCTTCCTCGGCATTTCGTACATCTGGTTGATGCGGCTGGGTAGCATCAACTTTCCTGAACGCTTTGTCAGGAAGCCAGTCAACTCCGGAAGATACGGTGGCTTGACTGTTGCGACGCTTTGCGACAACGAAGAAATAGGGACATCTGTCTTGCAGTCTTCGACAGATTGTATAGTGGAAAGTCGATGAGCTGACGGAGGTCGTCGACTCGACGTCGACCGGGACTTTTGCAGCGCAATAGCTGTAGGCTTCTGGGGCTGCTTGGATTGGTGGTTGTGACGAGCTAGGTTCGGGGAAGGCAGTGGCTGGCCTTGTTGTGGTACAGAAGGAGATCGTCGATCTGAGCGTTTGCGTTGAGCCAGTGTTAGAGATGGTATTTTGGATGTAGGAGCTACAGTCTGAGACCGTTTCAAGGGGTTATTGAGTCTTCCATGCTCTGATCGTAGTGGCGCCAACCCGTGCAGCGGATTTCGTAAAGACTCGGTACGAATTGGCATCTCAGGTGGAGTCGAGAACGGCGAGGAATAACGTGTAGAAGCAAAGTATGGAAATGAATATCTCCGCTGTAACACCGAATATGTAGGCGGGCGTATATGAGCATTTCGAAAGGACGGCAACAGCTGCATCCACGGTGGCGGCTGCCTGCACTCTAGTGTACAAGCTGTCACAGAAGAGCTGTTGCCGACTTTGTCGTCCCCCAATGGATGGTACAGCGAGATGCGACCAAAGTCATCGAGCAGCCTCCTAGGGGCATTAGCAGCTGATTTATCTATCTTCATCACACGGGCATGTTGTTCAAGCCTGTCGATTGAGTCAGGGCTGTCGGAGCAATGGTCGCACACGGGTGGCTTGTCAACCACCATGCCATTTGGATGTGGTTCGCTCTTTGCGTTCAGGTAAGGGGGAGGTCGTAGAGGCGTCTAGAATGCAGCTGAGCGCAGTCAACGAAAAAGGATACAACTGACTTACGGCGCACACCAGGCAGGCAAAGCAGCTCCAATGCCACTAACACCACCCGAAGCTGATAGCGTCGGTTTTTCTGTGCACTACTTCAGCACATCTCCAGCATATGCTGACATCGTGAGTCCATTTCCAACACTCGAGACAAATGATACGACCACCAGTACCAAGAGAGTAGGACGGCGGATAACAATGTCTCCAGCAAAGAGTACAATTGAAGGTATATCGGGTCTGTTCGTTGTCTTTGTTTTGCAGGGAACTTGACACAATTGTCGACGGTTTGGGATGGTCAGACTGTACTTTAGGTGGGCCCGACACGACAGGGTGCGGACGGGTGGAGGAACCATATTCGAGATAAGCCATGAACCACCAGGATGGGAAAAGAATGGAAAAGATGGATTGCGGAAGGGAAGGATGAAGAGTTGGTGTCTTGATTGGTGATAGTACATTGGCCGAAGCCGTGAGTTGTCATTCTCTCCATGACATGGAAAGAGCGGCATTGTTCCTTCACAACATCGACATTGACGAGGTCTGTCGGGTACGACATGGCCTCCACAGAGTTCTCATCCATGATCCACGCAATGAACCTAGCTCATTCACATGCCCCAATAGCCCTTCACAAGATAGGCTGCATAGCCAGCCATGCCCATGACAAAGCCAAGTGTGCCAGTGTGTCCAATTGATCGACCTGGACCCATGGTGTCTTTTGCTCTCAGGCCAAGCTCAACATGCAGGATGCGGAACAGCAGCAGCGCCGCGAAGCCACCAGTGAGAGCTTTTCTGTTGCCACCGTTCAGCTCGACAACTGCTCCAAGTAAGAGAGCCAGAGGAACGTTCTCTGCATAGTTCTGTTGAGATCTTGAAGTCACTTGGACAGAATCTGGTCCACTGTCTGTTTTGTTGTCTCCAATGTAGGTCTCCGTGTTCAGACGTGCGACACTGACGCGAGCGCTCAAGGCAATATAGTATGCTGCGAAGGCTGCCGGAATGTATCAGTCCCGGTAAGCCCTTTTGGAAGCCTAGGAAGAGACTCACCAGGCACGAAAGAACCCGTGATGGGTAGAAGTTTGGGGATCTGGATGCCAACTGGGACAGACATATTTACGGTTTCGAATAGATCAGAGGGTATGGGATATGATCAAAGTCCAGTGTGTTAGGGGAGAAGCTGTGTTGGTTAGGTATGATGGACAACAGGAGCTTCAGAACATGGACGCGCAGGCTGCACCTCCGCAAGCGAAGTGAGGAGATCGTGACATCTCGACCCATGACGGCACCATCGACATAAAGAGTCGTCCAAGATTAGGAAAAGCGTTTCCGGTATCAACACATACTCGAGACTCTATCAGTATGACCAATACCATAATAAGTCCACGAGCAGCATGGCATTTTACACACTTTAAATTGACGTACTAAGGAACTTGAGGTGCCACACCAGAAGGTCTGTCATTCTGCCTCCTCCGATACGGTCAGCCATTACCACAGGCCAGGAAGCATTTTCCAACGTCGGTCAATTTGTGAGCGTTGCTCTTGGAATTTGTTCATCATCCATTCCTTCGTCCCACCCGCCGTCACGCCCAGATTGATAACCACAAATACTAACGTGCACATGATCGTCCAGTTGAAGATCTGGCCTTCAGGGGCTGCCAAGATGGACAAACCGAGATATAAGACACTTTCTGCAGTGTAATGTGGTGCGATGGTGTATCGAAAAGCCCAATGCTCCGGGACTTTGTATGTCCTCATGCTTGCAAGGTACGCATGAATCTCGTGTTGCATGAACGACGCAGAGCCAAAGAGAAGCACGCCTAGCCAGGTCTGTAGCCTAGGTCTTCCGAAAAAGGACGTCAGACCATCGTGTGCCACGTTCGGAATAGAGGTAACACCTTGAATCCAGATAGCGACGCTAGTCACAGCGTAGAATGCAAGGCCGATGAAATAGTGACCAATCCACATCCTCGATGAACTTGGCTTTGAAAATGCTATGCACTCATAGAGGCGTCGTATGCCTTGTACGAACATGAGCAGCATGCATAGCCAAGTTGTTGACAAGGAGAAATCGGACATGTAGATATCTGAATTGGGTGCAAGCAACTTGAAGAGACGACCCTTCATTGAGATCTGCTGCAACCAAAGCAAGGAGCAGGAAACAGAGAGAACATAGAAATGTACGAACCAGTGATGTGGTACCTTTAGCATGGCAAAGGTATCAAGAAACTGTGCTGCTGATCCTGAAGATTGCGAGTTTCTTTTTGCACTGTTCGAGCTGGTTTCACCAAGGTCTCGTGCTCCGTAAGCAAGGAAGCGATCTCTGAGAGGTGGTAGTAGGCGGACCGCTAGTATCAAGCTCGCTGAAAGCAAATAGAAGCTTCTGACCACGAACACGACATCCAAGTACGGGAACATCGACGGAATAGACATCATGTACCTAGATCTTTCTTGACAAAGAGGAGAATCTCAAAAAGTGGTGTTTTGATTGTTCCGTTTATTGGTTCAATCGTTTTGCCGGGCTTATGAACGGCAGATAGCTTGACACCTTCTAGAGATCACTGCTTTCTTCCAAGTTGTGGAGAGTTGGAATTGGTGGCGCTCAGAAAACTGGTGAGATTATCCAGGTCACCTTAGTCTCATTGCTTTGTGAAAGTGGCAGGGATCCTACCCAGCCAGAGTGTTTCAAGGCTAGCCAATTCTTCACGTGACGTGACTCTGTGCACCCCGATGAACCAGCTAAGGCGACCTTGAAGCCGCCAACTGAACTGCAGAACATACTTACATTGCCAGATTTATCGTTTCACTGTGACAGTCTCCCTTTGTGTTGTACCTATAACTCTCTCCCTGTCGATTCTCAGTAACTAGAAAGAGATTCAAGCGTGCTTCCGCCTTGACCACGCGGTCACAAACACCAAAATCATACTACGCGCATCACTGTTAAAGCAACCACGGCGGACCAGGAGAGGACAGTACATCATGAAAAGAAGGAAGCCACTTTGACGAGTGAGCCTGTTGTCTCCGTGCAGGGATCCCTCAAGGCCACTGAGACCGCATCAATAGAAACGTCGAAGGGAGAGTCACAATCGGCACGAGAACCGAGTCGACCGGAAGCCGCAGGACCAGGGTCTGCTCCTAATACTGACCAAGTACCTCTGACTGTCGTACCTGTCTTGACGAAAGTAGAAGAAGAAGAGGATGCAGAAGGTGACTCTGAGGCGGAGACTTGGATCCAATCGCCGGAAAAGAAGAGAAATATCGTGGATAGCGCACCGATCCTGCAGCCCTCTCGAGGTGCAAGCGCGACTGACGAATCCTCTACAATAGTGGCAGCTGCCCCAGGCAACGAAGACCGTCCGAAAAAAAGGAAGCGCGAAGACATAGAAAATGAACGCCCTTCACCTGTGTCAAGTCAGCGCAGCTCATTGCGCAGCTCGCCATTGTCGTCGCCTGTCCTACCCACAGCGGATAGCGAATCTGATACCTCGGGTCGGCTCAGTCTGCGCAAGGCGAGAACCGAGCGGACCCGCCGCAATGGCGTTGATAGTGAACACTCGAGCGATAGTGAACATCAAGATGGGCAGTCAACTCGTCGAAAACGTCGCCCAAGTGAGATTCTGCCACGCACAGCACACCGGGCCAACCGTGGCCATAACAACGTAGACACAAATTCCTCCGAGCGAAGAGAGACACGTTCTGCCACTTACCCCCGTCATTCATCCGCTGAAAGGTCGCCGTCCCCTCCGCCTACGGCAAGACGAGAACACAGACGTGGCGTCTCAACACAACTCACAACGACCGACATCGAACGCAAAAGGCGTGGGAGACCGCCATTAATCAACACACGGCGGAATCGGTCGGTTGATCGTGGATCAGTATCTTCAGGTTCAGAATCACTTGCACCTCAACGACCGCAGCTGCACAAGTACGCTTCGACAGATCACGATACTTTGTCACCTGCAAAAACAATGGGCCCACGCAAGTACAGGGACAAGAACGGCCGTACCTGGTTGGCAAGAGCGGCTAACAACTCCGACTTTGAGCAGGTGCGACAGAAATTTGCTGAGCGACCAGAGGACCTGGACATAGCAGACAATGCTGGAAACACCCCTCTACAAATTGCAGCATTAGAAGGATTTGAGAATATCGTGAAGTTTTTGCTGGAAAAAGGCGCCAATCCTGATACAAAGAACATTGATTATGACACACCACTAATTGACGCCATTGAAAACGGCCACCTTCATGTTGTTCGCTTGTTGCTCGAAAACGGCGCCAACCCACGAATGGGCAACTCCAAAGGTGATGAACCATATGAACTAGTCCCACCTGACGACGAAAATTATGCAACCATGCGCCAGCTGATTTTCGATGCCAAAGAGCAAGGCGTACGCCGCCGTCGATCCACCGACAACAGTGACGCCAAGAAGGGAGATGGTTCGTCAATTACTGCGTCGGCTGCCAGCCCGCGAGACTCACCACCAGCTACCGGGCCTAGAAGCCCTCCTCCATTCTCATCTCGAAGAAAGACTGGTAGAAGTGACATGACAAGAAACGACTTGTTGTGGCAAGCAACCACGCAGGAGAATTTGGCCAAGCTAGCACAGAAAGGCGACGTTCAAGGAGTTATCACCATCTTGAATATACTGCAGAAGGCAGAGACTGAAGCAGTGATTGCAGCAGCGAAAGCTGGTCATGATGAAGTGCTTAGCTACTTGCTGGCTATGGGTGATCCTAACCCTGACCCATTACCGCTGGAGTCTAAAAGGCCAGGGTACAATACGCCTATGCTTGCAGCTATAGGCCGAGGAAACCCCAAAGTCCTTCAGCTCCTGGTTGACCAGGCTGGTTTCAACCCAACTCGGAAGCACAAGGACAAGACATACTATGAGCTTGCAGAAGATCGCAAAGGTGAAGAATGGGAGAAGGAGTACAAGATTCTAAAATTAGCCTTTGATAGCCACGGAGCAGGCAAAGGTCGAAAAGAAAGCTTGCCACGGAAAACCAGGGAACCAGCGAAACGACAGTCTAGCAGCCCGATCCTGACTCACAAGAGCCTTCCAAGACGATCTCCAGACCCTTCTCACGACTTCAAGGGCAGAGCTTCAACTATAACGAACGAACAGAAGAAGCCGCGCCAAGATCGACGGGACGAGCTGTCTACAGCTGTTGCGTCCGATCATGATCAGAGCGTCAACAGTATCAGAAAGGCTCATAGAACACGTCGCAGTCAGAGTGACCTTCCGCCACTAGGCACCTTGGAAGGTGATATCGGTCAAAGACGGCGTAGACTCGTTAGCGGGAAGGAGCACCGTAGACGGAAAAGCGTCGTTTCCGACGATACGTCTGACGAGGAAGGCGCAAACGAAGTCAAAAATGAAGAAAAACCAACGACAGCCGTCAAACGCGCTCGAAGCAGTCTAACGCCAGAAACAGCACAGTCCATGAATCAAGAGTTATCAAGGGTTATGGTCAAGAAGCGGAGAACCATTCTGGAGAGTAGTCCAGAAGAAGCACGGCCGTTGTTGAGGCAGCAGCAATCCCCACATCCGCCTGCTGCTCCACACATTCAGGACGTTGATATGCGAGATGATGACCAGAAAGTGCTGGGTGATATTGATGAAGTCTTCAAGCAGCACAAGCGAAAACGTTCGGATGACAACGTTCAACCTTTGGGACCCGATCCATCACTGGGCGAGGGTAGAGAGAACGCGAAGCGCATTCGTGAAGAGGCGCAGCCTGAAAGTCCGGTAATACAACCTGCCGCTGAACTTCCACCAATATCACAAAACGATCAACAGCCGCCTGTTGATTCCTCTATTATCGTTCCCGTGTCCGAGGCCGCCAAACAAGAATCTGAACGTCTTGCTCGCCAAGAGGCAGACAGGTCAAAAGCAGAGAGGGCAAGATTTGAGGAGGAGGAAAGGCAAGCAGAAGAAAGACGAGCCACCGAAGCGGCAGAAGCGCGAAGACTGATTGAAGAGGAGGCAGCTGCCAGAAAGAAAGAAGAGCAAGAACGTGAGGAGCAGCTTAGGAAGGAGAATGAAGAGCGCCGTCGTCGCCAGCAAGAAGAACTACACCGCTTACAGTACATTGAAGCTGAGCGAAAGCGCAGAGAAGCTCTCCCAATTGTGCTCAACAAATGTGCTCTAATGTTCGACCACGGCGATTCCTCCGCGAAATCTCATGGCTGGCTTTCCAAATTCCTTCCTTTATTCACCGTCAGAACGAAGCAACTCGATCCAACCTACGCGGCAGAAACGCAAGAGGAAAAGTGGGTGCCCAACTTCCAGATTGCCGGATTGCTTGCTACGAAAGACTTGAATCTGCGAAGCTACACATCCTTCGAAAAGAGGCAGGTCACGGATATGCAACGACAGTGTTTGTGGAGGGTTGCGCGCAACATGCTTTCTTATGAGTACGATGTCAAGACTTACAACACCTCGATTAAGCAGGCTATTGAGAAAGAGGAAGAAGAGTATCCTAAGTTCTTAGCCATGGAGGAGTTGTTTTGGGTTAAGCTCTCTGATTTTGAGGATCAAATACAGCGATACGATCACCTTCGAGGACTGGACATCAAACAACAGGCGATCTCTTTGAGGCCATACAAAGCTATCCGTCGCCAATCCTCATCTCAAGTGAACGGCACAATGCAACCTAAGAAGCTTAGCAATGGGGTGCCACTGTCGCCATACGTGCCCTCTCTAGGTCAAAACGAGTCTTGAGCAACAGCGTGTGAAGCATGAGGGCACTTCCGGAGCCAGGCAGCATAGTTCATTCCGGTCCTTGGCTGGGTGAGTGACACACATGTCCGAACTTTATGTGAAATCCTGTATTAGGGCACGGAGCTTGCTATCAAATGGTCACGACGAAATGTTTGGAAGGGGAGTGTAGAATTATTATGGTTAGCACGCGAATTGTAACGACCCGTCAACGACGTACATAGGGAATACTGTAGATAGTAACGAAGGCGTGCAATAGCCAGAGCTTGGTGGCAGTCATACTGCCAATTCTTTGAGGCCACTGAGCCGAATTGTTACCTGGTGACATCAAGCACGTGATTGCAAATTGTGCCAAGAACCTGCGCCTTTTTGTCCCCACACAGAACTAATTTCTGTTCGATGTTGCTTTTCTGTATGTTGCTACATTTACGTTCCCTACCATAGCGCTCTTTGAGGATCCCCGACACTTCGATCATTGTAATCAGCTACTGAACACAAGTAGCAAGTCATCAAGATGGTACGTCTAGCATAAAGAGCAAAGCCTGGTCTGCCAGTCCCGCGGAGGTTGCGCTCGCACGACTTCCGAAGACAATGGTTGGAACGAGGTTTACTAGAACATGTGTACTGACTACTTTTCTGTATAGTCGGACGGAGAAGAGCCCACTTCCCCCGTCGCCCCGGCCGATGAGGTCGAGGTCGAGGTCTCCGGAGATGCCCCTGCCTCCTCAGGCTCCATGTCTGTCCTCGATGCACTAAAAGGTGCGCTCACGCCCTCCTCTCATTCACATCGATGAAACGTTCTAATGATGGTCGACAGGTGTTCTCAAGCTCGCACTCATCCACGACGGTCTCGCCCGCGGTCTCCGTGAAGCCAGCAAGGCGCTCGACCGCCGACAAGCCCACATGTGCGTCCTCAACGAGGCCTGCGAAGAGGAAGCCTACAAGAAGCTCGTCGTTGCGCTGTGCTCCGAGCACAAGATCCCGCTGATCAAGGTCCCCGATGGAAAGATGCTCGGTGAATGGGCCGGTCTCTGCGTACTCGACCGTGAGGGCAATGCCAGAAAGGTTGTTAACTGCTCTTGCGTCGTTGTAAGGGATTGGGGTGAGGAGTCTCAAGAGCGAAGTGTCCTGCTCAACTACTTCCAACAGGAGCAGTAAGCGTACTAGGTGGAGCTGAGGATGGAGATATCGAGCAAGTCGATCCGAATGGACGAACACTCATTGCATATGGGAGCCTGCTGGACATCATAAAGGAGCATCGAGAGCATACTGTGATAATATCGTGGATGTTCGGTCTACCATTCGACACGACTCGGATAAGACAAAGCATATGGACTCGGTCGTATGACCAAATGAAACGGACTCGGCCTGTCACTGCAGACATATCCTTCTCACATTCCTCCATGCGGCTATATACTTTGTTCAACCATGCTCTCTCCCTGTGTGTCGGTGTCTGACCGTTCGTCGCACAAATCCGCCAATGCGAGGTAATATGGACCGGCCAGTGGATGGTTTAGAGTTGGACATCTCATATCTGCTAATCTAGCGCTGCGCAAACCCATGCCCTACACGCAATGGTGGCCCCTTATCAGCAACGGTGACCAAGGAGCTTCTTCCCACTCCATCTCTTTGCCTGGCTCCAGCAACTCCGTCAAGCGTGCCCTTTCCCACTCAAATGCTTCGATTCGAGCTGTGCCTCGGTCTACTCCGTTCGTCAGTTCCTTGACCTTCACCTCCTCGTCCTATTTCTCGGTCTGAGTTGCCACTCTACTTGTATGTACCACAAAGAATCGCCCTGACTACTTTCCCTACGAACTTGAGGCCGCGTAAGATTTGCATACAATCATGTTTTTACCCAAGTTCTTATGCAGTTGACAACGGTCAGGTGAAGGCACAGAATTTGACAAGTTGTGTCATGTGACGAAGGGTTTTGGTGTCTAAGGTGAGGTTCGGCTGCACACGTAACTGTGCGAATCGACAGCGAAAACCACAATGATTTCCTTTCGACCGTAGACTGGATCTGTGCTGATTTGATCCGTCTAGAGAGGAGTAGCTATATCAATATTAGGTCAAAATCAGATTTAGTAGGTGGAACGTTTGTCCTGAAAGAAGTGTACGGTATGCAGACACTGCTGGCAAGCTCCAGCTTGGTGCGACTCAGTGGTCGACACAAAGCCGCTTTTGTGGTATTATCCCTACCTTTGAGCTTCCAACGCCACGAAGCACCCCAATAACAAAGACCAGATCGCTCCGATCGATCGTCAAGCACTGATCTAGTTCAATTTGCACCTTGATTCGCCAGTCGGAAGTACTCTTTCTCCTCGAAAGGGCAGATTGGCAACATGGCTCACTTGATGCAAGCTCCGGATAGTGTTCTGAACGGGTCGTAGTCGTGCTGGCGATACGAGATCTGGGTACATTGCTAGTAGATCCATTCCCAGGGCACGTCTTCAGCAAACAAAGTTGATCTTGAAACGTCTGTCGGGGCGCTCCCCTTGTTTATCTGTGCTCTTGACTGTCTAGGTCGTCTCTGGGCAAACTGAGTTACGATTGTCTGATCGTTGGGCGATGTGGCGACGTGGATGAGTACGGAGTTAGGAGTTCAACCTTGGGACAGGAGTCTGGCTGCTGAGGAGGGTTGGTGCAGGACTCATGCCCGGGTGATTTTGAGGACTGCCGTTGCGAGTTCGGCAACGGTATGAGTACGCAGAACTTAAAGCGACGCTACATGATAGGTATAGTCGACTTGATCACAGAAGAGAAGGTGACATGATCAGCATTTCTAGAACGGCATGATGGCTTGCTGTGCAAATGCGCGAGCGCACTGCGGGTAACATCCATATGTTAATCTCTATCTTCTGAATCTTGACGCAGAAAATAAATCTACTCGTGTTCAGAAGGCTTTCTGGAGGCTCTCTGGCGCCGACGAGTGGGAGTTGTCGCAGTGTTTGAGCTCTGAAATCATTGTGAGTCCAGTCGTGCGAATCATCGATCGTTACTACGCACAAAGGCTCAGGACCTTGTGGACATGCTTGCCGTTGTAGTTGGTCAGTAAAACTCGTCTGAATTTAGTACTTAGTACTGCCCACCGTCATGTTTGCCGCCCCTTGGGCAATGTACTTGCCCTTGCGAGTCTGCCAGCCGATCACCTTGGGTAAGTGGTTGCCTCTTGCCTACTGATGTTGCTGCCTGACATGCTTGAACGAATTTTGCTAGCTGATGGGATGCATTGCCGCATAAAACGCCTATGTGCTCTGCCACGTTTTCCACAAGCTGCATGAATTCTCTGGCACGGTGGATGTCATGTATGTCCCTTACTGCTGCGGCAGGATGATATCAACTATCGTCGCTGATGTTCAAGACCATCCTCTCTGCGGCATACCATCAGCAAGTTTAACCAGGCTCAATAAGGACCGGTACACAGACAACCGGACAACGGTCCATGATTCGATGAGTTATGGCATGTCCGGATGAACCCAATGCACGCTAAATCGTAAGCCAGTCTGCTAGACGCGCTTCGTTGCCGAAAGTCGGGTCCACCGTTAACGGTCAAAGGACGAGGAAGAAGTTCAAGAAACTGGAGTCGATGAGGATGGTGCTGGACGGGACCAAAATTAGGCGTGTTTCACAACGACTCAGCCGAGATAGCTGCAAGCATCCGGTATGCATGAAGTAATGAGAAGGTTGGAGTGACCTCAGTCACTCAGCATTTCCGGCCGAAGCTTAGTTTGCACGTTTTAATTTGCCGAATAACGTTGAGTAAATGCTACCTTCTGAAGAACTACAAGGGAGTGCGCAGCGCATAAGTAACCGCAAAGGCGGGCTTAGCTTTGGGCGAGCGCCCTAGTCAAGGTCTTAGGGACGAGGCTGAAGAGGATAATTTCCGAAACCAAGTAGTTGGAACAACACACATGGCGCGACATGGATGCTTTACCGTCCGAGAAGCCAGCCAAGACAAGAGTTCTTTGCAGCGAGCCCCACCTCGCGGATGGAAAAATCCCTGCTTCCGTTGCCTGTCAAAAGTCACAATAACGTTCGCTTGCAGCTTTCTGATGTGCGAGGTTTCTTTTTCTTTGGTTTTTCGTGGATGAGAAAACCGAGCTGACAGTGGTTCGAATGCTCTGGCGAGATTCGGCGTATAGGCATGCCTTGCTTGATATGTTGTCTTCTTCGCGCATGTGTCCCAACAGACGAGTATAAGGGCAAGCGCCAGGCTGCAAGCCC
>Ga0210040_10004090_pt1 | contig 19286 bp, 18 predicted proteins | sample CryGeyCG12114_NA_FD_185462 | JGI IMG/M metagenome (GOLD analysis project Ga0210040, IMG submission 185462) | Groundwater microbial communities from aquifer - Crystal Geyser CG19_WC_8/21/14_NA (SPAdes) (version 2) | ecosystem: Environmental > Aquatic > Deep subsurface > Groundwater | place: USA...
CAGCTATGACTCTCGCGGGTCTGATTCGCGAGGTTCGGACTCACGTAGTTCAGATTCGCGTGGTTCGGGCTCGCGTGGTTCGGGTCCCCGTAGCCACGACTCGCGTGGGTCTGACTCGCGTGGGTCTGACTCGCGAGGGTCTGGTGCGCGCTCCTACGACTCGCGTGATTCTGGTTCCCGAGGCTCGGACTCACGTGGTTCTGGTCCCCGCAGCTACGACTCGCGTGGGTCTGATTCGCGGGGTTCTGACTCGCGTGGTTCGGGTCCGCGCAGCTACGACTCGCGGGGTTCCGACTCCCGGGGCTCCGGGTCGTCACGCGGGTCGGACTCGCGTGGTTCTGGTCCCCGCAGCTACAGCGACCGGGGCGGCGACTCACGAGGTGGCGGTCGGGGTGACCGTCCGCCGCCTCGCCCCGGCCTCGCGGCCAGGCCCAACGAGCCACAGGTCCCCGAGGGCGTCGACCTGTCGACGCTTCATCGGGCTGTGCGGGCCGAGCTGCGCAGCCTGCCCAAGGAGCTCGAGCAGATCGTGGCCGGCCACCTCGTTGCTGCCGGCAACCTGATCGACACCGACCCCGAGCTCGCGTACGCCCACGCCGAGGCCGCTCGACGACGGGCCGCACGCCTGCCCGTGGTCCGCGAGGCGGCGGCGGAGACCGCGTACGCCGCGGGGGAGTGGGCGGCTGCGCTGTCCGAGTTCCGCGCCCTGCGGCGGATGACGGGCTCGTCGGACTACCTGCCGGTCATGGCCGACTGCGAACGTGCGCTCGGCCGGCCCCAGAACGCGCTGACCCTGGCCCGCGAGTCGGCCGCGCTCGACCTGGAGCCGGCGCTGCGGACGGAGATGACGATCGTCGCGGCAGGTGCTCGGGCCGACCTCGGCCAGCAGGCCGAGGCTGTGCGGATGCTGCGCGAGGCCGTGACCTCGCCGGTGCCCAAGCGGACCGGCCCGGCCCTGACCCGTGGGGCGGCGGCGGAGGCCGTCGAGCTGGAGCACCAGGCTGCGGCGCGCCTGCGGTACGCCTACGCCGACGCGCTGCTGGCCACCGGCGACACCGACGAGGCGCGACGCATGTTCGCCGAGGCGGCCAAGCGCGACCCGGAGCAGCTGACCGACGCTCAGTCGCGCCTCGACGAGCTGGACGGCCTCACCCTCGACGTGGGCGACCTCGACGAGCTCGAGGACCTCGAGCCGGAGGACGACGAGTCCGACGAGGACGAGTCGGACGAGGACGAGTCGGACGAGGACGAGTCGGAGGACGACGCTCGTGCGGACGGTGAGCCGGAGGACAGCGCACCCGAGGACGACGAGTCGGACCAAGACGCGCGCGACGAGGACTCAGCGGACGACGAGTCGGAGGACAACGCCCTGGAGGAGACCACGCCGCAGGACGTCACGGCACCGGACGAGCCGCTGGCCGACGATGCCCCTGAGGACGACGACACGGTCGAGGGCGAGGGACTGTCGGACCCGACGGACGGACCCGAGCCGGAACGTGCCTGAGGTGGGTGCGCTGGTCGACGCCTACGACGGCGTCCTGCTCGACCTCGACGGGGTCGTCTACCTCGGCCCCGTCGCCGTGCCGGGCGCCCCGCCCGCCATCGCCGCGCTGCGTGAGCGGGGGGTGCAGGTGGGCTTCGTGACGAACAACGCCGCGCGTACGCCCGAAGCGGTCGCGGCGCACCTGACCGAGCTCGGTGTCCCCGCGGGCAAGGCCGACGTGGTCACCTCCGCGCAGGCGGGTGCCCAGCTCCTGCAGCGCGACCTGCCCGCGGGGGCCAAGGTGCTGGCCGTCGGTGGGGAGGGTGTCCGGCAGGCTCTGGCCGAGGCCGGGCTCACCGTCGTCGGCTCGGCCGACGACGAACCAGTCGCCGTGCTGCAGGGCTACGGCGTCGACCTCACCTGGCAGGACCTGATCGAGGCCACGGTCGCGATCCACCATGGCGCGCGCTGGGTGGCGACCAACGACGACCCGACGCGACCGACCGACCGCGGGCTGGTGCCGGGCAACGGGGCCGCCGTGGCGGCGGTCCGGGTGGCGGTGCCGATCGACCCCGAGGTGGCCGGCAAGCCCTACCGCCCCCTGCTCGACGTGACCGTGGCCCGGCTCGGGGCGAGGCACCCGCTGTTCGTGGGGGACCGGCTCGACACCGACATCGCCGGGGCCGTCAACGCGGGGCTCGACGGGTTGCTGGTGCTGACCGGGTCCCACGGTGCCGCGGACCTGCTGGCTGCAGCACCCGGCAGCCGACCCACCCACCTCGGCTACGACGTGGGAGCCCTGCTGCAGCCAGCCCTCGACGTGGAGCTCACCGAGGACGGAGCGCGGTGCGGTGCGGCGACCGTCCGGATCGTCGGCGGCGCGCTCGTGCTCGACGAGGACGTGCCCTCCGGCACCGACGGCCGCATCGCGGCGACGTGGGCCGCGGCCCACCTCGCCTGGCGGGAGATGGACGCCGGGCGACCGCTCGACCCCGGCGCCGTGCTGCCGGCCTTGGCCACACCCGCGTCCTAGACTCCGAGGATGCCTGCCTACCGTTCCGTGCTCGCCGGCTTCGCCCAGCTGGCCGAGGAGGTCGGGCAGGCGAGCCGAGCCAACCGCGAGCTCTTCGAGCAGCTCGTGGCGGCCGAGGTGGGGCGGGTCGCCGCGCGGCTGGGCGTCGTCCCGGCCGCTGAGCTCCGCGACGCCCGGCAGCGGCTGGACGAGGCCGAGGACGAGCTCGACGTCCTGCGGCTCGAGCTCGACGACCTGCAGCTCCGGGTCGCCACGCTCGAGGCTGCGTCCCCGGACGCCGCCCTGGTGGACGAGGAGATCGCGGACGAGGACCTGACCGAGGCTGTTCCTGACGTGCTCGGAGAGGCTGACCTGCTCGAGGAGGCCGAGGCGCTCGACGCACCTGACCTGCTCGGCGACGAGACCGGAGCGGCAGGGTTCCGCGGATGAGCGAGCCGACGACGATCCGTACGTCGGAGACCGGTGACCCCCGCGTGGACGACGCGTTGCGCGGCGTGGACGACCTGGACGGCGTGCCCGTCGACGAGCACGCGGAACGACTCTCAGCAGCCCACGGCGTGCTGCAGGAGGTGCTCCGCACCCCGGCTGACCCGGTGGCAGACGCCAGGTCCGTCGTGCCGAGGCCTCGATGACGGCCTCACCAGGAGAGACGACCCCTCCAACCCCTCTGACCCCTCCGACACCTGGGACCAAGACACCCGTCCGGCTGGACCGTGCCCTGGTCGAGCGCGGCCTCGCCCGGTCGCGGGGCCAGGCTCAGGAGCTGATCCGGGCCGGTGAGGTGAGCCTGCAGGGGCGCACTGCCGTGCGCGCCTCGGAGCTCGTCGCCGAGACCGACAGCCTCGAGGCCCGGATCGACCCGTACGTCTCCCGCGGTGCCCACAAGCTGGCCGGTGCCCTGGACGACCTGGGCCTGGTCCCGACGGGTCGGGCGCTGGACGCCGGTTCCTCCACCGGGGGCTTCACCCAGGTGCTGCTGGAACGTGGCGCCGACCTGGTGTACGCGGTCGACGTCGGCACCAACCAGCTCGCGGAGCCCGTGCGCGAAGACCCACGGGTCCGGGTCCACGAGCAGACAGACGTGCGCGACCTGACGCTCGTCAACCTCGACGACCGCCCGGTCGACCTCGTCGTGGCCGACCTCTCCTTCATCTCGCTGACGAAGATCCTGGACGCCTTCGCCGCGGTCACCGCGACTGACGGGACCTGGCTGCTGATGGTGAAGCCGCAGTTCGAGGTCGGGCGGGTTGCGCTCGACCGGGGCGGCGTCGTGCGGGACCCCGCCCTCCACCGGCAGGCGGTGGACGGCGTCGCTGCGGCCGCCGCGGCGCTCGGCTGGCACGTGCAGGCGGTGGTCGCGAGCCGGCTGCCCGGGCCGGCCGGCAACCAGGAGTTCTTCGTGCGGCTGACGACGACGCCGGGCGTCGGCCCGGCCAGCCCGTGGCCCGCCTCCCTATGCTGACGCGGTGACGACCAACCCCGAATCGCGGCGACGCGTGGCCGTCCTCACCCACATGGGTCGGCCCGCGGCGATCATCGCGGCCACGCGACTGATCCAGGGCCTGCTCGAGGCGGGAATCACCAGCGCGCTGCCCGAGGGCGACGCCGCCTGCCTGCCCCCGGAGCTGGCCGCGGCGGTCGTGCCGCTCGAACCGCCAGACGAGGCGTCGCCGGACATGGAGCTGATGGTCGTCCTCGGCGGGGACGGCTCGATCCTGCGCGGCACCGAGTGGGTGCTGAAGGCCGACGTCCCGCTGCTCGGGGTCAACCTCGGCCACGTCGGGTTCCTCGCCGAGGCGGAGTCCTCGGAGATCGACAGCATCGTCACCCGGATCGTGGACCGCTCCTACACCGTCGAGGAACGTTCGACCATCGAGGTCGTCCTCCGCGAGTGCGCGAGCGGCGAGATCACCTGGTCCTCGTACGCCGTCAACGAGGTCTCCATCGAGAAGGCCTCCCGCGAGCGGGTGCTCGAGGTGCTCGTCGAGATCGACGGGCGGCCGCTCTCGCGCTGGGCCTGCGACGGCGTGCTGCTGTCCACCCCGACCGGCTCGACCGCGTACGCCTTCTCCGCCGGCGGTCCGGTGATCTGGCCGAACGTCGACGCGCTGCTCGTCGTGCCGCTCAGCGCGCACGCCCTGTTCGCCCGGCCGCTCGTGCTCGGCCCGACGTCGCACGTCGTGATCCAGCTGATCGAGCGCTCGCAGTCCGACGGGGTCGTGTGGTGCGACGGGCGACGTTCCGCCGAGCTGAGCTCCGGTCTCCAGATCGAGGTGCAGCAGGGCCGGCACAAGCTGCTCCTGGCCCGGCTGTCCGAGGCTCCCTTCACCGACCGGCTGGTGAACAAGTTCGGGCTGCGGGTCGAGGGCTGGCGCGGTGAGGCCGAGGACCGCGTGGTCCGCGAGGACCGCGCCGTCTCCCTGGGTGCCGGGGCCAACCCGGACGACGTCGACGACGGCGGCCCCGGCTGCACGAACGGCGGCTGAGCAGGTGATCGAGGAGCTGCGGATCCGCGACCTCGGCGTCATCAACGACGCCGTCGTCCTGCCCCACCCCGGCCTCACCGTCGTCACGGGGGAGACCGGGGCCGGCAAGACCATGATCGTGACCGGGATCGGCCTGCTCCTCGGCGACCGGGCCGAGGCCCGTTCCGTCCGGTCCGGCACGGAACGTGCCGTCGTCGAGGGTCGCCTCGCCGTCCCGGCGGGACCCGAGACCGCCCGCCTCGCGGAACGTGTGCGGGACGCCGGCGGAGACCTCGACGACGACGAGCTGCTCGTGGCCCGCCACATCACCGCCTCCGGCCGGTCGCGCGCGTTCCTCGGCGGGGCCTCGGTCCCGGTCTCGGTCTGCGCCGAGGTGACGACCGAGCTCGTCGCGATCCACGGCCAGTCCGAGCAGATCCGGCTCTCCGCACCCGGACGGCAGCGCGAGCTGCTCGACGCGTACGCCGGGGCAGGGCTGGCTCCGGTCCTGGCCGAGTACCGCCGGCGCTGGTCAGAGCACCGGACGGCCCGCACGGAGCTCGAGGAGCTCGTCGCCGCGAGCGCCGAACGGGCACGTGAGGTCGAGCTGCTGCGCTTCGGGCTCGAGCAGATCGAGGCCGTGGCCCCCGAGCCGGGAGAGGACACCGCCCTGGCCGCGGAGTCGACCCGGCTGCAGAACGCGGACGATCTCCGGCTGTCCGTCGGCGCGGCGCTGGCCGGGCTGTCGGGGGACGCGGACGACCCGGCCGGTGGTGGTGGCGCCATGGCGGGCCTCGCGGACGCGCGCCGCAGCCTCGACCACGGGTCGGCCGACCCCGTGCTGGAGGCGCTCGCCGCGCGCGTCGCCGAGGCCGCCTACCTCGTCGGGGACGTCGCGTCCGACCTCGCCCGCTACCTCGACGACCTGGTCGCCGACCCCCGCCGGCTGGAGTGGGTGTCCGACCGCAGGGCGCAGCTGTCCGGGCTGACCCGCGCGTACGGCCCGACCGTGGACGACGCGCTGGCCTGGTCGTCGGAGGCGGTGTCCCGGCTGGTCCGGCTCGAGGGCGGCGACGAGCGGATCGGCGAGCTGACGACCGCGGTGGGAGAGCAGGAGGCGGACCTGCGCAAGCGCGCGACCCGGCTCACCAAGCTCCGCGGCGCCGCGGCCCAGGGCTTCGCCACGGCCGTGGCGGCCGAGCTGCACGCCCTGGCCATGCCGCACGCCCGACTGACCTTCGCCCTCACCCGGGTCGACCTGGGCCCGTACGGCGCGGACGCCGTCGACCTGCTCTTCGCGGCCAACCCGGGCAGCGAGCCCCGGAGCCTGGGCAAGGTCGCCTCCGGCGGCGAGCTGTCGCGCGTGCGACTGGCGCTGGAGGTCGTGCTCGCCGCCGACCGGCCCGGTGGGACGCTGGTCTTCGACGAGGTGGACGCCGGCGTCGGCGGACGGGTGGCGGTCGAGATCGGTCGTCGCCTCGCCGAGCTCGCCCGGCACAGCCAGGTCGTCGTCGTCACCCACCTGGCGCAGGTGGCCGCGTTCGCCGACCGGCACTACGTGGTGGTCAAGGCCGACGACGGCCAGGTCACCACCAGCGGGGTCGTCCTGCTGCGCGAGGAGCAGCGGACCACCGAGCTGGCCCGGATGATGGCCGGGCTCGACACCACCGACTCCGCCCTCGCCCACGCGGGCGAGCTGGTCGAGCTCGCCGCCTCGGCGCGCTCCGGCGGACGCTGAACCGAGCGTCGGGGAGCAGCGCCACGCGCCGGCTCTGCGGTCGAGCCGGTGCCCTGCCGAGCGTGGGAGGATGACCGGAGCCATGAGACTCCCCGCCCTGCTCCGCCGTCGAGCGGAGCCGACGGAGGTCGGCGGCCTGGCCCGGCTGGACCGGCGGACGAAGAACCTCACCAAGCGGTTGCAGCCCGGCGAGGTCGCGATCATCCACCACTCCGACCTCGACCGGGTGAGCGCGGAGGCGCTCGTGGCCACCGGCGCGAGCGTCGTGGTGAATGCCGTGAGGTCGGTCTCGGGGCGCTACCCCAACCTCGGGCCGAGCATCCTGCTCGAGGCGGGCATCCCGCTCATCGACGACGTGGGCGAGGACGTCTTCTCCCTGGTGACGGAGGGTGACCGGCTCGTCGTCGACGGTGACCGTCTCCTCGACGCCGAGGGTGCCGTCGTGGTCAGTGGCACGCTCATCACCACCGAGGTGCTGGAGGAGCAGCTCGAGCAGGCCAGGGCCGGTCTCTCCGACCAGATCGACGCCTTCACCCTGAACACGATGACCTACCTCCGCGAGGAGAAGGAGCTGCTGCTCGAGGGCGTCGGGGTCCCCGAGATCCGCACGCAGATCGAGGACCGGCACGTGCTGATCGTCGTGCGTGGCTACAACTACCGCGGCGACCTGGACGTGCTGCGCCCCTACATCTCCGAGTACAAGCCCCTGCTGATCGGGGTCGACGGCGGCGCGGACGCGCTGCTGGAGGCCGGCTACAAGCCGAACATGATCATCGGGGACATGGACTCCTGCTCCGACGCGGCCCTGCAGTCGGGCGCCGAGCTGGTGGTGCACGCCTACCGCGACGGCCGGGCCCCCGGGATCGAACGGGTCGAGGCCCTGGGCCTCAGCGCGGTCGTCTTCCCCGTGCTGGGCACGAGCGAGGACGCCGCGATGCTGCTCGCCGACTCGTACGGCGCGCGCCTGCTGGTCGCCGTGGGCACCCACTACTCCCTGGTGGAGTTCCTCGACAAGGGCCGGGAGGGCATGGCGTCGACGTTCCTCACCCGGCTGCGGGTGGGTTCCAAGCTCGTCGACGCCAAGGGGGTCTCCCGGATCTACCGCAGCCAGGTGAAGGGCTGGCACCTCGTGCTGCTGGTGCTCTCGGGGATCGTCGCCCTGGTCACCGCGATGGCGATGACCGACGTCGGCGGGGCGCTGGGGAGCGTGCTGATGGCCCGCCTCCGCGACCTCGCGTACTGGATCAAGGAACTCTTCACGTGATCAACTTCCGCTACCACATCGTCTCCCTGATGGCGGTCTTCCTCGCGCTCGCCGTCGGCATCGCCGTCGGGGTCTCGCTCAGCCCGTCCGTGGACGAGGGGATCCTCTCCCAGGCGCAGCAGGACCGGAACCAGGTGACCGCGCTGCGCAGCGAGCTGACCCGGCGCGACAACCTCGACACCTACCGCAGCACCTACGACCAGCGCACCGCGCAGCTCGTGCTGGCCGGCCGGATGACCGACGACCGCGTCGCGCTGGTCCTCATGCCGGACGCGCCGGGAGCCGTCGTCTCGGCCGTCGCGGACGCCGTCGCGCAGGCCGGCGGGCGCGTGGTCAGCCGGGTCAAGGTCAACCAGGAGGTCTTCGACCCCGCCCAGGCGAGCACGGTGAACAGCGCGGTCGCCGAGCTGAACCTCGTGGGCCTCACCGACGACATGTCGCCGGCCACGAAGGTCGGCTGGTGCCTCTCGCGCGCCATCGCCGCCAGGTCGGTCACCCCCCGCGACGGCTACGCCAGGACCGTCGGCCGCACCCTCGCGTCCGCGGGGCTCGTCGACGTCCGCGACGACGTGGACGACACCGCCCAGCTCGTCATCGTCGTCACCGCGCCCACGGTCGCGCAGGCGCCCGCCGCCGACGTGACCGCCGCCCACGTGCAGCTCGACGTGGGGATCCGCGACCAGAGCGGCAGCGCCGAGCACATCCCCGTCGTCGTGGCCGGGCCGAACAGCGCCGGCCTCGACGGCACCGACGTCGGAGCCATCCGGACGACGTCCCCGGCGTCGGGCGAGCTCAGCACCGTGGACGTGGCGGACCTGCCGAGCGGCGTGGTGACGACGATCCTCGCCGGCAAGGAGCAGATCCTCGGCGAGCAGGGCCACTACGGCGCGCTGGGCCGCGCGGACGACGCGCTGCCCGTGGTGCGCTGAGCCATGGTCCCCACCCTGGTCCGGGGGCTCGCCGCCACCGCGGCCGCCACGACCGCGGGCCTGGTCGGAGGGGTCGTCACGACCCGGGGGACCGCAGCGCCCTGGGCCGCACGCTGGCGCCGGACGAACCACGCCGGTGAGCCGGTGACCCTGCTCGAGGGGCCCGTGGCCGTCGGGGCGCTGGTCGTCGGCGGCCTGGTCGAGCTGGTGCTCGGGGCGCCGTCCGCCCGGGTGCTGGCGGTCGGCGTGGCCGGGGTCGGGTCGGGGCTGGTGGGGGCGTACGACGACCTGCACGGCACCGCCCAGGCCCGAGGGTTCCGCGGTCACCTCGCCGCTCTGCGCCGGGGCACGGTGACCAGCGGCACGGTCAAGATCGTCGGCGTCGGGCTGAGCGGGCTCGCGGCGGCCGCGGTGCTGAGCCGCGGTCGCGGACCTGGTCGTCCGGATGTGGCCGACCTGACGATCGACACCGCGCTGGTCGCGGGCACCGCCAACCTCGTCAACCTGCTCGACCTGCGTCCGGGACGCGCGGCCAAGGTGGTCGTGCTGCTCGCCGGCGGGCTCGTCGGGGCCGGGGGAGGGCCGGCGCTGGGGGCGGCGGCCGGGAGCCTGCCGACCGACCTCGCTGCCCGTTCGATGCTCGGCGACTGCGGCGCGAACGCGCTCGGTGGGGCCACCGCCGCGGCAGCCGCGCGCGTGCTCGGACGACGCGCCCGGCTGGTCGCCCTCGCGGGCGTCGTCGCGCTGAACGCGGCCAGCGAGCGCGTCAGCTTCACCGCCGTCATCGCGCGTACACCCGTGCTCGCCCGGCTGGACCGGCTCGGGCGCGCTCCTTCCCCGGACACGCAGAGGCCGGGGTGAGCCGTCGCGGCTCCGTCCTGCTCGGCGTCGGCGGGCTGACGCTGGCGGCGCGGGTGGTGGGCTTCGGGCGTTCGCTCGTCTTCTCCAAGACCGTCGGCGACACCTGCCTCGGCGACGTCTACAACGCGGCCAACGCCCTGCCGAACGTGCTGTTCGAGGTCGCCGCCGGCGGGGTGCTCGCGGGGGTCGTCGTGCCCGTGGTGGCCCGCCACCTGGGCGCCGGACGCCGCGCAGAGGCTGCGCGGACGACCTCGGCCCTGCTGTCCTGGACGCTGCTCGTGCTCACCGTGGTCGCCGTCGCCGCCCTGCTCGGGGCCGGCGTCTACGCCCGGGTTTACGCCAAGGCCGACTGCGCGGGAAGCGCGGGGGTGCTCACGGCGCTGGTGGTCATGTTCGTCCCGCAGGTCTGGTTCTACGGCGTCGCCGTGGTGAGCGCCGGCGTGCTGCAGGCCCACGGCCGGTTCCTCGCCGCGGCCACCGCCCCGCTGCTGTCCAGCGTCGTGGTCGTCGCCGCCTACCTGCTCTTCGCCGGGCTCGCCGCGCCCGGCGCCGGCCGCGACCTCGGGCTGCTGAGCCGTCCCGCCCTGCTGGCCCTGGGCCTGGGCACGACCGCCGGGGTCGTGGCGCTGGCGCTCTGCACGGCCGTGCCGCTCGCCCGGCTGGGTTCGCCGGTGCGGCCGAGCCTGCACTTCGCCCCGGGCGACGCCCGCGTCGTCGCCGCGATCGGGGCGGCCGGGCTGGCCGGGCTGGTGCTGCAGCAGGTGAGCGTCCTCGTGGTCAACCTGGCCGCCCAGCGCAGCCCGGACCCCGGGGCGCTGACCCGCTTCACCTGGGCGAACGCGCTCTACCTCCTCCCGTACGCGGTGCTCGCCGCGCCTGTCCTGCAGCTCACCTTCCCGCGGCTGGCCGCCGCGGCGGGACGGGGCGCCCCGGCCGTCGCGGCCGTGGTCGCCCGGACGGCGCCGCCGCTGGTCGTCCTGTCCTGGCTCGGCGCGGCGCTGCTGGTCGCCACCTCCGTCCCCGTGGCCCGGGTCTTCGTGCTCGGGCCGGGGTCGGGGCGCACCGGCGCGCTCGCCGGGCCGGTCGCCGCGCTCGCTCCGGCCGTGCTCGCCTTCGCCCTGATGGGCCTGGCCACCCGCACCCTGCTCGCGCAGCACCGTGCGCTCGCCGCCGGCACGACCACGGCGCTGGCCTGGGGCACCGTGACCCTTGCCGCCGTGGTCGCAGCCGCCGTCGTCCCGCCCGGGTCGCTCGTCGTCGCGCTCGCCGGCAGCGTCTCCCTGGGTCTGGCCGTCGGCGCGGTCGTGGGCTGGGTCGCCCTGACCCGGCGGACGGGTGCCCGGCCCGGGATCGTCCCCGCGCTGCTGGCCGGGGCCGTCGCCGCGGTGCCGGCGGTCCTGGCGGGCGGGGCGCTGGCCCGGCTCGCCGGCGGTGCCGGGCTCGTCACCGCAGCGGGGCTGGCCGTCGCCGCGGCCCTGCTCACCGGGGTCGTGTTCGTCGGCGTCCTCGCGCTCGTCCGGCGCCCGCTGCTGCGGGCGACCTGGGCGCTGCGCCACCCCGAGCCCCACGACCGGTCGGAGGCCGTCCGTGCGTGACCGAGGTCCCCGGGCGCGTCCGGTCCCGGCGCGGCCGCGGGTCGCGATGGTCCTGACCGCCAGCACCGGCGGGATCGGCCGGCACGCCGCGAGCGTCGCCCCGCGGCTGGTGGCGCGGGGGTTCGACGTCACCGTCTACGCCTCACCGATCACCCTGGCCGCCCACGACGTCGGGGTGCCGGCGGTCAGCCTCGACGCCGTAGCGCTGGCCCGCGGGGTGGGCGCCGCGGACGTCGTGCACGCGCACGGCTACAAGGCCGCTGCGCTCGCGCTGCCGTACGCCCGGGTGCGCGGGGTGCCGCTGGTCGTCACCTGGCACAACGCGGTGCTCGACACGGGTGGTGGTGCCCGCGCCGGCCGGATCCTGCAGCGCGTCGTCGCCCGCGGCGCCGACCTGGTGCTGGCGGCCAGCAGCGACCTGCTGGCCTCGGCGGTCGACATCGGGGCACGCGAGGCCGTCCTGTCACCCGTCGCCGCGCCGGCCCTGGCGCTGCCGCGGGTGCCCCGCGACACCCGACGGGCCGCGCTCGGCCTCGGCCCGGACGACGTCCTGGTCCTCACGGTCACCCGGCTGGCCCCGCAGAAGAACCTGGACCTGCTCCTCGACGTCGCCGCGCGGACGCTCGGCCGCCCGGACCTCACGTACGCCCTGGTCGGGTCCGGTCCTCTGCACGACGCCCTCGCCGCCCGGGTCGCCGACGAGCACCTGCGGGTCACGCTGGTGGGGGCGAGCGACGACGTGGCGTCCTGGTACCACGCGGCTGACCTCGTGCTGCTGCCCTCGCGGTGGGAGGCGCGCGCGCTCGTGGCCCAGGAGGCCCTGCTCGCCGGGGTCCCGCTCGTGGCCACCCGGGTCGGCGGGATCCCCGAGCTGGTGGGCCGGGCCGCCGTGCTCGTCGACCCGGACGACGTCGACGCGGCCGAGGCTGCCGTACGGGCGCTGGCGTCCGACCCGGAGGCCCGCCGCCGGCTCGCCGACGCCGGGCTCTCGCAGGCCGCCGGCTGGCCGGACGAGGACGACGTGGCCGACCAGCTGGCCTCGGTCTACCGGCACGTCCTCTCGGGGCCAGGGCCTTCGCCTTCCTAGACTGAGCCGTTCGTCCCCCGTTCACCGAACCAGCCCCGAAGCAGCGAGAGACCATGACCGAGACCCCAGTCACCGAGGCCAGCGCGCCCGTTGCCGCGTTCGCCATCGAGGGGCCGGGCGGCCCGAACCCGGCGCGGATCGCCTGGGGGCTGGGGGCGGGAGAGCTCGTGTTCGGCGGTCTGGGGCTGGCCACGCTCCTCGTCGCCGCGTTCGGCGCCCCGGTCCCGGTCGTGCTCGTGCTCGCGCTGCTCGTCACCGTCCTGGTGGCCCTGGCCATCCGGGTGGGCGTGACCGTGCTGCGGGCCGGGCTCGCCGGTGCCGGCCGCCTGCTCGTCGTGGCGGCGGCCGTCCTGGCCGTGCTGCCGGCCAGCCCGGCGCGCTGGTTGCCGCTGGTCGTGCTCGGGGCGGCCGTGGTGGCCGAGGTCGGCTACACGCGGGTCGTCCGGGTCGCCGTTCCCTTCAGCAGCCATCTGCCCGGGATCGACGTCCGCCCCGCCGCCCGGTTCAGGCCGCTGTGGATCGGCTACGCGGGCTGCGCCGCGGCCGTGCTCGTCCTGGTGTCCACGCTGCTGCCGCTCCCGGTGTGGCTGGGGTGGGTCTTCGCGCTGGCCGCGCTGCTCCTGACGGGCTCAGCGCTGGTCGACTCCGTGCTCTGGGTGCTCCAGCGCCGCCGCGCCGAGCGCCGCCTGACCCAGACCCTGACGGCCTACGCCCCCCGCTTCGCCCTGCACTGGGACGCGCAGCCCGGCACCGGCTACCAGATCGGGCGCTGGATCCCCTACCTCGACCGGCTCGGGGTGCCTTACGTCGTCTTCGTGCGCAACCCGAACAGCTTCGCCGAGGCCGAGCGGATGACCGACCAGCCCGTCCTGGTCCGCCGTGGTTCGCGCGAGATGGACCCGGTCATGGTCAGCACGCTGCGGTGCGTGTTCTACGTCAACAACGCCCTGCGCAACGTGCACGTCGTCCGCTACGCCGGGGTCCGGCACGTCCAGCTCAACCACGGCGACAGCGACAAGGCCACCAGCTTCAACCCCGTGTTCCGGATGTTCGACCGCAACTTCGTGGCCGGGCAGGCCGCGGTGGACCGCTTCAGCGCGCACGGGATCTCCACGGCGCCGGACTTCTTCGAGATCGTGGGCCGACCGCAGGTCGAGGACGTCGTCGTCGGCACGCCGGGCACCCCCGTGCGCCGCGTCCTGTACGCGCCCACGTGGGCCGGCATGCACGCTGACTCCGCCTACAGCTCGCTGCCGATCGGACCGGCGATCGTGCGCGGCCTGGTCGCCCGCGGCTGCACGGTGGTCTACCGCCCGCACCCGTACACCCGCAAGAACCCCGAGCTCGTCGCCGCCTCGGAGCAGATCATCGCGCTGCTGACCGAGGACCGGGCCCGGACGGGGACCGAGCACGTGTACGGCGCGCAGGCCGAGCAGGTGTGGAGCATCGTCGACTGCTTCAACGCCGTCGACGCCCTCGTCTCCGACGTGTCGAGCGTGGTCCCGGACTTCCTCTACTCCGAGAAGCCGTTCGCCGTCGCGGCGATGGGCGGCAGCGTGGAGGAGTTCTTCACCGAGATGCCGGTCGCCCGCGGCGGCTACGTCATCGCCGGCGACGCGAGCAACCTCGACACCGCGCTCGACGACCTGCTGGGCACCGACCCGCAAGGCCTCGAGCGGCGCCGGCTCAAGTCGTACTACCTCGGCGACTTCCCCGCCGAGCGCTACGCGGACGCGTTCCTCGAGGCAGCCCGCGTGGAGATCGCCTGAGGTGGTCCCGCCCCGCGAGCGGACTGGGCGGGAGGTAGGGCGAGGTTGGGAGTGCGGTGGGCGGCGCACCCTGCTCCCGTCGGCACACGTGGCCCGCGTCAGCACACCCTGCAGGGGGTGCCGTCGCGAGCAGGGTGCGCCCACGCCACCAGGGTGTGCCGACGTGAGCAGGGTGCGCCCACGCCACCAGGGTGTGCCGACGTGAGCAGGGTGTGCCGACTGGGCAGGGGTCGATGGAACTGGCTGCGCTCGTAGCGTGCACAATGGTTATCAACGTGCTCATTAGTGGGGTTAACGAGCAGACGCCTAACCGTAGGGAGCGACCATGGTGCGACGTGAGCTGCCGGTGCGCGTGCAGCGCGGCGCTGCGGAGATCGGGCGCCACCTCGTCACGTGGCGCAAGCTGTCGAACCTGACGGCCGAGCAGGTCGCCGAGCGCGCGAACGTGACCCGGACGACGCTGCGCCGGCTCGAGCACGGCGACCCGGGCGTCGGCCTCGACATCTTCCTCAGCGTCGCCCGGGCGCTCGGGCAGCTCGACCGCGTCGTGGACGTCCTCGACCCGTACGAGACCGACCTCGGCCGTGCGCGGGCCGAGGAGGTGCTGCCCGCGCGGGTGCGCCGGTGAGCCCGGCGCCGTCCACCCGGCTGCGGGTCTTCGTGGCGGGGGAGCAGGAGACCGTCCCGGCCGCCACCGCTCACGTGAGCGAGCGCAGAGGCGTCGTCTCGACGACCCTGACGTACGACCCCACGTGGACGGCGACGCCCGGCGCGTACGCGTTGAGCCCCGAGCTCGCGCTGGTGCAGACGAGGCACCAGGTCAGCGGGCCGCTGCCCGGCGCCTTCGCGGACAGCGCGCCCGACCGCTGGGGCCGGAACCTCATCGCGAAGCGGATCCGCGCGCAGGCGCCAGCCGGCCAGCAGGGTGCGCCCACGATCCGCGAGGTCGACTACCTGCTCGGGGTCGCCGACGAGACCCGTCAGGGCGCGCTGCGGTTCGCCGTCGACGACGCCGGGCCGTACCTCGGCACCGGCTCGGACGTGCCCAGGCTGGTCGCCCTGCCCAGGCTGCTGCGCGCGGCCGATGCGGTCGCCGACCCGGTGGCCAACAGCAGCGCGGACGATCTCGCCGCGGTGAAGGAGCTGCTGGTCGCCGGTTCGGGATCCCTGGGTGGAGCCCGTCCCAAGGCGTCGGTGCACGACGGCGAGCAGCTCCTCATGGCCAAGTTCCCGCACCGCAGCGACGCGTGGGACGTGATGGCGTGGGAGAAGACCGCGCTCGACCTGGCCCGCGGCTGCGGGATCGACGTGCCGAGGTCCGAGCTGGTGGGCATCGGCCAGCGCCACGTGCTGCTGATCGAACGGTTCGACCGGCGCGGGACGGCCCGGATCGGCTACATCAGCGCGATGACGCTGCTGCAGTCGTCCGACGGCGTCCCCGCCGACTACCTCGAGGTCGCCGAGGCGCTGGCCGAGCACGGCGGTGCCGTGGTCGCCGACCTCGCCCAGCTGTGGCGCCGCATCGCCTTCATGATCGTGGTGAACAACGTCGACGACCACCTGCGCAACCACGGCTTCCTGCACTCGCCGTCCGGGTGGACCCTGTCACCGGCCTTCGACCTGAACCCCGACCCGGACCCGGGCGCCGCCCGGGTCACCACCGTCGGCTTCGTGGACGACGCCGAGGGTGCCCTCGAGCAGCTGGTGGCCCACGCCCGTGCCTTCCGGCTCACCCCAGAGCGGGCCGCCGTCGTCCTCGACGAGGTCCTCGCCTCGACCCGGACGTGGCGTGCGGCCGCGCGCGGCAACGGGGTCGGTGAGGGCGAGATCCGCAGGTTCGCGCCGGCGCTCGACCGATTTCACCGGTAGCGGGTCGCGTGGCCATGCACGCGGGGCAGCTCGCGGTCGACGAGGAGACCGTACGGGCTCTGCTGGCCGACCAGCTGCCGCGCTGGGCGGGCCGGGCGGTCCGGCTGCTGCCGCAGACCGGCACGGTCGACGCCATCGTGCGGCTCGGGGACGACCTGGCCGCTCGGTTTCCGCTGCAGCCGGGTGACCCGGCCGACGTCCGGCGGGACCTGACCCGCGAGGCCGACGCGGCCCGGCGCCTCGCCGGCCGGCTGCGCGTCGGCGTGCCCGAGGTCGTCGCGCCCGGCGAGCCGGGGCACGGCTACCCGTTGCCGTGGTCGCTGATCCCCAGCAACGTGCTCGTCCGGGGCGGGGGGAGCGGAGCCCGGGGTGAGAGAAACCGCTGACTCCGTCCCCTCCACCGGCGACGCCTTGTGCCGGAGGTCAGCGTTTCCTCGGCCGGGACCCGTTCGTCGCCGTTCCTGAGCACGGGAGAAGCGGTGTGATGGCCTAGGCTGGAGGCCCGTGGGACCACGCGAGAAGTTCACCAAGCACCTGTTCGTGACCGGCGGGGTCGCTTCCTCGCTCGGCAAGGGCCTGACCGCCTCGAGCCTGGGCAGCCTGCTCGTGGCGCGCGGGCTCAACGTGTCGATGCAGAAGCTCGACCCCTACCTCAACGTCGACCCCGGGACGATGAACCCGTTCCAGCACGGCGAGGTGTTCGTGACCGAGGACGGCGCGGAGACCGACCTCGACGTCGGCCACTACGAACGCTTCCTCGACCGGAACCTCTCCGCCGAGGCGAACATCACCACCGGCAAGGTCTACTCCTCGGTGATCGCCAAGGAGCGGCGCGGCGACTACCTCGGCGACACGGTCCAGGTGATCCCGCACATCACCAACGAGATCAAGGACTCGATGCTCGCCATGGGCGGCACCGGGTCCGACGGCCGCGTCATCGACGTGGTGATCCACGAGATCGGCGGCACGGTCGGCGACATCGAGTCGCTGCCGTTCCTCGAGGCCGCGCGGCAGGTCCGCCACGACGTGGGCCGGGAGAACGTGTTCTTCCTGCACGTCTCGCTGGTGCCCTACATCGGGCCGAGCGGCGAGCTCAAGACCAAGCCGACCCAGCACTCGGTCGCCGCGCTGCGCCAGGTCGGCATCCAGCCCGACGCCGTCGTGTGCCGCTCCGACCGGGAGATCCCCGAGTCGGTCAAGCGCAAGATCTCGCTCATGTGCGACGTCGACGAGCAGGCCGTGGTCGCCTGCGCCGACGCGCCGAGCATCTACGACATCCCCAAGGTCCTGCACACCGAGGGCCTCGACGCGTACGTGGTCCGCCGCCTCGACCTGCGCTTCCGCGACGTCGACTGGACCCGGTGGAACGACCTGCTGGACCGCGTCCACCACCCTCGCGAGGAGGTCGTGGTCGCGCTCGTCGGCAAGTACGTCGACCTGCCCGACGCCTACCTCTCCGTCGTCGAGGCGCTGCGCGCCGGCGGCTTCGCCAACCGCGCCAAGGTCGGCATCCGCTGGGTGCCCTCCGACGCCTGCGCCACCCAGGAGGGCGCCGCGCGCCACCTGTCCGACGTCGACGGGATCGTCATCCCGGGCGGCTTCGGCATCCGGGGCACCGAGGGCAAGATCGGCGCGATCCAGTACGCCCGGGAGCACAGCATCCCGACGCTCGGGCTGTGCCTCGGCCTGCAGTGCATGGTCATCGAGGTCGCCCGGAACCTCGCCGGCCTCGGCGGGGCCGACAGCAGCGAGTTCGCGCCCGAGACGCCGTACCCGGTGATCGCCACGATGGCCGAGCAGGTGGCCATCGTCTCGGGCGAGGGCGACCTGGGCGCCTCGATGCGCCTCGGGGCCTACCCGGCAGAGCTGCAGCCGGGCTCGGTGGTGGCCAAGGCGTACGGCCAGACGCAGGTCAGCGAGCGCCACCGGCACCGCTACGAGGTGAACAACGCCTACCGCGGCCAGCTGGAGGAGGCGGGGCTGGTGATCAGCGGGACCTCCCCGGACACCCAGCTGGTGGAGTTCGTCGAGCTGCCCGCCGACGTCCACCCGTACTTCGTCGCCACGCAGGCCCACCCCGAGCTCAAGTCGCGGCCGACCAAGCCGCACCCGTTGTTCGTGGGGCTGGTGGAGGCCGCGCTGGACCGCCGCCTGTCCACGCGGCTGCCGGTGGAGCAGCGTCGATGAGCCCCGACGTCTCCGCGCTCGGTCCCGACCGGGTCGTGCTCGCGCCGGCCGAGCTGGTCGACGTGGCCCTGGCCTGGCCGGTGCTGTCGACCGAGGTGCTGGCCAAGGGCCAGGTCGCGACGTTCGCGCAGGACCGCATCCGGACGCCCGAGGGCGGCGAGATGACTCGGGAGTACCTCCAGCACCCGGGTGCCGTCGGCATCATCGCCCTGGACGAGGCGGAGCGGGTCGTGCTCGTCCGGCAGTACCGCCACCCCGTCCGGCACCGGCTGTCCGAGCCCCCCGCCGGGCTGCTCGACCACGCCGGTGAGGACCCGCTGGTGGCCGCTCAGCGTGAGCTGGCGGAGGAGGTCGGCCTGTCGGCCGGCCGCTGGAACGTCCTGGTCGACCTCTTCAGCACCCCCGGCATCCTCGGCGAGGGGCTGCGGGTCTACCTGGCCCGCGACCTCGCGGCGGCGGACCGCCCGGACGGCTTCACCGCCGAGGGCGAGGAGGCCGACATGGACACGGTGTGGGCCTCGCTCGACGACCTGCTCGACGCCGTGCTCGACGGCCGCCTGCACAACCCGACCCTGGTCAGCGGAGTCCTGGCCGCCGGCACCGCGCGGCTGCGCGACGGCTTCGCCTCCCTGCGGCCCGCCGACGCACCCTGGCCGGCCCGCGACGCCCTGGCCGCGGCGGGTCTGCTGCCCGACTGAGCCACGGTCTGCCCGGTGCAGGGGCGACCCCGACGTCTACCGGCCGACCGTCGCGGCGCAGCTCGCCGACCCGACGTCGGTGCTGCACACGGTCAGGCGCCTGCTCGCGCTCCGGGCGGCCACCCCGGCGCTCGCGACCGGGGCCGGCCAGCAGGTGCTGGTCCGGGACTACCCGTTCACCCACGTCCGCGGCGGCACCCACCTGGTCGTGGTGAACCCGCGTCGCGAGCCGGCGTCGGCGGACGTCGCGGAGCTCGCCGGGCGCACCCTCGAGCGGCTCGACGGCACCGGGGTCGAGGTCGGCGGCG
>Ga0210040_10004091_pt1 | contig 19271 bp, 17 predicted proteins | sample CryGeyCG12114_NA_FD_185462 | JGI IMG/M metagenome (GOLD analysis project Ga0210040, IMG submission 185462) | Groundwater microbial communities from aquifer - Crystal Geyser CG19_WC_8/21/14_NA (SPAdes) (version 2) | ecosystem: Environmental > Aquatic > Deep subsurface > Groundwater | place: USA...
TGGACCCGCTGCAGCTGGCCAACGGCGCCAAGGCGCTGCTGGACGAGATCGCCACCGGGAAGATCACCGGCGAGGAGGACCGGTACTCGCACACCGACCTCTGGGACTTCGCCGCCAACCTCGAGGGCTCCGAGGCCGCCGTCCAGGCGCTGCGCCCCTTCCTGGAGGAGAACGAGCCCGACCTGGTCGCCGAGATCGACGACCGGTTCGCAGCCGCCGAGGCGGAGCTGGAACAGCACCGGGCGGGCGACGGTTGGACCTCCTACGACCAGTTGACCCAAGAGCAACTGCGCGGCCTGAGTGACAGCATCACCGCCCTGACCGAGTCGGTCAGCCAGGTGGCCTCGGCCGTCGCCGGAGAGTGAGTTCGGACCGCTGATGAGCAGTGACGCGCGCCCTGGGGGGCTCTCCCGCCGCCGGTTCTTCGGGCTGGCCGGCGCCGGGACGGCGGGGGTCGTGGCCGCCGGTGCGGCCGGCGGGATCATCGGCCGGGCCACCGCCGAGGAGCCGGCCGTCTCCCCGGCGGCCGCCGCCGACGACGCCGTCCCGTTCACCGGCGAGCACCAGGCGGGGATCGTCACCCCGGCCCAGGACCGGCTGCACTTCGTCGCCTTCGACGTCATCACCGACGACCGGGACGCCCTGGTCGAGGTGCTGCGGGCGTGGACGGTGGCCGCGCGGCGGATGACCGCCGGGCAGGACGCCGGCGAGGTGGGCGCCGTCCAGGGCGGGCAGTACGACGTCCCCGACGACACCGGCGAGGCGCTCGGGCTGCCGGCCAGCGGGCTCACCCTCACCGTCGGCTTCGGGCCGACGCTGTTCCGCACCGCCGACGGCGTCGACCGCTTCGGCATCGCCGACCGCCGTCCCGAGCCGCTGGTCGAGCTGCCCGGCTTCCCCGGTGACGCCATCGACCCGGCGATCAGCGGCGGCGACCTGTGCGTGCAGGCCTGCGCCAACGACCCGCAGGTCGCCGTGCACGCCGTCCGGAACCTGGTCCGGCTGGGCGCCGGCGTGGTCAGCGTGCGCTGGTCGCAGCTGGGTTTCGGCCGGACGTCGTCCACCTCGAGCGCGCAGGCCACGCCGCGCAACCTGTTCGGGTTCAAGGACGGCACCGACAACCTCAAGGCCGAGGCCCCCTCGGCGATCGACACGTTCGTCTGGGTGGCCGACGGCGACCCGGGCGCGGACTGGCTGGCCGGTGGCTCCTACGTGGTCACCCGGCGGATCCGGATGCGGATCGAGCAGTGGGACACGGCCACGCTCGCCGACCAGGAGCAGACGATCGGCCGCACCAAGAAGGCCGGCGCCCCGCTGGGCCAGCGCGACGAGTTCGACCCGGTGGACTTCACCGTGCAGGTGGACGGCGAGTTCGCCGTCCCGGAGCGGTCGCACGTCTTCCTCGCCCACCCGACGAACTCGGGGACGGCGATCCTGCGCCGCGGCTACAGCTTCGTCGACGGCTCGGACGGGCTGGGTCGGCTGGACGCCGGGCTGTTCTTCATCGCCTACCAGCGCAACCCGGAGACCGGGTTCGTGCAGGTGCAGCGGAACCTGCGGATGGACGCCATGAACGAGTACGTCCAGCACACGTCCTCGGCCGTGTTCGCCTGCCCGCCCGGGGTCACCGGCGGCGACGACTGGTGGGGCCGGGCGCTCTTCTCCTGAGTGGACGCGAGCCGTGTCCACTGGCGAGGCTGGCGGCATGACTGAGCACACCCCTCGGATCGTGGTCGTCGGCGGCGGGTTCGCCGGGTTCTACGCGCTGCGGCACCTGCAGCGGCAGCTGACCGCGGCGCAGGCCGAGCTGGTGCTGGTGAACCCCACCGACTACCTGCTCTACAGCCCGCTGCTGCCCGAGGTCGCGACCGGCGTCATCGAGGCCCGGCACATCGCCGTCTCGCTGCGTCGCGCGCTCCCCCGGGTGCGGCTGGTCCTCGGCCACGTCACCGGTGCCGACCTGGGCGCCCGGACGGTCACGGTGACCTCCGCGCCGGCCTCCGGGCCCACCGAGGTGCACGCCGAGCCCTTCGACCGGCTGGTGCTGGTGCCCGGCTCGGTCACCCGGCAGTTCGACATCCCCGGGGTCGCCGAGCACGCCCACGGGCTGAAGACGCTGGTCGAGGCGGTCTACCTGCGCGACCACCTGATGCACCAGCTGGACGCCGCTGACGCCGAGCCGGACACCGAGGAGGGCCGGGCCCGGCGGCGCGAGCGGCTCACCGTGGTCGCGGTCGGCGCCGGGTACACCGGCACCGAGTTCGTCGCCCAGACCCAGCGCTGGCTGCGGACGATCGAGCGGCGCTGGAACCGCACCGGCACCGAGGACATCCGCTGGATCCTGGTCGACGTCGCTCCCGCGGTGCTGCCCGAGCTGGGCCCGGAGCTGGGCAGGCTGGCGCTGGACCTGCTGCACGCCCGCGGCGTCGACGTCCGGCTCGGGGTCAGCGTCGCCTCGGCCGACGCCCGCACGGTGACGCTCACCGACGGGACGGTCGTCGCCACCCGGACCCTGGTCTGGGGCGCCGGGGTCGCGCCCAGCCCGCTGGTCGCCGGGCTCGGGCTGGCGACCCGCAAGGGCCGGCTGGTCGTGGACACCGACCTCTCGGTGCCCGGGGTGGACGGCGTCTGGGCGGCCGGGGACGCCGCCGCCGTGCCCGACCTGGCCGCCGCCCTGCCGGCGGCGACCCCGCCGCCGACGCCGCCGACCGCGCAGCACGCCCAGCGGCAGGGGACGGCGCTGGGCCGCAACGTCGCCGCGAGCCTGGGCGTGGGCGCCGCGCGGCCCTACCGGCATCGGGACCTCGGGCTGGTCGCCGACCTGGGCGGCCGGGACGCCGTCGCCAAGCCGCTCGGGGTGCCCCTGACCGGGCCGCTGGCGAAGGTGGTCACCCGCGCCTACCACCTGTACGCGCTGCCGGCGATGGCCAACCGGCTGCGGGTGGCCACCGACTGGCTGTGGCAGGCCGTGCTGCCCCCGGAGAGCACCCAGCTGGACGTGATCCGTCCCGAGGACGCCCGGCTGGCCGCCGCCCAGGGGACCGGCGTGTACGGCACCCCGGCGAGCTGACCCCGGCGCACCTAGGGTCGCCGCATGGGCACCGACCAGCGGCTGCGCGTCGTCCTCGCACCGGACTCGTTCAAGGGCACGCTGGGCGCCACCGCGGCAGCGGACGCGCTGGCCGCGGGCTGGCGGGCGGAGCGCCCGGACGACGAGCTGCTGATCGTCCCGCTGGCCGACGGCGGCGAGGGCACGTTGGAGGCCCTGGGGCACGACCTCCCCGCCGACTGCTGGCGCAGCGCCGCGGTCACCGGGCCCGACGGCCGGCCGGTCGACGCGGCGTGGCTGCGGCTGCCCGACGGGACCGCGGTGGTCGAGATGGCCCGGGCGGCCGGCCTGCCGCTGCTCGAGCGCCCCGACCCGCTCGGCGCCACCACCCGGGGGCTCGGCGAGCTGCTGGCGGCCGTCGTGGCCTCGGGCGTCACCCGGGTGCTGCTGACCCTGGGCGGCTCGGCCACCACCGACGGCGGCACCGGCGCGCTGGCCGCGCTGGGCGCCCGCTTCCTGGACCCGGACGGCGCCGACCTGCCACCCGGCGGCGGCGCGCTGGCCCGGCTGGCCCGGGTGGACCTCGCGGCGCTGACCCCGCCACCCGCCGGTGGGGTGCAGTGCCTGGTCGACGTCACCGCGCCGCTGCTCGGGCCGCTGGGCGCGGCCGGCCAGTTCGGTCCGCAGAAGGGCGCCTCGCCCGAGCAGGTCGCCGAGCTCGACGCCGCCCTCGCGCACCTGGCGGACCTGCTGGGCGGGGACCGGGACGCCCCGGGGGCCGGGGCCGCGGGCGGCACCGCCTACGGGTTCGCCGCCTGCTGGGGCGCGGAGTTCGTCAGCGGCGCCCGGGCCGTCGCCGAGGCCGCCGGACTGGACGACGCCCTGCACGGCGCCGACCTGGTGATCACCGGCGAGGGGCAGTTCGACGCCCAGTCGCTGCGCGGCAAGGTGGTCGGGGCGCTGGTCGACCGGGCGCAGGCCGCGGGCGTGCCGGTCGCCGTCGTCGCCGGCCGGGTCGATGCCACTGAGGTCGCTGCCACGGAGGTCGCTGCCACGGAGGTCGCTGCCACGCAGCTGGCGACCGCGGGGGAGCTGCGCCTCTCCCGGGCGCTGGCGCTGACCGAGCTGGCCGGCTCGGTCGCTGCGGCGATGGCCGAGCCGGCCCGCTGGCTCACCGAGGCCGGCCGCCGGCTGGCCCGGGAACAGTCCGTCACCTCCTGACGTTGGTGTCGTCGGTCCCACCGTCCGATGCATGTGTACGAGCGCCCGTCCGGGGCATTGCTGTCCTCGGTGCGTCCTGCCCGCCAGCGCCGGCCGGTCGGGCTCGGTGGTCGGCGAGCGGGCACCGCAGGAGCAGCAGGACGAGGGGACGGCGTACGTGGTGGAGCCCGCGAGGAGAACCCTCGGGGACCGCTACGAACTGCAGTCCCTGCTCGCCGCCGGTGGCATGGGCCAGGTCTGGCGGGCCCACGACCAGCTGCTCGGCCGCCCCGTCGCGGTCAAGGTGCTCCGCAGCGAGTACACCGGTGACGCCCTGTTCCTGGCCCGGTTCCGCGCCGAGGCGCAGCACGCCGCAGCGCTGAGCCACCCGAACATCGCCGCCGTCTACGACTACGGCGAGGAACCGACGATCGACGGGACCGGCGAGCACCTGGCCTACCTGGTCATGGAGCTGGTCGAGGGCGAGTCGCTGTCGGTGGTCTTGGCCCGCCGCGGCACGCTGTCGCCCGACCGCACCCTCGACGTCCTCCGGCAGACCGCCTCCGCGCTGGCCGCGGCGCACGAGGCCGGCGTCGTCCACCGGGACGTGAAGCCGGGCAACGTGCTGGTCCGCGAGGACGGCACGGTCAAGATCACCGACTTCGGGATCGCCTGGTCGGCGGGGAGCGTGCCCCTCACCATGACCGGGCAGGTCGTCGGCACGGCCTCCTACCTCTCGCCGGAGCAGGCCGCGGGCGCGCACGCGACCCCGGCCAGCGACGTCTACGCCCTGGGCATGGTCGGCTACGAGTGCCTCGCCGGGCACCGCGCGTTCGACGGGGACAACTCGGTCACCATCGCGCTGCGGCACCTGCGCGACCAGCCCGAACCGCTGCCCGACGCCGTTCCGGTCGGCGTGCGCACGCTCATCGAGCGCGCCACCGTGAAGGACCCGGCGCAGCGGTACCCCGACGGTGCCGCCGTCGTGGCCGCGATCGACGACCTGGTCGCCGGCCGGCACCTGGTGCCGGTGCAGCACACCGACACCCAGAGCTTCTGGTTGCTGCCCGACGCGGCCTCGTTCGCCGGCGCCAGCTCCGCTCCGGCGGCGGGCGCCGTGGTCCGGCCGCAGCGCCCCGACAGCCGGCTGGGCCGGGTGCTCGTGCCGCTGATCGCCCTGCTCGTGGGCGCCGGGCTGGCCGCCCTGGTGCTCTCGTCGCTCACGCCGCAGGCCCCGGCCACCACTGCTGCGGCGGCCGAGGTCACCGGGCCGGCGTCGGCCACCCCCGAGGCGATCGTGCTGACCGCCGACGACTACCTGGGCCGCCCGGTCGACGCGGTGCAGGCGCAGCTCGAGGCGATGGAGCTTCAGGTCCAGCTGCAGGAGGTGCAGACCGACGACGCCGAGCCCGGCACCGTCGTCGACGTCGCACCGCTGTCGGTCCGGCTGGAGGCCGGGGACACCGTGCTGGTCAGCTATGCGATCGCGCCCGAGACCGGCAGCACGCCCCGCAGCAGCTCCGGCGACGGCCCCGCGGCCGCCGTCGTCCAGCCGGAGGGCGACACGCAGGTGACCCCGGCACCCGCGGCCAGCTCCTCGGTCGCCACGACGCCGACCGAGACCACCGAGGTCACCCCGTCGAGCACGTCCCCGACCGCGAGCGGGACGCCCACCCCGACCGCGACGCCCACCGGGAGCGCGGGCGCCGGCACGGGCGGCACCGGCGACGACGACGCGGACGACGGGAACGACGAGGGCGAGGACGACGGCGGTCAGGACGACGGCGGCGAGGACGACGGCGGCGTCCAGCCGGGCTGATCGTCGGCGCGCCCGGCAGCTGTCCCCGCCGGTATGTTCTGCCGACCGGAACGCCGCGACGAGGCGGCGGGCCTCCTAGGGTCGCGAGGTGCCGTGGGCACGCGTGCAGGCGGGGCAGTGGACGTCGGCGGCAGCGACGTGGACGGCACCGGCGCGCCCCCGGCCGGCGTCGACCACACCGCGGTGTTCGGGGCCACCCCGACGCCCTACCTGGTGCTCGACCCGGACCTGGTCATCGTGGACGCGAACGAGGCCTACCTCGCGACCACCGGCCGCACCTGGGGCGAGCTGATCGGCCAGGGGCTGTTCGAGGCATTCCCCGGCGACCCCGCCGACCCCGACCTGGACTCGGTGGTGGCCAAGATCCGCGGCTCCCTGCAGCGGGCCCGGGACACCGGCCGGCCGCACACCATGCCGGTGCAGGAGTACGACGTCGCCGACGGCGCCGGCGGCTTCAGCCGGCGGTTCTGGAGCCTGATCCACGCCCCGGTGCTCGACGGGCAGGGCCGGTGCCGGTACCTGCTGCAGCGCGCGGAGGACATCACCGACTACTTCCGCGAGCAGGCGCTGGCCGCCCATCCCAGCGGGGCCGGCAAGAAGTGGCGCCGCCGGGTGCTGGAGGTGGAGAGCGACCTGTTCGCCCGCGCCGCGGAGCTGCGCGCCGCCCAGGAGGCCGAGGCGGAGACCGCCCGCCGGCTGGCCGCGCTCTCCGGGGTGGCCCTGGCGCTGGGCCGCGCGGAGAGCCTCGACGACCTGGCCCGGGTGGTCACCGAGCACGGGCTGGTCGCCCTCGGCGCACACGGCGGCGCGGTCGCCGTCTGCGAGGGAGACGGCGACCTGCGGCTGGTGCTGACCGAGGGGATCGGCCCGGTCGGGGTCGGCCCGGACACCCTGCTGCGGCTCGACGACCCCTACCCGGGGTGCGTCGCCGCCCGCACCGGCGAGCGGGTGCTGCTGCCCGACCGGGCGACCAGCGAGGCGTTCTCCCCCGAGCTGGCCGAGCTGGTCGCCGGCACCGGGGTGCAGGCCTGGGCGGCCGTGCCGCTGGAGAGCGGGGACCGGCGGATCGGCTCGCTCAGCGTGGGCTGGGCCGAGCCGCCGACGCTGGCCCGGGCCGACCTGGAGCTGCTCGTCGCGCTGGCCGCCCAGTGCGCACAGGCGCTGGAGCGGATCCGCGCCCAGGAGGCGGAGCGGGTCAAGAACGCCGCCGTCCGCGGGATGGCCGAGGCGCTGCAGCGGAGCCTGCTGACCGAGCCCACGGAGCCGGACCACCTGCAGGTCGTCGTCCGCTACGTGCCGGCGGCCAGCCAGGCCCAGGTGGGTGGTGACTGGTACGACGCGTTCCTGCTCCGCGACGGCCGGACGGCGCTGGTGATCGGTGACGTCACCGGCCACGACCGGCACGCCGCGGCGGCGATGGCGCAGGTCCGGAACGTGCTGCGCGGGGTCGCGCACAGCTCGCAGGGGTCGCCGTCGGCCGTGCTCGCCGCGCTGGACGAGGCGATGCGCGACCTCGCGGTGGAGACCCTGGCCACCGCCGTCCTGGCCACCGTCGAGCAGCTCGAGCCCCACGGCGACCGGCTGCTCCGCTGGAGCAACGCCGGGCACCCGCCCCCGCTGCTCCTCGCCCCCGACGGCGCGGTGACCCTGCTGGAGCGCGAACCGGACCTCCTGCTCGGCATGGACCCCACCGCGCCCCGCACCGACCACGTCCAGCAGCTGCCGGACGGCGCGGCCGTGCTGTTCTACACCGACGGGCTCGTGGAGCGCCGGGGCTGGCTGCTCGACGAGGGCACGGACTGGCTGGTCGGCGCGGCGACCCGGTGGGCCCGGCTCCCGCTGGACGAGCTCTGCGACCGGCTGCTGGCCGAGCTCACCGGGCAGCTGGAGGACGACGTGGCCCTGCTCGCCGTCCGGGTCCACCCCGAGGACCGCCCGCGGCCACCGGAGGCCGGGCCCGGCCGGGTCCCGGCGGGCTCCAGCGCACTCAGACCGCCGAGCTCCTGACCGGCAGCAGCCGGCGCCCGGCGGCGCGGCAGCCCAGCACCAGGCAGCCCACCGAGCCGGCCAGGGCGATCCGGCCGGGCGACGGGTCGAGCCCGCCCAGCAGCACCCCGACCGCCCCCACGGCGGCGGCGGCCGCCGGCAGCCGGTCCCGGCCGGTGCGCAGCGCCCCGGCCGCCAGCGCCAGACCGGCGACGACGGCGACCCGGGCCGGGTGCGCGGCCCCGGTCAGCTGACCGCCCCACGGCAGCCCCAGCGCGGCCACCGCGAGCACCGCTCCGGCCGCCTCCCAGCCGCGCGCAGGACTCACTCGGTACGGCCCGGGGTCAGCCAGGCCGCGGCGCCGGCGGCGCCCAGGGCGGCGGTCAGCCAGAAGCCGCGGTCGCTCGCCGCCACCGGCAGGACGACCAGCACCCAGAAGACGGCCAGGGCGGCCGCGCCGGCCGCGGCGACCCGCCATCCGGCCTGCCCGGGCAGCGCCCGGCCGGCCAGCCGGGCGACCGACGGCACGAGCACCAGCAGCGTCGCGACGGTGGCGAACGCCGACCAGGTGGGCACCACGTCCCACAGCGACCGGGTGTCGAAGTGCAGGGCCAGCCCGACCTCCAGCAGCACCAGCGCGAGCAGCCCGAGACCGGCCGCGAGCAGTGCGGTGCCGCCCCGGCCGGCCTGCAGCACCGCGGCCAGCGGGGAGCGGCGCGGCGTGCTCGGAGGTCCGCCGGGGGAGGTCGACGGCCCGGGGGACGGCGGGGGCGGACCGACGGAGGTGGCGCTGCTGCCGGTGGTCACCGGGGGGCCGTCGGCACCCAGGCCCGGGACGAAGTCCACCGGGCCGGTGACCTGCGTGGGGGACACCGCGTCGGCGGGGTGCACGGGCTGGGCGGTGATCGGACCGGTCGGAGGGCCCGCGGTCCCCGGCTGGACGGTCGGCTGCGGCGGCACCGACCCGGCGGGCGCCCACGGCGCGGGCTGCTCCGCCGGAAACGGATCGACGGCCTGCCCCCACTCGGCCGGCGGCTCGCCCTGTCGCTGGCTGGGCGGCAGCAGGATCGACTGCGTCCGCGGGTCGTCCTGGTCCGGCGAGGTGGCGGGCTGGGGCTGGGGCTGGGGCTGGGGCTGGGGCTCGGGGATCGGTGGGTGGGGCTGGCTCATCTGTCCTCCTGCTGGCGGGCGCTGGGCTCGGCTCAGGCCGCGGGTCCGGCTCGGTGGGTCGGTCGGGCAGGGCGTTGGTCACCGTAGCGGCGCCGGTGGACCCGACGCCCGCGGCGCGAGGCCGGCCGGGGTCCTAGGGTCGGTCCGTGGCAGTGCGCGCGGGGATCGTGGTCACCGGCACCGAGGTGCTCACCGGGCGGGTGAGCGACCGCAACGGACCTTGGCTGGCCGAGGCGCTGCGCGCCGTGGGCGTCGACGTGGGCTCGATCGTCGTGGTGGGCGACCGGCCCGAGGACCTGCGGTCCGCGCTGGCGTTCCTCGCCGGCAGCGACGTCGACCTGGTGATCACCAGCGGGGGGCTCGGGCCGACCGCCGACGACCTGACCGCAGCCGTGGTGGCGGACTTCCAGGGGCGGAGGGTCGCGGTCGACCCGGCGCTCGAGGAGCGGATCGCGGCCGTGGTGGCCCGGCTCAGTGCCCGGCGCGGCTGGCGGACCGACCCCGCGGCGACGGCGGCCGGCGTCGCCAAGCAGGCCCGGGTCCCCGAGGGGGCGACCGTGCTCGAGCCGGTCGGGACCGCCCCGGGGCTGGTCGTGCCGGTCGCCGAGGGGCGCAGCGGGCCGCCGGTGCTCGTGCTGCCCGGGCCACCGTCGGAGCTGCAGGGGATGTGGCCGGCCGCGCTGGCGGACGCGCGGGTCCAGGCTGCGCTCGGCGCCGCGACGGAGCTGCGCCAGCGCACGCTCCGGTTGTGGGGCACGCCGGAGTCCGAGCTGGCGGCGACGCTGCGCCGGGTGGACGACCAGCTCGCCGGGCTGGAGGTCACCACCTGCCTGCGGGACGGCGAGCTGGAGATCGTCACCCGGTACGCCCCGGACGCAGAACCCGCCTACCGGCAGCTGCAGCAGGCGATCGCCACCGACTTCGCGGACACGTTGTTCAGCGAGGGGCCGACGGTCGACGAGCTGGTCGCGGCGGCGCTGGACGACCGGGGCTGGACCATCGCGGTCGGCGAGGCGGACACCGGCGGGCTGCTGACCGCCCGGCTCACCCGGGCGCCGGGGTCGTCCCGGCGGGCGCTGGGCGGGGTGGTGGCCTACGCGAACACCGCGAAGGAGCAGGTCCTGGACGTGCCGGCCGCCGTCCTCAGCGCGCACGGTGCGGTCAGTCCGGAGGCGGCGCTGGCCCTCGCCGAGGGGGCGCGCGCCCGGTTCGGCGCGGACGTCGGCGTCGGCCTCACCGGCATCGCGGGACCGGGCGGGGGCACGACGGAGAAGCCGGTGGGCACGCTGCACCTGGCCCTCGTCGGTCCGAGCGGCGTCTCCACGGGCAGCGAGCGGGTGTTCGGCGACCGGGACGCCGTCCGGCAGCGGGCGACGACGCTGGCCCTGCAGGCGCTCCGCCGGCACCTCGCGGCCCCGCAGGCGTAGCCCGACCCGCTGCGTTCCACGTGGAACCGCGAAGTCGGCCGGAGAATCGGACGGATCCGTGGTTCCGCCGGCGCGTGCCGGGGAAGGACGTCGTCGTGCACCTGCACCGAGACGCCGCCGGTCGGCGCGACTCGCGCCCGTGGTCGTGGACCCGTCGGGCCCTGGTCGCGGTGAGCTGTGCGGCGGGCGGGTACCTCGGGCTCGGCCTCGCGGCAGGTGCAGCCTCGGCCGCAGAGCCCGTGCCATTCGATCAGCCCGGTGTGGTGAGCACCCTCACCGGCTCGGCAGACGCCGGCGGCGACCTCCGGAACGTCCTGCCCCCGGCTGAGGACGGGGGCGCTGGGGACGCCGGAGCCCCGCCGGCGGAACCGGCTCCGCCGGCGGAACCGGTCGTGCACACGGCCGAGGAGGCCCTCCCGGCGGCCGGCGACGCGCTGGGGCCGGCCCTCGGAGCCGTCGTCGAGCCGGTGGTCGAGGACGTGGCCCCGGTGGTCGAGCCGCTGGTCGAGGACGTGGCGACGCCGCTGGTGGAAGACGTGGCTCCGGTGGCCGAGGGCGTGGCTGCAGTGGTGGAGCCGGTGGTGACGCCGGTGGCCGAGGACGTGGCCCCGGCGGTCGAGCCGCTGGTGGAGGTCGTGGCCCCGGTGGCCGAGGGCGTGGCTGCAGTGGTGGAGCCCGTGGTGACGCCGGTGGTCGAGGACCTGGCTCCGGTGGCCGAGGACGTGGCTCCGGTGGTGGAACCGGTGGTGACGCCGGTGGTCGAGAACGTGGTGACGCCACTGGTCGAGCCGGTGGTCGAGGACCTCGCTCCCGTGGTCGAGCGCGTGGTGGCGCCGGTGTGGGAGCCGGTCGTGGCGCCGGCGGTCGAGCCCATCGTCCTGGTGGCGGAAGGTGTGGTCGCACCGGTCGTCCAGCACGTGGTCGTCCCGGTCGCGGAGCGCGTCGTCCCGGTGCGGGCGACGGCCTCCGGTCCCGCCCCGGCTCCGGTGGTGGGCACCGACGCGGGCGTCCTGCAGCCGGTGTCCGTCGGCGAGGTCCCGGCAGGCGCGGCACCGCTCGGGGAGACCCCGGGTCCGTGGGCCGACGTCGCCCCGGTCGTCGCCCCGGATCCGTTCGCGCCGTCAGCCGGTCCGGCCCCGCGCACCACGGCGGGCGCCCGCTCCTCGACCGTCCCGACCCGTGCAGCGGGAACCGAGACCTCGGTCGCCGCGACCGGGCAGCCCGGCTCGGCTCCCGAGCAGGCGGGTCCGGACGTCCCGGCGGCCCCGACGGTCCCGGACGCGCCCGCGCCGACCGGACCGTCGACCCCCTCCGACGGTTCGCGAGCCGGCGGAGCTGCGCTCCTCGCCACCCTCCCGGCGCCTCCGGTCGCTCCCGCACTGGCAGAACTGGTCTCGACCGCACCGCTCCAGATCCTCCAGGACGGCTCGCAGGCCGAGCCCTCCGTCTCCCCCGCCTGACGGCACCCCGCAGCTCCGGTCCGCCCGGCCCGCTCGATCGGCGTGCCCCGGCCGACCGTGCAGCTGCGCCCGCCCGCCCCCGGGGCCGGTGACCCAGCGCGCTGACCACTCGCCGCAGCTCACCGCCGCCTGGGGCGGGCCGGACAGCTCGACTCCGGTGGTCCAGCCGCAGCGGCCAGCAGCCCACGGCTCGGAGACCACCCCACGAGCCGGTCGGGCCCCCGTGCACGGGGGGCGGGGGCCCGACCCCTGAACGGCCGGGGTCATCCTCGGGGGCGGATCCCGGCTGCTGCCCGCCCGGGTGTCGACCGGCACCCGGGCGGGCACGTGCCTGCGGTGAGCATCCTGACCCTGCACGCGTCCGGCCCGGTCGACCCGGCCGAGGCCTGGGACCGCTACCTCCGCCCCGCCCGCTGGCCGAGCTGGGCGCCGCAGATCACCGGGGTGGTGACCGACGCGGATCGGATCGCCCAGGGCGTGACCGGCCGGGTGCGCGGCCCGGTGGGGATCTCGCTGCCGTTCGTCGTGGACGAGGTCGACGACACCGCGCGGCAGTGGCGCTGGACGGTCCAGGTCGGCCCCGCCCGGCTCACCCTCACCCACTGGGTGTCGCCCGGACCCGACGGCGGGACGACGACCGGGCTGCGGGTGCGCGGGCCGTTGCCGCTCATCGCCGGGTACGCCCCGGCCGCCCTGGTGGCGCTGCACGGCCTGGTCCGCCGCTGACCTCCCGCACCGCGCTTGCTCCTCCCTCAGCGCACACCGTGCGGGAGGAGCAGCCACGATCAGGTCACCTGATCCCGGGCCGGGGCCGCCGTCTCGTACGGTGCGGGGATGAGCGTCACGCACGCAGTGACCAACCAGGTCCCCCCGCTCGTCGGGCACGACCCCATCGCCGGGGACGCCGTCCTGCGCGAGGCCTGTCTCCGGCACGCCGACGCCGACGCGCTGGGCTCCCTGGCGGGTCTGGGTGCCCTCGCCGGCAGCGAGGAGGCGCAGGAGTGGGGGCGGCAGGCCAACGAGAACCCGCCGCGGCTGCGCACCCACGACCGGTACGGGCACCGGGTCGACGAGGTGGAGTTCCACCCGGCCTGGCACCAGCTGATGGGCACCGCGATCGGGCACGGCCTGGCCGGGGCGCCGTGGGCCGACCAGCGCGCCGGCGACCGGCACGCGCACGTCCGGCGGGCGGTCGGCTACCTGGGCTGGACGCAGGTGGAGATGGGCCACGGCTGCCCGGTCACGATGACCTACGCCGTCGTCCCCGCGCTGCGCCGGGCACCGGACCTCGCGGAGGTACTCGAGCCCGGGCTGACCAGCCGCGCCTACCAGTTCGGCCTCGCCGACCCGCAGACCAAGCGCGGGCTGGTCGCCGGGATGGGGATGACCGAGAAGCAGGGCGGCTCCGACGTCCGGGCCAACACGACGACCGCGGCGGAGAACGGCGACGGCAGCTGGTCGCTGACCGGGCACAAGTGGTTCACCTCGGCCCCGATGAGCGACCTGTTCCTGGTGCTGGCGCAGACCGCTGCGGGCGTCTCGTGCTTCCTGGTGCCCCGGGTGCTGCCCGGCGGGGAGCGCAACGCCTTCGCCCTGCAGCGGCTCAAGGACAAGCTCGGTGACCGCTCCAACGCCTCCAGCGAGGTCGAGTTCGACGGGACGACGGGCTGGCTGGTCGGCGAGCCCGGCCGCGGCGTGCCGGCGATCATCGAGATGGTGGCCACGACCCGGCTGGACTGCGTGCTGGGCTCCGCGGCCACCGTCCGCGCGGCGCTCACCCAGGCCGTCCACCACGCGCGGCACCGGCGCGCCTTCGGGGCGCTGCTCGCCGACCAGCCGCTGATGCAGAACGTGCTGGCCGACCTGGCGCTGGAGAGCGAGGCGGCGACCTCGCTGGCGGTCCGGCTGGCCGCGGCCCAGGACGCCGGCGAGCGGGACTTCCTGCGGCTGGCCGGTGCGGTCGCCAAGTTCTGGGTCTGCAAGCGCACCCCGGTCGCCGTCGCGGAGGCGCTGGAGGTGCTGGGCGGGAACGGCTACGTCGAGGAGTCGGGGATGCCCCGGCTCTACCGGCAGGCGCCGCTGAACTCGATCTGGGAGGGCTCGGGCAACGTCATGGCCCTGGACGTGCTGCGCGCCCTGGGGGCCGGCTCGGCGTCCCTGGCAGCGGTCACCGCGGAACTGGAGACCGCCCGCGGCGCCGACCCCCGCTACGACGCGGCGCTGGCCCGGCTGGCCGCCGAGCTCGGCGATCCCGCGGAGCTGCCGCTGCGGGCCCGCCGGATCGCCGGGCAGCTCGCCCTGTGCCTGCAGGCCTCGCTGCTGCTGCGGTCGGCGCCCGCGGCCGTCGCCGACGCCTTCTGCGCCACCCGGCTGGGCGGTGACTGGGGAGCGGTGCTGGGCACCCTGCCGGCGGGCACGCCGGTGGCCGAGCTGGTGGCCCGGGCCGCTGTCGAGCCCGCGTGAGCCGGGCATGACCGAGCGCCTGCGTCGCCGCCGCCGGGCCACGAGCCCGGTCGGCACCCCGGCCGACCCGGGGCCTGCGCTCCCCTCGGTGCCGGCGGACCGGCACACTGAGCCGGTGACCGAGACCTACGCCGAGGAGACCACGTCGGCCGACGGGTACCGCGCCGAGGAGCGCCCGCCGCTGGACCTGCTGGTCTGGGACGCGCCCAACATCGACATGACGCTGGCCAACGTGATCGGCGCCCGGCCCACCGCCGCCTCCCGGCCGCGCTTCGACGCGATCGCCGCGTGGTTCGTCGACGGCGCGGGGGACCCGACCTCGGTCGCGCAACCCGAGGTCGAGGCCTGCGTCTTCGCCAACGTGCCGCCCCAGCACGCGACCTCGCTGCAGCGCTGGGTGGAGGCGCTGCGCAGCTTCGGGTACGCGGTCTTCGCCCGGCCCAAGCTGCAGCCCGACGACGACATCGACCAGTCGATGCTGGACCACATCAGCGTCCGGGCGCACAGCCACCACCTGCGCCGGCTGGTGGTCTTCTCCGGCGACGGCCGCAACTTCGCCGAGCCGCTGGAGGACCTCGTCCGGGCCGGCACCGAGGTCGTCGTCGTCGCGTTCAGCGAGGTCGCCGGCTACGCGATCAGCTCCGAGCTGCTGCAGTTCGTCGACATCGAGGACGTGCCCGGCGCGTTCGCCGTGCCGCTGGACCGGGTCCGGCTGGACGCCCTGCCGGTGGACGGCGCCTGGCTGCGCCCGACGAAGAGCCTGCGGGACGCCGCCGGCGCCTTCACCGCCAGGAGGGCCTGAGGAACACCCCTGGCCATTCCACTAGCGGCGGGCCAGCCGCCGGACGCCCGGGGTGTAGGGCAGCCCGTAGTGCTCGAACACCGCGGGCTCCTGCTCCAGGCCGAGCTCGCCGTCGGTGTCGATCGACGGGGCGTTCTTCGCCAGGTCCTTGCTCACCGTGACCCGGATGTGCCCGGGCGCCACGGTCGCGTTGGTCAGCGGCACGAAGGTCAGCTTGTGCCGGCCGATGATGCCGGTCACCACCGCGGCGAAGAACGGCTGGTCCGTGGTGGTGTCCACGTAGACCGACTCGAGCGACCCGATCTTGCTGCCGTCGGGGTCGATGACGTTCAGGGTGCGCCAGTCACGGATGTTCTCGGCCGGGAACACGGGGTCCTCCTCAGATCGCGGGCAACTGTGCACCCGTGCCCGGCACGGGCCCGGCTGAACCCCGCACCGGCCCGGACGGCGGAATCCGGTATCCCCGGGGGTGGTGGACCCGGTGAGCACACCACCGAGGAGGACGCCGTGCGCGGGTCCACGCCCGTGCGACCGGCCCGCGCGGCCGCACCCGAGCTGGTGGTGATGGTCGGGCTGCAGGGCGCGGGCAAGTCGACCTGGGTGGCCGAGCACCTGGCCGGCACCCACGTCGTGGTCAGCAAGGACCACTGGCCCAACGCCCGGCATCGCGAGGCCCGGCAGCGCCGCGTGGTCGGGGAGCTGCTGGCCGGGGGCGTCAGCGTCGTCGTGGACAACACCTCTCCGTCACCGGCCGAGCGCGCTCCCCTGCTGGAGCTGGCCGCCGCTGCGGGCGTGCCCGCGCGGGCGGTCTTCCTCGACGTCCCGCTCGAGGTCTGCCGGGCACGCAACGCGGCCCGCGCCGGGCGGGCCCGGGTACCGGACGTGGGGCTGTTCAGCACCGCGGCACGGTTGACGCCCCCGACCACCGCCGAGGGCTTCGCCGAGGTGGTCCGGTCTCAGGCGGCCGGGCCGGACGACGACCGCGGCCGGGGGACCGAGGCGGTCTCCATCCCCGAGGGCAGCCGGGCCCAGACGTGCTTGCGGCCGGGCTCGCTGGACCAGCCGTAGTCGACCGACAGCTGGGCGACCATCGGCAGGCCCATCCCGCCGAAGGCCGGGTCGCGGTCGACCGCCGGCCGCGGCGGGGACTCGGGTGCGCCGTCGGTCAGCACGATCAGCCAGCCGGAGGGGACGGCGACGATCAGCGCCTGCACCGCTCCGCCGCCGTGCCGCAGCGCGTTGGAGGACAGCTCCTCGAAGGTCAGCAGGAGACCCTCGCGGGCGTCCTCGGTCGAACGCGAGGCCACCGAGGGGTGGGCGAGCCGGGCGCGCAGGTCCATCCGCACCCGGGAGGCGTCGTGGACGGTCGGCAGCTCCCAGCGCCAGACGTCGCCGTTCTCCTCAGGGACTGACGCTGACGGCCAGACAAGTCCGCTCACGATCAAGGTCCCTCCCGTCGGCCGGTGTCTCCGCCCGGACCATCGTGGCCGACGGCGGGCCCTCGTGCAGCACGGGGGTCGGCGTGGCGCGCGGGAGTCAGCTGCCCGGGACGTTCTCCGGGCCGTCGGCGGTGGTCGGCATGCCCTCCACGTCGAGCCGGTCGAGCAGTCCGGTCAGCTCCAGCGGGCCGGTCACGATGCGGCTGGTGGCGACCACCTTGACGTGCTTCCCGGTGGCCTCCGGGTGCTGGCTGAGCCACACCAGCGCCGTCACCCCGGCGGAGCCGAAGAAGGTGACCCCGGACAGGTCCAGGGTGAGCAGGCGGTCGGCGCGGCGCAGGGCGCGCAGCAGTGTCTGCTGGAGCAGCGGGGTGGCGGCGGCGTCCAGTTCGCCGCGGACACGGGCGACGACCTGCCCGTTCTCGGGGCCGCGCTCCAGGACGACCTCGAACGGCGCCTCGTGGGCTGCCGACCTGACCGTGTTGATGAGACCCCTCCTCGCGGGGGTCCGTCCGTCCCCCCGCCGCGTGCTCCGCCCCTGCTCGACGGACTCCCGACCGATCCTCCGCGCTGCCGGCCCCGTCGCGGAACCGGGTCCTCGGTTCGTACCCCGTTGGGGGGACGCTCAGCCGGCCACCCCCGCGGCGCCGCTGCCGAACGCGGTCAACCGGCTCACGAGGAACTCCACGGCCGCCGCGCTGTCGACGTCCTCGGCCACCTCGATCGCGGTCGCGGCCACCGACGGCGACCGCCGGTCGACCAGGGTCTGACCCCGCCCGGCGCCCGGCCCGGTGTCCACCACGACGTCCCGGCGTTCGGTCCGCAGCGTGCCGGGGACGATCGCCTCGGTCAGCGCCAGGGCGTCGTGGACGACGACCCCGTCGATCCCGTAGGCGGTGCGCGCGTGGTCCAGGTAGGCGCGCAGGATCGCCGCGGCCTGGGCGCCGACCGGCCCGGCCGCGGCGAAGCGGGCGATCCCGGCCTCGGTCAGCACGGTCGGCAGGGTGACGTCGAGCCCGACCATCACCGTGGGCAGCCCGGCGCCGAACACCACGGCGGCGGCCTCGGGGTCGGCCCAGACGTTGAACTCCGCGGCGCCGGTGACGTTGCCGCCGCGGCCGGCCGAGCCGCCCATCACCACGAGCCGTCCGATCCGGGCGGCGGCCTCGGGGTGCACGGCCTGCAGCAGGGCGATGTTGGTCAGCGGGCCGATCGCGGCCACGGTCACCGGCTCGTCGCTGCTCAGCAGCAGCTCTGCCAGGGCGGTGACCGCCGGCCGCGGGTCGACCGGGGCCGGTGAGGGCGGCAGGACGACGCCGCCCAGGCCGGCGGCGCCGTGCACGTGCCCGGCCCGCTCGAGCTGCGGCACGACCAGGGAGGTGCGTGCGCCCACCGCCACCGGCACGTCGGACCGCCCGGCCAGGTGCAGCACCCGCAGCGCGTTCTCCGTGGTCTGGGCCAGGTCGACATTGCCGTGCACCGTGGTCACCAGCCGCAGGTCGACCTCCGGGCTGGCCAGCGCCAGCAACACGGCCAGCGCGTCGTCGATGCCTGGGTCGGTGTCGACCACGAGGGGGATCCGGGGCACCCGGACATCCCATCAGATGCCGGCGACACGCCGGTGTGCCGCCCGGGCGGCCGAGGTCATCGACCGCCCTACGCGGTGCTGAGCTGGGCTTTCCGGCTGCGGAGTCGACATGTGACCGGTGGTGCAGGTGGGTCGTCGACCCGCCGGAGGGGGTGCCGCAACGGTTCGGTCACGCGGCCGGGCGGGGGTGTTCCGGGACGGCGTCGGAGGACGTCGCCGTCCGTAGGTTCTTCCTTGCCCGCGGTCCCTTCCCCGGCCGCGGCAACTACTTCCCCGGGAGGCGACACATGACGATCGACACGACAGTGGTCCTGCAGACCGTCGTGCCGGCCCCCCGGGCCGCCGGCGACCTGGGCCTGTTCGGCACCGGCGCGGCCACCCCGCTGCCCGTCGCACTGCCCGCCGCCGCGCCCGCCCCCGCGTCCGGCACCGGACCCGCCGACGTGGCGGTCGGCCTGGCGATGGGCCTGGCGGTCGGCGTGCTGGGCGTCCAGCCCGGCCCCGCCCACGCAGCCGGCGCCCGGTCGGGCTCCCGGCCGGCCGCCGCGCCGTCCCGGTGGCGGGCGCTCGGCCGGCGACTGGCCGCCTGGGGTGCCGGCCCCGACGGGGCCCACCTCGCCTGGCCGGCGACGCCCCCGCGGAGCTACGCCCTGGGCGCCGGGACCGGCCGGCCGGTCCCGGTGAGCGCGCCCGCCGCGCCGCCTGCCCCGGCTCCCCGCCGCACCCCCGTGGCGCGACCCGAGCTGGACGTCGAGCTGGAGGCGGCGATCGACTTCGCCACCGACCTCTCCCTCGACCTGCTCAGCACCCCGCTCCGGCTCGCCGCCCCCCGGGCGCGGACCACCGCCCCGGCACGGCACCTCACCGC
>Ga0210040_10004092_pt1 | contig 19271 bp, 21 predicted proteins | sample CryGeyCG12114_NA_FD_185462 | JGI IMG/M metagenome (GOLD analysis project Ga0210040, IMG submission 185462) | Groundwater microbial communities from aquifer - Crystal Geyser CG19_WC_8/21/14_NA (SPAdes) (version 2) | ecosystem: Environmental > Aquatic > Deep subsurface > Groundwater | place: USA...
GCAATGCATCGTACTTCCTATTAAAGTATGGAAATGTATGAGACGAGGAAAAATAACATGATTGGATTCATTCAAAGGAACTTGTTCTTATACTCATCTCACGAGTAGCCAATTGTGGCTTCAAGCATGTGCCTGGTCCTTTTGATCTGTACTGCAGAGTGGCTGCACAATAGGTGTAGCACAATAAAATAATATGACAATCGTTACGTAATGTGCATCACAATAGTGTGGCTATTTGTTCATGCTTTGTGTCGGTCACATGTAGAGTGCCCTGCATGGTGGTATACGTGATTTCAAACCAAAGATGATGATATATAGCTTTTGGCGATGGCAATTTTTTTTATCTATATAGAGCCACATATTTCATAATTAACCTTAGCTGCATGATTGCCTCATAAACACATTTAATGAACTCAAATGGTGTGTAGCCGAGTCGACCATAAGAAAAAAAATTAGAGGTATAGAGATCATCTCCAATTACTGTGGTTAGATCGTCAATATGAAATTATTAAAATGTTACTGTGCAATTTCTCGCATTGGAATTCATGTTTGCTGCGGTTACTTGATGATCAACTCCTTTTTAGTGAGAAATGCATTTTTATGGGGCTGGTTGATTGTGTGTAGCAATTGCATTAATTATGTTAATGTGGTGTCGAAACTCAATTGGTTACACTATGCATTTTTTTCAAATCAATAAAACACGGCGCAGAGTGGCAAGAGTGCAAAAACGCCTTCAGATAATAAAATTATTTGCGTTTTGTGAAATGTTTTACTATATTAATGACTGGAATTTAAGGAGCCAATGAATTTTGTGCATTTGTTACAACTACACTCATGAAAAAATACAGTATAGTCCGCGCAGAACTGAAACGGAGGGAATGCAATGCTATGGGACATGCATTTGTGTGTATTCGACGTCCGTTTGAGTTTTGAGAATAGAGTAGATGCAAATACGTGAAGTTAGTTTGTAAATATGGAGTAGTCTTTATTCAATATGGCGCTGGATATGCGGCCATTACTAACTATGCTTTAAAATTCCCACCCTTTAAAAGAAAGATGGACGCAGCGTTAAAAAGGAATTTTTGTGTCGTTAAAAAGCCGTTCAGCAAAAAGCCGACAGAATTATGATAGGATTTGCTTTAACCATTAAATAGGTCTACGCGGGAATCAAATACATCGTATATATACAATGTGCACTTCTGTCACCCATCTGTGTGGTTTTAAGTCAGATTAGAAACAGTAGTTTTTAAATTAAAGACTTCTGTTTTAACAATAACGTTTCACTGTCAGACCTACAAATCAATTTGAACAGAGAAAACGGGATACGCTCACTAAACAACGATAAGGACGATGCTTTCCAAAAAGGGCTTGAAAAGTTCTGACATTGAACATGTTTTCGATCCAACTGCCGATGATGAATATGAAATTGATCCTGAAGAAGGCCTTCCTGTTCCGAAGAGTAAACTTTACAGTGATGTAGCCACCAAAAATATTTCCAAATTGAATCTCACGCGAGGAGCCATTTGTATGCCGGGTATTAAAAGTTTTGCCATTTATTATCATCTTGAAATCTGTGTATTTTTCCTGTCGTTAAGCAAAGCCGGATTTTAATTTCAATTTATTCACACTCCAGGGGAGAAGATATGTATAGCTAACGAATATTATGAAGCTGGAGATGGTGCATATGAATTTGGAAACTCTATATATGCTTCTATACTGGGCAAGCTAGAAGTGGAAGAATTTCCAGATGCAGAGGTATTGTAATGAAATTCATTCAATCCTTTTTACTTTTATTATTATTTGAGTGGTACTGTATACTTAACTGAATCTTTATTCTAGCTGACGATAGTATCTGTAAAACGGGGGACTGGGAAATCCCGTTTTGTTGCACCCTATGTGAATGCGATTGTTACCTGTAATGTGAGTCCAATTTTCGCAACTTAGAGTAATACCTACATGTGCAGTAAGGATAAAAGAATAATGAGTACTTTGAATGTCAATTATGTTTCTTTAGGTTGTTTCAAGAACCCAAAAACTATGTAGATGTCTAATAACTCATGTCGGGAACGTCAAACTGGATTATAACATACGTGGAATAATCAGAAAAGAGTATATCACAAGTCAAAATCGAGATTTGGCTAAAATTGAGACAAGTTTTGGTGTGGGAGATATAGTCTTAGCTAGGATTGTAAGTTCTCCGAAGCGATTAACCCATTTTTTGATTGCACAATAAAGTTTGTATTGACCATGAATCTAAACTATATACTCAATTTTCATTTTAGGTTGGAATAGGAGAAGGGGATTTTTTATTGTCAACAGCTGAAGATAATCTTGGTGTAGCTTGCGCTGCAAGTAAAGCTGGTAAAAGTTTATCTAAAAGTTCTCAATGAAATCTGCAGAATGCCCACCGGAAGATTTTGAACAATTTACTTTATTTCACTTTGATAGGATATTACATGATCCCAATTGGATGGACAAAGATGGAATGTCCTGTCACAAAAGAAGTTCAAGAGCGGAAGGTTGCTAAAATCGTTCCTGAAGAAAGTATGGTATCCTGGAGTAAAGAAACTACTAGAAAGATCCCTGTGCCAAAAAATAAATGATTTGTTTTCGAAAAAATATTTTATATTATCTTTAGAAGGCCTACGCTGATTTATGAAAAAGTCTTCAAACAACTGTTTTTTAAAATTCTTTATTATACGTGCACACAAAACAAACCATCGGTTCTATTGAAATTGCAAGCTATGCCTGTGATTTGGGGTATATGAAATAGGAAATGCAAATATAAGACATGGACATACACTATTCAATAAAGAATGTGTCCTTTTTTTGCAGCTGTATTTTACTCACGTTCTTTCCTAACATTCTCGGCTTTCATCTATGGCTCTGATTTTATTCACACCTGGAGACGGATTAAACCAAAAAAGATGAATGATGCGATTTCAATTTTTAGACGTAATGTAGTAATATTTACTTAACTACTGCGGATTAGATCATAAAACACAAGATTAGAACAGGATGAAAGCCGACATGGTGGGTAGGAAATTGTATCCCCACTTGTATAGTACTTCATATAGTCATTGATTTTTTGCACTCGAAATTCAAAATTTCGTTTTGTTAGTTTACTTATGCTTAATTATGCATTAATTGACTTATTTTTTCAAGATTTGTTTCATATTAATTGAAGTTCTCATTCTCAGCACAAAAGTAATTTCCAAAGTGTTTAGTTTAGTTTTCTGCTGTATATTTCGTACCTGGAAGAAAATTCCAGTGAATTCATTGAACGCCTTTTGCTGACCACTGGTTTACAATCGGCACTTCGAAAATGGAGAATCTTAAAGATGGCATGACTTCTGAAGAGGAAGATAAATTGATTGCTGGTGAGGATACAGATGAAAAAGAAGACAAGGATAGCTCTGATTCATCTTCGTCGTCGTCCGAAGAGGAGGGCTCTTCCGGAAATGAAGAAGAAATGGATTTTGCGAATGAAGAAGAGCAAGAACAGTTAACAGAAGAGTTGCGAGTTATTGCTGATAAGGTAATGTTTACTTTATGCTTCATGGGTATTAATGATAAGTTTAAAGTGCATTAAAAAAACTGTCATGATTTATTCTGGTCTTTTAGCTTACTCTGGACCCTTACGATTATGACAGCAACGTAGAGAAAATCAGAATTTTGCGAAGGCTTGGAGATTTGGATGAATTGAGAGAAAGCCGAGAAAAGTTTAGCAAACTCTATCCCCTTACTTCTAAGCTGTGGCTCGATTGGATTCGGGATGAAACTTCTGTAATAATAAATAATGATACCGAACCATTGACTAAACTTTTTGAGCGTGCTGTAAATGATTATTTGTGTAAGTTACTTTTATAACTAATCCTAATTTTTCATGGATTATGGTATGCGTTCCGTTTGTATTGTAATTGAATACCTCTTGGACTCTACTGCAGCTGTAGAAGTATGGACAGAATACTGCTCTCTGGCTCTGGCCTCTGTTTCTGAACCTGATGGACAAGAAAATTGTCGTGCTATGTTTGAAAGGGCATTATCCAATGGTGGACTTCACGTTGTAGATGGATCTCTCCTCTGGGATTCTTATCGAGACTTGGAGGAAGCGTTAGGAGACACAAAAAAGTATCTATCTGTATGTCGCCGTCAATTGTCTATCCCATTGTTCGGGATGGAGCATGCATATGAACAAATCAAAGAAAAAATTGAAATTGATGAGAACATGGAACAATCATATAGGAAAGCTCTAGAAAAATTGAAAGTTTTGAAACAATGGGAAGAAAAGTTGTTGAGTGCGCCGGAATCTGAGAAAGCTAGTATTTATAAGGAGTACATCGCATACGAAATGAAAGAAAAACAACCTCCTAGAGTACTTTGTTTGTATGAAAGGTGACCAATTGTATATTTATTTCTATTGTACTTTAGTAAAATATTCTACGGATTTTTCTAAGTTGCTTATGGAATACTAATGAATATTTCAATTTTTAGAGCTGTAGCAGAAATTCCACTTGACAAATCGCTATGGATAGATTTTGCTTTGTACTGCTCGGATACTCTGAAGCAGCCTGGAAATGTGATTCAAAGGGCTGTAAGAAATTGTCCTTGGAGTGTAGATTTGTGGAGGATCCATATGAGTATTACTGAACTATACGAAGTGGAGGACACATTTGACAAAATCAAGACTGTTTTTGAAAAGGGTATTTTGTACTGTTGTAGTCCAGAGGATGCATATACTCTTTGGATGTCATACTTGTCCTGTTTAGTTCGACTTTCAAAAGGGGGTGATGAAACTCTTGTTGATATCACTAGAAAAACCTTCACTGCTGCTGAAGAGCATTTATTACAGCGTAAGCTAAACGTTTTCGCGTTTTCAATTTTGTCTTTCGATAATTCTCAGTCAATTACAATGATTATTTGTCTATTTTTGCAGTCTTTACAGAACCTCATCCATCTATTAGCCAACTTCTCCAATTCCGTTGTCGTTATGAAGGACTATTAGCCAAAACTATGAATAAAGAAGTTCGAGATCTATGGAATGCTTTCCTTTCCCGAGGTTACGGTAGGAATCTGAGCTCCTGGTTGACATACTTGAGCTTAGAAAGGGAACTTGCTCATGCTGTTACAAAAGACTATAGGGAATATAGAAAACAAATAAGTAGAGCAATTCATCACATCAAGGATGATCCACATACCATGGCAGATATTTGGTTGAATTTTGAGAGGGATTATGGAGACTGTAGATCCGTGGATGCATGCCTTAAGAAAATTCATATGGAATTAGCGGAAGTTGTCCCCCAAGCAGAGTAAGCACCTTTTTTTAGTTGTTGGTTTTTTTGCAACATACATAACTTTACCATTATTACCATATCATGATTTTTTCAGAAAACCTATGGCGTTAGCAAATAGCATTGCTGAAACTCGCAGTGATGCAGACCCTAAATCTGCCGGTAAGGGTACGAAACGAAAACCCACCAGTGACAATGTTCTAAAAGGATCTCCTACCAAAAAGTTGAAGAAAGTAGACGATGATGGCTTCAAAGTTCCAGAACCCAAAGTTGTCTCCCTAGCTAAGAGGGAATTAGTTCAACATGATTCTAGTAAAGATCATTTGACTGCATTTATTAGCAACTTGTCATTTGATACAGATGAAGTGAGTGTGAAGAAATTGTTCAGTGGTGAGTGCAATTCGCGATTTCCAGGTTTAAAATAGTTTTCCATTCATAGCTTTAAATCATTGTTCTTTATAATTTTCTTCTAGAATGTGGTGATATAAAAGACGTTCGTCTCGCTCGAGACTACAAAGGAAGATCGAAGGGATTCGGTTATGTTGTGTTCAGCTCGTATGTACGTGTGGTTTGCATATGATTTCGATTATTGTTATTGTTATCTCACAGTTTATATTCATGATATGGTTGTTTTTAAACTTTGCTGTTTTTATTTTAGGAGGAGGCTAAAAAAGCTTTAGAGCTAGACAGAAAACCACTAGATGGGAGGCCTGTATTTGTGTCGGAATGCAATCCAGATAAAAGTTCACGTCCTAAGCAGTTCAAATTTCCAACTAAGATGGAGAAAAATAAGTTATTTGTCAAAGGGTTACCTTACAGCATGACTGAAGCTGACGTCCGCTCAGTTTTTGAACCTTATGGAGATTTGAAAGATGTGAGAATTGTTACGTTTAGAAACGGACATTCCAAAGGCATTGCATTTATTGAGTTTCATAAAGAAGTAAGTTTTCGATATGAAAAACTGAATATCAATATTCCATGCTGCTTTGGAGATTTTTGACGACTGAACTGATTTTATTTTTAGGAAAATGCAGCCACCGCGTTAGAAAAAACGGATGGTATGATTTTGGAAAACCAAGCCATTTCTGTAGCCATAAGCAATCCTCCACCAAAAGGATCCAGTCGTGCTGCAGAGGAATATCCAATTGTTAGAAGAGCTCCAAAATCATTTGTTCCAAGGGCTCTGCAAGTGACTAACACTACTAGAAAACCTACAGACTTTGAAAATACACCTTCAACTTTCAAATCTACTGCTCCTACTACCAATGGAGGTGGAGTTTCTGGAACTGCGTCTCAAAAAAGTAATGCAGACTTCCGGAACTTGTTTTTGAAACCCAATCCACCTCCGGATTTGAAACCATAAGGGGGCAAAGAAAGGAGTAACCAACCGGAGCATTTTGTTTTTATGCCATTGTTTTCCTAACCTAGCCTGACAGCGAATTAATCTCTTTATTATTGTTATGAATTGAACGGAAAGAAGCAAGATTGATTTATGTTTAATAAAGAAAGCCTTTTTTGAAACACCCGGTTTTATTAATTTTTCAGGAAAATTGTAGATTGCTTGCATGCAAGTTTTCATATTGAATAAAACAAATGCATTTTTGTTGCTTTAATGAATTATTTCTGACATATAGTGTGGCTTGCCCACTTTCTACAGTTTATTTTTGTAGTGGGCTGAAGCTATAAATCCTTTGCATCTTTAGGGTACCGGATACATTAAAATCACCGCTATCCAAACCCATAAAGCACCCTTAACATTTCTAAATTGGTTATTATGCTACCTTAATTTTTGGGCAATTCCATATTATATTAATAAACAGCATGATAGCCAGTCATTTAAATCCGCCTAAATAGTACATCAAGTCCACATTTGTTTGACTATGCATCATTTGATAACATGAATGGGAACAAGAAATGCACAATTAGATTATTTAAAGGCATAAGTTCTGTCTACAAGGATGTGGGACTATGTGTTGGGAAACATAACCTACATCTCAAATTTCACGTACCCTGTCTGTCAGTGGCCTTTAAAGCTCCCTTTTCCTTTCTTTCTATTATCCATATAGAGTTCCCTTAAAACAGATGCAGCTTTGCTATGTGCAGCATACAGGAAGCTCAAACAAAATGTCTTATCTGCACGTGAGAACTATATCATACAACAAAGACTGTAGATTGTAGATCACACTACATCTGTTTACTCACACATGCAGGAACCTACAATGAAAATTTCTGTAGTTGAAGTTAGGGACCCTCTTTCTCCAATTATTGCTTCTATAATATATTATTTCCTTTCCTAGGCACTTTTTTGTGCCTCAGTCTGACTAGGGGATAACAGACCCTAGCTATCTGGTTCCGCTGTAAACAAAAACTCGTGCATGCTAGCTTTACTTTATTTGGCTTGCTGCAAGAAGGCTCACACACAACACATGTGTGGGCACACGCATAGCAGTAGTCCTAGTGTAGTAACCAGGGAATTCTTACTGGAGAAAGGATTCCGGGTATCGATTAGTTTTACCCGTTTTCGTTCCATAGCGACCAAGGAGCCAACATGATATAGTCAGTCAGTACGTCGTCTTATATATTGCGTCACATGCCAAATTCCAACAGCAGTATCGCAAACATACGTTTAAAACAAGTGATTCACAAAAGAACTTAAATGACGAATACAATAAAGAACAGGAGAATTTAGGGAGTTTACTGGAAGTTTCTTGGCCAAAATGTTTCATAAGGACACAGGTTAAAAAAGTTAAAAGTTTTTTTGTTGAACTTATAGGCACATTTACCATATACTAATCATGGAAGCCAAAATCAGAAAACCAGTGGTTAGGAGTAAAGTTAAGGAGTATATTAAGGAATCTCAAAGGAAACGCGAAGCTCAAGTTTTAGGTAAGCTTGATATATTTTTGGCAAGCAAAGTTATTTGAAAATTTTCTGTACTTATGCTGAAAAATTTGCCATATCATAGAACACCCCGAAAAAATGCTTCCTCTTGAAGACCTGTATGGAATAAATGATTCGGAGCTGGATGTACAAAATATGGAAGACAAGTTGAAGGAAACTTTACGCATAGTAGAAGAAAAGGAGCAAGTGATTACACAGTTGAGACGAAGCTGGCAAGATTTAGCCCTCAAGTATGCAGATGCGGAGAACACGATTGACGCTCTCAGATTTGGTGACGCTTCCTCTTTGTTATCTCGTCCGGCTTTGGTGCACCACACCACAGTTGCGACGAGCAGTGCCAAAAGTCATAAGCAACATGGTGCGACCTCAATGCTGTCCCATACGAGCTCTGCCAAAAAAGGAGCTAATAATCCCATTCCTAATGTCACTGTTGATGATATTAGCCAGCATCAAGAATGCATTTCTACACATTGGCTTGAAAAGGTAAAAAAAAACCAATCACACAGAAAAAATGGTACTGCTAATCAGATGGGATCTGGAAACAAATTATTGCATCCTAAAATGTTAAAAATTCATTTCCCCACAAAAATAAACCTGCCAAATTAATTATAAGATTCACTACTATATAGTTTCGAACACTATGTAACTGATTAAAATGTCGAAAATTGCTGGGCATATCCAATTTAACTTTACAAAATTTTCTCATGATTTAAAGAACTTTTCCTTACACAAAACAATGCACAATTTATTTAGAGATTCAAGGGGTCTTCTCTAAATCAAACTATCAAACGCAATAGGCTCTAACTCTAAGGCTCAATTTGATGAAAAGAAAATGCATTATAAAACTAATTTTTCTTGTGAAAATAGGTAAAAAATTGGAAAACAGACTCTTGCTTCAATCTGAGCCAAGATTCCCATGAAGATAGTGGATTCCGTGGGTCTTGCACATTAGAAACATCCGCACTGAATTCTAGTGGAAGCCGAACTTCTAAGCACAATCAAAGGGACAGAGTACGCACCAAGTTAAAAGCGTCCCAAACGGAGTCTTCTTTGCAGTTGCTGAATTCAGCAGAAACTCATCAAGACTCTGGTAGTATCAAACGATATAGCACAGGCTATGATTTCAGCCAGGAGAATCATCAATTGCAAGTAAAATCCTGTAAAACTGAGGATGAAGATACTATAGATGATGAAGATGTGATTGCGATTGCCAAAAGAGTTCAAAAGAAATCTTACCGTCTTGCCAAAATTTTACGAGCTACGAAGTAATAAGGATCGTAAATATTGAAATTTTTTAATTGCGTGTCACAAGACAAAGCTTGATCATTTTTGCCCACCTATGGTGTATAGAGATTATAGTTGGTTTCGTAGTATTTTTAGGAGAGGGTTTTCAGCATATTTTGCTGTATGGAGTCAGAGAAGGAGGACATAATATTTTTGTGCAATAGTGTTAACATTGTAGTCTTACATTTCGTTTCTGTGAATACGGTGAATACTTACTAAAACAATCTTTGAATCTCGTTAGTTAGTTACCAGTACCAGTCAAACAGAAGATTAGGAAACAAAATTACGCATTGTTATTGCTCAGTTGGACGAGACTTTTGTCTTTCTAATATTCATGAAATGAAAGTATTATGAGAATAATATGAATACAATAAATTTGTCTACAACAAACTCATAAAATGTATATCAGTCATTTATTAAACCATACTTTATCGTTGGTACAATAGGCACTGAATAAATTATAATATTGGTTTATTGGTGCAACTGAAAATGAGCTCGCAATTAAATATCATCCTATGTCAGTCACAAATTTTCACACACACAGATTCACAAAAGACAATCCATTAAAAATAATAAATACAAAAATAAACACACACGATCCGAAATGGCACAATCATTATACATCATACATTAAGGAGATTCCGATTATAGGAGTCCGATGATAGAAGGATCATGCAGAATCCTGAACAACCATCTTCAAAACCGCATCGAATTATAAAGTATACAGTACATTGGCAAAAATATAATTTGAACCTACTGTCAATGTTTTGCTTACAAGATTATGAAGCATACTGAGTGAGCCATTTTTGCTACTATCATTGGACAGCAGTGATCTTAATAAAGATATATGTCTTTTTCAGCGAAATGACATACTAACAAAATATATATTAACTTCACCGTGACATACTGTCTTCGAAATAATTAATAAACATGAATAAGTAAGTAAACACCAGAAAAAAAGTTTTCATGAACAGCAGGGTAGCATTGCATAATTATTTTATATAATATGCACTTATAATATCACACCTCTAAAGTTAAAGCACTTAAAAATTATTAGCCATAGCTAATTGAAGCTTACTAGGTTTATTCCCTACATAGATTTTCCTGCCAGGTCCAATGAAGGATAAAAGGACTGGGAGGAAAATTAAACCATGTGCTGCACCAATTAGCACAATTCCTAGGTACATTCGGAAATAAAAGACACGGAAAATTTGACTTTTAGCAAATCCCAGGACCACGATGCCTCCAAATTTCGTTAGTGTGATTCCACTGAGCACTGAGCTACCCATGTTCACGAGTGAGTCCCTAGCTCTCTCTAAACGGAATTCCTCCTCACTCATCATAAATGCGTGGACAATGTGAGTACAGAACTCAACTGAGATTCCAACAGCCTGCGAAAAAAAAACAAGTGAAACAAGTTATAAACTAGCTAACAAACGAGCTTTAAATATCTATTCAAACTCACCATAACTAAATTGACCAGAGATACAGCATTGAGAGATATGCTCCAGTGGTACATGAGTCCACCCAAGTTGACCAAAATGAGTAGAATGGTAAAAAGTACAACTGAAGCAGCGTGAATATCGAATCCCGTGAGAAGGAATGTGACCACAAAAATAGCTGCGATACTAATAGCAAGTCCTTTCAAAGTATCTGGCCACATAGTTAGATATTGTTCGTAGAAAACATAGAAAATGGAATAAGGGAACACTTCATGGTCACCACCATCAGCACTATTCAAAGTGTCCGTAATATTGGCAGCAATCTTCCTAGCTTCTCTCAAAGCATTCGTGTAATCTTGGGATGTTTTCAGAATAGTATGGTACGTCATGAAATAGGTGGCTCCAGGGACGGATTTTTTACTCACGATATCTCGATTGTACGTTACAGCATGACCATAAGCGGCGTGACCACCTTTTGGGCAATCTTCATTGGGGTTGTCTTTCAGGAAAAAACTTAAGTAGGTTTCGAAATCATCGGGAGTGAGTCTACCCTCTTCCATGGCGATATTACAAGAGCGACATGCGTTCCGACTATGCACATCATTTGGACAAAAGTCATGGGTGGTCACATTGTATTTACAACAGTTCCCATTCCCAGCCCAATCTATGTAATCGTCCACCCAACTTGAGACTGGTTTGGCGATAAATGTTCGATTACTGGCTCGAGAAGCAGCAAATATTTGAGAGACGAGAGACGATGGGTTGGCACCACCACGTATTAAATCTTGCGACTCGTAGTGCTCGTAGTCATATGATGAGTTTCGAACAACGAAGTAAACAGGTGGACCGATTGACAGGTATTGGAACATGGCTCTGATTGAAAAAAATGAGCAAGAATTAATAATTTTAGTTGACCATCGAAACAGATCAGTAAGAAAAGCTTCTGACACTGGTAAACAACTCACTTGAAATAATTTAGAACAAAAGAATCCTCCGGCATAGAAAGTTGCTGGTCCAATCCAACGTCAATTTTTGGCACAACAGCGATACTAGAACATGCCCATCCAAAGAATATTATAACTACGAGAATACGCATTGGGAATTTGAGTAGAGATGGAGCGTAGATATTTTTGAAGATTTTATAGAGTAGTCCAGGATTGGTCTCTCCAGTATGATTGCCAGATTTTTTGTCTCCTTTGAAACTAAATAATACAAAAAAAACAATTAGATCATATATTTTCTTTAAATGATCAGATCTTAAGGTTAAGAACTCATAAGATTTAATATCAGCAAAAATGTATACCAGCAAAATATATCGTAACGATCCTCCTCTTGACGCTTCACATCCAAACTCAAAAGAGCCACAAAACATGTGATCTGCATTAGAAAGTCGATCAAAAGTGCAGCACCCGCATAGAAGGCAAAGGCACGTACAGCTGGCATGTCACTAAGACCTCCCAAAAAGAAGCAGCAAGATTCGGAGATGCTGGAAAGCAACATCGAAGGAGCTACATGGGCTACAACTCGCCCAATATGTTCAGCATGGTCTTCACCTTCCAAACGGGCTGTTCTTTGATAAGTTTGCACCATGATGAATATATTATCTACTCCTACAGCAAGTACCAAGAATGGGATAACTTCAATGATGATAAGAGTTGCCGGGACGCCAAGATAACCAAAAAAGCCAACACTGGCTGCTACTGATGAAAGTACGATCAAAACGCCCCCAAGTCCAAGGAGGATTTTGCTATCAATCTAGAATATGAACAAAATAGAATGATAAAAAAGTCTTTCGAGGCAAAGATAAAAATTAGATGACAATAAATAGCTATAGTTAGTCAGCTTCTTACAAAAAGTCGTTTGAATGAGGCAACTTCTCCCAAACTGACACTAATGTAAGCAAACATGATGAGATATGAGATGACAATAGTAGAAACTTCCCCTTCACTTTCCCTAGCTAATTCATCCTCAATAGACCTCTCCGAATTGAAAGCAATCTCCATGAATTCAGGCATTTCATTCTTGGTGTAGTTTTTCATAAATGAGACAAACGCTTTTTCCCATTCTAAGGCATTTTTGATCTCCTTCTTGTCAAAATGATTTTCCACAACAAATGTGATAATGGCAGTGTTAGCATCATGATAAGGTGGATCCAGATTTCCTGCAGAATAGTCTTTCAAAAAGCCACCGACTACTACACTAGGGAAGATGGGACCACCATATTCGCCCAGGCAGCTTAAATGAAGCTGAGTTGAGTCTTTTGGAGCAGCTGGGTTCTTGGTACAGAATTTAAAATGATCCAAGTAGTTATCCCCGTTTCCAGCAGTTTTGTTCAAAAGTTCTCGTTGATTTTGCCAGTAGCCCCAGATGCTGAAAATTGTGCAGTTGTTGTTTTTGGGTTCTAAGGGCTTGAAACAGACGTCTTGGAGGGATTCTCCTTCTTCTCCAACAATGGCTTCAATTCGTTCTTGCAGATCCAGGATAGCGTACATAAAATTTTTGTTAAAAATTGGGCCGAAAGAGGTCAGCCCATCAGAAGTGTTGTGATACACATTTGGTAGATTTTTTGCGGTGATGATGATTTGCTCTGTACGGTAAAAAGGCTCAAAGTTTTTGTCGAAATAGTCTTTTTCAATACGGGATCGGGATTCGGGGGCAGCCCATAGTTCTACTGGGTCAGTGATGATTCTCAAGTTTAAAATTCCGCACGCAAGAAGGACGATAACCAAAATTCCTGGCACTAGCACTTTTCGGGGATGCTTTGCCGAAGCTAAAAGTAAAAAAAAATAACCATGACGGTGAACAGAAATGCAATAAATATTGACATTTTTTAAAGAAATTACTTGTTCCAATGGTGTTGAAAATAATTTCTATCTGATGTTCAAAACGAGCTCCAAGTTTTTGAATGTAGCTTCGGTGATCAAAAATTTCTCCATTTGGAAGGGCTTCAATCATACCTATCATCATAGATTAGTCATGAGTATGTGACTTAAAAGAAAAAATTAGACAACATACAAACAACTGCAAGTGAAGAAACACAAAGGAAGGAATCTACAAAACATATGAGGTAAGAAATCAACATATACGTTTTAGTCAAAATTGTTAGTCACTGAATTGTGCGAACAAAAGTCGGTTTAGATTGTGCTTATTTGTGTTATCTATACTTTCGTGCTAAATGACAACACGGAAATTAAAACTAAAGTGAAGCAAAGCGACTAGTTAAAACAAAGTGAATTTCTATAGTACACAGACAAATGAAGGCTACCAAATTATAACGGCTACTTGAATCAATGACAAAAACGAAAAAAGTCAACAAAAGCCGAAAGTAATTCACAAGGAAAGACAAACTGGGATTTAAATATGTTTCCAATCGAATAAGTACTTTTATCTGCCTGATCTGGATCACTATCAAGAAGACTATGGGAATCCTCCGCAGTGTTTATCGTAGACTCTGTGTCTGTTGCAGTCGGACTCGCTAGACCGCTTGATATGGGTTCATCCGTTAATCCTTTTCCAAGTTCATTCATCATCATTAATTTACAGCATGCAAACTCATAAGCAATAGTCTCAAAAATGATCGTCATTTGTAGTATAGTAAGTACTGTTCATTGCCAATCTCCCCAGTTTTAACCCCATATCATTGTCTATTTGTGGCCAATGATGTTGATAATTTAAGCTTACTTTCTTTCCTCCTTTGAGCAGGTGTTTTTTCCGGTTGTCTTGCGGCTAAGATAGCCAAAAAGACTATAAGAATCGTTCCTAAACCAAAAATGGCTCCCATTACTACCCACATTCCGTCATAATTGAAAAGCAACCATGGGGTGGGTAGTGGGGGGAATTTTGGCGCAGCTGGACAAGATTCTATGCAGTCCACGCAATTGCATGCGAGAGTTTGGTTCTGCAATAACAATCAAATAATAAATTAGCCCCAGAGATAAAAAAGGAATATTTCATAATGAACACCAGAATATAATTAAGCTCACAGGAGGAATCTCTGAGCAATGAAATGCCGTTGGATTCAAAGGTACAATGTCAACAGCCTTTTCACCGTTTAAATCTACCGCAGGAATATTAGAAGAATTTCCCATATAGCGGTAAATGATATCGAAAGGAGAGAAGCCATTATCAGTGGAACCCATGTAGTCGAACCAATGTTCAGCTGTACAACGATAAGCTCCCCATGGACCACACAAAAAGTCCATAGCAGGTCCATTTGTAGAACTCATAATTACGTTTTTACACGAGTCAAATGTTTTTTGCACATAGTTTCGAGATATGAACACATCAAGTTTGTATACCATCGGTTTATCTACAAAAAAAGAATCACACAGAATTAGCTTCTCCGTTAGATTAATCTACTTCAAAGTTAGTAACTTCGTTGCAGAAACGTACTTTCGTCGTTGTACACGATTTCCGACGCGTTTAAAAATTGGTACTGTTTGGGCGAACATGTGAGCTCACAGAAAGCCTGTCTGAAATTATAGAAACATGTCGGACATCTCCCGATGATGCTTTGAGGCAAAGCTAAATTGCCAACAAGATCGTCGACTTGTTCTGGGGCACAACACAATTCGTCCCCATATTTTTCGACTAGTTCTGGACAATATTCTTCTAGCGTTTCCAGTGAATCAGGGTCCAAAGGTTTCGGAGGACCATCGTAGGCACAATTGAGTTCGTGAGATTCATCGTCTGGACTTGGTCCACATTTATCGTACATAACGCATTGTTTTTGATCCTACGTACAAGTAAAAGCTTTTACAAACGCCCACCCTGTTTTCAAAACTATAACACTTCAAAACCAATTTAAAAATTCCAAAACTTTCATACCTGAGCCCCAGCTGCCGCTACACCAATAATTAAGATCCATAGGGCCACCAGACCTGACAAGGGAACCATTTTATCACAATGGTCGGGCTTACAAAACTATCACTAAAAAACTAGAGGAAGATTATACAAAAACTGTCACTGCTTTATTATTGTTACTCATAGTTTTCCTTGGTTTCCACGTCCACCTTGTTCAAAACAACTAAAACTCGGTCACCGGACTATTAACGATTGTAATTTCCGTCGTATTTCACTTTCAAATCTGATTATTGACAATCTCTCTTTACTTCCCTCCACAAATGACACACTGGTATTGATTAGATTTGAGAAAATGAGTCAAAGTTTTATTTACTCCTTATATTCTCACTTCCTTACGATTTACGATACCCTCCTTTGTATACTCTCCCTTCTCTATGCTTGGAATTGTCTATTCTCTGCAACTATCATGTGGCCAAATGACTATAAGACGATGATGACGAACAATATGTTTGCATCGTTATAAAAGCAAGCAAATAAAAGCCATACATTTCTGCCTACTACTAACTAATATTGGCCCAGCGAAATTGAATGGAACATGGAAGCCTTATTAGCATTTGGTGTACGAGGAATATGTACAGTGTTTTTGGGCTTTGATAAACTACAGGTGAGTTGTGCGAACCTAAACTAAATTTACTGACAGGTACTTGTGTGTGTACTTTGCATAGATACTTGTTTAATTTGTAATAGATCTCATCGTTTCCTCGTCCATTATTTTTTGAAATGGACTTCCTCTCTCATGGAATGGACCATTTGGTTTCGCATAGGAAAAAAAAGAGCAACACATGAAATGAGGCAAAGAGTTATGGGGAGCGTTGAGACTACAATATAATGAACAAGTGTGTATAGGATCAAGGCTTTCCTTAATTAATGCTGGTTTACTACTCCTACCGCTGAAAATGTGGTTAATCAAGAAAAGTGGTTGCAAACATTACTACTAAATAATAGACGTCATCAATGTTTTTGTCCAAAATAAGAAGTATATAGCATGGAGCACACCTTTTATTTTTGGGCATGGGCATGGATCTTACTATTTACTATTCACCTACTACTACTATCATTATCAATTTACTGGAAATGTTTATTCGAAAAATGACTAGGGTGGGTGCAGAGAGATTTATAGTTTTTTTGTTATTGTTTACAACAGTTTTTAGCCAGTTTGTTTTAAATTTGATCGGACAAAATTCCTTACGCAACACTTTTTGTTTCAGCTAGCTAGAAGAATAGTTTCTAAAGGTCACCTCTCCATAGCAAGAAATAGGAAAAATCTTACATTTGAAACGACCTTCGTGACAAAAGAGCTTCCTCCGCATTTGATCAGCTTTTTAGTCTGTCGTGCTTTAGTTTCTCATCTTTGCAAGATGTGGAGTGGACGCAAAGTGCGCGTTATGGAATTCACAATTTGATGTGATCGTAACAATGAACTTGAAAGTCAGTTTGCACTTCCGCCTGAGTACAGTACAACTGAGCAAAAAAGTGGATTTCCTTCAAAATATTGCGTTCACTTACTATACGCAAAGTACACTCACCCACAACAGACAAGAAGTTGAGGTAACAGTGATGCTAATCATTGGTCGCTTTGTAATTGGAGACGATAAATTATTTATCTTCCTTCCCCTTTAGTCATTTCTTATGCAGGTAAAGTAGAGAGGTGTGAAAACACAAATGAGGAGTCACGTCCCCACGATCTCTTATAGCTAGGCGAAATCCTGCTCATTTGGACATGAAAAATTACGCTATATGGTATTTGACTTTCCATTCATGTAGCTTGTTTTTGTCGCCTGCAAATACCGAACATACCCAACTACAGTGCACATACTTTAAGGGTAATAAAGGAATGCAGTAGCAATAGCAAACGACACTGTGAGTTATTGTGATTTTTTTTCCAGTTTGCTGACCTAAGAACGCTGTAAAGAAACGGAAGTAAGCAAAAACCGTATGATGCATTGGATTGTAACTCAAGTTCCTTCCGAACGTTTTGGAATTCTTCTTTACACATAAAAAACGCGCAGTACAAGGTAACTCGCATGGGGAATTTCATTATCTAACATGAGAATTGGCACATAACATGGAGTCACTTTTGGCATAATAGTGTAACATTATTTGTTATGCAGTAATAAGCATTTCCTGTTGTCCAGCATAATCATATTTTTTCGCAATATTTTCTTTCGTTATAAATTCTTAAAAGCTTGTTGCGTATGATTCACTTAATGCGAAATTACAATAAATCACACGGGAATGGGAGCACATGCAAACTAATTCTATGCTTATATTTATTCGCAACCCAAATTTTTATCGTTAATCAGTCACCTGTTCAAGCAAAAGCAAACTTATTATTTACACTTGATCAGTTTCAACTCATTCATTTTTGAGAATCAATTTATTGCTGATTACCGAGCAAACAGTCATTTTCAAAATCCACCTGCAATTTGTTTTCCAGAACAAAAACACTTTCGTTGATTGAACAATGCAAAACACGTCAGCAGTCGTATCTTGTGCGTCAAATTCAAATAAGAATGCATGAACCAAAGGCAGCCGCGGCACCTGCTGAACACTCCTTGTTGCAATTCAACATTTTTATCCCGAATAAGTGATTTCAAGTTATTCTGATTGCACGTGTCCCTCACCCAGTTTTTCCGAACAGGACGATACGCATTAGTATTTGATCCTACCCTGAAATACAAATCCTTGCATCCAGTATTATGACCAATGACTCATAACGATGAGAACCTTGCATAATTATTTTTAAAACATATGGAATTTATAATTAGAAATAAAGACAACACGAGGCTGTCCAATGGTACAAATAGTGCTATATTGGAGCTACATGGATTAAGAAAGATTGAGGTGTAGGCCACGCAAATCCACAGAGTAGACAGCTTGTTTTTGGAGTCATTCCCAAAATGTGCTCAACAGGCACAAAAATTGGCAACGCAAATCAACAAGTCTTGAAGTTTGTTTGCTTGTGAGGCATTACACAAATATGTTGTCAACCATAAAAGTTAGTTAGTTAGCTAGTGAGAAGCATAGGCATGCAGGCACACTTTAATAATCAACGAAGAAATCCATTTGCATGTAGGGCTGAAAAAATACGAGAAAAGTTTACAAGGTTTCCCTATAATTTTTCCTTTTTTTTAGACTTTAGTCTGATGACTGATTATGCATAAAAAATATGGTTTTCATTTTAACGTTCATAATCATTTGTACCTCTCAAGTTGGAATTCAAAACTCCTTACGCTGGTTAGTTTGAGTTATGGTCGTAATAAATTCAAGTCACCTTGTGGATAAAAAGTTGATAAAAATTAGCTTCATATGCATCCGCTGCTATATCATTACAATGTGCAGTCGTAAAATCTGTCTCATCTCCTTTTTGATATGTCACGCATGCATGAAAAAGTCACACCACGTAATCTCATGCAAGTCTACTTTTTTCTTAGCCAACTAACTTTGTAACTTGTATCCATTCCATATAGTAGCATGCGATGGCTGACTC
>Ga0210040_10004093_pt1 | contig 19263 bp, 10 predicted proteins | sample CryGeyCG12114_NA_FD_185462 | JGI IMG/M metagenome (GOLD analysis project Ga0210040, IMG submission 185462) | Groundwater microbial communities from aquifer - Crystal Geyser CG19_WC_8/21/14_NA (SPAdes) (version 2) | ecosystem: Environmental > Aquatic > Deep subsurface > Groundwater | place: USA...
GGGGGGGGGGGGGGGGTGGTGGTGGTGTACTCCAAAAAGGAAATTCATGGAGAGAAGAACCAAAACTCAAGTAGGAACGGATATGGCACTAAAGAGCCACACCATCCATAAACCAGATGAATGGCAGCATGGAAAAACAATGAAGCTGGTGCACACTGGTTGGTAGCAACTCAATCTTTAGTGGAGATACAATTTGTACCCGTCCAAGTTATACATATAGCTCAAACTTTGCATACACGTCTTGACAATAACGAGAGAGAGAGAGAGAAGAGGGCAAGAGTACCCTTTGTCAACCATTTCGGTCTAGTTAGTATGCATCAATAGTAAGACATCCAATATATATATAATGGCCTATGGCCACTCATTTTATGACCATGGAGATTCCTTCAACTATTTCATCCATCATCTTCCTCTGATGTGCATGCATGAGAACTTTAATAAATGGCTCTCCTACATTCTACTATTGTCTCAACATCCATGTATAGTGGGTAGTGACGGATTCGCTACATTTTTGTCATATTTTCTTTTCAAATGGCTTCCAGGAATTTCAATATTACCGATTCCTCTTCATAATGTATCAAAGTTTTCAAATTGCTGGCATATTATGCAGTGCACGCTACAATGATGATATGCACAATATGAGAGAACAACATATTAGGATGGCCGTTACGTACAAGCTAAAGTAGTATTAGCATCATTATGAGAGCCATTTGAAACATAAAACTGATGATGGCATAGCAAACGATACAACTGTAATGCAATTTTGAAGTGAAAACAATGCGTTTTAATTAATGACGACAAAAATCATCCATGGCTTTCTCCATTCCAGTAAGTAGCGAGACTATACTTACCCTCACTTCCTAATTCTATACTTCTTAATAATAGCGAAAATTTCCCATGCTTTCTCTTCACCCCAGAGTACAGCAACCATGGATCATTTACTTTTAATAAGTATACTTATTAGATGATAAATAATAGAGGTACTATGACCAAGGTTGACATGAGAGAACTCATTTAATTTAAATTTTCATTATGAATACCACAACAATGCATCTGTCTTTCTATTGATTCTAAGGCATCAATGAATAGCCAACATATGCATTAAACTATACGACAAGTAAGCTATTTAATATTGGTGGGCGGTAACCAAACCAACACCAACTAACTAACTAAACTTAACAAAACAAATTTAGCAGTACACTTGGAGCTTTCTATGGAATAAAAGCATTTCACGCGAGTCCTTATTCGTATTAAATTAGCATGTGAGAAAGGATAATAAATATACAGAGTACAATAAGACACCCAAAGAACGGCTTCATAACATGATACAGTTACCCCCTTATTACTTTTCTTTGCGAGGAACTAACAAACTCACCTTACTCTCACTCCTTTGCTTGCTACAACATGTTTCCCTAATTTCACTGGAAAGCCTCAGAGTCAGTCATGCAGAATGCAATCAAAAACATCCAATGAACGTACTTATTTACTGCTACAATTGCTGTCAGGCTCTCAAAAGATTTCCCATTAAAATCAGAATATTTATTTATACACTAGTACAATCTTCTTACGTGTGCCCTACTATTTACAAAGCACAGCTTATAGCTACAGTACCACCACCACCTAATAAATATATGCGTATTTTGAATTCACAAAGCCAAGCTTAATTAACTAACTACCTACTACGTACGCCTACAACCATAGGAATTCCAATAAACTTATTCTGTCTGCTTATTCTGCACAACAATGAGTTCCCAACATGAAGTTAACTATTATCCTCTTACATAGAACTAATCAATTAGTTGAGCTCACTCGTTCGTTACGATACCAAGGTCTCTCTCAAACTTATCCATTAAATCACGAGCACACATTTCCTCGTGCATTCAAAGATGCCTTATGAAAAATCATTTCGCACAAGAGGCACAAGAGAGGGGGGGAAATGGCTCGTAAAGTTGCAAAACTAAAATTCTACCTTCTACCTACCCATATTTACGCCCCATAATGCTTTTCCGGTACACAAGCTACCAATACTAATCGTCTTCAAAGTAGCATCCAACATGAATAAAATCTCACGCTTACTTACAAATCAATTTGTAGTCTTCACTCGTACACGCTTAATAACAAAGTTTGCGCCCATTTCACAAAACTTGGAACCAATAACGGAACACTCTTGAGTAGTAATGACTGACCCTTCTGATTAGCAAAAAAAAACCCAACTCGTACGCTGGAGAAAAAAAGTTTAGTTATGAAATTGAGCCCATCAACTTTACCCTTCACATGGATCAGCGCACCTCTCAAAACCAACGGATATAAAATATATATTCATACTCATACACTCACAAAAGAATACTTATCTGAGTCACTAACGTCGAACTCAGCAAAAAAAAATCGCATCAAGTGCAAACCGTAGCATTCGCATTATATTCTTAATTTTTTCCCTAATAATACTGCATTTGATTCAACCGACAAACTAAACCAACTCCATATGTAATTATTTCCATATGCCGTGCTTGAATCCCGTTAATTTGCACACACAGCAAGGATTACAAAAACTCCCATAATCTCTACACTACAAAACCTTCTCATTAAAAATCTCCTCACCCCTAAAAACCTACGTACGTTAAACAACAGTACTAATTAACTAGCTAAACTAACAAACTACACCACTAATTAATACATCCTTCCTTCCTACATATGGAGTCGACCATACCATATCCTGTCATTTACACAGCTTCTGCTTCCCTATAAACGAAAAAATGAAGGAACGTATTCACTATAAAATCATCCTTCATTGCTACTGTCACATATGAAATCAATTATGAGCCTAGAACCAACTGAAGCAAGAGAAAGTACAAAGGTAAGGAGCCATCCCACTTCTTTTCCCTTTTCACTTACTCACAATGGGCGCGTGTGATAAGCTTCTTAAGATTGCCACATAGTCTTACTTTACTCACTTACTCCAGTCCACATCCATTCCATAATGTAAGCTATCCGACCGTGTACTCACTCAAACAGTGAGGAAAGAAGGAGCTTCCTACATCATGCAAACCGTTTTTTGTCACAACAACTACTACTACTACGTACGTACCAACTATATAGCCCCGTTCCATGATATCCACATTGAATCAATCCCTGATGTGAAAAGGGGAAAGCACACAACATAGAGCAAAGGAGTATTAGATACAGCTTACGGGAAAAACTCAAAGTGCATTAAACTGCCGCCATGAACAACACAGTAATACTCACTCTAGTAACTAGATATAGTGTGCTCTCCTCAGCAGTCAGAAAACATTTACGACCTTTGTTTGCAATAAGAACTTTCCCCTACCATATGGGTGAGAGTAAGTACTCCAATCGTCCTTACTAAATACGTATGTACAAAGTACATGGTACGCATATGTGAGGTGAGGTATACGAACTCACTAACTTACTAACTAACTACCTATTAAACTTAACGCATAGTTTTATCATTATATTTACGTGTCCCGCTGCTGTGTGCTCGAGAAAACGGCAAGCGAAAGTAATGGGTGAATATACTATAACTAACCAACTAACTACGGCTACTTATAGGGAAGGAAGTAGAACCGAATTCCCTTTCATGCGCATACCAAAGGAAGAGTGTATGGCGCCAGACGCCGGCGCAATCTGGACCCTCAAAAAACTTTCAGTTCCTCCATCATGATCGATTAGAGTCGCTACTTTTCCATCCCTCTTTCCGTCTCTCTCCATACAAAGATCACACTTGTCAAGATGTGAGTCCCGTAAACGCAGTCTAAAACTATTTTTCCTGTCGTTTTCTACCTTTTTTCACAAATTGGACCAATTTTACTTGGTTTTTCAAATCTAATTCAGCTCATAATACAAGGACTACACATTCCATTTCAAAACCATGTAGTGAAAGTTCGCAAACATAGACATTTACTCGGATTGCCTTAACGTGTCATAAGATACAACACAATCACAAGAGAAATATTTTCACACCAAAGCAAGTACAGTTTCCAGTGAAACTACAAGGACTGAAACTAAACAGAATTCCATTTAAACTAACCACTCGATTTAAAGTAACTAGTCGTGAACTCAAGGTACACACACTGAATGTACGTAGTTTACTCAAGCAACAGTTGATTGACAACTACATAATGGTAAAAAGTACATATGGAGTACTTAAACCAGTAACAGTTTAAATGATGTGAGAAAATTTCAAGTTCAACATTAATCAGTGAAACCAAAAAACATTTTTTCAACACTCCAACAAAATCTCAACTTTCTCCATTAGCTACTTACAACCTAACAAAAACTTTTTTGACATCTCATAGCCTGCAAATTATTTTCAAGTTTTTTAACATCCATTACTTTTACCAAATTTCAACATACTTTCCCTTTCAAATTTTCTCAAGAATCTCAAAACTCAGCCCAATTTAGGACCCTTCCATTCATACGTTGTGAGTGAGGGTGTGGCGCCGTTTAGTTAGTCAAGCCTCTGATCGATAATGGGACCAACAGAAGCCTGTGTGTGTGCGTTATGCCTACCATAGGCTCTATGCATTGTGAATGTGTTGTTCTGGTATATATGGTGTTCATTTTACAGTTCGACTCCTAAGTGTGTACAATTTCAAGTGCAACGGTGGTAACTAAAACTATTAAACTTTCGTTGTTTTCAAATTTTAAATACTCCCCTGTCTGTTTTTACAATCGTTTTGATTGCTATTACTGAAATGGAAAATTCACAGGTGAAACTTTACTTTCTTTTGGATAAAGGCGTTGCTATGATATTGTCCTGTCACAGCAGTACTGTTTATATGTTACTGATGTGTCGGGACAAGTCTTTAGCTTTGCTGGAATAAAATCAACGAAATGACAACCAGGAAAATTCGTCAGATGAAGATATCGCAAAAACACAGTGAACAATATCAGAAGGATGTCTACACTGTATCAAAATTTGCCTTTTCTTTTAACGAAAATGGTAATCATAGCAAGACTTCATGTGCGATGCGTATTTAAATGCTCGTTTATTGCTAACTGATAAATTGTTAACATACATAATGCCCATGCTTCCGCATAATAATGCAATGTGATTTCAATGTACTAATACTCATACAGTTGAATAAATAAATCAATTTTTATGTAAACTACAATATCCAGAGATTTTCTGGTTGGCTAGCATGATCAGCCCAATTCATTTTTTGTTATCTACCAATCTACCATTAAAATTACTCATTAAACTTTCATCATCACTAAATATAAACACAAGCAACCGAAATTGGGCATCCCAGATGCAGAAGAGAAAATTTCGCTTTTACAAATCAATACACGTGCAGTATGGTGAGAGAGAGGTAACCAAAATAGGAAAAACCACCCGACTCTGTTTATCAGGAGGGAAGAAAACTTCAGATCAAAAAGGGGCTCTCTAAAACTTATATAAAACCCCCTTCTGTCTGTCTGGCATTACACATACACACATACACTCTTCTGTCTACAACTTTTCTTCTCACCCTTCCGAACATTCTCAACTCCTTACAACACATATTCTGCAACGCACCCTCACCAGCCAGCTACTGTAACGCTCATGAATGCACATTATATACTCTCAGTCAGTCTGTTTCCAAATGAAAGTCACATTCTATCAACCACGGACACATCGAGTTTAAAAATCTCCAGCTCCTCATTCCAAAATTTGCACCCTAGATACAGACTAACCAAACCTATTCCAACCTATGTTTATCCAAACTAACCTCCCTGAATATATGTACGTACATTAAAATATGCAACTGACTCCTCCATCTATACATACACACAGACAATGCAATAGCTACATACACTTTCTTCCATGTAATCTTTTTAAGTTACAGACTGACTTCCTTTCACTTCCACCCTACCTTACGCACGGGTTCGCAACACAAGTACACACTGCACATATAAACAAACCCGAAAAAACCCAGCCAGTGTGAGTGAGGGAGCCGAAATGGGGAATCATAGAACACACAATCTGGCAACAGACATGGAGCCTACCTAGCCAGCCAAGCCAGACACAGTCAGTAGAGAGGAACAGTGGTTTTTTCAAAACTCAACTGACCCACTCTCCCTCCCTCCCGCTCTCTATGGTTGCTACACAAGTCTTAAAAAAACTCGTCAGTCGTCATTCAGTTAGCATTTCCCTTCGAGTCAAATAACATGATGAATACATAAGGTGTATAATATGGTGGATCTCATCATTGCACATTGGATGAGACGTGCACTTCCTTTGCCTTCAGGAAATGTCCAAACCCAACTGACACGCATTCGTAACATGATATTTAAATATGATATGAGAATCTGTGATGTATTTGAGATGACTGAACCAACCTGCAGGCTATTTCCTCCCACAACGAATTCCGTGTTCAAGTGTGACGCTATGATGATTTTTTTTTCACCATCATACATTAGTCAACGTTACCAGAATGGAGTGATGTGCTGCATACACAAAGTTCCACACAAGAGCAAAAATATCACATCACCACCACATGACATGTACGCATACAGAAATGATGAAGGTGGCACTCATTCGTATCAAAAGAATGAGTACAACCAGTCATGTACATAGTAACTGATGTGAACACAAGCGAGCACACAGCCAAGGTTTGTCGTACTACAATTAGTTAGTAGCCATGTACTTGGGACGCAGTCATCTGTGGTTACCAAAAAAGTATTTGTCCTGGGGAATTCCAGCAAACCAAACACTCACAATAATATGGGAGAGAGAGAGAGAGAGAGAGAGAAGTTTATAGGTAGGATAAGGGATATTATGTAGGATAATCATTATTTGAAGTCATCATACCCATTAGTATGCACAATCATAATCATGCCCCAATCTGAATCACTAGACGGGGTAAATGCAATGACATTCTAGATATCAATCTCATTGGTTCATAAAATGAAATGAATGGAGTGAAATTTTTCGATTTCCAAACGGAGCAACTAACTATACTACTACATATGAAGTATTACTACTATTATTTCTAGGGATTCTTCCAACCCAACCAGGTATGTTAACAGCCAATACTCAATTTGCGTACTCGAGCACAAGACCGATATAAAATGAGGAAACAGACTCGAAATACTCTTTTCTATTTCCTCTCTGTTCACTTTTGAAAAGTTTAGAATAAACTTTTTCTCCCTCCACTCTCCACACAATGAAGACGCATGAGTTGGGCACGAGGAACTAACACGGGTACATTTGTCCATTTTGATCAAACATTTTTCAATTCGCACGAAGGAGAAAAGAAAACCTCCAACTGTCAGCACCAATGGGGGCGCTAGTAAATTGTTACAAATGTGCTCATATAAAAAGGAATAGGATTTGGAATCCTTTAGAAGACCAAAGGCATGAGAGAAAACACATTGGCCACATTTACTGACTGGCTGAAACCAAAGAGAGTTGAAAAAAATGAAATGTCAAAATCCAGCTATTTATTACCAACTGTCCGTACAAGCGGAAAAAAGGAATGACTTTTTCCAACAAAACTGTGGAACGTGGTGGGATCTGCGTGGGTACTCCACTTTACTACCACAATTCGAAATCCTAAAAAACAATGAGCAAGCCATTTTCTCCCAATCCCAATTTCCTACTACTCACAACTGTATGCAACCATACGTACACAATAGCTCTGTAACTAGCAAGTGATATCATCGGACTGGAGAGTATTGTTCCTTCCCTTGCATTTGGCAGTTCATTAAAATCTCAGTCTAGTCTATGGAAACAACTCACATATGGTTCCCAGCATGAAAATGAACAGTTTAATGACGCTTTTCCCAGCATCCAACTACAGTATTCTCCATTTCCAGTTCCGTCCTGCTACGGCTAGTTTTCTCTACGCTGTACAAAGCTCAACAAAAGCATGTGGCATATGTACATACTAGATCTGCCCAAACTAAAAGGTAGAGCAACTTTTTCCTCTCATTTTCAGTCAGTGCTCGTCACAAACATATGGATCTACCTATATCATCATATGCACGACATGATTATGAAAACAGGATGAAATCATCATCAAAGTTTAATATCCCAGGTACCAATCCTATAATACTCAGCCTACAGGACTTGGTATAGGAACTTTGAGTTTTTCAAGCTACTCAAGAATGAAATACTTTTCCTGACTGGCACACTTGACTAGGTACTTAAAAACAACAGAGAATTTGCATGGCACATAACTCCCCGGGTAAAATAAATTTGATGACACATAAAAAAATAATAATGATCAAATGATCATTCTCTGTCTCCCTTCATATCTGCTGCTGAGGGCTCAAAAAAGGTACCAGAAAGAAAATAAAGTCTGCCATGAAAAAAACGCTGACTAAGCAATGACAAAAAGTAATAAAAGTCACGGGACTTGTGTCACCAAAGATTGTTATTAAAAGTCACACAGACAAGGTAGTGGAAGCAAATACTTGAGGCCAGATCACAGTAACTTGACGCAAGTTTGCTTTTTTAGAATCTTCCATAATCCATAGTTGACTCACTTGGCTTGTACGTATTGATGTTCAAGACAGATTTCAAACAGAAAACAGAACATTGAAAATTGATACCCACATACAGCGATAATGGCACCCATTCCTCGGACAATGATATAGGTATTTAATTTTAGTTAGTTATCTGCAACGAAGCAAGCATCCAGCTGGAAAATTCTCTCATTCATTTGGCCGACACGGTTAAAAAATAAAACGAAAATAGAATAAAAATTGCGAGCAAAAAAGTATAATATATGAAAAAATTGAGCTTTAGTCTCACCCACTAACTAACTATAGGTGGTTTCCCAATGAACCGTATAGATAAGTTGCTAGAGACCGTTAATCCTCTTTCTATCACTATGCCTCTTTAAACTTTCATAAAGTCTGCCAGCCAGCAAGCATTTGTACCAACAGCCAAAGGATTTGGGCACCCCAAATCCATCAGCATTCACTCACTATACACTTTTACAGCCTCTGTAGGATAATAAGAGGTGGTCTGTTCGATTCCACAGATTCCCATTGACTCTATACCAAATTCATTTCCCATCATCTTTTCTCTCCTACAAAATACATTTTCATTTTCCAGCCCGAAGAACTTAAGCGGGAGAGCAATATTATTGCATACCATACGAGCAAATCCTGATATACTACTTTCCTCAAGTAAAAACCATTTCACTTGGCCACACACAATATGTGCGTCTAGGCAGTTTCTTAATCCTAATCTCAAACAGTAAAGTAAGTGTATTGCTTACTATAACAAAAAAAAACAGACCAACTTATGAGCCCTCTAAATCTGAACCGACTAACAGCTATATCTTTCCTCATTATTTAGTGCTTTGTGTAACAACCCAGCCTTTCCGATCTCCGAATTGAGTCAAGAAAAGCCTAGTAATCATATTTTCTATCTTTGCCACAACTCAAGCAGGTAATTACTAATGGATTATTTTCCCCTACCATTTAACAACAATACGTACAGAATAAACAAACACAGAGCATTGGTCAGCAATGAAGTTTAAAAAATATTGCGCATAAAAACTACATAAAAAAACAACAACAAAAAAAGTGGGCAAAATAGCTTAAAACTTGGCAGCCATGTAATGATTCCGTCTAGTCTAGTATTTTATCAAATCCACGTAAAAAAAATTACAACCATATACTATTACTGAGAACCGAGCCACAACAATAAAATCTATTCAGGCCATTTGGGATGAAAATTATTGACTTTTGACTTAACTCCGAGGGCAATCTGACTAAACTGCAGTCATTTTCATCATGGTACACTTTGCATACAAAAATGTGGAGATAACATTTACAGTCCAAAAAATAGCCATACAGCCCATAACCTAACACCATATAATGAATGACTATGGCACACTCACTCTCTCTTAGCATTTATCAACTTTACTAGGAAATTGCAGAGGACACACACAGAGCGCCAGTCAAGCAAATGTAGCTTGAGCTCCACAAATTAGGGTTTTTCGTACAACCACTTTTATGATCAGCATAACATGAAAACCTGAACACAAGCACGCTTAAAGATTTGAACCAGCACAACATGGTGACTGCAGTTGGTTGGCATACGTGCACGTGAGGTTTGAGCCTTTTATTAAGGCTTTCGTTATTCGTTTACTGTTACACTCAAATACATGTAACGCACGTCCTCGCAAATACAAATGGAAGATAACATTTAATCTTATAGAGCACATAGCCTAGTAGTTTTCTTTTTGACTCCCCATGATAATCACAGAAGACAAACAAACAAAACTACTATGAGCGAGCATTTGAGAACTGCCTGAAAGAATTGCACCGATTCTCTGCCATGTAAATAAAAAAACTCATCAGAGTCTTCAGTCTTCTCTATAGTAACACACAAAGCATCTTAAATTTAATTCCATCCCTTGGCACTAATCCTGTACCAATGAACTTCACAAGAACAAGTGTCAACAGCTCACAGGGAAAATCATTTAGGTTACATTCATTACATGTTATTAGCAGCCTCAAGTCCTTCACAATCCATCCAACTCAAACTCACTTAGCATACATAAATTCAGACTATCTAAAAAGAGTATGAGCAAACAATCGTCTACAACGGCATCTTCAACAAAAAATCATTATTACACTTACGAGCTCGCATTTTAAGCACAAGGAAAGGAATAAATAGATGCAAAGGATTTCCAAGATTCAACTGCTATACCATATTCACGAATATAGACCAACATTCCTTCTGTCTTTTCAAAAAGGAAGAAACCTTTTCCATTTCAAGAATGCATCATTTATTCATGTGGCAAAGATCCGACGACAATTTCTTCAGCTCTAAACCAAAGCATCCAAACAAAGCGAACGTAATGAAGCGAAAATCTACAAAATTGGATTTCAACCATCATTTTCCAAGTAGTAGCATAGAGGAATATGCTACCCAGATAAAACATTTAAAGAGTCACCAGTCCACCGGTTATTCAGCCAATGCTTTTTAACAATGGTCCAAGAATCCTTTAAATGCCACCAGCCACATTATGCACACAAAGCAACCGTTCAACTCGACCATTTCATCAGAATCTAGTATTGTCTGTCTAAACGCGTATTCCATGAAATGCCACACAATGCATCATTTGAAACGACTGGATATCCACTATCCCCCCATCCAATGTTCTACGTTACAGTCCACGTACGTACACATCCAAAAGATAATATAATGAAAGAGAAGAAATATGCAGGTAATAATAATAATCATGCAAAAGTGAAATGAAAACGAGCCCAAGCACGATATACGATAATGCATGCCAAAATGATTTTTTCGAAAAGGAAAATCCTTTCAATCACAATCACGAGAACTCAAGAGAGTTTCCCCAACTTTACTCAACTCGGGATGAAATATCAAAGTGAAAATTCTCGTACATTAGTCAAATTGGTAGCGTAAGTAGAAATTTATGCGATATGAATGAGGAATTTCTTTTCCACAGAACTCACGACCAGATTCCAGATTGCTCCTGCACACTACACAACAGTATATGCACAGTATAACTTATAGTTTCTCTGTCCTCTCGCTTCATAAATCCCTAACTCTGGATATCTTTGGCGGGCCAATAAAAGCACAAAATCTTATCGTCTGGCCCAGACAGCTATTATCAACTAGCGATTAGACAAACTTTAGAAAGTTTCTGTGAAATTCTTGCAAACCTGCGAGAGAGAGCAGCGGAGTATATGTACACAAGGTATAAAAAAAAAATCAAGCCGTTTGTGCTCCAATCCAAGTGTGCAAACTGAAAGCAGCACGTGGGAAATTAAACAGGATGAGAATTAATGAGTTAGATGTTTACAAGGCTGATGAAACGAACGTTAGGAATTAAAAACCTTTCAACATTACTTGGAGAAGACTCAATTAGAGTCAGCATCTCCATTAGTTTTTCTACCTACTTCAAAAAGCTCTCAATCTTTCCCTAAAATAATACGGATCAACGCCAGTCTCATGCTTTTAGTTAGTCGAGTTTACAAAAACAAGCTTACACTCACTCCAGCGCACTAGCACCTGGTAACCCAAACACTTCTCTATAATGCATGTTATCTCTTTTTTCCATTCCACGAAACTTCCTATTCAGCGTTCCTTTTTAGACTGCGAAACTACTAATCACCATCATAATTATCACAGTGATGCATGTATTTATGTGGAAACTGCATTCAACCTGATACTCTGAAAAATTTCCAGTCAATAACTGTATAATAGTCAAATTGATTTAATCGACGGACCAGAAAAAAGCAAGAAAATGGTGCTCCGTTTCTTCCACTGATATGCATACTTCTACTTTCAAAACTTTAAAAAGAATAAATCAAGATCAAATGTCAAGTAAATGCACTCTTTTTTCCTTTACCTATACTACAAGAGCATGCAAATATATTCACAAAAATCCGGCTGGGAAAAACTTCATCAACACATGGAAATTTTAATTGAAACGGAACTTAAACTCAACAAAATAGTAATTTATTTTCTACCATAGTCATCCCAACAAACTAACGGCACAGGAACTTTTTTCCAATTCAGTGCCCGTATCTAGTCGCTAATAGTTATATACACGACGACGAATCAATGATGCATGATACGAAACGATATAGACCAACCAACGTAAGCTATTCTACCGAGTAGAAGGAACAATCAGACTACGAAATTATTTTCCACAGGACTCTTCTATATAAGTAGTATAAGTTACGCAATAATGGCAATAACACTGATAGTTAGATCTTCCTTTTCGAGAAAATAGCGTGACTATCAACAACCTACCTGAATAAAACTGCTGCCTTTTGTAAGCTGATTGAAAAAAAAACTCTTATAGTCCACCATGGTCGTATGTATTTTGGAACGCCATTTCCTCAAAGCAAAGCATGCTAACTAACTAACTGAATGAAACGAAATGGATTTACACAGTTTATAACTAAAATAGGACCCCGATTCCATCAGCAAAAACCCTCATGATGGCCAGTACACACACGATCATTTAACTCATGCCATCATTTACTTTTGTAACGCCATCACATCACAAATAAATGTGAACGTGATCAAACAATTGTCCACATACAGAATTTCCACCCGTATAAGACCACTAACTAACAAACTAAAACCTCAAATTCTCCAAGGGGATTGCAAAAACTATCAAAAAATCCAATCCCCATTAGCTACCTATACCTTCCTTCAAAATTTCTTCTTACATTCGGTTTTATTTGGTAGAAAAGAAAACATGCATTTTTTAAACCGCGAGTTCATTGTAGCATCAATGGCAGTCAAGCATGCAGAATGATGGGGAGTTTTGCATTCACCGAATAATAGAATCAAAATCATCGTGTAGCAAATAGCAAGAACACAATAATACAACAACAACCCCTAAGAAAAAGAAAGGAAAAAAATTCACAAGCCTTGCCTATTCTCAAGAAGACTTGAAGATGAATTTTTTTTAGGACATTCACCGTGTACACACACTATAGCATAGTGACTATTCATCTCCACCGCAAGCATCCATCTATTCACGTTATCTCGTCACAGATAGTATATTCTTAGGTACGGGAACACAAAAGAAGAAGGCATCTTGAATTCCTCTCTCACAACGACCAATATATATTGTACCGTTTGGAATACGAACACACGAACATGCAGGAACGCTATTCTCCCACTAATAGCTTCCTTCTTGCTACTACATATTGCAATAGATAATTTAATGGAACACAAGCATGAGGAGAGTGAGAGAGACTGAGACTGAGATGACGGCACCTGCACCAAACTCTACATGGCTGCTATGGTATAGCGCATTCTTTATTTGGTCACTGACTACCAAAGAATTTTATCACACGCTTTTGTAAAACTATATTTTACAACGTGGCCAAAAGTTGCATACAAATCATACAACAACATCACCCAACTAACTAACTAACTAGCTAACTACATTGTAAAGAACTTAATAGCTAATATACTACACTTCGGGGTTCTTATCTTCCGCACGAGAACCTCGATATCTAATCTCGTACAAATCTCACCTAAAAGCAACGAAAAAGAATCATATTTCGCTCCCACGGTAGTCAGTAGCACAGCATCAAGTCCTACTTTTAACACCAGAGTCCCCCATCATGCATTCATGGCATGAGAAGAGCTCATATATGTTCTCTGTCGCCATTAAAATTATATATGTGCCATCATTCTGTCACCACCATAACAAATCTTTCATGTCTTCAGATTCAGCCCATACTTACAGTGTACTCACTTATCCACTAGAGTCTAAAGCTTGTGAATGCGCTACCTCAATAATAATACCACCTGATTAAGCACAAGCTAGCTAAATCTTGCAATCTCTCTGTGTGTATTATTAATACGCTATCATTTTTTGTTCATTAGGTAGTTAGTTAGCTAGGTAGGAATATTAAATAGATGGATATTCTAATGCACATGATAAATGGCACATGGTATATATAGTATGGCACAGAAGCCAAAAAAAAAGTCATTCTTCTGAAAGAATCACATTGTTCGTGCAGCATTTTATGACACACCAGCTCCAATTATATTTACATTTATCAAGAATACCATCAAAAGAAAACTGCCATTCTGCATACAGCATGGAAATATGCTAGGAAATTAAACTGTCGCCTTTATTGCTTACATACGTCAACATTTGCAATAATCTAGCCAAAGATCTGACTCGGAGAGTGAGGGGCGAACATACATTATCTACCGTGGTGATCAGCTCAGTACTTTTGTAAAAACACATGTGTTCATTTAAGCCCGAGGTTTTATGGATAGTTGAACACACGATTGACAACAACTAACCTCAGAATGAAGCCATAAATTCCACTGACGAGTCCGAAAAAAAATGTATTAGGATACCGTACTACTACAACTAACAGCAACAGCAGTGTGACAAGTCCATAATTCATAAAAATGTTCATCACTCATATTAATACAAGGTATGGTTCTGTATTCCAAGCGAAAGAAACCTAAAGGGCACCCTCAAAATCAACTATAGGTCTTCTATATAAACTTCCTTTGGATAGTTTCAAATTTTAGAAAATGCTACGTGAAATTAGAGGCCCCCCAAGAGACAAAAATAAAGACGGAAGGGAATTAGAGCAGCCTTCATGTAGTTGTCATCTCCTGCTTACCACGCACGAACACATCAAATCAAGCTACCGTGCTACTGACTGTACAACTGTATTTTCTAAATAGTCACATCACAAGATGTACATAACTAGGGCTTACTATATGCTTCAAAACTTGAGAGTTAATAATATTACGCGGTATTTTTAGCAACCAACAACGTTTGCTGGCTTTATACCAAACATGATTTATGATATTTGTCAGGCATAAAGAAAACTTCAAGTCTTCAGATTTCAGAATCCTCTACACACGGCATGTAGAAGACAGAAAAAAAAAGAAAAAACTCCAAAATAATTTGCATGATAAAAAAAGGTTTCCCATGCATTAGAAACGCAAATGAAGGGAAGGCATAGATTTCACCATATGTTCTTCAGTATCACGTTGTGTACCGAATTGAAGTTTACACCCTTTTCAGCATAAACCGTAAACGTTTAGATCGTTTTGAATACACAAGTTGTATTCACTGCTCCAACCTAAGCGGAATGGAATTTTTCTGTATAATATGAATTACACAAGAAAAACAGTAGCCATGTGTGTTTCATCTATCTTTAGTTAGTTGCTTTCACCCTGAGACCCTGACTGAATGACTGGAAAAGATAATGTTCATACTACTAAAAACTTCCAACTGCTAAAAATCTAACCTATACTATACCATTATCAATACAAGCTTAACAACATTTCATCTTTCAAATGTACAGACAGGAGTAACATCAATTCACTTGGAAAGCTTTTTTATCTCTCTATATATATATTATACGTATACCCTGCGAAAATAATAGCATGCGAGGGAGAACCAGTGCACGTCAGTTCACTGATCTAGACAAATGTTCAAGTATTTATACATGCCGTCATAATCAACATGTACGAGGAAAATGATAGCACAAGTACATTTAACTGCCATTGCCAATTGCCACCCGCGTTCACAACTAATAGTACTATTTAGCAATACTAGCATTAAATAGGTTTCAGAGAGGAAACGGAAACTCTGGAAGGAATAGAAATATATGATCAAGTCCGAGTCCGCACTAATATTTTATGATGTCAAAAAATAGCTTTTCTTCCCTCTGCTCTCATTTTCCATTCACTCCCACAGACAACCCGTGCATTTGATAAACAGACCACATAAAATAGCAGACACCACCGCCTGGCCTGGATAGGTTTATATCCGTCTTATAAATCTAAAATGCAAAATCCTTTTTCCCATCATTTTTCTACGCAATCACTCATCACTCACCGCTTCCTATTCCAGAATAGGCGCTAGTGGCTGTGATATGCTACCGAAAAATTTCTAGCCTCCTGCAATACGACGGTGATTAATTACGCCCCACAAACAGATTAGTGAGAGGCCGAAACATGAGGTCAAAGGTATCTTAATGGAACCACTGATTACTTTCACGGGAAAATTTAACTCTTATACCATACAATGCATAAAGATCAAATAATGACCGTATCTTTTTCAGCGAGCACTACCTACCACTAGTAGCCAATAGCCAATTTCGTGTCGTTTAGTATGGAAATGATGAAGTATACGAGAAAATCTACGCGTTATGTGCAAGCAGTCGTAAAGAATTTCAAACATTTCTAAAGAATGTGAGAGCAATTAGAAGTTGAGATTGTGATTCTTGTAACGATAACAAGCCAAAATTCATTGGAGGAATAGCAGGAAAAATCTACATTAGATAAATGGGGCTTATCAGAAAACGCTGTAGTTCAATTGTACCTGAAGTTTCTAGGATTTTATACCCATTGCCAGCAATATTACAGCTAAAAGATATTATTATTAGCCCAGAAATTAATAAAAAATCAATGAATGTATTCTTGCGGAATTATTTGCGGTCCTAGTGTCCTACCCATACCACACCTCCCAATTCCCTAGTTCGTTAAAATCTGAATCTGAAGAACAATTGCATTATTATTACTACAACTGTCTAACTACTATGAGAGCGAGCAAATGGTTGACGATTGTCGTTTATTGCATCAAGTACTTATGCTCATTTCAGCATAAGCAATACAGCAGCATGAGGGCTGACGATAACATGGCTCTTATTATATAATGTGATTTCTACTTCATCATCCTCCAAACGAATAGGAAAAGGATATGATCCTAAAATTCGAACATGGTTCAATAACTAGCAGCAGCAGCAGCAGTCAAAGTCAAGTGGTATCAAATTTTTCGCATCAGATTTCAAACCATACTCAAACTGCAACTTGATTAGGTACAATCAGCAGTACGGAATCAAACTCTAAACCCAAAGCTATATACGGTTCAATCCAAAGGGTATTTTTACCTTTACATTTAAAGATACACTTGAATATATTATAGTACCGGCTAGCCGCTTAGGGCTTAAATGTACCGTCGTAATATTATCCACGTCGTACCGTATCGGTTATTTTAAAAGCTTCCCATTGTAGCTTGTTCGAAAATCACTTAAATTTGATACTGGCACATCCACATTGTGGATGCCAGGCAAGACCATTCAATTTACTTGTTTCCATTTGCACTATTTTCAAATTTCCAATTATCTCAGATTTTTTACTACATGACAAAGCAACAGAATTAAACAGAAGACATTTGCAATTATATAAACCGTTTCAAATGCAGCGGAAAAATTTCATTTCACCAATCATGGTTGTTAATACAAAATTATAATAATTTGGGTGGACTACGTGCTTGTATCTTTTCAGTGCTTGTATTGGGGAGCTTGTTAAATCGGTTTTTAAACAGTCCTTGTGGTTTCTCTGTCATCTCTGGTTACAGAGATGAGGCCGCTTATCAACACTTAAACTTCTGTAACAATTATGACAGTTCTTAATTAGCATAACGACCAGAAACTTGATCAAGATTTAACCCGCAAGTTAAACAACTAATCCTTTCTCTTCGAACTCAAATAACGGGTATGACATGATACGGATAAGAAGGTCAGGGTCTCCTGATGGCAATTCATTCATTGCAGCTCTTGAATTCTTCCCGACAACCTTTACTACAAAAATCCTGCGCACAGTGAAATCCTACAATCTCAGGTACCGAAAACCAAATGACGATTGACGACGATTGAGGATGATTGCCAAATTTCAAATCTACCTCACACGATGAATTGAATTAATGTCAAAGAACAAAGAAATTAACGCTTACCGTATTCGTTGAAGCTCCTACAGAATCGAGTGGAATTTTTTCAAAGTATAATTATCTTGCGGAAAATTCTTTTGTTTATTTGGAACCACAAATCAAAAATTGTAAACGCACGGTCACAACTTTTTATCCAAGTATCATAATTTGTTCGATTTCCTTATTTTGTCTATCACCACACAGTTAGTTGTCCAGTATTTTAGCACTACAAGAAAAGAATACAATATTTAAACTTTAAAATAGGTGTGAGCAGTTTTCGATTCACATAAAAATTAGTTGGGGACGAGCATCATTTTATTGTTACCTGCTTGTCTTAAAAATGGGCTCCAATGAGGATTGAGGCGAGAGAACCATAGAGTTGAGAAATATATATAGGCATTTTATGACAAGAGTTCTCCTTGCTAGTTGTTTTCCTTTGGCTTTGACAATGAATACTAGCACTACCATGCTCGGCTAGCGTGTACTCTGCTGATCACAGTTTTCCTGGGCTGCTGGTTCCTGCATGCATGGTTATCATCCATCGCTTTGATTTTCCTATTCCTTTGTGCCTGCTTATACTTCTACTTCTACCTATATTGCTTCATTTTCATTCTCGCACATTTTGGTAGGGGGATGCCAGCAGGCCAGGGGATGCCATCCCTGGCCATAGAAAACGAACCATCGTTGCTGTTTATAGAAACCTAAACCCTTATAAAACTATGTCTGATTGATTTTTTAACACACGTAAGATACAAAACCGCGCATTTAATTTTAAAAGAAACCAATCAGAGCATCTTCTACATAACTTTGCACCAATTAGTGTATTTTCTGCACCGTTGCTATACCCAAAGTTGCAGACATTACTACATATGTTTTTTAGGTGTCTCGTAGAATAGAGTGTGTACTATATACAAAGTATTCTCTGTCCGCTGGCTACAATCACTTTTTCCATATTCCTATTCTATGGTTCCTATTTCGTATACATGGCAAAAACACACGTTGTGCATACGTACGTCGTACCATATTCTGTCTGTCTGTAGTCTATCTATCG